>Ga0307517_10001724_pt1 | contig 36027 bp, 33 predicted proteins | sample 23_EM_MG_FD_194515 | JGI IMG/M metagenome (GOLD analysis project Ga0307517, IMG submission 194515) | Populus trichocarpa ectomycorrhiza microbial communities from riparian zone in the Pacific Northwest, United States - 23_EM | ecosystem: Host-associated > Plants > Roots > Unclassified | place...
CGCCGCGAGCCAGGAGATCACCGTGCTCGGCGGCCTCGGCGACGAGACCTTGCCGCACCTGCCCTTCCCCGAGTTCAGCTTCGGCGTGAACATCTCCGGCCCCGACGAGATGCGCAAGGCGGTGCGCCTGTTCCTGAAGTACGGCGTCGACTCGATCAAGATCAACCTGTCGGGCGACAACTTCACGCCGCAGTCGCCCGCCGAGACGACGTGGATGATGGACGAAGAGGTCGAGGCCGCGATGCGCGAGGTGCGCATCCGCGGCAAGCGCGGCATCGCGCACGCACGCTCGTCGGACAGCGTGAAGCAGGCACTGCGCCACGGCATCGACCTGATCTACCACGCCAGCTTCGTCGACAACGAAGCGCTCGACATGCTCGAGGCCGCGAAGGACCGCGTCTTCGTCGCACCGGGCATCGCGATCCTCTACGCGATGCTGCACGAGGCCGAACCCTTCGGCATCACCCACGCGATGGCCGTCGGCATGGGTTACGAGACCGAGTGGGAAGCAGCGATCGTCTCGCTGCAGAAGATGCACAAGCGCGGCATTCGCGTGCTGCCGGGAGGCGATTACGGTTTCGCGTTCACGCCGCACACCCAGAATGCGCGCGACCTCGAGTTCTTCGTCAAGTACCTGGGCTTCACGCCGATGGAGGCGATCCGGTCGACGACGCTGTACGGCGGCCAGATCATGATGCAGCCGGACGAGCTCGGCGTCGTGAAGGACGGCTACCTCGCCGACCTGCTGCTGATCGACGGCGACCCGCTCGCCAACCTGTCGATCCTGCGCGACCCGAAGCGGATCCTCGCGGTCATGAAGGACGGCGTGTTCGCGAAGCAGCCCGAGATCGCCTCGCAACGCGCCTGGGGACGCGCCGCATGAGTCGCCACCCGCAGTGGGCGCTCTGGTTGCTGTTCGGCGGCCCGGTGCTGGTGTTCGCCGCCTGGGCGATTCCCGACAACCCGACGCTGTTCTTCAAGACCCTGCTGAACGGGCTGACGCTTGCGTCGCTCTATTTCCTCGTCGCCAGCGGCTTCACGCTCGTGTTCGGGCTGATGCGCAACGTGAACCTCGCGCACGGTTCGCTGTACCTGTTCGGCGCGTATGTCGGCTGGTTCGTCGGCGAGCACACCGGCTCGTGGGTGCTCGCGGTGATCGCCGGCTTCCTGTCGTCGGCCGCGCTCGGCCTGGTCATGCAGCTGCTCGTGTTCCGCCACATGCAGGGGCAGGACTTGCGGCAGACCCTGGTCACGATCGGCCTGTCCATCGTGCTCGCGGACCTGATGCTGTGGGTCTGGGGCGCGGAAATCTACACCTTCGACCCGCCCTCGTGGATCTACGGCTCGACGACGCTGCCGCTGATCAACAAGTTCCCGACTTACCGGCTGATGGTGCTGCTCGCGTCCATTGTGATCGGCGTCGGCCTGTGGCTGCTGCTGGCGCGCACGCGCATCGGCATGATGATTCGCGCCGGGGTCGATGACCGCGGCATGCTCGCCGCCTCCGGCGTCAACGTGCAGCTCGTGTTCGCGCTGACCTTCGCGATCGGCGCCGGCCTCGCCGGGCTCGCCGGCGTGGTCGGCGGCACCGCGCTGTCGATCTCGCCGGGCGAAGACACACGCTATCTGCTCGCATCGCTCGTCGTCGTGATCGTCGGCGGCATGGGCAGCGTCGTCGGCGCCGCGATCGGCGCGCTGCTGATCGGGCTGGCCGAACAGTTCGGCCTGGCCTACGCACCGACCTACAGCGTCGTCTTCACGTTCGTGATCATGGTCGTCGCGCTTGCGTTCAAGCCGCGTGGTCTGATGGGAAGGAATCCATGAGCGCTGCCCGATGGCGCCGCGCGATGAACTCGTCGGCCGCGGCGGCAACGACAACCCGCAGCGTGCACGGCACAGCGGTCGTGCATCCGCTGCGGCCGAATCGGGCCGCCGACACTTCGCCCCCGGCGCAAGGCGAGGCGCCGCGCTGGCTGCGCGCGATCGTCCGGCCGATCCGCTGGCACCACGTCGTCGTCGCCGCGCTCGTTCTTCTCTACCCGTTCGTCGCGACGCCCTTCTTCACGTTCCAGATCGGTGCGCAGTCGCTCGCGCTCGGCCTGATCGCGTTGTCGCTGACCTTTCTGGGCGGCTATGGCGGCATGGTGTCGCTGGCGCAGATGACGATCGCGGGCCTGGCCGCCTACCTGCTGGCGATCTTCGGCACCAGCAGCAACGCGGCGATCAGCCTCGGCTGGCCGTGGTGGCTCGCGCTCGCGGCGGCGCTGACCATCGCGACGCTCGTCGCGGCCGCGATCGGCTGGCTCTCGGTGCGCACCGAGGGCATCTACACGATCATGATCACGCTCGCGGTCGGCGTGGCCTTCTTCTATCTGGCGCAGCAGAACTACACGCTCTTCAACGGATTCCAGGGCTTCAGCAAGATCGCCGCGCCGACCGTCTTCGACCTCGACCTGCGCGAGCCGACGGCCTTCTACTTTCTCGCGCTCGCCTGCGCGGTCACGGCCTACTTCTTCGTGAAGCACCTGATCCGCGCGCCGTTCGGCGTGGCGCTGCAAGGCATCCGCGACAACCCGCGGCGCATGCAGGCGCTCGGCTACGCCGTGACCGCGCACCGCGTCGGCGCGTATGCGGTGGCGGGCCTGCTGGCGGGTGTCGGCGGCGTGCTGATGGTCTGGTACAACGGCCGCATCTCGCCCGGCACGGTCGGCACCGGCGCGATGATCAACATCCTCATCATCGCCGTGCTCGGCGGCATGAAGCACCCGATCGGCGCGTTCATCGGCGCCGTCGTCTTCGTGCTGCTGCAGAACTTCGCGATCGATCTCGTCGACCGCGAACGCTTCAACCTCGTGATCGGCGGCGTCTTCCTCGCGATCGTCCTTTTTTCTCCCGATGGTCTGCTGGGCCTGTGGCAGCAACTGCGCGCGCGCCTGTCGGGGCGGGTCACCCAACCGCGGCACAGACCGCATTCATCCACGAAAAACAGGAGCGAGACATGAACAGCAAGTATGGAAAGGTTTTCGCGCGCAGCGTTCTAGGCGCTGCCGCGCTGTTCGCGGTGGCCGGTGCGGCGCAGGCGCAGGAGGTGCTGAAGATCGGCCTGCTCGCCTCGCTCGAAGGGCCGTTCGCGGCACCGGGGCAGGACAGCATGCGCGGCGCCGACCTGGCGCTCAAGGAGCGCAACGGCATGGCCGGCGGCAAGAAGATCGAGTTCGTCAAGGTCTCGTCCGACGCCACGCCGGACAAGGCCGTGAACGCGACACGCAAAGCGGTCGAGCAGGACAAGGTGCAGATCATGATCGGCCCGTTGTCGGGCGACGAAGGCATCGCGGTCAAGAACTACGCGAAGACGCAGCCGAACATCACCTTCGTCAACGGCTCGTCCGGCGCGCAGGCCGCGACCTTGACCGATCCGGCCCCGAACTTCTACCGTTTCAACACCGAAGGCGCGCAGTGGATGGTCGGCCTGGGCGAGCACGCGCTGGCCAAGGGCTACAAGAAGGTCTACCTGATCGCCGAGGACTACGGCTTCCCGTACTCGCAGGTACAGGGCTTCATGGCGAGCTACTGCGCGAAGGGCGGCAAGGTGCTCGACAAGGCCTGGGTGCCGCTGGGCACGAAGGACTACGCGTCGGTGATCGCGAAAATCCCGAAGGACATCGACGCGCTCGTCGTCGTGCTCGGTGGCTCGGACGCGGTGAACTTCCTGACGCAGTACGAGCAAGCCGGCGGCGACAAGCCGATGATCGGCGGCTCGATCACGGTCGACCAGACGGTGCTGAACTTCAAGGGCAAGCGCCGCGAGTCGCTGCTCGGCACGGCCTCGGCCGGGCCGATGGCCGACTCGATCGACACGCCGGAGTGGAAGAAGTTCGTCGCCGACTACAAGGCCAACTTCAAGGACGGCTTCCCGAGCCCGTCGCTGTTCGCGTACCTGTACTACATCAACACCAAGGCGACGCTCGACGCGCTCGACGCCGTGAAGGGCGATTTGTCGGGCGGCCAGAAGGCCTACCGCGAAGCGCTGCAGAAGACCAACTTCAAGGGCCCGGCCGGCGACGTGAAGATCGATGCGAACCGCAACGGCGTCGGCACGACCTACATCACCGAAGTGACGAAGGCGGCCGACGGTTCGTTCTACAACAAGGTCGTCAAGTCGGTGCCGAACATCTCGCAGACCTTGGGCCTGTCGGACGCGGAATTCAAGAAGATGGGCCTGGGCACACGCGACGTGCCGGATTGCCGGAAGTAGGCAGGCACCAGCGATGGCGTCGATCACCTCGTTCGGCTCGGCGGCGGCGCGCAGCGGCGCGCTCGTCGGGAGCGCGCGCGCCGGCGCGGCGGGCCAGCTGCTCTCCGGCGACGCGCTGACGCTGAGCGGGGTGACGCGTGCCTTCGGTGCGCTGCGCGCCGTCGACGACGTGAGCCTGAACGTCGCGGCCGGCCAGAAGTACGCGATCCTCGGCTCGAACGGCGCCGGCAAGACCACGCTGTTCAACGCCATCACCGGCGACTTTCCCCCGACCGCCGGGCGCATTCATTTCTTCGGCGAAGACATCACGATGCTGCCGCCGCACGAGCGCATTCGCAAAGGCCTGCGGCGCACCTACCAGTCGTCGCTGCTGTTCCGCGAGCTGACGGTGCGCGACAACCTCTTTCTCGCGGTGCGCGGCGTCGCCAGCGGCCGCTTCAGCTTCAGGCGCGCCGGCGCGGGGCATGCGTCGGTCGCGGCGACGAACGACCTGCTCGAGCGCACGCGGCTCTCGCACCTCGCCGACGAGCGCGTCGCGAACCTCGCGCACGGCCAGCAGCGCCAGCTCGAGATCGGCATGGCGCTGGCCGGCGCACCGCGGCTGATCCTGTTCGACGAACCCGCTGCCGGGCTCTCGCCGGCCGAGCGCCGCGAGCTCGTCGCATTGCTGCGTTCGCTGCCGGCGCACATGAGCTTCGTGCTGATCGAGCACGACCTCGACATCGCGTTGCGCGTGGTTGACCGCGTGACCGTGATGCACAACGGCCGCGTGCTGCGCACCGGCAGTCCGGAGGAGATCGAGAACGACGCTCAGGTGCAGGCAATCTATATGGGGGGCAAGCACTGATGGCCTGGTTCAGTGGTCGCGCCCATGAAGACTCAAGCGATTCCCGCGCGCCAGTGCTCGTGATCGAGGGGCTCGACGTCTTCTACGGCCGCGCCCATGCGCTGCAAGGCGTGAGCCTGTCGCTCGAACGCGGTGTGCTCGGCATCGTCGGCCGCAACGGCATGGGCAAGACGAGCTTGTGCAACGCGATCACCGGCCTGGTGCCGGCGCAGGGCAGCGTGCGGCTCGCCGGTGAAGAGATCCTCGGGCGCACACCGAACGAGATCACGAAGCGCGGCATCGCGTACGTGCCGCAAGGGCGGCGCGTCTGGCCCTCGCTGTCGGTCGACGAGACCTTGCGGCTGGTCGCGCGTCAGAAGCGCGAGGTCGACCGCATCTATGCGATGTTCCCGCGACTCGCGGACCGACGCCACCACGGTGGTGCGCAGCTCTCCGGCGGCGAGCAGCAGATGCTCGCGATCGGCCGCGCGCTGCTGCTGAACCCAAGGCTGCTGGTGATGGACGAGCCGACCGAGGGGCTCGCGCCGGTGATCGTCGAGCAGGTCGCGCAGACGCTGCGCGAGCTCGCGGCCGAGGGCCGGATCGCGGTGCTGCTGATCGAGCAGAACCTCGGCGTCGCGCTGAGCGTCGCCGATCGCATCGGCGTGATGGTGAACGGCCGCATCGCGCAGGAGATGCCGGCCGCGCAGCTGGCGGACGACCGCGAGCTGCAGGAGCGCCTGCTCGGCGTGCGCTCGGGCGGCCCGGACGACGACCCCGAGGCGTCGGTAGCCGTCAACGATGACGACGCGGCAGCGCCGCCACAGGTACTGACGGTGCGCCGCGCCTACGGCGATGGCGCCCCGTCGCTCGACGAGCTCGCACCCAGCACGGTGCGCGGCTTCACGCGCTGGAACGCCGGCGGCACCGCGGCGCCGACGACCGACATCGCACGCACGGCGCCCGCCGCACCGGCACCCGCGACCAAGCCCGCGGCCGCCACATCGCCGCAGGTCTTCGACTTTCCGGTCGCCGCGAGCAACGGGCGCGCCGCGTACGTCGTCGGCACCTTCGACACCAAGGCCCGCGAACTCGTGTTCCTGCGCCAGAGCCTGGAGCGACGCGGGCTTCGCGTCGTGACGGTCGATCTGTCGACCTCCGGCAAACCCTCGCCCGCGAGCATCCATCCACGCGAAGTGGCGCGCCACCATCCGCAGGGCGAAGCGAGCGTCTTCAGCAACGACCGCGGCAGCGCGACCGGTGCGATGGCGCTCGCGTTCGAGGCCTTCATCCAGACCCGGCGCGACCTCGGCGGCATCATCTCGGCGGGCGGCTCGGGCGGCACCACGATGAGCACGCAAGGCATGCGCGCGTTGCCGATCGGCTGCCCCAAGGTGATGGTCTCGACAATGGCCAGCGGCGACACGCGCCCCTACGTCGGCCCCTCCGACATCTGCATGATGTATTCGGTCACCGATGTCCAGGGCATCAACCGCATCAGCGAGAAGGTGCTCGCGAATGCCGCGAACGCGCTCGCCGGCATGATTGCCCACCCGGCCGCCGAATCGACCTCGACCAAGCCCGCCATCGGCCTGACGATGTTCGGCGTCACCACGCCCTGCGTGCAGGCCGTGACCCGGCGCCTGGAAGACGCGTACGACTGCCTCGTCTTCCACGCCACCGGCGTCGGCGGCCAGTCGATGGAGAAGCTCGCCGATTCCGGCTTGCTCGCCGGCGTGATCGACGTCTCGACGACCGAGATCGCCGACGAGATCGGCGGCGGCGTGCTCTCGGCCGGCGCGACCCGCATGGACGTCTACGCGCGCCACGCCCTGCCCTACGTCGGCTCGTGCGGCGCGCTCGACATGGTCAACTTCGGCGCGTGGGACAGCGTGCCCGAGCGCTTCAGGTCGCGCCGGCTCTACCGGCACAACCCGAACATCACGCTGATGCGCACCACCGTCGACGAGTGCCGCGCGATCGGCGAGTTCATCGCCGCCAAGCTCAACGCGATGCAGGGGCCGGTGCGCTTCCTGATCCCCGAGGGCGGCGTCTCGGCGATCGATCGACCCGGCCAGCCCTTCCACGATCCGGCCGCCGACCAGGCGCTGTTCAGCACCATCGAGCAGCACTTCAAGCCCGGCATCAACCGTCGGCTGCAGCGCCTGCCGCTGCACATCAACGACGAGGCGTTCGCCGCGGCGTTGGTCGCGGCCTGGCACGAGGTGTCGAGCCCGCTCGGCAGCAGCGCGCGGCGCGCCTGACCCTCCACTTTCCACGCACTGCCATCCACACCATGCCCCGCATCGCACGAACCACGCTACTCGAACGCTTCCGCGCCAAGATCGCCGCCGGCCGGCCCATCATCGGCGGCGGCGCGGGCACCGGCCTCTCGGCCAAGTGCGAGGAGGCCGGCGGCATCGACCTGATCGTCATCTACAACTCGGGCCGCTACCGCATGGCCGGCCGCGGCTCGCTCGCCGGCCTGATGGCCTACGGCAACGCGAACGAGATCGTCTGCGAGATGGCCCACGAGGTGCTGCCGGTCGTGAAGCACACGCCGGTGCTCGCCGGCGTCAACGGCACCGACCCGTTCATGATCCCGGACGAATTCTTCAAACGCCTGATCGAGCTCGGCTTCTCCGGTGTGCAGAACTTCCCGACCGTCGGCCTGATCGACGGCAGCTTCCGCGCCAACCTCGAGGAGACCGGCATGAGCTACGCGCTCGAGGTCGAGATGATGGCGCGCGCCCATGCGCTGGATCTGCTGACCACGCCCTACGTCTTCAGTGCGGACGACGCGCGGGCGATGACCGAAGCCGGTGCCGACATCATCGTGTGCCACCTCGGCCTCACCACCGGCGGCGCGATCGGCGCCGAGACCGCGCTCACGCTCGACGCTTGCATCGCATCGATCAACGCCTGGTCGGCGGCCGCGCGCGCGGTTCGGCCGGACGTGATCGTGTTGTGCCATGGCGGACCGATCGCCACGCCCGATGACGCGGCGCAGGTGCTGACGCACTGCCCCGGCTGCCACGGCTTCTACGGCGCGAGCTCGATGGAACGCCTGCCGGTGGAGACCGCGCTCACCGAGAACACGCGGCGTTTCGTCGAGATCACGCGAACCCCGGTCACGCAGTAGACGACCACGCAGCAACCAGCAGGAGACGACATTCATGTCAGGCGCTCAATTCGGCAACTTCATCCTCGGACTGATCGTCGTCGCGATCATCGTCGCCATCGCCGTCTGGCTGCTGCACTGGCTCTATCTGCGCAGCTCGAAGGAGCGTGCGTTCGTGCGCACCGGCCTGGGCGGGCAGAAGGTCGTGCTCGATGGCGGCGCCTTCGTGCTGCCCATCGTGCACGACGTGATTCCCGTCAACATGAACACGCTGCGGCTCGAGGTGAGCCGCGGCCGCGACAAGGCGCTGATCACCAAGGACCGCATGCGCGTCGACGTGATCGCGGAGTTCTACGTGCGCGTCGCCGCCACGCCCGATGCGGTGGCCAACGCGGCGCAGACGCTGGGCTTGCGCACGATGGAACCGGATCAGCTGCGGGAGCTGGTCGAAGGCAAGTTCGTCGACGCGCTGCGCACCGCCGCGGCCGAGATGACGATGGAGGAGCTGCACGAGAAGCGCGGGGCCTACGTGAAGCGGGTCCGCGAGGCCGTTGCCGAAGACCTGACGAAGAACGGCCTGGAGCTGGAGGCCGCGTCGCTGACGCAACTCGACCAGACCGGCATGGAGTTCTTCAACCCGAGCAATGCATTCGACGCCGAAGGCCTGACGCGCCTGACCGAACAGATCGAGCACCGCAAGAAGCAGCGCAACGATGTCGAGCAGGACACCTTGATCGCGATCCGCAACAAGAACCTCGAGGCCGAGAAGCTCTCGCTCGACATCGACCGCGAAGGCGAATATGCGCGGCTCAGCCAGCAGCGCGAGGTCGAGATCGCGCGCGCGCGCCAGCGTTCCGAGGTGGCGACCGAACGCGCGCAGCGCGAGCAGGCCTCCGAAGGCGCGCAGATCGCCGCGAAGCAGACCATCGACGCCGCACGCATCCGATCCGAGCAGACGATCGAGCAGGAGCGCATCGGCAAGGAGCGCGCGATCCAGGGCGCCGAGATCGAGCGCCGCATGTCGATGGAGCTGGCCGAACAGAAGCGCGCGATCGCGATCGCCCGCGAGAGCAAGGCCCAGAGCGAAGCGCAAGCCGAAGCCGAGATCGCACGCGCACTCGCAATCTCGGCCGAGGAGAAAGTCTTCACCGCGCGCGAGGTCGAGATGGCCGAGCGCAAGAAGGCCATCGACCTGATCGGTGCCGCGCAGGCGGCCGAGCGCGACGCGCTGCGGCTGACCTCGGCGGCGCAGGCCGAGAAGTCGGCAAGCGCCGACCGCGGCGCGGCGGTGCGCGCACAGGCCGAGGCCGATGCCGACGCCGACAAGATCAAGTCGATGGCGATGCGCGTGCGCGCCGAGATCGAGGCGGAGGCGCTGCGCCTGATGAACGAGGCGCACAACATGCTGACGCCCGAGGCGCGCATGTCGGCGCTGCGCATGCGCCTGGTCGAGAAGGCCGAAGGCATCATCCGTGAATCGGTGCGGCCGATGGAGCGCATCGAGGGCATCAAGATCCTGCAGGTCGACGGGCTGGGCGGCTCGGGCGGCAGCAGCAACGGCGACGGCGGCCATGGCGGCAACTTCTCCGACAGCGTCGTGAATTCGGCCCTGCGCTTCAGGGCGCAGGCGCCGCTGGTCGACCAGCTGCTGCGCGAGATCGGCATCGAAGGCGGCGACATCCAGCGGCTGGTCGGCGGCGTCAGCGGCGCCCAGACCGCGTTGCCGTCGGCACCAGCGCCAGCCGAAAAAAAGGACTAGCTCGTGGTTCAGGTCTATGCCTCCAGCGTCATCGACGCCAGCGCCGACAGCGTCTGGTCGCGCATCCGCGACTTCAACGGGATGCCGCAATGGCATCCGCTGATCGCGGACAGCCGCATCGAGAACGACCAGCCCAGCGATCGCGTCGGCTGCATCCGCCACTTCCATCTGCGTGACGGCGGCATGATCCGCGAGCGCCTGCTTGCGCTGTCGGATTACGAATACAGCTGCAGCTACGAGATCCTCGAAAGCCCGATGGGCGTGAGCCAGTACATCGCGACGCTGAAGCTCACGCCGGTGACCGACGGGGCGCGCTGCTTCGCCGAATGGAGCGCCGAGTTCGAATGCGCGCCGGGGCGCGAGCGCGAGTTGACCGAGTCCATCGGCGGCGGCGTCTTCCAGGGCGGCTTCGACGCGCTCAAGCGGCACTTCGCCCGCCGCTGACGAGCCGCTCGGAGCCGATCCCCGTGCTGCAGCGCGTCGTCCGCTCGACCATCATCGACGCTCCGATCGAGCGCGTCTGGGCCGTGTTGCGCGACTTCAACAGCCATGCGCAATGGCATCGCGCGATCGACGCGAGCCACATCGAAGGCGGCGAACGCAGCGACCAGGTCGGCTGCGTCCGCAGCTTCACGCTGAAGGACGGCCACCGCATCCGCGAGCAACTGCTGACGCTGTCCGACACCGAGCACCGGAGCACCTACTGCATCGTCGAGGCGACCGTGCCGCTGCAGCGCTACGTCGCGTCGGTCACGCTGAAGCCGGTGACCGACGGCAAGCGCACGTTCTGGCATTGGGAGTCGACCTTCGCGACGCCGCCCGGCATGGCGCGCGAGCTGCACGACTTGGTCGCGCACGGTGTCTACGAAGCGGGCTTCGAGGATTTGCGGCGGCACCTGCGCCAGGGCGGCGATCGAAAAGCGCCGGGCAACGCCCCGCTGCCGACGGCGCTCGCGCTGCCCGCACGCCGGGTCGCGCTGCGGCGCTACGGCGAGGCCGAGGTGATGCAGGCGGAAGACGCCGACGTGCCCGCGCCCGGCGAGGGCGAGGTGCGCATCCGGCAACGCGCGATCGGCGTGAACTTTCTCGACGTCTACCTGCGGCGCGGCTGGATGCCGTCGATGTTGCCGCTGTTGCCGGGCGAGCCGGCGGTGCTCGGCATGGAAGCCGCCGGCAGCGTGCTCGACGTGGGCCCGCAGGTGAACGGCCTGCTGCCCGGTGACCGTGTCGCCTACCTCGGCCCCGTGCCCGGGGCTTACTGCAGCGTGCGCTGCGTGCCGGCCGAATGGGTCGTGCGCCTGCCCGCCGCCATCGAGGACGAGACCGCGGCGGCGCTGCTGCTGAACGGCATCACCGCCGACTTCCTGCTGCGCGACCTCGGTCACGTCGGCCGCGGCACACGCCTGCTCGTGCACGCGGCGGCCGGCGGCGTGGGCCTGATCGTCTGCGCCTGGGCGCGCAGCCTGGGCGCGCTCGTGATGGGCACGGTGTCGAGCGACGAAAAGGCCCGCGTCGCGCGCGAGCACGGCTGCGAGCATGTGATCGTGACGCGCGACTACCGCTTTGCCGATGCGGTGCAACGCGAATGCGGCGGCGCCGACGTGGTGGTCGACGGCCTCGGCGATGCCGCGCGCGACGAGAACCTCGCCGCGCTCGCGCGCCGCGGCCACTGGATCAGCCTCGGGCAGGCCAGCGGCCCACTCACGCCGCTGCCGCCCGATGCGCTCGTCGCGAAGTCGTTGACGTTCTCGCGCCCGGTGGTGTTCGACTACGTCGCGAGCCCGGCCCAACTGACCGAGCGCGCCCAGCGCGTGTGGAATGCCCTGCGTGATGGCACGATCAAGCTACCGCCGATCGAGCGCTACGCGCTGGGTGCCGCGGCACAAGCCCACGCACGACTCGAAGCGCGCGCCACGATCGGCGCGCTGATCCTGACGGCCTGAGCGCTTCACCATCAAGAACGGAGATCGAGATGATTGTCGGCATGAACCACTTCACCGTGATCGCGGAAGACGAGAAGAAGACGCTGGACTTCTACGTCGGCCTGCTGGGACTGACGGTGGGACCGCGGCCGGATCTGGGGTTTCCAGGAGCCTGGCTCTATGCCGGCGGTCCGCAGGCCGTGCTGCACATGTACTTCGATCGGCCGGTGCCGCCGCAGCGCGCGGGGGTCATCGACCACATGGCCTTCAGCGCCCAGGATCTGCGCGCGGTCAAGGCTCGCTTCGACGCGAGCGGCGTCAAGTACGACTTGCGGCAGCAGGTCGGTGCCGGGACCTGGCAGTTGTTCTGCTTCGATCCGAACGGCGCCAAGGTCGAACTCGATTTCGACGCGGCGGAGACGCTTTAGCGGCGACCTGTCGATTGCCAGCGCAGAGCGGCTGGTTAGTCGTCCAGCGCGGTATTGCGTGGCGCGTTGCTCACCGGCGGCTCGACCGGCGCCGAGGCCACGAAGTCCTCGGCAGCGACCTCGGGCGGCAGCATCGAGCTGTGCTCGAAGACGTGCGTCGCCTGTCGGACCGCGTCGAGCGGGTGTTTACCTGGACGCAACTGCAGCAGGCGAGTCGCGAAGCCTTGAACCCAGGACGCATGGATGACGGTCATGGCTGAACCTCCGAGACGATCGTAGCCGTCTTCTGAAGCCAAGGCCAACCATGCAACGCAAATAAGGGTATCCACCCCATGCTGCATTGCGTCATCGCCGCGCGTGATTGGTGCCCTACCAGAACGGCCGCAGCCCGGCCACCTTGACGAGCGCGCGACGGCAGGTCGCCGCGGTCGTCGGGAGCTTCGCGCTCAGGTAGCCGACGTTGAACCAGACGTCGCCACCACCGCTCAATGCCGCTTGCCGCGCCAGTTTCAGGCCGACGAGCAGGTCGACATGCTCGCCGAGCGCGTCCTGCGCCGGGCGCAAGTCCTCGATGTAACGATCGACCTGTCGCCGGTCGTACAACGAGCCCACCAGTTCGGCCAGATAGCGAAGTCGTTTCAGACGCTTGCGAACGACATGCTGTTGGACCGACTCCAGACCCTCGAAGCGCTTGGCGTCTTTCTTGATGCGCGCATGCAGATCCGCCAGGCGCGCCGCGATCCGGCGCAGCGGTTTCGACGGCGGTCGCTCGGCGGTTCCGGGGCCGTCGTCGGACGACTCGCGGGCGTCGGCGAGCACCTGCAGCAGGGCCAGCTGGAACGAGGTGGCGCGAACCTGCTGTTCCGGGTCGGGCACCTCGGGGCCTCGCGCGTCGAGCGAGGGCTGCGGTGAGCCGGCCGCCGCCAGCATGTCGTGCAGCGCAGCGGCCACGGTCGACGCATCGCGATACGCGCCCAGCGATCGAAAAGTCTGCGCGGCGACCGCGTCCCACGCCGGCTCCGGTGTGCCGCTCAGCGCGGCCAGCTCGCGCCCGGCGGTGCGCAGCCGGCGCAGACCGATGCGGAGCTGATGGATCACCTCGCCGTCGTATCGGCCGCTCGCCACGGCGCTCGCGTTGATCGAAATCTGCTCGAAGCAGCTCCTCAGGGCCGCGCGGTAGATCGCGGGGCCAGACATCGTTCGCGTCAGCATCGGCGGACACGCCTTGGCCGCGGCGACGGCGGCGTTTCCGTTCGCGAGCGCGTCGCCGCGCATCGACTTGGACAGCACGCTCAGCCACATGCCGTGCTGAACGACACCGGCCGCGCCGAGCTCGAACAGCAGCTCCGCACGCCCCGCCTTCAGCTCGTACTCGAGCTCGCAGATCGGAACCGTCGTTCCATCGTGCTCGATCGATCCGGTGTCGAGCGCGAGTTCGACCGTCGCATCGGCCGTGACGACCCGGGCCGACCGACGCCTGACGCGGGTCGTGAACAGGGCCTGCAAGATCGCGCCGCCGCGTTCATGGTCATCGCCGAGCGCGGCGCCGATCAATTTCCCGGCGCGCGTGCCGGCATGCAGCCCGAGGTCGATCGCCGGGGTCGCAGCGCGTGGCGCAGCCGGGAGTTGCACCGTGTCCTCGAGCCGGTCGACCAGGCTGTCGCCGGGCCCTTTCAGGGTCTGCTCCCAGCCCTGGTCGGATCGGCGCAGACGCAACGACAGCCCGGCCTTCGCGAGCTGGCGTTCGGCCGTGTCGAAGTAATGCGATTCGATCGACGCCAACGTGGTCGTCAGGCCGGACAACGCGGCTTCGACCGCGGCGAGCCGGGCCGGATCGACACCGAACTTGAGCTCGGTCTCCTGTTGACCGTCGATGCTCCGGGAGGGGGCTTCGTGCCGAGCGGACTTCATGCAGCAGCGCCTCGCTTTCGACCGAAGTCTACGGTCCCGTGGATCGATATGCGAGAGAGGAAACAGCAGCGTCGCGACCTACCCGACCTGCCGCCCGTCGCCCGTCAGCAGCGTCTGCGTGACGTACGAGCTGCCCCGGCGTTGCGACGCACTGAAGGCGATCTGGAAGCCGCCGACGTCCTCGCTGGCGCGGCGCGCGAACTCGGCCAGGACCGTCTCGCGCGTCGGCGGCCGCTCCATGCGCGCAAGGATGGGCAACACATAGCGCGCCGCCAGATAGCCGGCGAGGCTGATCTGCGACGGCTTCTCGTCGAACTGGCTCTTCAGCGAGGCCCGGTAGTCGCGGACCGCTGGAAGCATGCTGCTCTGCGGGTTCGGCACCACCTGGGTCAGGATCAAGGGCACGGCGCGGCCGACACCGAGCTGCACCAGCGTGCCGACGTCGATGTCGGCCAGACTCACGACGTAGCGCTGCAGCTTGCGCCCCGACAGCGCCTGCGCGAACAGCGACAACTCGATCGTGCCGCCGAGAAACAGCAGCACCGCCGGCGAGCCGTTCGACAACCGATTCGCGAGCGACGCCGGGGCCTCGCCGCGCCCCGGCACGTAGTCCACCGCGCGAAGCTTCAGCGATTGAGCGGCGGCATCGACGCCCACGTGCAGCGCGGCGTACTCACGCTCGCTCGAGTAGACCAAGCCGATGTCCACGATGCCCAGCGACTCGAGGCTCTTCAGCGCGTAGCGGATCTGCGCTTCCCGGGAGGCGAAGACGGGAATCACATCGCGGTCGTTGTCGTAGCGGCTGTCCGAGAGCCAGGGCGCGAGGTGCGCGATCGCCAGGCCTTCGGCGCGTGCCGCCTCGATGCTGTCCAGCGCGAGGCGCTCGCCTGCGGTCCCGATCAATGCGCACAGCGCCGCATCCTTGCGGATCGCCTGCAGCGCGCTCTTCAGCGAACCGGCACTGCCGTCGCTCTCGACGTTGACGAGCTGAACCGGTTTGCGGTCGCTTCGATTGAAGTCGTTGACGGCGATGCGCACGCCGGTGGCGTAGTCGCGCGAGATGTCCTGCTGGTCCGGCGACGAATCCATCAGTTGCGCCAGCCGGATCGGCTCGGCAGCGCTGCGGCTTTGCGCACGCGCGTGCAGGCCTGACGAGAGAAGCGCCGCACCGGTCGCGCCCAGGACGAGTCGGCGGCGTGTTGAATTCAAACGGAAAGCGGGGTACTGCGGCATGGGACCGGATCGGTTCGTGTTGACGGCCTGCCCCGTTCCTAAGGAGCGACCTGAACCCGGCAGTTTGGGTCAGCAATGTGACAAGCCTCCGGTCCGATCGGCCGCCCCGATCGCGCGGCGTGACGGTTTACGCACAACCGATCCGCGCCCGTGGCGATCGGCGAGCCCGACCGCATGACGCTGCGCTTCGTGAAGCCGCAGCGCGCAGCTGCGGCGCGACGCTAGATGCCGCGGCGGCCGGTGATCAACTGGTACAGCACCACGATCACCGCGGCGACCAGCAGGATGTGCAACAAGCCACCTGCGGTGAACGAGGTCACCAGACCGAGCAGCCACAGAATCAGCAGCACAACAGCAATGGTGTAGAGCATGATCGCCTCCTTCAGGTGACACGGGCACGCCGCGCATCGGCATCCCATGCACTGAAGCATCGGTCGCGCGGCGCGCCCCGGGAAGCGGCGCACCGGCCGTGTCGGCGTAGGCGCAGGCGCCGTCCCACTTGCACCGGGTTACCGGGCCACTGGCGCCGGGGCCGTGTGATGGTCATGAGGGGCCCGCCCCATCGCAAAGATTTGAAATGCCGCGATTCGAAACGCGGCGTAGAGTAGACGCATGAAAGAGCCGACCCGCCCCGCCGTCCTCGACCTGATCGGCAACACACCGCTGGTGCCGGTGACGCGTTTCGACACCGGCCCATGCACGCTGCTGCTGAAGCTCGAATCGCAGAACCCCGGCGGTTCGATCAAGGACCGCATCGGCGTCGCGATGATCGAGGCCGCCGAGCGCGACGGCCGGCTGCGTGCCGGTGGCACCGTGGTCGAGGCGACCGCCGGCAACACCGGCCTGGGCCTGGCGCTGGTGGCGCGTGCCAAAGGCTATCGCGTCGTCCTGGTCGTGCCCGACAAGATGTCGTCGGAGAAGGTGCTGCACCTGAAGGCGCTCGGCGCCGAGGTGCACACGACTCGCAGCGACGTCGGCAAGGGCCACCCCGACTACTACCAGGATGTGGCCGCGCGGCTCGCACAAGACATCCCCGGCGCGTTCTTCGCCGACCAGTTCAACAACCCGGCCAACCCGCTCGCGCACGAGACCGGCACCGCGCCCGAGATCTGGGCCCAGACCGGCCACGACGTCGACGCGATCGTCGTCGGCGTCGGCTCGGCCGGCACGATCACCGGGCTGACACGCTTCTTCCGCAAGGTCCAGCCGGCACTCGGCTTCGTGCTCGCCGATCCCACGGGTTCGATCCTCGCGGAATACGTCAGGAGCGGCACGGTCGGCACGGCCGGCTCGTGGGCTGTCGAAGGCATCGGCGAAGACTTCGTGCCCAGCATCGCCGACCTCAGCGGCGTGACGCACGCCTATTCGATTCCCGACGAAGAGAGCTTCGCGAGCGCGCGCGAGCTGCTCAAGCGCGAGGGCATCCTGGGCGGCTCGTCGACCGGCACGCTGCTCGCCGCCGCGCTGCGCTACTGCCGCGAGCAGACCGAGCCGAAACGCGTCGTCAGCTTCGTCTGCGACACCGGCACACGCTACCTCAGCAAGGTCTACAACGATCAATGGATGGTCGATCAGGGGCTGCTCGCGCGCACCCGCTACGGCGACCTGCGCGACATCATCTCGCGCCGCTCCGAAGACGGCGGCGTGGTTTCGGTCGCGCCCGACGACACCTTGCTCACCGCGTTCCAGCGCATGCGGCTGGCCGACGTGTCCCAGCTGCCGGTGCTGCACGACGGCAAGCTCGTCGGCGTGGTCGACGAGTCCGACCTGCTGCTGAAGGTGCAGGCCGATGCGGCGCACTTTCGAGACCGTGTCGCCACCGCGATGAGCGATGCCCCACAGACGTTGGCCCCAGGCGCGAGCCTCAAGGAGCTGCGCACCGTGCTCGACCGCGGCCTCACCGCGATCATCGCCGACACCAACGGCTTCCACGGCCTGATCACCCGTTTCGACCTGCTCAACCACCTGCGCCGAACCCTCACATGACCACCACCGACAACAAGCACCGCTTCGCGACCCGCGCCATCCATGCCGGACAGTCGCCCGACCCGAGCACCGGCGCGATCATGCCGCCGATCTACGCGACCTCGACCTATGTGCAGAGCAGCCCCGGCGTGCACAAGGGCCTGGACTACGGCCGCAGCCACAACCCGACGCGCTGGGCCTGGGAGCGCAACGTCGCCGACCTCGAAGGCGGTTCGCAGGCCTTCGCGTTCGCGTCCGGCCTGGCCGCGATCTCGACCGTGCTCGAGCTGATCCCGGCCGGTTCGCACGTCGTCAGCGGCGACGACATCTACGGCGGCAGCTTCCGCTTGTTCGACAAGGTGCGTCGCCACAGCGCGGGCTTGAGCTTCAGCTATGTCGACTTCACGCAGCCCGAAAACCTGCTCGCGGCGCTGACGCCGCAGACGAAGCTGATCTGGATCGAGACGCCGACGAACCCGCTGCTGAAGCTCGCCGACCTGCGCGCGCTCGCCGAGATCGCGCGCTCGCGCGGCATCCTGACCGCCGTCGACAACACCTTCGCGAGCCCGTTCAACCAGCGGCCGCTCGCGCTGGGCATCGACATCGTCGTGCACTCGGCGACCAAGTACTTGAACGGCCACTCCGACGTGATCGGCGGCGTCGCCGTCGTCAGCGCCGACCCGAAGCTCGATGCGGTGCGCGAGCGCCTCGGTTTCCTGCAGAACTCGGTCGGCGCGATCGCCGGGCCCTTCGACAGCTTTCTCGCGCTGCGCGGGCTGAAGACGCTGGCGATCCGCATCGAGCGTCACAACGCCAACGCGCTCGACCTGGCCCAGTGGCTGGAGCAGCAGCCGCAGGTCGCGCGTGTGCACTACCCCGGCCTGCCCTCGCACCCGCAGCACGCGCTGGCGAAGTCGCAGCTCTTTGCCACCGGCGGGGGTTATGGCGGCATGATCTCGATCGACCTGAAGACCGACCTCGCCGGCGCGCGCCGCTTTCTCGAGACCGTGAAGATCTTCGCGTTGGCCGAGAGCCTGGGCGGCGTCGAGAGCCTGATCGAGCACCCGGCGATCATGACCCACGCGACGATCCCGCCCGAGACGCGCGCGAAGCTCGGCATCGGCGACGGGCTGGTGCGCCTGTCGGTCGGCATCGAGGACGTGGAAGACCTGCGCGAGGATCTGGCCCAGGCGCTCGCCGTCATCTGACGGAACAGAAAAGCGCCGCCGCGCGTGCCGCCACGCGCCGACGATTTGTGCACGTTCCTGACCCCGGCTTCGGGCCCGGCGCCGCCGTGCGCGGCTGTTGCTTTGGCCACAATGCGAGCGAGGGATGCAATGACGCGACCGGTCGCCGGACGCGCGCCTCCATGTCGAACAGGACAGCATGAAAGAGTTCAAGGACCTGCTGGGACACATCGGCGCGCTGCTCGATTGCGGCGCGGTCTCGCTGCCCGAGGCCTCGACCATCCTCGGTCGGTTCATCCAGGGACAGATGGACTGCTCCCGGCTGACGATCTGGGTGCTTGAAGGGCATCCCGGCGAGCGCACGATGCGCCGCATCGGCGGCTTCGACGGCGTCACGAACACGCCCATCTCCGGGCCGGCGGTGCTGGTCGAGGCCGAATTCGGACCCTACTTCGACGCCCTCACCGCGAACAGCGTCTACGCCAGCGACGACACGCTGGCCGACGAACACCTGGCCGCGATGCGCGACAGCTACCTGGTGCCACACGACATCCGCGCCTCGCTCGACGCCGCGATCGGCGTCAACGGCACCACGCTGGGCGTGCTGTGCTGTGCGCAGCAGGGCGCGACGCGCCAGTGGCGGCAGCAGGAAATCCGCCTGCTGAAGCGCTACGCCGACGAGGTGTCGCTCAGACGCGCACGGCGGCGCGCCCGCGAGGGCAAGACGCTGACGCTGATGCAGGAGCTGATGCAGCGCGTCGTCGAGGACTCGCAGCCTGCCGATCCGCCGATGTAGCACGGTCGCCGGCGACGCAAGTCGACGGCCTCGCCGACACGCGTTGGCGACGATCTCCTACAGGCGCCACGCCCGGGATCGCGAACCATCCCGGGTATGCAACGCGGGCAATCCTCTCATCTCTGGCTCGGGCGCTTCTGCATACGCCTGATGCAGCTGCGGCGCGACATGACCCTTCCGCGCGCCGTGACGCGCGCGGTCGCAGCCCACGCGCATTCGAGCCATCTGCCGCCCGAGGCCGCGGCCGAGATGGATGCCGTCGCGGCCCGATGGGTGCCGCCGCCGGCCTCGCCCCAGACCATTGGTCGGATGTCGCCGCAGCGCGACGCGGACGAACGGGGTTGAACGCCCGCCCCGCCATGGTCACGGCCAGGCACACACTCATCGGCCCCCGAGCGCGCGCCCTGGCCATTCGCGCAATCACGTTCTGGGCCGGTGCGCTCCTGCTCGGGCTGATCGGCGCCTGCAGTTCGTTGCCGCGCATCGTGCCGGACATGGCACGCACCGAGCGCCCGCCGCAGATCGAAGGCGCACGCGGCCCGCTGTCGGCCGCACGCAGCAAGGAGATCCTCGACGGATTGCGCGCCGGCGGCAGGGACGTCGGTGTGCTCGATCGCCACCTGGCGCTCGAGGCCGCGATCTCCGACAGCCCGCTGGTGGCCGGCAACAAGGTCCAGCTGCTGCAGGATGGCCCGACGACCTACCAGGCGATGTTCACCGCGATCGCGGCGGCACGCGACCACATCAACATGGAGACCTACATCCTCGAGGACGGCGAGGTCGGCCAGCGCTTCGCCGCGGCGCTGATCGGCAAGCAGCGCGCCGGCGTCCAGGTCAACCTGATCAGCGATGGCGTCGGCACGCTGGGCACGCCGGCCGAGTTCTTCGTTCCGCTGCGCGACGCCGGCATCCAGGTGCTGGTGTTCAACCCGGTCAACCCGCTCACCGCGAAGGCTGGCTGGGACGTGAACCAGCGCGACCACCGCAAGCTGCTGATCGTCGACGGCAAGACCGCCTTCCTCGGCGGCATCAACATCAGCAGCGTGTACTCGGGCGGCTCCTTCAGCCAGAGCGCCAGGAACAGGCCGGGCAGCAAGCTGCCGTGGCGCGACACCGACCTGCAGATCGACGGCCCGGTCGTCGCCGAACTCCAGAAGCTGTTCATCGAGACCTGGGAGAAGCAGAAGGGGCCGCCGCTGGCGAAGCGCCGGTATTTCCCGGCGCTGAAGCCGCAGGGCAAGGAGATCGTGCATGCGATCGCCGGCTCGCCGGACGAGCCTTACAGCCTGATCTACGCCACCCTGATCTCCGCGATCGATTCGGCCGAGAAGGAGGTGCTGCTGACGAACGCCTACTTCGCGCCCGACCCGCAGCTGATCGCCTCGCTGAAGGGCGCGGTCGGGCGCGGCGTCAACGTGAAAATCGTGCTGCCGGCGGCGACCGATTCGGCACTCGTCTTCCACGCCGGCCGTTCGTACTACGACGAGCTGCTGCGCGGGGGCATCCTCATCTACGAGCGCCAGAACGCGCTGCTGCACGCGAAGACGGCGCTGGTCGACGGCGTGTGGTCGACCGTGGGTTCGACCAACCTGGACTGGCGCAGCTTTCTGCACAATCAGGAGCTGAACGCGGTCGTGCTCGGCGACGAGTTCGGGCAACTCATGCGCGCCGCGTTCGACGCCGACATCGCAGCATCCCGCCCGATCACGCTCGAGGAATGGGAGAAGCGCTCGCCCATTCAGCGGCTGAAGGAGGTGTTCGGTCGCCTGTGGCAGTACTGGCTCTGAGCGCACCACCGGGAGACCACGATGAACATCACCTGGACGATGCGCAGCGCCGCGCTCGCGCTGGCCTTGACCCTCACCGGCTTCGCGCCGGCACAGGCCCAGGACGCCGCCGCGCTGCGTGCCAAACACGACAGCCTGCAGGCCCAACTCGCGAACAGCCCGTTCCAGCGCCCGCTGGTGCTGGAGTCGGCGATGTCGTCGGGCGATCTGAAGGGCGAGGTCTATGCGATCGTCGACCAGCCGTTCAGCGTCACCGGCCCGGCGTTGCAAGGCATGGACCACTGGTGCGATCTGCTGATCCTGCACCTGAACGTGAAGCACTGCAGCGCCGCCGGCGCACCGCCGAGCGAGGTGCTGAGCCTGATCGTCGGCCGCAAGTTCGACCAGCCGCTGAGCGACGGCCACAAGGTCCGCTTCGCCTACAGCATGCCCGCCAGCAGCAGCGACTACCTGCGCATCGAGATGATGGCCGACACCGGGCCGCTGAGCACGCGCAACTACCGGCTCGCGCTCGAAGCCGTGCCGCTGGACGAGAAACGCAGCTTCGTCCACATGTCCTACTCGTACGCCTACGGCACGGCCGCGCGACTGGCGATGCAGATCTACCTCGCGACCGCCGGCCACGACAAGATCGGCTTCAGCATCACCGGCAAGGGCGACGACGGCAAGCCGATCTACATCGACGGTGTGCGCGGCGTGGTCGAGCGCAACACGATGCGCTACTTCCTGGCGATCGAGAGCTATTTGGGCGCGGTCTCGGCGCCACCGGCCGAGCGCGAAGAAAAACGCCTGCGCGACTGGTTCGCGGCCACCGAGCGCCATGCGGCGCAGCTGCACGAGATGGAGCGCGACGAATACCTGACGATGAAGCGGCACGAGCTGCAGCGCCAGCACGCGAGCCCCGGCACGCCGCGCTGAGCGGGCAGCACAAGTCGCGGTGTCCTACAGCGCGTGGCGACGCGAGCCGACAGCGTCGCGCCGCCCGCGCGCTCACAGTGCGTCTCAGCCCCGCCACTCCCAGCCGAGACCCTTCATGACGCACTATCAGCTGACCATCTCGAAGCACACGTTCAGCTTCAGACCCCAGGTGCTGCTGCTGTGGGCTGCGGCGTGCATCGGTGGGATGCTGCTGATGTTCGCCTATGTGGGCGCGCTGAAGGACGCGGTGCAACGCGGTGAAACGCTGCGGCAGGCGCAGCGCGCGGGCGATGGCCTGTCGGCCGTCGCCGAGGCCGTCTCGGCGCAGCGCAACGCTGGCGCCAGAAAGCTCGTCGCGCTCGATCGCTGAGCGCTGAGCGCTGAGCGCATCTCAGCGCAGAATCGCCGCATGAAACCACCCAAGCGGCTGCAATCCCTGATCGAAGAAGGCCTGATCGACAGCGTCGTGCGCCAGTTGATGAGCGGCAAGGAAGCCCAGGTCTTCGTCGTGCGCTGCGGCGACGACACGCGCTGTGCCAAGGTCTACAAGGACGCCTCGCAGCGCAGCTTCCGGCAGGCCGTCGACTACACCGAGAACCGCAAGGTCAAGAACACACGCCAGGCGCGCGCGATGGCCAAGGGCACGCGCTTCGGCCGCGAGGCCACCGAGGCCGCGTGGCAAAGCGCCGAGGTCGACGCACTCTACCGCCTCGCCGCCGCCGGCGTGCGCGCGCCCAAGCCGCACAACTTCTGCGACGGCGTGCTGCTGATGGAACTCGTGACCGACGCGAACGGCGACGCCGCGCCGCGGCTGAACGACGTGACGTTCACGCCCGAGCACGCGCGTACGCACCACGCCGCGCTGCTGACCGAGGTGCTGCGCATGCTGTGCGCGGGCGTCGTGCACGGTGATCTGTCGGAGTTCAACATCCTGCTCGCCGCCGACGGGCCGGTGATCATCGACCTGCCGCAGGCCGTCGATGCGGCCGGCAACAACCACGCGCGGCGCATGCTGCTGCGCGACGTCGAGAACCTGCGCGACTTCTTCGGCCGCTTCGCCCCCGAGCTGCTGACGACCGACTTCGGGCCGGAGATCTGGAGCCTCTACGAACGCGGCGTGCTGCAAGCCGACACCGTGCTCAGCGGGCGCTTCGACGCCCCGCGCGGGCCGGTCGACCTCGGCGGCGTGATGCGCGAGATCGACGACGCGCGCGCCGAGGACGCGGCACGCCGCCTGCGGCTGGCCGCGGTCGGCTGAGCGGCGGCCCAGGCCCTGTCTCTGTTCAGTGGCAGTTCAGCGGCAGGTACTGCGCCGGCAGGTCGGTCGCGTCGAAGCCGACCAGCGTCATCCCGTTCGGCGGGCTGGCCCGCGCACACACCCATGCGATCGGCACCACCGGCGCGGCCTCGACGACCGCCGGCCGCAGCGTCAGCCTCTTGCCGGCGAGGCTGGGATTGGCGCGGTTGCCGAAAGTGATCGTGATCGCGCCATCGGCGACCGCCACGTTGCTGACGTAGGTGCCGACGATCTGCGTCGCGGCCGGCAGAGCGGCGGCGGCATTGTTCGCGGGCATCTTGCGCTCGCCCGTGTAGAACGCCTGCACGGCCTGGCGCACGAAGCCGATCAGCTCCACGCCTTCGACGACCTGCTTGCGAATCACGCGGTCCTGGTATGAGGGCACCGCGAGCATCGCGAGGATGGCGACGATCGCGAGCACGATCACCAGTTCGATCAGCGTGAAACCGGGGCGGCGATGTCTTATAGGCATGGTGCGCGACTGTACCGAAGGCGCGCAGAAACCCCGCACGGGCGCCCGACACCGTTCTCTGGCGACAATGCCTCGATGACCACCGCACCCGCCGACTCCATCCCCCGCAGCGCGGTGCTCGCGCTGTCGCTCGCCGCGTTCGGGAGCGGCATTTCGCTGCGGCTCACCGATGCGCTGCTGCCGCTGTTCGCGCGCGAGTTCGGCATCACGCTCGGCCATGCGGCGAACGCGATCACCGCGTTCTCGGTCGCGTACGGCCTGTCGCAGCTCTTCTTCGGCCCGGTCGGCGATCGTTTCGGCAAGTACCGCGTGATCGCGTGGGCCTGCGCTGCATGCGCGCTCACCACGATGCTGTGCGGCCTGGCGCAGGGCTTCGCTCAGCTCGAGTTCGCGCGCCTGCTGGCCGGCGCGACGGCGGCCGCGATCATCCCGCTGTCGATGGCGTGGATCGGCGATGTCGTGCCCTACGACAAGCGTCAACCGGTGCTCGCGCGCTTCCTGATCGGGCAGATCCTGGGCTTGTCGGCCGGCGTCTTCGTCGGCGGTTTCGCGGCCGATCACCTGAGCTGGCGCGTGCCGTTCTTCGGCATCGCCCTGGGCTACATCGCGATCAGCGCCGCGCTGTTCGCGATCAACCGCCAGCTGCCGGCCCACGCGCGCGTGCTGAACCGCGTCGAGGGTCATGCGGTGCGCCGCGTTGTCAGCGAGTTCGGGCAGGTGCTCGCGCGGCCGTGGGCGCGGGTCGTGCTGCTCACGGTGTTCCTGGAAGGCGCGTTCCTCTACGGCGCGTTCGCGTTCATCGCGACGCACCTGCACGAACACTTCGGCCTGCCGCTCGCGGCCGCGGGCTCGACGCTGATGCTGTACGGCTTCGGCGGCCTGCTGTTCGCGGTCGCGTCGGCGACGCTGGTGCGCCGCCTCGGTGAGGTCGGCTTGACGATGTATGGCGGCCTGCTGCTGGCCGCGTCGCTGCTGGTGATCGGTGTCGCGCCGGTCTGGTGGTGGGCGGTGCCGGGCTGCTTTGTCGCGGGCCTGGGCTTTTACATGCTGCACAACACGTTGCAGATCAACGCCACGCAGATGGCGCCGGAGCGACGCGGCGCGGCGGTCGCGTCGTTCGCGTCGAGCTTCTTTCTGGGTCAGGCGGTCGGCGTCGCGGTGTACGGTGCGCTGGTCGCCCACATCGGCACCCACGCGGTGATTGCCAGCGGCGCGCTCGGCGTGCTCTTGGTCGCGCTGACGTTCAGCCGCCTGCGCGCCAGGCGCATGGTCGCGCCGGCCTGAGCCTGCAAGCTCAGCGCGGGCGCGGCGGCCGCTGGCCGGCTCCTGGAGCCCCGGCGCGGCGCGGTCCGCGGTGATCGAACGCGGGCGGCGGCTGGCGTGCGCGCTCCTCGGCCTCGCCGCGGGCGATCTCAAGCAGGCCGTCGAGCTCTTCGTCGGCGACGCCCTTGAGCACGCAGAAGTTCGCGCGCGTCAGCGTCGTGGTCTGGAAGTCGCGCAGCAGGCCGGCGCGGTTGCGCCGCTGCTGCTCTTCGAGTTCACGGCGCGACTCGTTGTTGGCGCGGCGCCGCGCGAGTTCGTCGAGCGCGATCTGGCGGTGCTCCGCGCTCAGCTCGCCGGCCGGCTGCCCGTCGAGGTCGTAGCGATGCGTCGCCTTCGACACCGCGATCAGGTACGAGGTGCTGCCGGTGTAGCGCCGAAAGAAGGCGGAGAGCGCCTGCTTCGTGAACACGCCCGGTGCACGCTCCTGGATGTCGACCTGGATGCGCAGCTTCAGCGGCTTCGCGGCCCCCGCGAAGAGCGCCGGGAACAAGGCCTTAAGCTGCTGCGCGCAAGCGGCCGGGGTCAGCTCGGTGGGCGCCGGTGACGGCGGAGGGGTCGAAGTCATGGATCGCGTGCGGAACGTGGAAGCCCCGGATTGTGCCTGCCGCGAGCACCGGGTCGAGGTGCGTGGTCATGCAGTCGTTCACCAACGCGGCGTGCGTGATCGGTCCGAGGTGCCCGGCGCCGCTCAATTCGCGGGGCTGCGCGTGCGGCAGCGCGGCCCCCAGCAGTTCGACCACACGCCGTGCCGGTGAGCGCGTGTGCGATCCGTGCATCAGCAGGATCGGCATCGTCAGCCGCGACAGCACGCCCGGGCCCCAGGCCGCGGCGAACAGCGCCTCGAAGTGACGCTCGACCGTGGCGATGCGCGAGCACACCGCTGCCTGCTGCGTCGGCGTCATCGCGGCCCAGGCGCCAGCCGATGCCCAGTAGTCGATGAAATGCCGCGACGCGTCGTTGAGGTCACCGCGGGCCACTCCGGCCGCGACAGTGTCGGCCACGGTGCGGATCTCGGTCAGGCTGCCGTCGCCCGGCGCCATGCGTGCGATCACGCCGAACACGACCGGCTCGTACAAGGTCAGCGAACGCACCTGTTGCGGATGGCGGAGCGCGATCTGCAGCGCGACCGCAGCACCGTACGAATGCCCGACCAGGTGAATGCCGTTCGACAGCGCGGCGCCACAGCGCTGCGCCACGGCCGCCGCATCGACGTACAAGCTGTTCTGCAGATCGGCGGGCCAGGCCGGGCTGCGGCCGTGGCCGTGCAGGTCGGGCGACACGACTTGCCAGCGCGGCGCGAGCGTGGCGCTCAGCGCACGCCATTGCGCATGGCTGCCGGTGCTGGAATGCAGGCACACGACGACCGCGCCGCTGGCCTGGTCGGGGCGTTGAAGGACAAAAAGGCCGCCGTCCTGCGGATCGGCGATGTGCTTGAGAGGCATGGTGGCTCCATCGATCGGTGATGGATGCTCACGGCTCGGCGTTTCATGCCGGCTTCGCCGCCCCGTTTCATTCGTTTCGCCGTGTCGCCGACATGCTCGGTCGCCCACTTCCGACCTTGTGGTAACCGACGACGAGTTCGGCCGCGGTCTGCGCGTGCCGCGCGAGCCAGGCGCGAAACGCCGCGGGGGTCTCGAAGAAGACCGGCTCCGCCAACTACGCCGGCGCGCGCAAGCGGAAGCGCTGCAACTTGCCGGTCTCGGTGCGCGGCAACGCCTCGCGGAACTCGACGGCACGCGGGTATTTGTAGGGTGCGATCGCGGCCTTCACGAAGTCTTGCAGTTCGCGCACCAACGCATCGCCCGCCATGTGGCCGGCCCGCAGCACGACGAAGGCCTTGACGATCTGGCCGCGCTGCTCGTCGGCCACGCCGATCACCGCGCATTCGGCCACGGCCGGGTGCGCGAGCAGCGCCTCTTCGACCTCGGGCGAGGCGATGTTGTAGCCGGCCGAGACGATCATGTCGTCGGTGCGCGACTGGTAGTGAAAGTAGCCGTCGGCGTCGACGAGGTAGGCATCGCCGGTCAGGTTCCAGCCGCCGCTCACGTAGTTCGCCTGGCGCGCGTCGTCGAGGTAGCGGCAGCCGGTCGGGCCTTTCACGGCGAGCCGCCCTGTCGTGCCGGCCGGCACCGGCTGCATCCTGTCGTCGAGCACGCAGGCCTGGTAGCCCGGCACCGCGACACCGGTCGCGCCCGGGCGCGCGTGGTCTTCGTCCGCGGCGATGAAGATGTGCAGCATCTCGGTCGCGCCGATGCCGTCGATCAGCTCGATGCCGGTCGCGTCGAACCACAGCTTGCGCGTCGCCGCCGGCAGCGCCTCGCCGGCCGAGACGCACTTGCGCAGCGTGCCGCCGAGCGGGGCCGAGATCGCGCGCTCACGTGCACTGGCGGCCATCGCGCGGTACGAGGTCGGCGCGGTGAACAGCACGGTCGCGCCGAACGCGGGGATCGCGTCGAGCAGTTCGTTCGGCGACGCCTTCTCGATCAGCACGGTGGAGGCGCCGACGCTCATCGGGAACAGCGTCAGGCCGCCGAGCCCGAACGTGAATGCGAGCGGCGGGCTGCCGATGAAAACATCGTCGGCGCCAGCCCGCAACACATGCGGCGGGAAGCAGGCGCAGCTGGCCATCACGTCGCGGTGGAAGTGCATCGTCGCCTTCGGCTGCCCGGTCGTGCCCGAGGTGAACGCGAGCAAGCAGGTGTCGTCAGCGGCGGTGTCCAGCGTCTCGAAGTGCGCGCTCTGCTCGGCCATGCGCGATTCGAGCCCCTGCGCCGACGCGTCACCGAAGAACACGCTCTGCGCCAACACCGGCGACTGCGCTGCCGCCGCCTCGAGCTCGGCGCGCAGCGCGTGGTCGCACAGTGCGTGCGAGACCTGGCCCTTCTCGATGATCTGGCCGAGTTCCTTGGCGCGCAGCAGCGGCATCGTCGCGACCGCGATGCCGCCGGCCTTCATCACGCCGAACCAGCACGCGACCAGCATCGGCTTGTTGGCCGCACGCAGCAGCACGCGGTTGCCGGGCAGCAGACCGAGGTCGCGCACCAGCACGTTGGCGATGCGGTTGGCCTTGTCCTGCAGATCGGCGTAGCTCCATGACAAGCCGCCGGGCGCGCGCACGCAGACCCGGTCGCCGCGCCCTTCATCGACATGCCGGTCGAGCAGCTCGGCCGCGCAGTTCAGCCGCGCCGGGAACTGCAGCGCCGGCAGATCGAAGATGAACTCCGGTTGCTGCTCAACCGGCGGCAGGTGGTCGCGTGCGAAGGTGTCGATGTGCGCGCTGCCCGTCATGCCGTGTCTCCGCTCTCAGAACCGGTGTCAGAACGCGGCGATGCCGGTGATCGCGCGGCCGAGAATCAGCGCATGCACGTCGTGCGTGCCTTCGTAGGTGTTGACCACCTCGAGGTTCACCAGATGCCGCGCGATGCCGAACTCGTCGCTGATGCCGTTGCCTCCGAGCATGTCGCGCGCGACGCGGGCGATGTCCAGGCTCTTGCCGCAGCTGTTGCGCTTCATGATCGAGGTGATCTCGACCGAAGCCGTGCCCTCGTCCTTCATGCGGCCCAGGCGCAGGCAGCCTTGCAGCCCGAGCGTGATCTCAGTCTGCATGTCGGCGAGCTTCTTCTGCACCAGCTGGTTCGCGGCCAGCGGCTTGCCGAACTGCTTGCGGTCGAGCACGTACTGGCGTGCCTTGTGAAAGCAGTCCTCGGCCGCGCCGAGCGCGCCCCAGGCGATGCCATAGCGGGCGCTGTTCAGGCAGGTGAACGGGCCTTTCAGGCCGCGCACTTCGGGGAAGGCGTTCTCTTCGGGGCAGAACACGTTGTCCATCACGATCTCGCCGGTGATGCTGGCTCGCAGGCCGACCTTGCTGTGGATGGCGGGGGCGGACAGGCCTTTCGCGCCCTTGTCGAGGATGAAGCCGCGGATCGCGCCTTCATCGTCCTTGGCCCAGACCACGAACACGTCGGCGATCGGGCTGTTGGTGATCCACATCTTCGCGCCACTGAGCGAATAGCCGCCGGGCACCTTCCTGGCGCGCGTGACCATGCTGCCCGGATCGGAGCCGTGGTCGGGTTCGGTCAGGCCGAAGCAGCCGATCCACGCGCCGGTGGCGAGCTTGGGCAGGTACTTCTGCTTCTGCGCCTCGGTGCCGAATTCATTGATCGGCACCATCACCAGCGACGACTGCACGCTCATCATCGAGCGGTAGCCGGAGTCGACACGCTCGACCTCGCGTGCGACCAGACCGTAGCAGACATAGTTCAGCGCCGCGCCGCCGTATTGCTCCGGAATCGTCGCGCCGAGCAGGCCGAGCTCGCCCATCTCGCGGAAGATCGCCGGATCGGTCGTGCCCTCGCGGAAGGCCATCGTGACGCGCGGCGCCAGCTTCTCCTGGCAGTACGCGGCCGCAGCGTCGCGCACCGCACGTTCGTCGTCGCTCAGCTGCTGGTCCAGCAGCAGCGGGTCGTCCCAGTGGAAAGAGGCTTTGGTCGCGGCCATCGGGGGCTCCAGTTTGATGTAGTGAACACTGAATGATAGCGGCGTCGCTCAGCCGACCGGGATCACCGCGGTCGCCTCGATCTCGACCTTGGCCCGGTCTTCCATCAGCGCCTTGACCTCGACCGCGCTCATCGCCGCGTTGTACGCGCCGATGATCTCGCGGTAGGCCTGGCCGACTTCCCGGCCCGCGGCCAGGTACTCGCGCTTGTCGGTCACGTACCAGGTCATGCGCACGATGTGCTCGGGCCGGCCGCCGGCCTCGCGCAGCACATCGACGATGTTCTGCAGCGCCTGGCGTGTCTGCGCGGCGAAGTCGTCGCTGTGGAACACGCCTTGCGCGTCCCAGCCGATCATGCCGGCGATGAAGACCTGGCGGCCGCTGGCGGCAACGCCGTTCGCGTAGCCCTTCGGGCGCGGCCAGCCGGAGGGGAGAAGCACTTGCATGGTGGGCTCGTTCATCGAATGAATCAGTGGCTGTTGCTGCTGCTGCGCGCGTCCTTGAGCAGCTCGCGCGCGATGATCAGTTGCTGCACCTCGGTCGCGCCTTCGTAGATGCGCAGCGAGCGGATCTCGCGGTACAAGCGCTCGACCGGCTGCTCGCTGACGACGCCGAGACCGCCGAAAATCTGCACCGCCGCGTCGATGACCTGCTGCGCGCCCTCGGTCGCGGCGAGCTTGGCCATCGCGGCTTCGCGCGTCACGTTGCGGCCCTGGTCGCGCTGCCAGGCGGCGCGGTAGGTCAGCAAGGCCGCGCTGTCGATCGTCAAGGCCATCTGCGCGAGCTTGGCCTGCGTGAGCTGGAAGTCGGCGAGCACGCCATTGAACATCTTGCGCGTGGTGGCGCGGTGCAGCGCTTCGTCCAGCGCACGGCGCGCGAAGCCCAGCGATGCGGCCGCGACCGAGGTGCGGAACACGTCGAGCGTGCGCATCGCGAGCTTGAAGCCCTCGCCGGCCGCGCCGACACGCTGGATCAGCGGCACGCGGCAGTTGGTGAATCTCAGCTTGGCGAGCGGGTGCGGCGCGATCACGTCGATGCGCTCGGCGATCTCGAACCCGGGCGTGTCGGCCTCGACGATGAAGGCCGAGATGCCGCGCGCGCCTGGCGCTTCGCCGCTGCGCGCGAACACGACGTAGAAGTCGGCGATGCCGCCGTTCGAGATCCAGGTCTTCTCGCCGTTCAGCACCGCGTGGTCGCCGTCGATGCGCGCGCTGCAGGCCAACGCCGCAACGTCCGACCCGGCGTCCGGTTCGGACAGCGCGAACGCGCTGATCGCGTCGCCGCGCGCGACCCGCGACAGATAGGTCTGCTTCTGTGCCGGCGTGCCATCGAGGCTGATCGCACCCGAGCCCAGGCCCTGCATCGCGAACGCGAAGTCGGCCAGCCCGGAATGGCGCGCCAGCGTCTCGCGGACCAGGCAGATGGCGCGGGTGTCGATCACGTCGCTGTGGCCACCGTGCTCGACGCCGCCGACCGCGTGCTTCAACCAACCGGCCTCGCCGAGCTGGCGCACCAGCCGCCGGCATTGGGCGTCGACGTCGGCGTCATGCGATGTGTCGAGCTGCTGAGCGGCCCACGCATCCAGCGTCTGCGCGAGCGCGCGGTGCCGGTCTTCGAAGAACGGCCAGTCGAGATAGTGCGTGTCGCTCATCTCAGTTGCCCTCGAAGCGCGGCTTGGCCTTCGCGACGAACGCGTGGTAGGCCCGCGAGAAATCTTCGGTCAGCATGCAGATCGCCTGCGCCTGGGCCTCGGCCTCGATGGCCTGATCGATCGTCATCGCCCACTCTTGATGCAGCATCGTCTTCGTGATGCCGTTCGCAAAGGTCGGGCCGGCCGCGAGATCGCGAGCCAGCGCGAGCGCGTCGGCCAGCAGCGATTCGGGCGCGCACAAGCGATTGAAGAAGCCCCAGCGCTCGCCCTCTTCCCCGCCCATCGACCGGCCGGTGAACAGCAGCTCGCTCGCGCGCCCCTGGCCGATCAGGCGCGGCAGGATCGCGCACGCGCCCATGTCGCAGCCGGCCAGGCCGACGCGGTTGAACAGGAACGCGGTCTTGCTGCGCGCGGTGCCCAGGCGCAGGTCGGAGGCCATCGCCATGATCGCGCCGGCGCCGGCACAGACGCCGTCGACGGCCGCGACGATGGGCTGCGGGCAGGCGCGCATCGCCTTCACCAGATCGCCGGTCATGCGCGTGAACATCAGCAGCTCGGGCGCCTTCAGCCGCACCAGCGGGCCGATGATCTCGTGCACATCGCCGCCGGAGCAGAAGTTGTCGCCGGCACCCGCGAGCACGACGGCGTGCACGTCATCGGCGTACTTCAGCCGGCCGAACAGGTCGCGCAGTTCGGCATACGAGTCGAAGGTCAGCGGGTTCTTGCGCTCGGGGCGGTTCAGCGTCAGCGTCGCGACGCCCTCGGCGGCGGCCCATTTGAAATGGGTCGCACGGTAGCCGGCGAGCGGCTGGCGGTTGCCGGCGGTGAGTGCCGGGTCGATGCGCGTTGCGGCGTCGGTGGTCATGCCTTGTCCTCCGGGGATGGGTCGCCGCGCACCAGATGCACGCGCAGCGCGCCCAGGTGCGTGTAGAGCTGCTGCACGGTCTTTTCGTCCAGCCCGGCGAAGAGCTCGAGGATCCATTGCTCGTGCTCGTCCGCCATCGCCTCGAACGTGCGCCGGCCCTTGGGCGTGAGCCGAAGAATCCACGCGCGCCTGTCGTCCGGGCTGCCTTCGCGCACGACCAGCCCGTCGCGCTCCAGCTCGTCGGTCAGCCCGGTGACGTTGCCGCCGGTCACCATCAGGTAGCGCGACAGCGCGCGCATCTTCAGGCCGTCCTTGTAGCGGTAGAGCTGCGCCATGTAGTCGAAGCGCGCGAGCGAGATGCCGAAGCGTTCGCGCAGCCGCTTGCGGATCTCGGCCTCGATCTGCGTCGTGCTCGCGAGCATGCGCAGCCAGAGCTTCAGCACCGCGTGGTCGCCGCGGCCAGCGCGCGCCTCGTGGCCGAGTTCCTGCGCTTCGCTGAGCGCGGCGTGGGAGGCGTCGTCGATCTTGGCCATGGCGGTCACACGCCCTCTTCCAGGTGGGCGCGGCTGGCCTGCGCGAGCGCCGCCGTCGCCGCACGTTCGCGCTCGAGGTTGCGCTCGAGCTGCTGCTTGGCCGCGCGGTACTGCTTGGGCCAGGACACATCGACGTAGCCGATCTTGGCCGACTCCATCAGCGTCCAGGCCGGATTCGCCAGATGCGGGCGGGCGACCGCGCACAGGTCGGCGCGCCCGGACGCGATGATGCTGTTGACGTGGTCGGCCTCGGAGATCGCGCCGACCGCGATCGTCGCGATGCCGGCCTCGTTGCGCACGCGGTCGGCGAACGGCGTCTGGAACATGCGGCCGAACACCGGCTGTTCCTGCTTGCTGACCTGGCCCGACGAACAATCGATCAGGTCGGCGCCCGCGGCCTTGAACGCGAGCGCGATCTGGATCGCATCGTCGGGCGTGATGCCGCCCTCGACCCAGTCGTTCGCCGAGATGCGCACCGAGATCGGCAGATCCTGCGGCCACACCGCGCGCACCGCGTTGAACACCTCGAGCGGATAGCGCAGGCGGTTCGCGAGCGATCCGCCGTAGTCGTCGCTGCGCAGGTTCGTCAATGGCGAGATGAACGACGACAGCAGGTAGCCGTGCGCGCAGTGCAGCTCGAGCCAGTCGAAGCCGGCCTCGATGGCGAGGCGCGTGGCCTGCACGAAGTCATCGCGCACGCGCTCCATGTCGGCACGCGTCATCGCATGCGACCAGTCGCTCACGCCGTCCAGGTATTGCTGCGGCGAGGCCGAGATCAGCGGCCAGTTGCCCCGCTCCAGCGGAAGGTCGATGCCTTCCCAGGCGACGCGGGTCGAGCCCTTCGCGCCGGCGTGGCCGAGCTGGATCGCGATCTTCGCATCGCAGTTCGCGTGCACGAAGTCGACGATGCGCTTCCAGCCGTCGCGCTGCGCGGTGTTCCACAGCCCCGGGCAACCCGGCGTGATGCGCGCGTCGGCCGACGTGCAGGTCATCTCGGCCACCACCAGGCCCGCGCCGCCCATCGCGCGGGCGCCGAGGTGCACCAGGTGGTAGTCGGCCGGCACGCCGTCGGTGCATGAGTACTGCGCCATCGGCGAGACGATCACGCGGTTCTTCAGGGTCACGCTGCGTACCGTGAATGGCGTGAACATCGGCGGCACCGCGGCCTGGGAGGCGCCGCGCTGCACGCCGGCACGCTGCGCGATCCAGTCCTCGAAACCTTCGACATAGGCCTTGTCGCGCACGCGCAGGTTCTCGTGGCTGATGCGCTGGCTGCGCGTCAGCAGCGAGTAGGCGAACTGCTCGGGCGGCAGGTTCACGTAGCGATCGACGTGCTCGAACCACTCGGTCGAGTTGCGCGCCGCGTTCTGGATGCGCAGCACCTCGATGCTGCGCACATCCTCGTAGTGCTGCAGCGCGCCCTGCAGGTCGCCGGGTTGCTGGCCGATGCAGCGCGCCAGCTCGATCGCGTCCTCGAGCGCGAGCTTGGTGCCCGAGCCGATCGAGAAATGCGCGGTGTGCGCAGCATCGCCCATCAGCACGACCGGCGCGCGGCCGTTGTGATGCACCCAGCGCTTGCAGACCACGCGCGGGAAGCGGATCCACTGCGCCGAGCCGCGCAGGTGCGAGGCATTCGAGATCAGCGCGTGGCCGTCGAGGTGCTTGGCGAAAAGCTTCTCGCAGAACGCGATCGCGTCCTCCTTCTCCATCGTGTCCAGGCCCGCGGCGCGCCAGACGCGCTCCGGCGCCTCGACGATGAAGGTCGAGGTGCTGTCGTCGAAGCGGTAGGCGTGCGCCTGGAACCAGCCCCACTCGGTTTCCTCGAACGCGAAGGTGAAGGCCTCGAACAGCTTGTTCGTGCCGAGCCAGACGAAGCGGCAGTCGCGCAGGTCGATGTCGGGCTGGTAGGTCGCGGCATGGCGCGTGCGGATGCGGCTGTTCAGGCCGTCGCTGGCGATGATCAGGTCGGCGTGCGGGTACTCGTCGTCGTTCTGGACGTCGGCCTCGAACACCAGCTTGACGCCGACCTCTTCGCAGCGCCGCTGCAGGATGTTGAGCAGGCGCTTGCGGCCGATGCCGCAAAAGCCGTGGCCGCCGGAGCGCACTTTTGCGCCGCGGATGTTGACCTCGATGTCGTCCCAGTGGTTGAACGCGCCGAGGATCTGCGCCGCGCTGACCGGGTCGGCGGCCTGCAGATTGCCCAGCGTCTGGTCGGAGAACACGACGCCCCAGCCGAAGGTGTCGTAGGGCCGGTTGCGCTCGACGACCGTGATGTCGTGCGCCGGATTCTGCCGTTTCATCAACAGCGCGAAGTACAGGCCCGAAGGGCCGCCGCCTATGCACACGATGTTCATGAGAAGTCTCCGCACCCGGGCGCCACGCTCGACGCTTTAGATGAACTGTGAATTGTTCAGTTCTAAAGCATTTTGATGCAGCGCCGCCGGTCTGTCAAGCCGGACGGGCGTCAGCTCACTCCGGGATCAGCTGCCACTTCCCGTCGCGCAGCGTCATCAGCTCGCGGCCGCGCTTGTCGAAGCCAGAATGATCCTGCGCCGTCATCGTGTAGACGCCTTGCGTGCCGACCAGGTCCTTGACCGATTCGAGCGCATCGCGCAGCGCCGCACGGAACTCCGGCGTGCCGGGCTTGTTGGCCTTCTTCAGCGCGTCGGGCACGGCGCGTTGCAGCAGCAGGCCGGCGTCGAACACGTTCGCGCCGAAGGTCGCGGGCTTAACGCCGTACAGCTTCTCGTAGGCCGCGATGTACTCCAGCGCCTGCTTCTTCGCCGGGTTCGTGTCGGCGATCTGGTCGAGCACCAGCATCAGGCTCGCCGCCATCACGGCGCCGTCGACGCTCTTGCCGCCCAGGCGCACGAAGTCCGGCGTGGCCGCGCCGTGGGTCTGGTAGAGCTGGCCCTTGTAGCCGCGCTCGACCAGCGTCGTGTGCGGCAGCACCGTCGGGCCGCCGGCGGCACCGATCAGCACCGCGTCGGGGTTGGCCGCGATGATCTTCGTGGCCTGGCCGATCACGCTCTGGTCGCTGCGCTGGAAGCGCTCGTTGGCGACCAGCTTGATGCCGGCCTTCTCGATCATCTGCACGAACACGCCGTACCAGGATTCGCCATACGCATCGTTGAAACCGATGTAGCCGACGGTCTTGATGCCCTTCTTGACCATGTGCGCGACCAGCGCCTCGCAGATCAGGCTGTCGTTCTGCGTCGTCTTGAAGACCCAGCGCTTCTGGTCGGTCATCGGCAGCACGACGGCGGTGGTGCCGACCGGTGCC
>Ga0307517_10001725_pt1 | contig 36013 bp, 41 predicted proteins | sample 23_EM_MG_FD_194515 | JGI IMG/M metagenome (GOLD analysis project Ga0307517, IMG submission 194515) | Populus trichocarpa ectomycorrhiza microbial communities from riparian zone in the Pacific Northwest, United States - 23_EM | ecosystem: Host-associated > Plants > Roots > Unclassified | place...
CTGACCACCCGGTCCCACGGCGAAATTTTACGTCCCCGGGCTTTCTGAGGTTCATGGAATGGGTCGTGTTATGTTCATTTTCAAGAATTTGCCCTCGTTGTCTGTGGAAACTAGCCAGTGCAAGCGAGTGGTCCCCGTATATATAATCATTTGGCCATCGTCAGCTGCACCCCCCACCAGTCGTACTAACAGTATCCAAGGAGCCAGAAACTCGACTGTCTGATTATGGAACGACGTGCGAGGAGAAACACGGGACCACAACGTAGTCACCCCAACAGATCCTTCACGCCGTATGACTACTCGCGATATCAAGAGTCGGATTCGACCACACGTATCACCCGTTCCAGGTCGGCCGCACGAGAAGTTGCACGACAAGATGCCTTGGTGGTGCCGAACCCACTCATTCAACCGACCCCACCTCTCTTGCCCGCCACCAACAACCTTCCGGTCTGTCGCCAACTCCTCGATGATAACACACACCGATTTCCCCCCCTTTTTAGGTGAATCGGGCAGCCCACTCCCCTTCCACCCGGAGCCTGATCCCACAACACTCGTATGTCCCTTCCAGAACCCGAGGGGGATTCACTCCCGCAGAGCCTGTATTATTCTTCGTGGATGGTGTGCCCGGTATTTCCCTTTCTCGGGCCTTGGTGGGAGGGTGCGCAGGGTTAGATGGGGGGAATGACAGTATTTCCTCTTTCGAGAACAGTAAGGTGATGTGTCGGACTCAGGTAGGTACCACGGTACTCCCAACAGGTACTTCGCCGACGTTTTCTCTAGTTCGTCGGACGCGATTTGGACACATCCAAGGCGAGGAACCTTCCACACGACCAGAGATTATCCTGCTCATGCGCTTTCCAGATAAACACTCGACACCACAATACAAATTGGACACCGATAACGCGCTCCAAGCTAGCGAAGGAGGTTGGGAGGAGGGTGAGGGCGTACATCGAGGCGAGTGTTCTCTGGACGATCTGGAGTGCTATCGCCTATTGAACACAACCATGTGCAGGAACAAGGATTGCAAGCCTCTCTCTCTCTCGAAAGGACCTACCTCACTCGCTTTACTCATGTTTCGAGAGGGTCTTGGCAGCCGGAATTGTGGCTCAAAGGCACTGGTAACCAGGGCCTCGACGCATAGGAAGATCTTCCCCAGTACTCAGAGAATGTATTTTCCGGCTACACAGACCCCAAGTCGATTCCATTGCACGAGGCTCCTCTCAATACACCACAATTTGTAAATCAATGGTATGGATCTCGGGGGATCGCGGTATCAAGCGGAAGAACAAACACCCAACTAGGTTCCCACGCCGATATCCCATCTGCCATTGCAACCTCCGTTCTCGTTTATTGTGGGACCTCGCCGTTTACGTCCTTTTGAGAGATGAAACCTGGATTTGATATGTTCAAAGAGCCACCGCCCACGGAAATTAACTCTATCGATTCCATAGAATGTCCTGTTCGGCACCGCGCTGCTGCTCCAAGACATGCAGAAGCGGCGTGTATACGTGCGACTGCAGGCATGCTTACTACGGGAAGATTGGGGTCCGTCATATCGGATATCTCCCTACTCCTTATCGCGGTGTTCAGATGGATTGGCACGGCGAGTTTTTCCGCTATTTTTTTTCGGTCACTCTCGCACTCTTGCACCCGCCTTGCTCGACGTTCATTACCTCAAAACTCGACGAACCCGTTCGATTCCCTTGGCATTGCGACGGCTCCATTGAGCACTTTCAGCAAACATCCAGTTTTTCCCGAAATTCTGATTTTTGGACGCCCGCGGCCCTCGGACCCGTTCAGCCCCCACCTCCGATTAACGCTTGGTTTTTTTCACTTGGGGGTTCTTTCGACACTTTCTGGTGACTGTGTACTATGTTGTTACATTGAGTTTTCACAGTATTGGTGTGTCGCGTTTCACAATGAGGTTATGGGGCACGTTTTCTTCTTAAGTTCTTTGTCGGTCGCCTCACCGTGCGTTCACGGCGTTGGTGCGAAGTGGCCATCGCACGTTTGGGTTGCGGGACGCTCTACCCATTATACATGCCCTAATACAACACAATGTACGAGGGGGTTATTTATCAGCCGAAACTGCCTCCGTATAGTTTCCACATGGACCCCAGGTGAGGTGGCCAGGGAGGCTGAGGTCGGAGAGAGGCTGGGCCGGCGACTTGGGGAGACCCAAGTGACCGGGGACTGCGGCGGGTCCGAAACTATACACGACACAGTAACTCAATAAAAAAATTCAATGTAACAATACATGCCAACTTATCCCAACCAAGCGGCCGGCAGATCGCGAACGGAAAAGAAAGGGTTGGTGGTGGTGGTCCCCAGACTGGTGTTCGGGGGGGTACTTATCAGCACCATGATATTTACGTTTTATGGATCATTGATTCCTCTGCTGTTTCGAGCTCCGAACTCGGCGCCACAAATACTGTGCCCAAGCATCGACCTGGATAGGTTTAGGGGTTAGGATACTTCTGGGGTCCTCCATCCGGGTGATTATAGCGAAGGGTCACAGAACCGTCGGGCGCTTCCCAGGGAAGCCTTCCAGTTATACCGCTGGCACGTTCCTCGGCGCGCTGGCAGCCGAACCCAGATGCCACCTGGTTGGGCGTCCGTGACAAGTTTGTTGGATTCCAAATATTATTATTTACTCCTATCCAAGAAAGGCGTGGTGGAGCAAATACAATTACACCTTAAAGCCAGTCCGTACAAAGGTTCACACTGTGGGGTCCACGACCCAGATCTCCGCCTGGAATGAGCCCCTGGAGACTGACTCGAAGCTGACCAAAAACATATTGTCAAACTTCATAAACCCTTCACCGATTTTCCATGGGGTGGACCCGTTCATGGGGTGTGACCTCTGCGGTTTAGTTGTCAGCGACACCGGTCACACGATTTCACCACAATCGAACTTACAGCCATCAAGTCTAAGTACTGCTTGAGCTTTCTGGCAACTTCATATGCCAATTTGCTGCGCGTTATCGGGTCACGTCCCTTGTTCCAGTACGTTGCAGAAATCTTCTACATGGTCAAGGCATGAAAGCGCGACCGGAATAAGTATTCCTACCTGTGATCTGTGAGTGGGGTACCCAGGGAACTAAGGACAAGGTTAACCCTCACGCAGGGCGAAAGTTATCGTGATAAACACACCGAAAAATGACACGAAATGGCTCTGCTCGCGTCTTGTAGTACCCGCTCGTCCCATCCATCAAGACCCGTAAATCTCTTACCGAGAGCATCCCCCATATTCACACCTGGAGAACCGTTCACACTGAAAGGGATTGGCGTCAACGGTGTGTAATCCCACTGCTTGTGGCCGTAGTCGTAAGGTTCCTGTGGTATCCTACACCAGTTGATCGGGGGGAACGTCACAGTCTGGGGTATGGAGGGTGGCGGTGGAATTGACAAGGAACAGAAGGGACAGAGTCTTGCCCTATCATCGACCGGGTCGGCGATTTGAGGATCTTGGGAGGAGCTTGGTGTAACTCCCTGGTCTGATGGCATGTCTGGTGGAGTCTCCAAGAAGAACCCGTACAGGTATTCGAGGTCGAGTGAGGTGAAAGGTGAGACTAATTCTGGGACGTTCTGGGAGGGAAACATCTCCTCAAAAGCGACAAAGTCCGGATTGGTGGGCGAAACACGGAAATACTAAACTCTGAGTACAAGAGTCGGGCAGGAAAACGGTTGAAATACTCACCTCGTCCCATCCGCTGGGAAAAAAACCACTGAAGTCTGTAGAACCTGGTCCCGTAGCCATATGAACACCGTACCAAACACTGGCGGCGATATGCGTTTAGTTGAGGGAAGGTTTTATAATGCCCTGCTCGTCCAATCCTAGATCTTCCCGTTCCTCATTTGATGGCCACTGAGACTTGCAAAAAAGCTGCACCCCTGTTGGAAACTCTCTCATGCGGGCCTATGGTCCGAAGACGGAGGAAACAGCGCCCATGCCGTCGAACGGTTTGAATCGGTACGAGCCGGCGAACCTCCACAGGGCAAACCCCGAATTTCCTCGGAAAAGCCCGTGGTCACAGTCACGGCCGAGGCAGGTGTGCTCGCCGTGCCACCGCGTACCGATGTCTCTGAAAGAGACATGTCCTTGTACAGGATGAATGAGAGACCGAGAGCTCATGGGGTGACATAAGACCAGCACACTGGCCAATTGCTCGCTTCTGGACCCGCGGGAGCGCCAGCGATCGATTCAAGCGGCTCGAAGTATAACAACGTGATCATCAACCAGGGGCACTGTACCCTTGTACAGAGCAGGTCTAGGTCGGGGTGAGTTTCCTTTGCGGATCCACCGGTGGTGTGAACAGGGGACTGCGGGGTTGCTGAACTGTGGAGAAGGGGTGCACCTTCGAGAGAGGACAATCGAAGAGGGAGGGAGGGATGGAGAAGGGTAGAAGGAGAGGTAGATGGAGGGAAAGGCATGCGGGGAGTTCCAAACAACCCGGGGGGGTATTTAAGGTGGGAATACATTTTCCAGGAATTACTCAGGTTGACAGAACTTGGCTCCGCATCCCGTTCCGGACGTTCGCGGTTAAGTTCACTGATGGATTGTGGAAGATTATTATAACGTGTCGGAAGGCGGTCCGGAAAAATTCCGCTGATGCGGTTCGCCCAACCTCGCGTTTTTCGCGCTGTCCAATGGCTGACCGCGAGATGTACCCCCTTCAGGGTGTAGCCCACAGCTACCTAATGCCTGGGCGGACGGGCAAGACACCGATTTTTATTCTGAGCCTTGGGAGCTTCTGGAGATGATACGCAACCAAACAGGGGTACCACGCGGCCAGAGGACGGAATGTTGGTAACCCGAACGGGAATTCAAAGTGCACTTCGCCCCAAACGGAGATGGAACAGGGACCGAGATAGCCCCGCCGCGCATTGGCCCCAATCCCCATACAAATTTGAAACAGGGCCCGGCTACGATCATCGATTCATATGCCGCACCTCCCAAAACCACCGCCACAGATGCCAAAGTACAGGCCCAGATACCCAACGACGATGCTGACCCCACTGGGATGAGCCTGGGACGTGGCCCACGATTAGTCCGGGTCCGCTACTCTTCCCATCACCATATATATATATATCCAGACGTGGGTTGTCTGTACCAGACCCCGGAGGTCTCGAGATGACAGACCAGAAACGGTAAGTCGCCCGTCCCCAACGTAGGTAGGATCAGCTTCCCCGCGTGTGGCGCGTGCCCGTAGCACCGCGGGCCTCATGTCCCACCACAATGCTAGCTAGGAAAGTTCGCGAGTAACAACGCGAGTTGTGTACTCCCACCGCCTGCCAGCCACCAGGTTACACGATCCAACCAGCTATCGGCATCGGCCGGTTCGTACGTTGGCCTTAAGTAAGTCGTAAACGCGGTTTTTAATTATGTCAGTACCGTAGGTATTTGGGAACATCCCAGGGGCGGTGTTAACCATTCCCACAATGAGCTGAAACCGCAGTTCCTGAGGCCTGAATGATATCCATGGGTGTGTCCAAGCTGACGGTGCTCCAACCCTTCACAGGATGAGGCGAGGAGTCAACGGCGCTACCGGCCAATGGTCCACAACGCACATTCCTCGATGACATCAGGATAGGGATAGAAATTCCGACGTTATTCGCCCACTGTTGGAATATAAGCATCAAAGCGTGTCAGTACCGGAGGTAGGTACCGTTGGAATAAAACCCAATAACAACCAAAATCCCATACCGATTCATCAGTACTATAACCTCTCCCACGGTGACTAGTGATCGCCCCGAGTCTCCCTCTTTCGTTTTCAGTCGAACAGCGGAATACATCGACTCAGCAGCAGGGACAAAAAAAGAGAGGAATCGTACGTAACCACAACCTACACTCCCGCCACATCCAACGATTGACCTAAATCTAACGACCGAAGTACTGAACGTTTGATTGAACGACTAAATATATTTCCGATCTCGTGACCGCCGGGGCACACGCCGGCGTCGTGAGGAATATACAGTTGTAAAGATCGTAGTAAAGGTTTGAAAAGCCGCTGAATCAGCCAACGATAAGTACGTGTCCGGGTCCAGGTCTATTTGGATTGCACAGTAACTAGTAAGCACACCTCTGTAAGAAATACACCGGACCGAATAGAAACGGGTGTTGAGAAGCACACTGGGAAAACGATAAAACGAAACCCAAAGAGTTATCCGAGGACGCCGGTGACATCGCGGGTACTGCGTTTTTTTGCGTTAATCATCGAAAATTTCGTTGTAATACTCGTCCACTCAATACTTCGTATATGACCATCCCAAGAGCATAATAATCTGAAGATTTCGCTGAGCACCTTTGGCTGAGACCGAAATCCTTTGGGAGGAAGAGTTCCGAGCTCATCCGTCGGTGCGTGCCTCCTTGTGTAAACGAGCTCGATGATACCGAGAGGTTTGTTGCTTCTGATATGATCGTAAGCAAACCAAAGTCTGCCAGGCAGGCACGGCCCGCTTGGTCAACGAGGATGTTTGCCTGGGCAGATAAAGTCCGTTGATCGGAATGAAGCGTTTCCTTCGTTGCTGCACGAAGAAAATGGTATTGTGAGCATGCAACAGAAAGAGGTTTGTGGTCGGCCGTCGACGAACCGCAGAAAATCCAATTTGGGAGGAAAGTGGGAGGGGGGGCGGAGTGACCGAGAGAGCGCTGGGGGCAGGTCGTTCGAAGTGTGGAGTGATGAATGCATCCGGGGCCCTTTGTTTCTTGCGAGGCTGTGCAGGCCTGTCTGACAGTGTAATAGAGTCTGTTCAAGAAGGTGTGATTGGGATCACTCTTGATGCCGGTTGTTATACAGATGGCCATAGCCAGGATACAGGGTTTTGAGCGAGAAACAGGCTTAGAGCCAAAACCTAGAGCGTGGCTGATAGAACGATGTTGGTCTGTCGTGGGTATGCCTGAGTAGCCAGGGAGTCACGCGAGGACCTGGGGGCGGTTGTTATCCTTGTGTCTTGCAACCGGAATTGGCGAGACCCTTCTCTTTAGCCACATAATGTGAGGGTAAACACAGTCCGACATGGGTCGGGTCAGGAATGTAAAATAGAGTGCAGTGGTTCGACGGGGGCGGGGGCTTGGGCCGGTTTCGAATGCATGATTGGAGGATCGTTTCCGTCTGACCCACTGGTGACACCGAATCGTGAAAGAATGTGGTTAATATGCATAGCTTCGGGATATTTTGGTCCAGGGGCCCGGGTTGGGGGGTAGGATGACCCCTGGTGCAGCTCGGGGAAACAGACATACCTAGCTCTTGGGCCGCCTGTCTAACAAGCCGTTCCAACTCCCCACCCAGTTCTTCTTTCCGAACCAGTGGTCGTAAGACCTCCGCTTCAGATACCAGCTTGTCTACCCGCTCCGAAAGTTTCTCTATTGTCGCTTGAGTGTCATGTAACAGGATCTTGAAGCTAGACACGGTTACAGGCCAGAGTTAGAAGCGGACGCATCCTTGTTCAGCAAATGATCCCAAGGCGCCCAAGACATCGTCGAGTCGGGAGTCGAGGTAGAGGGCCCATTTGCCCGTTCATCGCAGTCGGAGCTGGCGACATGATCATTCTCAAATTGTGGGCGGCCGATGCCGCGAGGGACGCGTTGAACGCAAAGGCGATCAATTATTCTTGCCTAGATCCCATCACCATGGGTCACTCCGACGGTGCTCGCCAGGAACTTTCGAACTTCACCGTGGCTGTGGCCTCCGAGGTCTTCCGCGAACACCACGACCAAGCCGACATCCGGAACGCCGAGGTTCCGAGACGAAGTCGTCAGGTCTACCTTTCCCAAGTCGTTCAGCGATCATGCGTGCCATCCTAGCATTCGCAATCGAGCATCAGTGAGTAGAATTGGGGGATTCGGGTCCCAGACTAGTTGTGTGCTGAACGAACTTCGTGTGCAGCTTTTCCCCTTTGGCTCTTTCGCTGCGTTCTCGATAACCGCTGAGATCGCCAACTATGATACAAGTTACTGGACCCAAAAACTTTCTCTTGGGTCGAGCATTCAGATTACGGATTCGCCCGGTTCATACCAGATGAGGAAGGCGAGGTGCTTCGAATACGCCAAGGTGCGCCTCATGTCGACCATGATGACGATAGATGCCGCTCACCTCATACTGTAGACGATGCAGGACGGACTAGATCAAGTACGGACAGCAGCAGTGTCCCTCCCAATTGTGCTCAAATCTTTTACAACCTGGGCGTACACCTACGTCACCCAACCACTTGTCGATGCAGAGGAGGGTCGGAGAGTGTGCTGGACGGTCGCTGCTGTGAATACTGGGATTTGGGTACTATGACAGATCCCTACGTTACGACCTATCATGAGAGCTTCTTTCAACCATAACCCATTGCCCGGCAAATCTTACACAACGTTGACAAGCACCTTCAGTCGCAAGTCATTTTTGCGCATCCTCTTCGACTCGATGCTTCGTCGCGGAGATCGTCATTCTGATGCATATACGTAATCAGTGCGCATTCCCTGTGAACTCGTGTTTCGTCCGCTTTCGGAAGTCCGTTCCGGGCGGCCGGCCGTTTTCCCCCCTCCGGGATCCCAAACCTTTTGGAGCTACGAGTCACCGTTACGTAACACACGACACACCACTGGGGAGGATCGCTTGATCTATAATGACGTAATGGGCCACCATATACCTTCGTTTAACAGGCCGTGCAGAGGTTCCGCCGAGACTGGACCTGCACGACCAATCCGGCGGTCATCTGTCATCATTACAGCCAAGACTGAATTGATTACGGAAGTTTTGATGCCGCTTTGGTCGTGCGAGTACAGTACACCGTTGTACGGTACTAAGGAAACCTTGGTTGGCGGCTCCTTTGCAAGACTCGCGCGGTTCCGAGTTGATCCGGGGCTGCCAGTGGCCGCAAGGTCTCAACGTTCCTTTACCGCTTGGTACGACTCGGATATGAGGCCTTGAGGTCTTCAATTCCCTGACAATTATACTATGAATCATACACCCTAAACCCTCTCCCCCGGCGTTAGGCCGACATCACGCGTTTCTGACCACCTAACGGTCTACTTGCCCCAATCCCGAACGCTACCTCGAAACTCTCTCCCCTTCCCCTCGCCCTTATTATGTCTTCCATGGCCTTTCTCGGACCTCTACCCCCGCTAACTCTATCCGTAGCCGCCCAAGAGGCGTTCAGAGCCTGCTTCTTCAAACGAAAGATTCCGATGAAAGTCGCGGGCGTGCTTAATAGTGCAACACCACACAACCACGTAACGGTTCCACAGATGTATCTCCAAAGAATCAGAACATACATCCTCCACAGACCAAAACAACTCGGTGTCCGATCTCGGGGTTTAAACCCACCAAAGCAGGACTGACGCCCATTTGGTGTGAGGCGATGTTGCGCGATCACCCAAAGTAGAAACCTACTATTCGTCCCAAGGTCACCAGCACGGCGGAGGAAATGCCCCCGGGGTACTTTATGTGTGGTACATTTCTGCTGGAAGTCCCCCTGACCATATTGTAAGTGGACGTGCTGTCACACAGCCTTACGCGCCACGCTCACCGACCCGCACGAGCAAGCATGCCGTGACATCTCAATTGGTGCTCTTTTAAAAAAAAAAATCGAATTGGGACTCGTGACATGAATCCTGTGTCTGTCCCACAGGTCGTTGGCCGGGTTCAGTCTATGTGAGAATCTTCCAAACCTTACTTACACCACAGCCGTCTGTTAGGCCCCACTGCGGTCCTCCACATACACACGATGTCGGATTCGCCTCCTCCCTGACAGACTTACAGACAGTACGCACTAAAATCCTGGGCCCCACTCGAATATTCACATGCCGCCCAGGGCTTTTGCATCGTTAAACTATGGGGAGGCCCTTTGGTGGGCGCTGGATTTATTTGTTGACGTTCTGAGCTTCCTCTGAAATCAACGACAGGGAACCTGCGCCGATCTATAACTACAATCGCATCAGGCTGGGCGACGTGGGTTACACTCGCGAAGGTCGTTTCCACCTTCTGTTCTCTGCTGGGATTCCGCTGGGTTCAAGAGAACTGGGTGTCGATGTCCCTCATTCTTTTGAGCCTTTGAATGTTGGTCACATCACCCATGGCGAGGTTCGACCACCTGGCTACCTACGAACGAGTACAGTCAGAGAAATTGGAACGGACGTAGGTGCCTCCGCAGTCATTCCCTGGTGAGACCCACGATTGACTCTGGGAGTTTTCGCTGACGTGAGGAAAAAAGTTTTGTAGAACCCGGCGCTAGGCTTGCCTTCGAGCTAAACCGACGACAAGGCGCTGCGTTGGTCACCAAGCGCGCCACATATAGAGAGGATATTGAAAGGCGGTTTGCTTTCGAGAAGTACATCAAGAAACACTACTATTCTTGGGTCGACTTCGCGCGCGAGCATGGTCACGATAACAACCCTAAACCGGTGCTCGTCACAGGGGTGGACCTCACTAAAGAGTTCGCGATGCTTGCGTACTCGCATAACTCTGTCCGCCCGGAGTGCGAATTCTCCGCAGCGGTACCTGCTGTTGCTTCCGCCTCCCTTTCTCTACGGGGAACATGGCGTACTGAGGGGCTAGTGCACACAAACTGCGGACCACGGACACGACCTCTGGCCATCGAAACGGCACCCTCTTTAGACTCGGGCGACCACGCCACATCTGGATCCACCATCCCAAGCGAGTATAATCAATGCACATTCATCCGCTATTATACCATTCGTAGGAAGGGCCTGATCCCCAAACTTATAAAAGCGGGCGGTGGTCCGCATGACCTTGGGGGTTACGACTCTGGAAGTGATTCATCCAACCCCGCGCGGATCCAAGGTTTATCGGATGAGAACGAGGGTGGCTCAGACGTGGTTCACAATTTACCTTCGGTGCGTGTCGCACTCGTAACCATTCTCTGCTCGTATTGAGCGGCCGTAGGATCGTATGGATGATTTTGATACCATAGCGGAGCTTATATTTCAGGTCGGTACCATGTCTCCGTGAAGAAAACGCTGAAACACCAGTGTTACTCACAGGAAACCGACGCTGAATCTGTTTTGCTGCACAACGATGACGTTTCAAGCCTTCGACGGTTTTCAGCTAGCGAGATAGAATCGGAAAGGCTAGCAGAATCTGATTTATTGAATCACGTCCTTGTTGACGAGGACGGAGGTTGTACACCTGCTCTTTTTCCCCTGCCGTAGTTAACAAAGTCCCTGTGGCTTCACAGTCGCAACGTTCGCGGGGTCTCTTCACCCCGACAGATCCCTCATGTCGTATAACCACTCGCGATACCTAGAGTCGGATTCGACCACACGTATCGCCCGCTCCAGGTCAACCGTGCCGGATCTTGCACGACTAGATCTCTTTCCCCGGGACCTTCGGCCCCGGGCAGTCTTAGTCGGAAAAAAACCAAATGATATCCCCTGGCTATTACCTCCGAGGTTCACCATATCGAGTAGGCCAGAAGGAAGACACGAAAACCCGCTGTTCATTTTCATACGCAAACGGCAGTAGTAATAGGTAGCTTTTTTCGATCTGTACTTACTTTCACCCTTGCCTACCGCCTTCAGTCGAATACGCTGAGTCTGGTTTACGGTGGTGTGATCAGTAAGACAGTCGAGAACTGACTCAACACATCTCGCACATGCGGCCTCCGCCGCTACCTCCACGATCCTTCCGCCTTCCACCCTCCAGCATAACCGTATCATCTTACGGTTACCACGTGATGGCGAGGTTTTGTTTAAATCGATTGTAAGCCTGGTTGTTCAGCCTTTCGTCTCACGCGCTGTACAACCAGCAATATAATCCGTTGTCTACTCGTTTTCTGTGACAAGAAGTGTTCGCTAGGTGCACTAGCGTTCCATCCAGTCCAAGCTCACCCTCCCGCCACTCCCAAATGCAGATTACACAAGAGAGAATACCGATACCAATCACAATGTAGCTCACAGGATCAGCACGAAATGATGGATTAGTGATGGGCAAAAAATAAAAATACAACACATTCTCTCGTGTGCGAGCAGCAGTCACACGCAACTTACGAAGCAGGGAGTTCTCATTTCTTTCACACGACACCGCCATCTCGCCTCGTGCACGTATAAATTTAATATACAGGATCGCTTTCTTGGATCAGTCCTCCAAGGGAGGGTAGAACGAGAAGGTTTATTACAACGATTGCGGAGAACAGAACGCAAAAAGCCAGAGAAGAGCAGGGTGAACCATAGTTAAAGAGATGAGGACCATCAGAAAAGCACTGTCGATATCCTTTTTCGATAGGCGTCCCTCAGAGCATCTTCATCCTGGACAATCCATACAGACCTCAAAGCACCGTATACCGTCACACGTTCAAGGTAGTCGTGTACCAAAAGCCTTGTCACCAGTTCCCGCGCCTCCTTACTCACCTCCTCGGACCAGATCCTATCGCGAAAGTCGACGTGTCCATCTATGATGCGCTTCTTGACTACACCTTCGCCTTTCTCGGAGGTCGATGCAGATTCCCACTGAGATTGAGACTGATCTTGGGATACGGGAGCCTGGGACTGTGTGCCCTTCTGAGACGGTGTGACGTTGGCGGAGGGCCACCAGGATTTGCATGAGGATCCCCTCGAAAAATCAAAGGGGTGGTAGCCCCTGTGCATAGCGAGCTCAGACTCGCGTAAGACAACAGCTATAGAGAGTGACGCACGCGAGCATGATATATAGGATCACTCCAGCACTCCAGCAGTCGGACGGCATCCCAACCTGGAACCAACAATTCGTGAACTGATAGAGTTTGTATGCTTGTACTCACATATCCAAGTTTGTGGTTGTCCATCGCTAGGATTCCCTCCGGTGGCAAGTAACTCACAGTTCCACAGACGTCTGGAAAGCTAGGGTTAACGAAGCCCATGAAAACGCAAGCGCTTACTCAGGGTCCTCTGGTACGCTTTGGGTCTCGCGAGCCCAAAGTCCGCGATCTGCGGAACATTCAGCATACAAGAGACACGGGGACAATGGATGAGGGGCTGGTACCTGTATGTGTGGGTATGGACCTGGGAGTGCTCGTCAGAACGAGGTGGGTTAATAAATACGGAAAAAATACCTGGGTTGCACAACAGAATATTTTCTGGCTAGTTTATTCAGCGTGAGGAAGAGTTCTACACAGGGTCAGATCTCCGGGATCGATACCTTCAAATCTGCACCAAGCTAGTTAGCCCGCGGGGTCTCTCGGGGTGAAAGCATTTATCACCTCGGTGCGATATTTTCTTGTCGTGGAGATACTTGACTCCAATGAGAATTTGGAACATTATGTATTTCGCTTCGCTCTCGCAGAGGCGGTATGATGTCTTGACGTGACTTATGATGTAGCTGAACAAGTCACCACCTGTACAGAGTTGCAGAAATATGTGCCTAGGAAGTACTTGAGCCAACGTAGACCTCGATCGTGAAGTTGGGCCTACAGGAATGTGCCGTCTTGTTCGAGGTCAAATACGCGATTGATGTTCGGCTAGATGTGTAGGGTAGCCATCAGTTAAGAGCGACGGAGTCGTTAAAGGCAAGTGACCTACATGATCTAGACCAGTGAGGATCTCGACTTCCTTGTACACCTTGTTAACCTCGCGTTCCTTTTTTGTCTTGATGGTCTTACAAGCCACCTGGCGGTAGTTGACACGATCGAACGCGAGGTGGACTGTAGCAAAGCTTCCGCTCCCAAGGCAATGCGACGTAACTGTGTACTTCCCGATCGTCTTATCCCACGTTAGAGGAATGTTCACCCATGGGGTTGGGGGAATTACCTTTTGAGCGGTCTCAATTGGGGGCGTTGGTTCGAAGATGTGTGTTTTCTCCCTGGTAGTCTTGAAGGAAAACACACACTGAAACTCTATGGGAGGCATGAACACCAACAAGAGCGGGTGCTAACAAAATTCGAACTTTGTGAGGATGGTATTTCGATAGTGTCTCCGTCCATCAAAATGACGGATGTCTTGCGGATGCGGTTACCATTAAGTAGGGTACCATTTGTTGACAAGTCCTGGTGGCACGTCAATAGTACAGAAGACTGGGGCTGGAAAGGCTTACTTGACAAGATATGACGAAACTGTCTGGGTGCGTCTGGACACTACGAGAAGGTGAATATATGCGCTTCGATTAACGCGTCTTACGGTATACGCACGCGTAAAGTTTGCAGTGGATGCTGGACACCACCAGATCCGGTATCACGTATCCGCTGGTGCACAAACAGATCAATTGCCTCGACCCAACGAGATTCAGAGCTGTGTGTACCACTGCGCGGGGTTCCGTCCAATGACCACCGGCTTGTCAAGTGTCAGGAGCAGAGCTGCAGGGTGTTTAGTCGGAACATCCCCGACGCATTGATTTACCACTCACCCTCCTTCTCTCCATTCCCGTTGGATGTGATGAACTTCGCGCATAACTTGGATGGAGAGGACGGTATTTCTGCCGGGGACGGCTGCCTCCATGTAGTCGTCGCATCTCTGTCCGCACTTCCGAAAATTGCGGAGACCATTCCAATGTCCAAGCGAGGCCTGAGTCGGTGATGGTGGGAGCCAAAGACTTGGAAGGATGTTGACGATCACGTGTTGCGATCCGTCTTGCTCATCCATCTCATCTCCGTCATGGTGAGTATCTCTGGCGAAACTCCTCCAAAGCTCCCTCCAGAATTTACTCTTCGCATCGGTTTTAGGCACCGCCAAAACGAAACAATAATGCGAGCGGTCTGGGACGTGCGATCATTAACAAACAGGTCAAAGATTCGCGAGAGCGGCACGAATCTGGTCTTGTGAGCCAGTATGGTCCTAAACTCGCAGAACCTCTACACTCACACCCTCAATATCTGCTAGTACACGACGGACATTGATAACTCCAGCCGATTAAAATCTGTAACTCAAGAACGTGACTTGGATGAATTTTTGAGTACCGCTACATTGGCCGGCCTTGAATTCACCGCAGGTCAGCCTATCTCACAAACACCCTATTTACGTTTTCCGACATGAACATCAGAACGAAGGAATGTCAAGGTTATCAGCACGCCCTCCGTCGCAAGCCACAACCCTCACTTACTAAGCGAGGAAGATGAGCACTCCACACTGAAGAAACAAGCCGAGAACCGACAACGACTTCGAGTTCCACGACGGCCAGCTTGGAATCGAAGCTTGACCCTCGTGCAGTTGGACCGGCAGGAGAAGGATGCCTTTCTTGATTGGAGAAGAGGTTTGGCTGAGTTCGTACCTCGTTCCTCTGGCATATGTTCTGCATTTTGATTTGTCTAGGCTCCAGGATCGAGATAAATTCCTCCTCACTCCGTTCGAAAGGAATATAGAAGTGTGGCGCCAGCTTTGGAGAGTCCTGGAGCGTTCGCACCTCGTCGTACAAATCGTTGACGCGCGCAACCCCCTCAACTTCAGATGCGAGGATCTGGAATCCTATGCCTTGGATGTCGAAGGCCCCGAGGGTGAACAGGGAACCGGGAGTGGCCTTAGGCGTAACCTCCTTCTCATCAATAAATCTGATCTCTTAACGGCGAAGCAACGGTACGTGACTGATCCTCGGAACTCAAGTCACGCTGAGCAGTAAATAGGCGACTTTGGGCGGATTATTTCGACCAACGAAACGTCAAATATGCGTTTTTCTCCGCTGCTAACGCCGCTGCCCTCCAAGAGCTGCGCCGTGAAATGGAATTAGCCAAAGCACGGGAAGGGGAGAAGGAAGATACCGAAAACGAAGAGTCCAGTGGAAGTGATGACGAGGATGACCCACGAACTCCAGAAGATGAGGTTTTTGGGTCCCAAGCAAGTGCCCAGCCATTCCCACTGCCCGTGGAAGATGATCCAGAAGAAGCTCGCGATCCCCGAATACGGGTACTTTCCGTACTGGAACTGGAAGACTTGTTCTTCCGGGTGGCACCAGATCTGACGAGTATGACATACAGCCTATCAGCTGACTAAGCTAACGTTTTTTTTCGCCTCCAGCATTCAAAGATGCTGCTGATAATCATCCCACGAAGTTGGTTGTCGGCCTAGTTGGTTATCCCAACGTCGGGAAGTCCAGTACCATCAACGCTCTAATCGGCGAAAAAAAAGTTAGCGTTTCTTCGACACCGGGAAAGACAAAGCACTTCCAAACAATCAACCTCTCATCTAACATGACCCTCTGCGACTGTCCTGGTTTGGTTTTCCCGCAATTTGCGACGACCAAAGCTTCTATGGTTTGTGACGGTGTACTTCCCATCGACCAGATGCGGGAATATACTGGTCCGGTCACTTTGGTCATCAAACGGATCATGAAAGAGGTTCTTGAGGCTACGTACGGTTTGGATATACAGGTAAAGGGTGCGGAGGATGGAGGCGATGGTGTACTACGTGCAGAAGATCTTCTGTCCACCTATGCAGGTACCTTGTACCTTGGAACTGATATGATCTACTACTGACCTCCTGTCACAGTTGCCCGAGGGTTTACCCGAGCCGGACAAGGTACACCAGACGAGGCCCGTGCAGCTCGATACATCCTCAAAGACTACGTCAACGCAAAATTGTTGTACTGCCACCCGCCACCCAACGTGGACTCGGTGGACTTCAACGAGGAGTCACGAGCGATCTCCCTTGAGCGCGTGGCTGGCAAGAAACGCGCGCCGACAACAAGGGTCGGGAAAGACTCTGTCACTTTTATCCCTTCAAATTCCATCCCTGTCACTACTAAGGACGGGTCCACTCCCTCAGATCCGATAATCACCTCCAACCCGAAGGGCTCAAGGAGGGTGAATGCCCTGGACCACGAATTCTTTGAATCGAACGCATTCGGTGGAGACTCAAGACCGTTCATCCAAAGCGGGGGAGATCAAAATGGCTCGACGTTTTCCAGAGTGAAGATATTCCCACATCAGTTCGGGATCGGTGACGACGGGCGGCCCTTGAGTGCGGTCAAGGTCACGACACGGATGCAGGAAATGCAGATGCCAGGGAAGAAGCACCATAAGAAGGCGAAGAAGACGAAACAGCGGAGCGGGAAAGGTTTCGATTGATTGCAATTTAGATGCTCGTTGGTGCTCACCTGTACTCGCTCACTGCTTATGTTGTACGATACATCTTGTAAATCGAGCCAGTGTAGGCCGGAGGCGTTCGTCCTACATGCGCGGGAAGACCAATAACAAGTCCGTTAGAGAGTCACCCGGCTTCCAACTCCCCTCCGACCATACAGGCACCACCACCATGGGGGCCCGGGTTCACTGCAGATCTATCAGGAGGATCAGTCGTCATATGGTGATCACAATTTTGTAGCGTTTCGCCCTGCGAGGAACTTTCGTGGGGCTCACAACTAGGCCCAATCCCAGAAAATGACGGAGCAGAGCCCACACCGTACCGAGGTGCCGTGGCCAAAAAAAACGCACCCGATGATCCCATGTGCCAGTTCTCGCTCCTCGAGAAACCACTGGTTAGCATAAGCTTAAAATTGTTCTAGGTAGCTTGTATTGGGTGATGGCGAACGCTATCTCGGCGATTTTTGATGCAAACTATGTATGTAAGTCCAGTAATTTGCCCGTTGGTCTCGCGTGACGGGGCCACTTATACTGCAATCCTACCAGCCGTGCGCGTGAGGTTTGGGGTAACTTAGCACCGTGAAATCTTGCAGTCATCGAGTGTAGGGTCATAATTTACGCGACAATTTTTTGGCCGTGTCGGGAAACTGGAGGGGTCATGAATCGTGAATTGCACCTATGGGGACAATTGCACAGCTGGGAGAACCACAGTATCAGTCGAGTATTGGGTGAGTACTGATTAAGTTGTCGCGATACATATCGCCTTGCGAAGTGGAGCCATCTGGTCACCCCGGGTAGCACTCGGCGCCTACCCGTCGGGAGAGGTTTGCGTACACAAACAGCTGCAAGATATTCTGAATTGGCATAATTTTGTAGTCACTAAATTGTCCGCCTGAGGAGGCTAACATATCCAAGCAGCACAGTTCGACCGTCGACCGACCTGGTTGGTGACCCGAAGTACTCCATGTTCAGTACTGTATTAGTACCCGCGACTGATATTCAATGGAAATGGATCTCGATGTATTCAGCACTATACTCGCAGACATAGCGAGTATCGAAGGGACAAGAATTCAAAACTATTGTACAATGTGATAACGAAAAAACGCAAGGCAGGGCCCATGGCTCGTCGAACCACAGGCGGGGCCATGAGGGGGGATGAGTTTCATGATAGGTGCAACGATACAAGAACACAAGATTGCAAGAGCCAGGAGCCGAATGCAGTGAAGCGGTTCTGCTGCCGTGAAAGTCGATGTATACCATAAATAGAGTGAAAACAGAGCCAAATTCAAGAAGCTTCCGACCACACTGTTCAATCGTCATCGGTCTCGGTTTCATATAGGACCACGAAATCGTTGTTGGTGGTCGCACCCCTGTTGCTACCCTGGGAAGGAGCGCGAAGAAGAGTGGGTTCCTCGTGAGGATCTTCGAAGGCATCGGAGTGTGCCGAGCTCAAAGACGGACTGGATGGGACGTCAATGATGGACAAGTCCGAATCTTCGCTTCCGACGTCCGAAAGAGTGTCAGTAGTTGCGGCGATGGTGGTAGTGGCGCGGGTTGCGGTGGCAACGAGGTTGACGGGACCAACCGAAGGGGCGGAAGTCCTTTCAGGAGCGGCTTGGGGCATGATGATCAAGGAGGAGGAACAGATGCTTCCCTCCTCGTCGGAAGGGTTGTGGGGCTCGCTTACGGTGATACTGGTGAAGGAGCATTTAGGCGGGAGTTTGGGGAAGACAAAGAAAATGCGACATACTCGGCCCACAAAGAATGTCCGAAGTGATTGCCATTTCCATCATTCAACCTCCAGTAGCTAACGTATTTTCCGGGGGTCTCAGGGGCCTATAGAGGATGAACAACGTACACATCATCACTGACGAATAAAGAACATACCTTCATGTCTCCGGTCCAGATATCGATTTCTTCACCGGCAGCAACTTTCCCAACTTTGACCGCAGTATTCTCCTCGCTGACTAACTTGTCGCCCGCCACAAAAATCAGTTGAGTGGTCTCAGGCCAGTCACGAACACCATCATTGAGCATCTTCCAGGACTTGACGAATTCTGCACCGGGTGGAAGCAGATGACCATCGGAAATGTTGTTGTCAGAGATGAATGTGGCACGAAGAGGAGGCTCTGGGACAGGGGAAGACACGGGCTGGATGGCCCTCTCAGACATGACAGGAGAAAGGGGGGCGGCCTGAGACTCGACGACTGGCTTGATGTCCACGGCGACGGTTGGTTCCTCTGGAGTGGGTTGTGGGGCGACTCCAGTGTCGGACTTGGTGTCAAGTACAGGATTAAACCACTGTGCAAAGTCTCGCTCAAAGTTCAAGTCACCGAGTCCACGTTCAAGGTCCAAGTTCCTGAAAAAGGACTCCTCGTCTGGTACAAAAGTTCCGGGGATACTGGATTCTCTCTCTGGGAAGTTTAATCCCGGAACATCTGTGAGAGGAGCGTCGATGGGCTTCACTGTGGGGGTTGGGAATGACACGGGTTCTTCAACCAACACGCTCAAGTCTGGGACAAGGGGACCATCGGAGACATGAACGAGCGTTGGCGGCGGGGGCGACGGAGTGGCAGGTGATGGGACGTTCACTGGAGTCATCGTCTCCGCCTGAACTGGAGATGGTGAGAGAACAGATCGGACGGGAACAGCACCAGATTGACCGGGGCGGTGGGGGAGCGGTACAGCGGAAGTCCTCATCTTCAGCAAGTGGTGGGTAGGCGGATGGAATGGAATTGGGTGAGCTTCACACTTCTCGCAGAGATCATAATCGGGGCAGATCATGCACTAAACCCAAGGTTACAACAAATCGCCGCAACAGGTACATCGGATAGCGCACCTTATAACGGGTCCCGATAATCTTTTTCTGGCAGCTATCACAACGGGCGGGGTGTTGCTCGCGACGGTAGTGCTTGATGATAAGAGCCTGAGGGTCGATAATCTTGACAAAGTTATGCGGGTGCTGCTCAGGTGTGATTCTTTGATACAGGTGAGTGGCGTCAAAAGGACGAAAATATCTATCACTTACGCAAAGCAGCGCCTGCACGTATCATAGTCAGGGCAGTCCAAGCATTTCTAAGACGATGTGAGCAACAGGACGCATCCTGGAGGGAGCTCACGTACATATCTATCGCCATAAATCTGAGAGTCACACATGTCACAGACGGCGTGGTGCAAGACTGGCTGAGGTTCGGGCTCCGAAACAAGGGGTCCAGGGGTAGGAGAGGGCTGACTCGTTTCCCTCTCGCCTTCGCCACTGAAAACGGTGTGAACGATGACGCGACCAGGCTCTTCGATTTCGAAGAATTCGTGGGTCATCGCGTGGCGACCTCTCCTGTCTGTGATGCAGGGAGTACACATATCGTAGTCTACAGATGCGTGAGTATTAGGAAACAAAGTGCGCTCGAGTGTTTCCTACCAGGACAGTCCAGGCATTTATGCCTGACACCTCGGATAGTCGACTCGCAGACGTCGCATACGACTCCTGTGTGAACGGGCAATTCTACGGGTCTAGGGGCATCCATCTCATGATCAATAACAACCCGGGGCGTCGCGGGACCCGAAGAAGCCGTCATAGCGCCCTCTTGCTTATAGTTGGGACCGAAGGCCCTGATCATGGTCTCCTCGAAGTCATTCATGAAGTCAGCCGCGGCGCGCTGAACGTCTGCCTTTGCTTTGGAAGCGTCACAGCAGTGAATCGATGATGGCCTTTGAGTGGCTTGAGCGGACTGGTTCGGATCAACATCCATGGGGACCTGGGGGAAGAGAATGGGAGGGGGCGGGATCGGGATGGAGAACTGTGGGGGAGTTGGGAGTGAGCGCTGGGATAAGGTAGCCCACGGAGATGGAACAGGTGTTCGGTGAGGGGTCGAGATTGGGTGTGGCGGGGGCGTAGGCATGTAGTAGGGGTACATGGGGGAGAAGGAACTGCTCTGGCGCTTCTGCGAGGGTTCTTCCCCAGTCTCGTTGTCGTCGCTCTTCCGCTTAGCTGCGAAGCAGTAGCCAACCGTAGGGGTACGGACGTTATCTTCTAGGACGACAAAACGCAGAGAAGCACCGGGCCACGCCTTGTTGCGATAGACGGCAGTGCAGCGCTCGAACTCATCAGCGTTGGTGACCCGAATAGCGATGAGGATGGTCCCGGGGGTTGTGGAGTGTGGGGAGAAGAACAAACGAGAAAGGATTATAGAATGAGTGATAGGAAAGACTCGAGTAAGCTGGAAAGTGGGGAGATAAGCATCGTGAATAGGGACGTGTGGAGCGAGGACTTACCTGCTCGTGCAGCTGGGTGTAGGTTGGGAAAGACTCAGATTCGAAAGAGAATTTACGGGTCTCATGTTTGTAGGAAGCCTTGACGATAAACATGGCTGCGAAAGAAAGGAGAGGAAGAGGAGGAGATGAAGGGGTTAAGTAAGCGTTGAGGGGGGTGCGCAAGCTGCTCGTTCCGCAGTTGGTCACGCCCGTTGCATGTCACGTGTGGTGTCTCGCTACCGAGATCACTCCCTGTCCGTCCAGGGATGGCACACACCCAGGCTGACATGGGCGGTGGCCGAAGCTCCCTGCACGAGAATGAGGTGGCGGTAGACGTCTCATTCCTCCAAATATCCTCAGAAAATTCGACTAGTTCTCTCTGGTGTACGAGTGAGCCATCTTGATCCTACCAGTGTACACGCAATTGCCGATGACCGCGGACGGCCGCAGCCCCAGCTTTACACGCCAGAGTCTACGCCAACAGGCGAGCGCAGCACTGCGACGGTTGAACCGGTTGCTGGCGGGGATCCACTCGTTCCCACGATTGCTACGTCTCTTCTCTTAACTTCTGTGCCTGACGGAAGCCCGCTTCCTCTGAAGTCTTCCCTTTGCGTTGGTAATCGCACAACGTCTTAGGTATCTGCTATCCTCAGGCCTGAGTGGTTGGCAGCTCCAGTATAGCCCGGTGCCCCAGCTTTCTCTCACCTCGCATCTGACGACCAACCCCGATGTCAGGAGACCAACACGACTATCAACTCATCTCATCCCTTCGGTACGATAAGGAGGCGGTGCTTTCCGCCCAATGGAACACATCTCGTAACGGTGATAAACAATCACCGTACCTGCTCCTCTCATACACGGTCGATCGGTTGATCACGGCTGCCAAGGCTCATTCATGGGTCGCGCCCCCAGAGCTCACGCTTGATCAGCTCGAGAGTCGATGCAACGCGTCCTTGGAAGGCAAAGATCCGGATCAATCCTACAAGGTGATGAGGAAGAATATTACGCAATTGCATCCCGAGACTCATGACATTGTAGATTCGCATCATCCTTTCACGACAGGGGAAAATTTTGGTTGAATCCGCACCGGTCCCAAAGTTAAATAACCCGGGAGATCTTTTCGTTGTCGCCACACTGAACCCGACTTCTGCCTTGACGATATCGGGACCCCTCGTCTTCGTGCACCTTGACACGAAACCAACGTCACCATCCGTGTTCACAAGCACAAAAACCACTCACCGCGAAGCATACAACCTCGCCCGCACCCGAGCGGGCATACCAGCCATCGGTGTCGAACCCGGAACTCCCAGCGACGTCATACTGTTCCATCCGAATGGACAAGTAATGGAAACCTCCATCCGTAACATCGCCTTCTGGAGGGAGGATCGGTGGGTGACCCCATCCCTCCAAGTGGGCTGTCTCCCTGGAGTCGCCCGCCGCCTATTGATAGAGGAAGGAAAAATCGTGGAGGGCGATATCTTGGTCACAGATCTCAAAGTTGGAGAGATTTTACTGTTGTTCAATGCTGTTGAGGGGACAAGACTTGGGGAATTATATACTACATTTAGCTGACAAGCACGGAAATTTACGGACGCACCCCGGATCCGCGGTGTCATTATCATTTCGGCAGATCCCAGTGTCGCTTAGCACAGCAACCCACGCCAGACTAAAATTCGTGTTGAGCGAACAACTTCAACAGTTCATACACCCCCACCACTGTGCCCCCGGCATGGGAGAACTTCCACAAGAAACGATCTGTGCGATCGCGTCCTACCTCGACAAGCACGACCTCCGCAACTTCTCGCTGATCTCCCGCGCCTTCGTCGCCGAGTCCCAACGTCAACTCTTCCGCACAGTAGTGTTCTCCCACTACTTTCACTTCCTACGATGGTGCAAGGTAATCACGCACGGGCATCCTATCATCCCGTCCTACATCAGGGTCTTCATTATCTTCTTCAGCACATGGTTTTCCGGCCCACCGACCAAAAACGAATCAGACTGTTATATCATGGCCTCAAGAGTGTTTGCCTCCTTCCCGAATCTCGAAGAAATCTTTCTTCGCAGCCTTACGCTTCGCTATCCCCACCAGTTCTCTATGGTGTCAAACTTCTGTGCTTCCGCGCAAAGCGTACGCTCTCTCCGAATCGAGGCCAGTCAATGCTCTCCCGGCCTCATGACTAAATTCATCTGTCTCTTTCCCCAACTCGACGACATACATATGGAAATGGTCAATGCAACGGACGGTGAACCATACGACCTCCCTACACCATCCCCTAGTTTCCGAGGACGCGGTCGAATAACTCTCGCTGGAGACTACTGTCAACACCTTCGATTTCTTCCACTCCGCTTCAAGTATCTATACCTTACCTCCTTCCTCTTTAAACCGCGGGGACTCCCGGTTGAGCACAATGTCTCCGTCTTAAACGACTTTATCATAATCTGCTCCCCGACCTTGGAGCATTTGACCCTCTGCGGTGAGTCCCTCCTTCTCCGCCTCATACTACCCCGTAAATCCTGATACCAATCCAGTGCCTGAAATGGCAAGAGAAACGGAGACTGGCCAGGCGGTCGATCTCTCTCCGTGCACACGACTGCGTACCCTCAGGATCGAACTGAGGGAGTTATCTAAATGTCATCCGCACCTCATCCAACTCCTCGCCTCCCTCAAATCATCTACCCCTTACCTAGAAACAATCGCCCTAGTTTTCTATTCGTCAGGGATGTCGCTGACGGACGGTCTCCGTAGGTTCGGCGACGAATGGGATCCAGTCGACACCCAACTCTGCCGATTGGCGGAACTGAAAGGCGGAGGGCTATGCGTATCCGTGGGATTCAATGGGTTTAGAATGAGACAAGGAACGCCATTGTTGGGAGCATTTATGGCTAAATTCCGCTGCTCGCCGCATACATTAACGATCCTATGTGATTCCAGTGTGGTTACCCTCCAAGATTGAATTACGACGAACCACGTATGTATTTAATCCGCCGCTCAGGATCTGGAATTTAGAAGGTTCGGTGTGCCATATGATGTATGATGTGAGCACCCCCGAACCCCACGAAACCCCGTGGAAATTTCCCGAGGATGGGTGTATAACATCAAATTCCCACAACACGTGTGGCAGGTGCGTATCAATCACGACGGGCATCTAGCAACAGCTACTTTTGAGACATAACCGAACCGAGCTGCGACCACGCACAACACATCAAGCATCGACTTCCATAAGATCCGCACCCCCGCACAATATCCCCTGGTCCATCTCCTCGAGTAGGAAGTCGACCACGTAACTCTCCTGAATCAGCCTCTCCATCCTCGCAAGATGCCGTTCCGTGTACGGTATCAGACCATCTACGATCTCCTTCAGTCCCCCAGACGCGTCAGTCGACTGCTCTGTCCCAGTGAGAGTAGCTTGAGGCCTGAACATCTCCATAATCTCCTCTGCGGACCTGAGCTTGACGATTGCATACAAAATCTCCTGCGCGATCTCGCTGGTTTTTGCGTTTGAATTCCAGTCTCGGACGAACTTGATTAGCGTGATCAGATCTTCGGCGGGGATCGTCCTTATCACCTCGTCGACCTCCGGGCTCCCAGTGAATGACTTGGACCGGCGAAATCCTTCTATGTCGAAACTGCCACGGATGGATTTGAACAATGAGAGAAGGCGGCCGGGTTGCTGCATTCCTAATGCCAAAAGGATTGCATTACGATAGTCACGCAAAGAGACATAGTTCAGGAAATCCTGTTCTCTGATGAATGGACCCTGTTAGCGGCGACCCAAAAAGAGTGAAACTAACGACACAAACTTTGAGACCAACTCAGCCCGTTGGTTCTCCTTCTCCACCTCCCTCTTCTCCGTGGAATCTTCCCAGAACGTGATAACAGAGTCTGCAGCCCCTGAAACGATCGTCTTCTCGTCCCGACTGACAGCCAGAGCCCAAACCTATGAAAGGCGGTCAATATGGAGAAGCGACTTAGCCAGAATGGGTTTACCTTGTCCTCATGATTGTCCATCGTCGTAACACATTCCTCCGTCCTGACGTTCCATATCTTCACCAATCCATCGGACCCACTACTCACCAACTGCTGCCCTTCACTCAAGAAATCCACCCTGAGGACAGAATTGGCATGACCTTCGAACGTCTTGATGCAAGTAAAATCGCTCAAGTTCCAAAGCTTCACCGTTTTATCCCCACTCGCTGTCGCGAGCACTTTTTCGTGTCGCCCAAACCTGACGCACCACACCCCGCGCTTGTGTCCCTTGCAAGTTCCAATCAGCTTGAAGCTTCCCCGAACCGGACTTGTTGAATACTCGATCTCGTAAACCTTGGCTGTTTTGTCCTGAGATCCGGACGCCAGGAAACGATCGTTCGGCGAGACGTCCAACGAATTGATGTCCTTCTCGTGGGCCTTGAGGGTGAACAGGCTCCTACATCGGACCGGTGCTGCCAAACCCTGAGTTCCTTCGTTTCCTCGAGATTCAGGGTCGACATCAAAGTTTGACGAATCCAACGGAGAATGGGCCTTGACAACAGTAGAGACACCGGAAAGGTCCCACATCTTGATAGTCCGATCCTGGCTCCCGGTGAACGTAAACTTTAGACGGCTATTCCGCCCGTTCTCATGATCATCAACGTCTCCGGGGACGGGAACATTCTCCCCCGGGGTATTTTGAGTTTGACGTGCCATTGCGACTGCTCCAACGCTCTCCGCGTGTCCGTCGCAAATAGCGACACACTGCCAATCGCTTGAGCCGTCGGGTAAGTTCCCCGTGTCATTGTCATTCCCGATTTGGGTTGCCGCCCTTGATCCGGCGAGCGCTTGTAACGAGAGGGGGACCGACGTCGGAGCCCAGACACGCGCCGTGGAATCCTTGCTGCCGCTAATCAGGACAGTACCGCCGCTGCTGCAATCAAGACAGAGGACGATGTCGTTGTGACCTTCCAACAAACGTGCGTCCAAACCAGAAGCATCATAAATACGGATCAAGGACGAATTCGTCGCAACCGCTAGTCGATCATCAGCTCTGTGTGTATGGTCGGTGCCCCCATTTTTTGAGTTTAGGGGTGGTGAAATTGGAGGCCTTGTGAGGAATGCGGCGTCGACAATTTCGTCGTTAAATCCGATGAACTGACGATGAAGTGAGGCGTCAAACAAGGAGTGGAAGAGGATGTTCTGATCGGCGTGCATCGAGACGACGGTGGAGTTGGTTGGGAGGTAACTGGTAGTAATTGACGAATAAGCAAAATGGTTAATTAATTATTCATGACGGTGGGAGAGGATCACAGAAGAAAGGAAGCTTACACGGCGTCGAGAATTTGTCTTGACTCGTCCTTATCGTTCGGTTTCTCCTTTCCCAGAGTCAACAGAGGGGTGCTCTCGTCGGTGTCCCAGATCGTGACAACACCCTTTTCTCCCGCGACAAAGAAGCGGAAGCCCGGAGACGCAGCGCCCTTTGAAGACCCGGCGATTCGTTCTTCGGGAAGAAGCAACCCTGCAGCCTCCACATGATCGAGCACAGGGATTGTCTTCACCAGCCTGGGCTCCAGAGGCCTCTCCTTTCCTTTTCCAGTAGATTTACGGACCCGTAACGGAGATATATCCCAGAGAAGCGCTACGGAATCACGGCCGGCGCTGAGCAACCACTTTCCATCCTGGGAGACGTCCAACCCCCTGGGAACCGAGACATGGCCCTCGAGGGTAGCCTCCGGTTTCGGACGGCCGCTCGTCCTGGCGACGGCAGCACTCAGGTCAAATATTCGTATCTTGGTGTCGACGGACCCAGTAATAAGCTGCATCTTGACGTCGCCTGCCGCGATCGACGAGGGATCTCGGGGATAATTGAATGCCAGCGCGCTGACCACGCCCCCGTGACCCTTGAAGACATGTGTGATATAACCCCTTTGTATGTCCCAGACTTTGACCACCCCATCTGCGGACCCAGATGCGAGATACGTGGACGTGGGATCAACCTTACATACGTGGACCGGGGCCTCGTGTGCTTTCGAGACAACGCGCTCAGGGTGAACAACACTCTTGTCATACGAGGTGCCGCGGAGCGGCTGAGATGCGGGGAGTGTGAAGATTCGAAGGGCGAGTGATCCTGAAAAGACGAGGAGGTGCTTCGAGCATGGAGACACCGCGAGAGAACTGATCGGTTCAGTATCCTTCACATGTAGAAAATTACCAATATAACCTGTCAGCGGGCTCATGGCGAATGCGCGGTCAAGGTGCTGCAGAGGATAAGACGTACACCAATGAAACGACAGAGTTCCCTGCCGGACTGGATATCGGTTAGGACGGCCTGCTCTCCTACACAAGTGATCACTCTCGTGCCATCTGTGGTGAGGCCAACCGGGCCAGCGGTGTGCAGAGGTCCAATGACCCTTTGTCTATCATAACTGGAGTGTGTCTCGGTCAGCAAATCGTCGCGCTGCTCGGCGAGGAGGAGCGGATGAGGAGAGGACGGTTACCCACAACGTCCTGAGGCGAACAGACATGGAATCACAATCAAGACTAATTTCTCACACGCAAAATTTTGAGGGGCAGATCGGAACTTCCAAATTCAGTAAAATGGTTCCCAAACTAGATGTTCACAGAATACAGAAGACGATGTCTAAGGGTGGTACAAAATGCGGGGAGTTGGGTGAAGAAAAGAATCTTCTCTATCGTACAAAAAAGTCCATCCCATCAATGTCGCCGTCGGTCCAGCAGTGACGCCTCCGCGATCTGGCGCAGCCGTTGCTGTTGATCAGCGATGCGTTCAGCCTCTTTACGTCTCCTCTCTGATTCTTCATACTTGTTTTCCATGCTCCGGAACGCGGCCCTGACCCTCGACGCTTCTGCATGGGCCTCAGCCAATTGATCCGACATTTTAACAGACACTGAAACGGCGTCCGCGGACTGCTGTCTGAGGGACTGCACCTCCCTTTGCAGTCTCTCGATTACGGACCGATGGTCGGAAGTGTCCCGGATATCGTAATCAACGTATCCGCTCATTCCATTTGACGATGAGGAAGGTCGACGGATATGGCGATGGTGTGGCTGTGGCTGCTGTGACTGTTGCCTCGCAGGCCGAGGAGGGGAATTATGATTATGAGAGGGGACATTTTGGTTCCGTGGCGCTCGAGAATCACGTCCAGGGTCACTCGAACTGGACACCGGCCGAAGGAGGTAGGGTGGCTGCCTGTCCCTGGGGTCTTCCTCCTCGCTATCGTCGTAATCACCATCTGACACCCGGTGATCTTCCATTGGCACATCGCTGTACATCGCCTCATCGTCATCGCCGTAAGTGCTCGGCTCACCAGCTGACGTCTTTGTGCTGCTGCCCTCACGAGCGGACCACGTTGGGAGCTGACAACCGGGGGGATAGCCATCAGTGGCTGGGACCAGCATCATTGTCATCGGTGGCTGGTCAAATACCATCGGCTCCTGCTCTGGGTACTTCCTCGGCCGACCTCGTTTCCTCGGCGGCGGGGCAGGATCAGACTCATCATTGGCGTCCTTACGGCCCCGTTTCCTAGGACGTTTTGTACCAGGAGGAGCGTCCAGGTTCACGGTCCAATAAGACCCAACACCAGGGTCTGTAACAGGCCGAGGTTCCCGCTCGAAGAGGAGGTTCAACGAGAGGTGATGCCGGACAGATTGCTAGAGAGGGAGATGGGACAGAAAGAGTAAACACATGTTATCAATGCTGCAGCCCGTCGTCATGCGTTTCATACCTTCCACGCGTTACCAGCGGTCTTGTACCAGGGATATTTATTTTCCATGGCGGCATAAATCTCACGGATCGTGAGCTTTTTGTTCGGGCTGCCCAAGATGGTACACCTGAGGATAACGGGGAGGGTGTGAGGCGGCCTGCCATCCGTATCCCGCAGGCAGTGTAAGCTCGACGGGCAATGAGGATGCTCCTTGTGCTCTGCAGCATGGCCCCAATGAGTGACCCCCGAAGCACCCGAAACATAGATGCGGTGCTCACCAGGTACTTCGGGCTTGGCATAGTAGTAAGAATCGACCGGAGAAGAACATTGGCCATCGACTTTAGTCCTAGCCGAGATAACCAGTCAACGCTGAAGCCACCTCGGACATAAAGGGGGGAGAACCAGAGTGGGGCGGGGACGGGTGGACAAACATACCTAGCTGCGGGGGTCTGAGGATGGTTTAGTATCCGATTCAGGGACATGACGGGAAGGTCAGAGAGTGACGGGGAGGGGAGGAAAGGGATGGCGGGGAAAGGAAGACTAGAGATGGTACGTTGGCGACTTTGTTCAGTCTTTTTCTGGACGGCAACGGAGACAATACACGTTTCTTTTTTTTCGAAGGATCAGTAGGTCCCAATGTATGATCCATATTTCAAAAGATCCGTTTGTACCGATTCGGAAAAATGTAACGTTTATTCCGTTTCGGATATGCGGGGCCGCTGGGCTGGTTACAGGCCACGCCATAGCCACGGCGATTGCCAAAACGTCGGGGTGGGTAAAGGGGCCCGCCAGAATTTGGCGTAGCCCAGGGTCGGGAAATGAAAATACGTTTTTACCTTTCATCTAAAAAGAGACTATACCACCGATGGGCCTGAAACGAGAGCCCAGAGGGAGAACCGGCGAACGAGAAAGGCAAGTTTTGCCATGGCCACGCAGACAGCCGAACATTGGCTCGTCCTCACAAGCCCCACGAGGGGAGGTCGATGAAAGAGGCAAGCCGCCACAGGATGGTTCGAATCAGAAACCTTAAAAAATCGAGGCAGGACATTGATGAATCGATGGCTCCTGGTCAAAGAGGGTGTGACAAACAAACAGAAGTGGCGCCGAATCTATTTGATTGAGAATAAACAGAGATACACAGAAGCCTGTGAGATCAATGTGCATGCCGGCCAGGCGAAAGAACAATAAAAAGATCTATGTTCTAGATTCGTAACAACAGATCCCATCTAGTGGGAAACTTTCCATAAACAAATAATTATATATCGATACACAGTCTCATCTTACACCATATGTACAACACCAATCAGTACGTATACGTACACCCTGTAGCCATAGTATCTGGTGTCAACGAGAGAAACCTAAAGAGGATAGTGTACCCGTCCGTGTCCTACATCAGGTCTTGGAGGTTGTAGAACAGGTTGTTTTGAACCAGTCCTTCTTGCGGGGGCGGCACCACGTATGGGAAGCCGCCGACGCTGATTGGCTGTGGCTCATAGCTAGCGAAGCTCGGATCCATCCCCAGGTACGACGTATCCAGCGGCCATGATTCCAAGAACCCTTCTTGCGGCGGCTGGATACCACCACTCTGATCACTGAATTGGGGAGATTTGGGCCACCATCTATAGCCAGGGAAGTACGAGTTGGTCGAGTCAACAACGCCCGGGTTGACGTCTAAACCAAGGATGTGGGCCATCAACTGGTTGCTGAGGTCCTGCACTCCGACGTGGTCCCCGAATCCGGAAGCCACTTTGCTGTCGGGGACTGGCGGACCAATCGCCTCCCTTGGTAAAACTTCTGATAGTTGGTCCTTTTCAAAGGCGTCTGATGCTGGACGCTTATTACGTCCTTGATTGCCAGACGATGTGAATCCCTGCAAGTTGTCAAACTGCAATTTCACGCCATGCAACAGTTCGTAAGACCGTGAGGACGCCGGCCACGGTTTCTAAACCGACAACCCAATCAGTCAAAAACTCTAACACCCCAAATCGAGATCAAGTCGAACCTCCAGATCCTTCAGCGCTAACAGGCACTGCTGGAGTCCCATAGATGCTTGTATGCTCGTTGGTGTAAGGCTCACTGTAATGCGGTCAAAAACCGGGAGTCAGAACTCCAATCCCACACGAGATACCGTAATAGAGACACTTACGGGTAACGACGTGCATGATTCTATGGGCGAAAATTCGATGAAATCAGCCATCAGATGTATTCATTCGAGAAGATTTTGACACGCACCCAGCGCTGAGGAGAGCTGGAGTGAGGAACGGCGAGGCCCGTATCAAGCCATACTTTTCCCGGTAGGATGTGACTATGGGAAAGGAGTCAGAACGTGGATCAGGAGGAGGCGTGTTTTAGTAGCCGATATTTACCTGCAGTGGAGATGCGAGAAGCAGCAGTCTGGCACAAATCAAATGCCTTCAAAGCAAACGGATCCGAACATTTCGATGAACTAAAATTTCATGTCAGGGGAAAAATTCGAATGGTCCATCTTTTTGGGCTCTTACTTCCTCCAATTTGGTATACTGCAACCACACGAACATGTGTTCGTTTAATTAAATCGGCAAACACACAGAAGAAAACGGGGGACTTACAAGGCACGGTGCAAAAGAAGTACTGTTGACCAATATGTGGTGTGGAGACGTAAGACATGAGGCGGTGGAACAACCCGTTTGCTGGCTGGCTCATATCGCAGGGCCTCTGGGAGCTCATAGTACCATTGATCCAATTGAGCCTCCAACCGAGCTAACCATGTCCGTCGCGGAATCCGACTCGTAGACTTAACCGGGTAAATGTGATCTGCCACGGACCCAATGATGATGGCTATATCCGCCCCTATCAGGACCAAAAGGCCAGGACGAGGTGGTGTAGGAGAACTTACACAGTGACGCCCAGGCCTTGAAGCAACTGAGAACAAGTGCCGGACCGGGTGGATGATCGATCCCCTGATGGGCAGGAGGGGGCCAGATCTCTGACTCTTCGTCCTATATTAATGAGGTCAACATAATGTTCCAGGCGCGATTGAGTAAGATGCAAGATGTGAAACTTGCCTGGTTAATATCTGGCAGCGGTGTATCAAAATCGCCTTCACGAATGATTGGATTGCGTCCTGGACATTCAAAGTCAGCGAGGCGGCGCTACTGCTAGATGAAGGGGCATTTTCTCACCCATGTAGATAGCGTAGTACCTAGAAAGGCAACACGGGCTCGTAAGCGCGCTCCTGAAGACACGACGAGGAAGGCTTACTTGTCAGTAATACAGCAAGCCCACCAGATGCGCTTTCGGGATTCCATCTCAGTTGGAGACAGGATGTTCTTCCCGCCCACCTTCCAGTCTTCCGTCGATCGATTCAGCCCAAGATCAAGAGCCTGACAGAGCCGCGGTCAGCGGATCGTAAACATTACGAAGTAATTGTGTCGTGTTTACCATAGCTTTGGCCATGGCCATATAGAGCCATCCTTGCTCCATCGAACCTGGACGGAGATTAACTCCGGGCATGAACAAAGTCAGAACTGAAACATACCAATTCCAAATTCCCTGATTCCAAGTAATAGGAGGGACTGAATGGTGGACGTCCTGCTGTATCTGTAAACTTTGTCTACGCAATTCGGTTTGAGAACAAAGGACCGCACAAACTCGGATGGTTGCGACACTCACTCAAGACCTTCTGGGCATCGGCCAAATACGCTGTTCCATTCTCTTTCTCGTTGTCCATCACTGTACCAACGTCGTCCAGGTACCTCGCGGCTATCGTAAACATTGACAACAACAAAAGCTTCGAGACATTCTGCTTGGCCTTCGATACGTCTTTGGATGAGCTTTTAGAGTCGTGCCTATCAAAATTTCGTTACGAAAACGCCGATCAGCAACTGCACATGAAAGGCGCAAGAATACGGAACAAAGGCGGGGAGGGGGGAAGAAAGGGGAGGGAAAGCCACGTTCACATACCCATTGCGGATAACCTTCCAATCTGCCAGGAACTGTGCTTTATGGATCATTGGCAGCGATGGATGCATATACGTAAAGTACAGATCGACGAGGCGCTCTTGAACATGCATCGGAGGCATTGCGACGTCATGTTCCTCTTGCAGCAAATGTGCAACATCGTCTTTGGCGCGGGGCCATTTGCGAGCTCTCGGTAGATGCCATACACCGCCTATCACCGGGAAACAAGTGAATAGCTGTACGATGGAAGGGGAGACCAATAGAAAGCCCTACCTTCATTTCGGTGGTCAGTGCGGTCCGAACGTCCCAGAAGGTGAAGTCCAGATGTTTTGCCGTGGAAGCGAACCTGGATGGGCCGGGCCGGTTAAGAATTAATACAGGGGTGAGGATATACGTCAGGCCATGAGGCCTTTTAGACCAACACAGCCGATCGCCCACGCACCTCTTGGGATTCCCCATCCAGAGAGAGCTGGCAGAAAGCCTTGAATCCATCCTCGTGAGCAGGATCATCGCTCGACGACGCGTCCATCGTGTACATGCCATCCCACGCTTGAGGTTCAGCAGAGAAACCAACGAAATCGGAGTCGAGCCTCCTTCGTTGATGGGCGTGGTCGGAACCCTCGGTGGAGATGGAATGTGATCCCGGCGAGCTTACCGAACCCGATCTTGAATACGCGGTTTCGCTACCGCTACCAGGTGACGAACGTGAGCGATGGAGGTCTAGATGTTTGCACAGACGATCCTGCCATTCAACCGTCGGTGGCGGTAACACAATACCGCTGTCTGTAAAATTTTCCCATTACTTCCACAACACACAAGGGAAGACACAGGGATCACACCCACCTTCGTTTGAAACGAACTCGCGTGTTACTCGCGACTGTCTTCGAGCTGACCGGGTGGTTTCCTTGGGGGACTTTTCGCCATGTGCATGGAACCCTCGACCGGCGGGACCCTATGATGTCATTGTTTCAGTTGGTGCAAACGAGAGAAAAACGAGCGCGACATACGAATCTCCCGGCATCAACACGGTTTAGGACTGACCTCGCAAGTTCGTCTTGTCTGAGGTCGGAAACGAGACTGATTGCCCGAGGGTCACTTGTCTGCATAAAGACGCCGAGCAGAGCCTCGAAATGTTGCATGCGTTGTTCAATGGCATTGATATAACCCTTGGGTGGTCCACGCTTGTAGCTGGGGCCTGCAGATAAAGGTGCGTGAGTATGTGAGAGAGGGGGCCGTCAAAGATCATCGACAAACCTGCGAAAGTGCAGACTATGACGTATGTGAGTACGATGCGCATCTGTGGTAACAAGCACGGAGCTCACCAGTGTCCATGGAGGAACAGTTCGTGCACATGGTGTCTGATAGTCGTTCACACTTGCTCTTGGTCTTCCGGCATTGGTCGCAGGCTAAGGTGGAGGTGAGGGGGGTGAACGATCAGGATGAAAGATCGAGGCGGAAGCACAACGCTCGACTGACCTCGGGTGCTTCTCCTCTTTCTCGAGGCGGCGTCGTCGTCGGATATATCAGAGTTTAAGTGGGACATCTTGCACCCGGTGGTATGGGTGGAAGGGGGGAGTGCGAGGCGGTCTGGGGGGGTAAACGAGGGCCGGAATCGCGTTGGCTAGACTTGATAAAGCCCAGCGGGTTCTATTTACTTTACTGCGAAGATCATGACGCATTCGGTCCGCATTGGTTCTCGCTTAGGGCGGATAGATTGTGCTACTTCTGACGGGGCGGCTATTGGGACACAATGCGATGATGCAACAGAGATCGGAATTGTGCGGCGATTATCTACTTCAACGGAGACCAAGGGAGCGGTGTCAAGATATAGGCGTCCATCGATTTTGCGAGCAGGGAGGTCTGCGTTCGTTGGCGTTAAGCTTTCCGTGGATCCCGGATAATCCGGCCCTCTTACCTTTAACACTGTCTCAGCCCAGCCATCAACTTCCCACGCCCTCTGCCGCGTTTCCTTCCGGGTCGTCAGGTCCCTGTCCGACGGAGACACCCAATTACTCATGAGAGACCGCGGCAAACAGACCAGTGCAAAACACGCGAAAAGGCGCTTACGGGAACTGCCACATGTGGTGAACTTGGTGCAACCGACCAACTTGAGAGAACCACGCTCCAATCGGAGAAATGAGCCTTCTGCGAGCCTCAATCCCTCTTCTCCTAAATGAATAGGTGCAATCACCTCCCGTCAATCAACGCCCGACGACGTTCGAGGATCACATACCATGCATTTTCCCATTCCAGAAGAGTCCCCGGGTTCAACTGGCCAATTGATTGTTAGAACCAGGTAACACCGGGCGAGGATCAGGCCACCAAGTGAGGTCATACCTGATACGTCCTGAGCTCAAAGACGCCGCCGTGGTTGTGGGGCGGAGCAGTCGGCATGAACGCAAACTCTTGATTTAGTTGCAACGCGCGGGAAGTCAAATATGGTAGCATTCTGTTGTATCTAGTTTGGTGCTGTGAAACGACGAGGCGACGTCGTTATCCCGGTCGCAACTGCGAGGAAGGCGGACCTGCTTACCTCAGAGACCTTTATGAGATGCGCTGCCTTGTCCAGACCGCGATAATTCTCATATTCCAAGATGTGGACTACGGAAGAAAGTTGAGTCCACCAGTAGGCGGGCTAAAATAGGGGTCTGTTCGCTTACAGAACGTGTCTTGTTCGCCGACCAACGTTTCCCAGCTTCCCGAAAGCTTGACCTGTAGCTCGGGGTCGCCAACGAGTCCGGTGTAGTACTCTTCTCTGCGTTTTGACGAACATCAACTACATCCAGCGATGATTTACACAGCAGGGCACTTACGCGACCTTCTTGTAAGCCTCAACCTGGTCGGGTTTGACCTTGTGGGCTATCGGACGACGACACGCGGCGTTAACTCCGGACTCAACGGTGGGGCGGGAGAAACTGCTCCAACGACTCACTCTCGAATCCGTGAACATATTTGCCCCTAGCGACAATCGCGGAGTGCTGTTGAATCTCGGCTTCGCCAGCCTTCTTGGCTTCAGGCGATCCATGCAAAATGCTCTTCGGGAGTATCTATCATCAGGACCGAAACGATGCGGGGTAGCGCGGAAATGCGATTTATCGTCACCTGCACTGAAATTCCACGTCTCATCGTCTTCGCTAGCACC
>Ga0307517_10001726_pt1 | contig 35997 bp, 43 predicted proteins | sample 23_EM_MG_FD_194515 | JGI IMG/M metagenome (GOLD analysis project Ga0307517, IMG submission 194515) | Populus trichocarpa ectomycorrhiza microbial communities from riparian zone in the Pacific Northwest, United States - 23_EM | ecosystem: Host-associated > Plants > Roots > Unclassified | place...
TGAAGAGATTGGTGCCGGATTTTTCCTTTGTTAGTTCGTTTTGGATTTTGGGTTTTGTTTTCGCCATAGCTAGCGCTCCATGCGATTTCTTGTACCTTAACAACGAATATATGATATAAAAAAAAAATAAAAAAAAAATAAAAAAAAAAAAAGACCCCTCCATCTCTCGCCACTGTCATACGGCCTCCTTCCCCGATCCCGACCACCCGCTCCCTGGACATCTGGTTCAAGACCAACCTGGACAAGATTACAGCCCAATTCGCCCTACACACCCCGCTAAAGAGAGTGACATACTGGTCCAAACCATGGTGGACGGACCTCCTGTCGATGCTCAGAAAAGCCTACAATTCGGCACTCCGCTCCTCGAAGCGAGATCGCCATGACGCCTCTCTCCTGGCCTCGGCAAGAACCGCCAGAACCGCTTATTTTAAGGCCATCAAGAAGGCCAAGAGGGAACACTGGTCCTCCTTCCTGGCCGCCGCGACCCCTCAGTCCGTCTGGACAGCGAAGAATTTCGCCGTCGGGCGCCCCCCCCCGTTTCCCTGAACTTCCGGGGGCCAATACGCCGATGGAGCTCAATGAGGCACTCCTAGACCATTTCTTTCCTGGCGAGCCCCCTGGGCCCAGAGACACGATCCTTCTACCCTTCGCAGATTGCCTAGCTCTGGGAGCAGAGGAAATCAGCAGAGCCCTCGCCCGCTCTTCACCGTCTTCGGCCCCCGGGCCAGACATGACACCCAATTCTGTATGGAAAAGGATACACCGCGTGGCTCCCCACATTATCCTAGGACTACTTGCCCCACTGGTGGCCTACGGCTCCCACCCCCTTACGCTCAAGAGAGCAGATGGCATCGTCCTTGACAAGCCTGGAAAGCCTTCTTACGACTCCCCTACCTCCTTCAGGGTGATTGTCCTGCTCCAAACCTTTTCAAAGATCCTCGAGAGGATAATGAACTCGGGGCTATCCTGTGTGGCCCGTGCCTGTGGCCTCCTGAACCAACACCAATGCGGATCGCTGGGGGGCCTATCGGCCTCAGATGCGACCATCACCCTGGCTCACGAGGTCAGAACCCTCCAGATGGCATAAAGAAAGGTTTCTACACTTTTGCTCGACATCAAAGGGGGTTTCGACAACGTCAACTCCTCCTCTCTCTGCGGCATGCTTAAGGCCAAAGGGGTCAATCCGTACTTGGTTTCATGGACAAGGTCTTTCCTGTCTGACAGAACGTGTCGCCTCCTCTACCAGGGCTCCCACAAGATATTTGCCCCCGTCTCGGTCGGCACCCCCCAGGGCTCCCCAGTCTCCCCACTTTTGTTTGTCATATACGTGTCCCGCCTGCACTCTGAGATCCCCATGGGGCTCACTCTCTCCTACGTGGATGACTTCGGTCTCACGGCATCCTCGACGTCCTACCGTCGAAACATCCAGATCCTACAGAGACAGTATGCCAGGCTGAAGTCCAAAGGGGCCAGGCTAGGCGTCAGCTTCTCAATCCCCAAGACTGAGCTCATCCACTGGCGAACGAACAGGGACAGAGCCCCAATATCTCGCGCTCCGATCCACTTGGATGGCTCGGTCTTCAAACCCCAGGACGAGGTCCGTTGGCTGGGTTACTGGTTTACCCCCTCAATGTCCACCACGCCCCACTTCACCAAGAGACTGGCCAAGGCGCAAGCTGCCTTCATGGCCGTCAAAAGGCTCTCCCCCCCGGGGATGGGCCTCCCCCCCTTTTTGTGCCATCGTCTGGCCTCCTCGCTCCTGTTCCCTGTCCTCAGCTATGGGGCAGACGTATTCGACCCCACATCCCACATGTTAAGGAAGCTTGCCGTCTTCTGGCACAAGGTCCAGAGGTGGTCCACCAACTGCTTCCTCAGTACACCCATTGACATACTGGCCGTCGAGGCCTGTCTCCCCCCGATTGACCTACTCCTGAGCTACAAGCGTCGGCTCGCCGCCGTCAGGATTCTCTGCTCCCCGCCGGAAATAAACCCAGCTGCGGCCCGCCTCCCCCCCTCTGTACGGACGCCCTCTCTGCACCACCACTCCCCTGATCACAGGTCCCTCTCTGGGAAGAACGCAGAGAGCCGCCTGCCCCTCCCATGGCTCCAACCAAGACCGCCCTCAAAGAACAGGGCCCACCTCCCCCTGGACGCCCTCCCGCACTCCATGCTTTTTATACTAGGCCCTGGAGGGTTGGAACCCCTCCCAGTGACTTCCCAGCACCTTCTTTGCGAACACTATCCGACCCCTCCCTCGGGCCGGTCGTACCCCCAGCTGAAGCTCCAATGCAGGAACCTCCTCGTCAAAGAATGGGAAGAGGCCGCTCCCGACCCGGCCAGATACCCATACCGCCCCTCGCTCAAGCCCCATCCGTTCATGGGCCTCAACAAGTTCACCGCGGGCCGCCTGCACCAAATGAGGTCTGGCAAGAGCTACCTCCGCGCGCAGCCATCCTGGAGCGACGACGCCCCGACCACCTGTCCCAGCTGCGAAGAGGCCCCAGAGACCTTCGAGCATGCCATACTCCACTGCCCCGCTAAGGGGCCGGCCAGGGCCCGCCACCTTCAGGGGGTCTCTGACATCGGCCCTGACGCTCCTGTCTGGTCTTCCGCCCCCTTACTTAGGGCCCTCAGCCGCTTCATAAGCTCGACAGCCACCGCCTTCCCCCCGGGTATGTTCTCACGCCCTACGTCCTCCGCCGGTTCTATTTCCTCCCAGTCATCTGATGTAGTTTCCTTTGGGTACTTTATGTCGTCTCAGGTTAGCTAGGTTTACTTTATCACTGTTGAATTGTTTTTCATGCTATCCGCTGGTTGAAGGAGGGTTTCCTTTAGTTCACTTGTTTAAATTTTGTGCCCGTATGTGGGCCTGGGACCGGTACGGACCCCAGCTGAAGAGAGTTGTTCCGGATATTTCCTTTGTTAGTTCGTTTTGGATTTACGGTTTTGTTTTCGCCATAGCTAGCGCTCCATGCGATTTCTTGTACCTTAACAACGAATATATGATATAAAAAATAAAAAAAAATAAAAAAATAAAAAAAGACCCCTCCATCTCTCTTGGACGACCGCCCCCCCGTTTTCCTGAGCTCCCAGGAGCAGCTACACCACTTGAACTGAACAAGGCCCTCCTTAACCACTTCTTCCCTGGCGAACCGGCCAGGTCCGTTGACTCCATTTTGCTTCCCTTCAGAGACTGCCCGCCCCTGACGGCTGAGGAAGTGTGCAGGGCTCTAGCCCGCTCCTCTCCGTCCTCGGCCCCCGGCCCCGACAAGACCCCCAATTCGGTGTGGAAAAGGATACACAGGGTGGCCCCCCACCTTATTCACGACCTGCTCTCCCCGCTGGTATCTCATGGGTTTCATCCCCCCGCCCTCAAAAAGGCCGACAGCATTGTCCTAGACAAACCTGGGAAGCCTTCGTACAACTCGCCCGCCTCTTTTCGTGTGATAGTACTACTACAAACATTCTCCAAGATCCTGGAAAGGATTATGAACTCGAGACTGTCCGGAGTTGCCCGCGTGGCAGGACTCATCAACCCTCACCAGTGCGGATCGCTGGCCGGCTTATCGGTATCGGACGCTGTCATTACCCTGACTCATGAGATTAGGACCCTGCAGATGGCTGGGAGAAAGGTTTCCACGCTTTTTCTAGACATCAAAGGGGGTTTCGACAATGTCAACCAGTCCACCCTGTGTAACATGCTCAAATCAAAGGGTGTGAACCCCTACCTCGTATCATGGACCAGGTCCTTTCTCACAGGCAGGTTATGCCGGCTCCTCTACCAAGGGTCACCAAAGGTCTTTGCCCCAGTCTCGGTGGGCACCCCCCAGGGGTCCCCGCTCTCCCCCCTCCTCTTCGTCATCTACGTCTCCCGTCTTCACTCTGAGATCCCCCAGGGCCTCACCCTCTCCTACGTTGACGACTTCAGTCTCACGGTTTCATCGGCTTCCTACCGCCGAAACATACAGCTACTACAGAAACACTACGCGGTGCTAAAGGCTAAAGGTGCCCGGCTGGGTGTCGGCTTTTCCATTCCCAAGACTGAACTTATCCACTGGCGTACCAAGAGGGATAGGGGCCCCCTTTCCCGTTCCGCGATCCATCTGGATGGGTCCGTTTTCAATCCCAAGGATGAGGTCCGATGGCTCGGGTACTGGTTTACCCCATCGATCTCGACAACCGCGCATTTCACCAAGAGGTTGGCTAAAGCCCAGGCCGCGTTTGTGGCCATAAAGAGGCTCTCCCCCCCGGGGATGGGCCTCCCCCCCTTTCTGTGCCATCGTCTGGCTTCATCTCTTCTCTTCCCAATCCTCAGCTACGGTGCAGACACGTTCGAGCCCACTATCCACATGACGAGGAAGCTCGCGTCCTTCTGGCACAAGGTCCAGAGGTGGACCACCAACTGTTTTGCCTGCACCCCTATTGACATCCTCGCTGTGGAGGCCTGCTTGCCCCCCGTCGACCTCCTCATCGCGTACAAACGCCGCCTGGCCTGCCTGAGAGTTATGTGCACTCCACCCGAAATCAACCCCACTGCTGCTAGGCTACCGCCCTCCCTCTCCACGCCGTCGACTCACCGACACGGCCCTGACACCAGACCCCTCTGCCGCGGGAACGCATGGTCCAGGCTTCCTCTCCCATGACGCCAGGTTAGACCAGCCCTCAAGAATAGGACCCACCTCCCCTTGGACGCCCTCCCTCACCAGATGTTCTTCCTCCTCGGCCCCGATGGCCTCGCCCCCCTCCCAGTCACCTCCCAGCACCTGCTAGGCGAGTCATACCCTGCGCCCCCTCCGGGACGCACCTACCCCCAGCTCAGACTCCTGTGTAAGAACCGTCTCATGGAAGAATGGGAATTAGTTGCACCGGACCCCCCCCGATACGAATACCGTCCCTCGCTGAAACCCCACCCGTTCATGGGCCTGTCCAAATTCGACGCGGGTCGCCTGCACCAGATGAGGTCTGGCAAGAGCTACCTTCGCGCACACCCCTCCTGGGATGACGATGGCCCCCCCACCTGCCCCAGCTGCGCTGAAGCCCCTGAGTCCTTCGAGCATGCTATCCTCCACTGTTCAGCCAAGAGGCCTGCCAGGAACCGCCACCTTCAGGCGGTCACCGAGCTGGGCCCCGACGCCCCCGTCTGGTCCTCCGCGAGCCTGTTGGGCGCGCTCACCCGCTTCATTCGAGCTACGGCAACCGCCTTCCCTCCGGGCATGTTTTACCGCCCACCCTCCTCAGCTGGCTCAGTTTCTTCCCGCTCGTCTAATGTAGTTTCTTTTGGGTACTTTATGGCTTCTCAGGAAAGCTAGGTTTAAAATTTGTTGTTTTTCATGCTGTCCGCTGGCTTAAGGAGGGTTTCCTTTGATTTACTTGCTTGAATTTCGTGCCCGTATGTGGGCCTGGGACCGGTACGGACCCCTGTTGAAGAGATTTGTTCCGGATTTTTCCTTTGTTAGTTCGTATTGGCTTTTGGGTTTTGTTTTCGCCATAGCTAGCGCTCCATGCGATTTCTTGTACCTTAACAACGAATATATGATATAAAAAACAAAAAAGAAAAAGAAAAAAAGAAAAAAAAAAGACCCCTCCATCTCTCACGCTCCGCGCCCTCTACACCTCCTGTCATTGAAATCACAACTCCACGTCGTTCAGTGCACGATCCCCCCTCGCCCCCTAACTTCACCCACCTTTCAGGCTTCGCGTCCCTGATCCCCCATCATCGCGATGGATGACCTCCCCCCTCTCCCCCTCTCGGCGGCTCCCTCCCGTGCTTCGTCGAGACAGTCCTCCTCGCCAGACCTCAGCGAGTCTCACCTCTACATCCGTGATTTCGTCCACGAGACACGCCAGCGTCTTCACTTCCCTTCTACCCAACTCCCCGTCCTCGACGACAGTCAACTTTCTGAACTCTCAGATGGCAAGACCATCCTCCTCCCCCTCTGCTGCTCAGCCCTGAACCCGCTCACCTCCATGACGCGTCAGCTGGACACTATAACAACCCAATTAGGCAATATCCAGTCGATTGTTGCAACCCTCCCCACCTACCCAGCGGTTGAGAAAGTTTTTGAAACCGCCCTCGCTCCCGTCAACGCCTCCCTACGTGACCTGTCACAAAGGGTGTCAGCTGCCCCCCATCCGCAGGCGCCTGCCCCCACTCGGCCGTCTGTTCCCCCGACTAGTACTACCACACACCCCATCCCCCCGCCTCCTCAAGTCAGGACCAAAGCCCGTGCCCCACCCCCGAACAAAGCAACCCCCCGTCGTTCGACCAGGACATACCCCGGTATGACCCGGACACTCGCTCCTTTTACGGCAACCACCGTGCGTATGCCGATAAGTTCCCTGACTCCTGGGAAGCCAATGCGTTCCGCGAGGGGAAGTACCCCGACCTCACAACATTCATTGCGGGCCATCTCGCCCCCGACTGCCTAAAAACCCAACCGTCGTACGCCCAGGCTGCCTCTACCGGTGCCCCGAAGGGTAAAAAGAATAAGAGCTCCCTCACGGCCGCAAAAGTCGCGTCAGCAAGCAACGCCGTCCCTGCTCCCCAGAGACCGAAGTCGCTCCCAACTGCCGAGAGAAGATTCTATGCTCCCCGTGCCTCCCCCTCCGAGCACCGGCAAGCTTCCATGATAGCTGCCACCTTCCCAGACATCGCCGCACGTGTCCTCAGAGATGCGAACTGTATCCTGCCTCTCGCTGTCACGACCAAGGTCAACGACCGTGGATCCGTCACCCTACTTGTCACCGACCCTGCCACTCCCGCGGCAGCCTTCGCGCCCTACTTCGACGCCCTCTCCTCCCAGCTCAACAAGTCTTTCCCGGTGGGAGACTCTCCCTGGCTGCCCTTTCGCCTCGCCCCCAACGAAACCCAACTCGCCATTCACTCACTCCCCATGGCCTTCCTCCCGGAAGATTCGAACGAACTCTTCCCGTGCCTCGCGGAGTCGATCCTCAACTCCAAGGACGTCCGCATACTGGCCGCTAGATTCCTTAACCCAGTCGCCCGCTCCAGGGAGGGCAAGACTGCCACCTCGGTCGTTGTCTCCGTCCACCCCGGTGAGGTCCAGACAATGGGTGCCTCCATCAGACTTTTCTCCCGCTCACGAACTGTCGAGCGCGCCTACTCCTCTAACAGGTACACTCAATGCAAGAACTGCTGGAACTTCGGCCACGTCGCTCCCAGATGCCCGTCCGCCAACCCAGTCTGCCCCATCTGTTCCCTCAACCACACCCGTGCCTCCCACCGATGCCCCAACCCCACCTGCCCTGGAGGTGGCAACCTTAAGGCTACTCCTGGCTGTTGCTCTTCCTCCCCGCCCCGCTGCGTCAACTGTGGCGGTAGTCACACTGCCGTACATAGGGATTGCGAAAGCCGCCCGCTACCACCCACTCTCAGGCGTTCAACCGCTCCCGCCGAGGTCCCTCCCCCGCCGCCCGCTGGCGACGAAATGGACACGGCTGCCGACGATCAGGACAACTCGCCCCCCTCTTCACCCACCCGCTCCCTCCAGTCGGCGTTCGAGATGGCTACTCCAAGGGCCAGAAGGACGACAATACTTCCGGCCTCAGTAAGGCCCAACCAAGGCTCGGGTGCGCTCCCTCCCGCGGAGCCATCCAGCCCCTCCCCCATGAGGAGAACCGCCTCGGGCCTGGCCCGCTAATGCAGCACAACCTTACCTCGTGGGGGGGCGAGCAGGTCTCCCCTCCCCCTCCAAGTCCCTTCACACTCGTTCAACACAACTGCCTCGGGAGCTGGGATGTGTTCCTTTCACTGTTCCGGTCCTTTACTCCACTGGCCCAACCCCCCTCCATTGTGGCCCTGCAAGACCCCCCGGTCTACAGGGGCAAACTACCCTCTTTTAGATTGTTTTCTTCTTTCTCCACCCCCACCTCCGGTGGCTGCAAGCCCCGTGTTGCCTTTTACGTTTATAGTTCCTTTTTGTCTACTATTTCTCTCCTTCCCAGGTTTTTTGACAAGGGTGACGTTATGGCGCTTGACCTTTTCACCCCCAACGGCTTTTTTAACCCCTCCACGACCAGATTTTCGATCATGAACTCCTACAGCACGAAGGGTCGCTTAAACAACACTCGCTCGGTCTCCCCGGACATTGTCTTTCCGTGGTCTGCCACACCGACTCTCACCTTGGGAGACCTCAACATTCACCACCCCACGTCGGACCCCCTCAGGGTGTTTAAGGAGGACGAGATTGCCACATCGGCCCCGTACGTTGATAGGGCTACGGAGCTTGGTTTCTCTCTCCTCAACACACCAGAGGTTTTCACCCGCTTTTCTATGTCACTCATTGGGCGCCCCGGCGTCATCGACCTTGCCTTTGCTTGCCCCCTCCTTGCACCATATTTTTCCGAATGGTCAGACCCTCTCCCCTCCACCGGCTCAGATCACATTCCGATTCTCCTCCGCTTTGAGCCTCCCCTTTTTCGTGCCCCTCCCCCCTCCCCCAACTGGGCCCTTACCGACTGGACGGCCCTGGAATCCTCTTTAAAAGTTACTGTTATACCACCGCCACCCCCGATCCCCACCACCCGGTCCCTGGACGTTTGGTTCAAAACCAACCTGGACAAGGTGACAGCCCAGTTCGCCATGCACACCCCACTGAAAAGGGTGACATACCGGTCCAAACCCTGGTGGACGGACCTCCTGTCACTCCTCAGAAAAGCCTACAATTCAGCACTCCAATCTTCGAAGCGTGACCGCCACGACCCCTCTCTCCTGGCCTCCGCCAGGGCTGCCAGAGCCGCCTACTTCAAGGCCATCAAGAAAGCCAAAAGGGATCACTGGTCCTCCTTTCTGGCGTCCGCGACGCCTCAATCCGTCTGGACGGCGAAGAGGTTTGCCGTCGGGCGCCCGCCCCCCCGCTTGGCCGAGCTGCCGGGGGCCAATACACCAGGGGAGCTCAATAAGGCCCTCCTTGACCACTTTTTTCCCGGCGAGCCTCCCAGGCCCAGGGAGACCATCCTTCTACCTTTCGCGGACTGCCAGACTCTGGAGGCAGAGGAAATCAGCAGGGCCCTCGCCAAATCGTCCACGTCGTCGGCCCCTGGGCCGGACATGACTCCCAATTCTGTGTGGAAGAGAGTGCACCGCGTGGCTTCCCACATCATCCTTGACCTACTTGCCCCTCTGGTGGCCTACGGGTCCCACCCCCTTACGCTCAAGAGAGCGGACGGCATAGTCCTAGACAAGCCTGGAAAGCCCTCGTACGACTCCCCCTCGTCCTTCAGGGTTATACTCCTGCTCCAAACTTTCTCAAAGATCCACGAGAGGATAATGAACTCAAGACTCTCCTGCGTGGCCCGCGCTTGCGGCCTCCTAGACCAACACCAATGCGGATCGCTGGCGGGCCTCTCGGCCTCGGACGCAACCACCACCCTGACCCACAAGGTCAAAACCCTTCAGATGGCCCAGAGAAAGGTATCTACGCTTTTCCTGGACATCAAAGGGGGCTTCGACAAAGTCAACACCTCCTCCCTCTGTGGCATGCTCAAGGCCAAAGGGGTCAACCCGTATTTGGTGGCGTGGACCATGTCCTTCCTGTCCGACAGAACGTGCCGCCTCCTCTCCCAGGGCTCCCCCAAGACTTTTGCCCCCGTCTCGGTTGGCACTCCCCAGGGCTCCCCCGTCTCCCCGCTGCTTTTCGTCATATCCGTGTCCCGGCTACACTCCGTGATCCCCATGAGCCTCACTCTCTCCTACGTGGATGACTTCGGTCTCACGGCATCGTCGGCGTCCTACCGTCGCAATATCCAGATCCTGCAGGGGCAGTATGCCAGGCTGAAGGCCAGAGGGGCCAGGCTAGGCATCAGCTTCCCGATCCCGAAGACAGAGCTCATCCACTGGCGCACGAACAGGGACAGAAGCCCGATATCCCACGCTCCGATCCACCTAGACGGCTCGGCTTTCAACCCCAAGAACGAGGTCCGGTGGCTGCGCTACTGGTTCACCCCCTCGATATCCACCACGACCCACTTTACCAAGAGACTGGCCAAGGCCCAAGCTGCCTTTGTGGCCATCAAGAGGCTCTCCCCCCCGGGCATGGGCCTCCCCCCCTTTTTGTGCCACCAATTGGCCTCCTCGCTCCTTTTCCCTGTCCTCAGCTATGGCGCGGACGTCTTCACCCCCACTTCCCACATGGTAAGAAAACTCTCCGTCTTCTGGCATAGGGTCCAGAGGTGGTCCACAAATTGTTTCCTCAGCACCCCCACCGATATTCTGGCCATCGAGGCCTGCCTCCCCCCGATTGACCTCCTCCTGAGGTACAAACGACGGCTTGCCGCCCTCAGGATACTCTGCTCCCCCCCAGAAATCAACCCGGCTACGGCCCGCCTTCCACCCTCGGTGCAGACGCCCTCCCTCCACCGCCACTCCCCCGATCACAGGTCCCTCTCCCCGAGGAACGTGGGCAGCCGCCTGCCCCTCCCGTGGCTCCAACCTAGGCCGCCCTCGAAGAACAGGGCCCACCTCCCCCTGGATGCCCTCCCGCACTCCATGCTCTTCACCCTAGGCCCCGGCGGGTTCGAACCCCTCCCGGTGACCTCCCAGCACCTCCTCTGCGACCAATACCCAGCCCCCCCCCCGGGCCGCTCCTACCACCAACTGAAGCTCCAGTGCAAGAGCCTCCTCATCAAGGAATGGGAGGAAGCGGCACCGGACCCTGCCAGATACCCCTACCGCCCCTCGCTCCGGCCCCACCCGTTCATGGGCCTCAACAAATTCACCGCGGGTCGCCTACACCAGATGAGGTCTAGCAAGAGCTACCTACGCGCGCACCCCTCCCGGAGCGACGACGCCCCGACCACCGGCCCCGGCTGCGACGAGGCCCCTGAGACCTTCGAGCATGCCATACTCCAATGCCCCGCTAAGGGGCCGGCCAGGGCCCGCCACCTTCAGGGGGTCTCTGACATCGGCCCCGACGCTCCTGTCTGGTCTTCCGCCTCTCTACTTGGGGCCCTCAGCCGCTTCATAAGCTCGACCGCCACCGCCTTCCCCTCAGGCATGTTCTCACGCCCAACTTCTTCCGCCGGTTCCATTTCTTCCCAGTCATCTAATGTAGTTTCCTTTGGTTACTTTATGTCGTCTCAGGAAAGCTAGGTTTACTTTGTTGTTTTTCATGCTGTCCGCTGGTTAAAGGAGACTTTCCTTTGATGTACCTTTCTTTAATTTCGTGCCCGTATGTGGGCCTGGGACCGGTATGGACCCCAGATGAAGAGCTTGGTGATGGTTTTTTCCTTTGTTAGTTCGTTTTGGCTTTTGGGTTTTGTTTTCGCCATAGCTAGCGCTCCATGCGATTTCTTGTACCGTAACAACGAATATATGATATAAAAATAAAAATAAAAATAAAAATAAAAAAAGACCCCTCAATCTCTCATGATCTCCCCACTCATGAGACGTCCACATTTGTTTCCACCCAGCGTCGCCACGTCCGGCGCCTTGAGATACTAGTATACAAACGTCAACCGCCGTCCTAATGGGTGTCAATCAACCCCTCCTTTTTTTTGCCCTGAATATTAGATTCAAAGCTCGCCGACAGACCAATAGCGCCCCCGGGCATAGGGAGACGCCAGTTGCGGAAGGGAAAGTAAGCAAACCCCCTCTCCTAGTATTGTAACCAATGTTAATAGCTATCTGCCTCTTAGACGTCCCGCGGCGCAGCCTCAGACACAAGAAGTTCAGAGTGGTATACGAAGGCGAACTCTGACACGTGCGGCCGCCCGTCGCCCCGCCGCAGAGAGAGCGTAAGCAATCATGGAATGCTCTTGATGTGGAATCTTAGGATATCGATCTCACAGATTTTTTTAACGAACAGAGAACTGGAGCATGAAGTGCACATGCACTTCCAAGTGGCCGCGGGAGATTCAGTGTATATAAAACCGATCTATCCAGCCATCAGGATCTGATATACTGACAATCAAACTCAAACCAGGACTGTATAGGGCGACATTGCGTATGCGAAATTGTGGTGTGGATTCAAACATCCGTGAGGTACATCTGCCGCGTATGCCACATCGCGCGAGCAAATTAAGACCTATATCATACCTTGCCCCCTGGACCCTGGTCGCCTAACCGAATCGCATGTAGGTTCAATTATATCGTTTGCTCGTGGCCTCTGGCCAGTGAAGGAGCGTTTTGAGCTCATCAAACGCGAGCATCACGCAGACGACGTTTGGGAACTCATCCGGAATCTGAAGATCCTGGTCAAAGATTCCGCCAAGAAACTGCAGACGTCCAACGAGCGTCAAAGAGCTGACCGTGAAGGTCGTGGCGACATTGCGGAACCCCCGGGTACGAGTTATCCATCCTTATTCTGTTACTCCCGCACTAACAGGTGTTGCCAGTGGCTCATTCCGATTGGGACTCCCCATATTCGCCGCGAGCAGTGAGATTTCATATTGTTGGTCGAACGGGTGCGCCGGCCGCCCAGCATCCGTTCCTGGGCCATCCTTGGTGTCTAAGAGATTCGGACCGGGGAATCGCCTGGGGTGTCCTGGCCACCCCGAGCATCAGGGATCTGCGCCAGGTTGTAAGAGGGCAAGACGTTGAAGATGAAATCAACAGCCACCGGTATCTGATCGGTGCAACGGGTGAGTGCGCTACCAGACTGCGTCAAGACCCGGAAGAACCTCTCCCCCTGCGGCAGCTCATATTCCTGAATACAGATGACGACATTCGTGCGTGGTTACTTGCTAACAATGGCCACGATCCCCTAGATCTCTTGGTTCTTGAACCACGTCCCGAAGATGGCGATGACCTGGACGAGACCCCAGAGCCTCCCAATGGGAGGTACCCATTTTTCGACCGCGACGTTTCGGATGAATGGGCCGGTGTAGAAGATGCGCCACAGGAAATGCAGGAGGAGGAGTGGATTGACGAGGATGAATGGCTACAGGCCGATCCAGGGGCAACAACTCGGGTGCCTCGCAGTGCTGACCTTATCGTTGCGGACGACAGCGACGTAAGTATCTAAACTGAACAGGGACTCCGATCCAAATAGGATAGCTAATTGCCGATGTAGGACGTCTCACCGGGAGGCCCGGGCCCTTCAACATGCTGAGGAATATTCCATTGCAAATGGAGGAGCCAGCGAGATCTAATCGATTTGCGCCGGCGTCAGGGGTGCCCGTCTCTTGTACATCTGGGCCTTCCGAGTCCGAGATGCTGCAGGAACTCCGGAAATCTGCGCAGCAGAACCCATGGGCAACGAATTTACTGGCAAATCCCGGGCTCGTAGCTGCGAGGCCTCAAGGAAACGACGGCGCTGAGGACACACCACCTGCCGGACCTATGATTCGCGACGAACACGCATTGTCACCTCCGAGTCCCGCTGCTCCGGTCGCCAACCTCGATCTCTCGACTCCTCAGAGAACGATAGAACATCCCTCTCACACGACTCAACTCCCGCCATCCACCAATGTGGCCCTGACACAGCCACCAGCATCCGTGACACCCCCGGCACGCGGATCCTCAATTCAGAGTTCAGAGCACACCCCAGAAAACACCCCATCAGCACACGAATTACGCCGTTCTGGAAGATGTCGCCCGGGTGGAAAATAAATTGAGATTTCCTAGTTTCGAGATTAATTCTTTTTCATTTTTACCTTACTATACTAGATCTAGTTTTCCTTTGGCAGTCCTATATTTTCAGCTTCTGAATCGTAGCTAGTATGTGTTAGGACTCGAGTAATGATACTATTGCGCACCCTTGCTTCACCTTCTCTCATCCTTACGTCCCCTTATGGTGACATCTGATAGGTTTTTCCAGATTGGTCGTGCCTCGCATTCTCTGTCCATAACTAGGCTAGCGTTGGCCAACGGATCTAAGGGATGTATGACGTGAAAACTGAGATCTAGAGATTTGTGGTGTTGATTCGACATCCGGAGATGAGGTTTGATATATCTAATCAACTTCGGGCGTGGCGGGTGTCTTGCTAAAATTACTGTCGCTAACCGATACTCGTTGGGGCTAGTATTTGCTTAGGTAGCAGCGACATTAGCGACGCCTCCTACATTAGCGACTCCGTATTCGGTCGAACCCTTTCATACCAGAGTCCAGACGAACATCATACCTGAGCTTGTCCAGAGTTCAAACATAATGTTGAACAAGTAGAAAACCCCTTTTTGCAGTTGAATAGATTCTTTCAATACCGAGTGATAGTATGTGATTCCCCCACCCCCCCCCATCAAGACATAGCGTATAAGACCTGACGCGTTCCATTGAACAACAACAAACTCATAGTCTTCACAACACGCGGGATACATTACAAGATTCTACGTCCTAATTCCTATCCTCTCCGAACAAACCTTCGTCAATCGTCCAGTATTCCACCATGTCTAGACAACCTCAAGGCAATTCACACAGTCAGCCGGCTCCTTGAGTAGGCAATCTGTACCGGCATAGACCCGACGCCGTACCCGTGGATAGGGGATCCGGATCAGGAACACAGCGGACTGAAACAGGCTGCTCGCATAGCACACGACCAATGCCGGCCGAATCATGCAGCTCCCACGGTACATAGTCGTCAGGTCGGAGTTCTTCCCCACCACAAAGCACCAGGCGTCTTCTATCACGACCTTCGAAGCGCCATAGAAGGAGTACACAACAGACCACGGCATATACCGATCCTGACGCACAACTACAAATAAAGACAGTTCGTGTGAGCGATGATAGCAGCGATGAGTACCAGACCTCACGCAGATCTCATCAAACTGAATCGGACACAGAACCAGACGCAGAAGACAATGATTTTCCAGATGACGACACTGCACCAGGGACTCGTCGCCGCTCACAAACTGCAGAGAGACGACAAGCAAACAACCGGGTTTCGATTGTGTGAGTTTCCACCACCTGCGGATCGCAGGGGGTAGCGCCAGTCAGGCGTACCCTAGCTGCTCCACGACGTATAATCCAAGGTAGTGCGTACACTCCACCGACGTTCACATCTTCCCGTGTACCACCGGATTCGTCGCCGCTGGCCACCCACAGTGCCACTACGTCTGCAGCCAGAAGCTCGAGTCCTCCCGACGATTTGAGTACACCACGACACGAGCACATCTGGCCTGGTACTAACTCATGGCGAAATACAGCCACAGGAGCCGAGGCTGCCGTAATTGCGCGGGCCAAGATTCTCATTCTCGGGTACACCCTGTTTGTTAATCCTCTTCCAGCACCCGCTTCTTTGATGTCCGTGGTCCACCGATGCTGGCTGAAGGCTCTCGATGACATATCCGACGCAGGAAATATTGAAGCATCGGAGGCAGGTATAAAAATAGTAAGTGAACGCTGATACTCCAACGTCGGCCACGCCGCTGGGGGTGCTTACTAAATCTGACAGATACGCGCGAGACACTCTGCAGTAAGATCTCAGTTTGTTTCCGACGTAAAGGACAACATTGGAAGATTGTACGATCTCCCACAAGACCCGACGGCGATTGCGCGCAGAGTGGACTACCTCCATGAGAGGGATAGATTCAAGTGCTCCCCGAGAGGGTATCAGGTGTGTGCGCTAAGGCGTCAGCCCGGCCACAACTAATGCGTATAAACTTGACCCAGCAAGTAACGAATCGATTCCTCGTGCCTCAGATCCCCGAGGCAATATGGGGAAAGTACTTCAAGGGCAAGAAAATGTGTGGGATTTGCGAACCCGATTTTCTTGATCGCATCAATGGCACCATAGTTTGCTTAACCAGTGCCATACTCTGCCATACTCTGCGAGTATAGAAAACAGGAGTCCATCTTGAAACATGCGACTTCAAGCCGGAGGCCATAGGAGGTGAGCCTGACCCCGAACCCGGTGTTCTCTCGTTCCGGCTCGGATGCTAACACGACGTTGAGCTCAGAAGACCTTTTTGGCCGGCAGCGCCAGATGTGGGCCTCTTGCCCAGACTGGGTACGGACTATGATCCTCAAGAACATTCGCGAGACCCTCAAAGCAAAGATCAAGAAGAAGCACAGGGTGCAGGAAGATCGCTGTGAACGGTTTACTGACGATTGGGCTGCAGTCGCTGCAGAGGTAGAGAGTCAGATGTCGAGTCGGGCCCCGGCACACGCGACTCGACGGATTCAGAGTCTAACCCCCAGCAACCCGCATAATGGGGCTCTGGCGGGCGCCCCGGGTAACGGAATCGATTCACAAGAAACTGTCACGTCTTTCGATTTCAGCCAGACAGCAACGCGACTCCTCACCTTTCTCGATTCCGATCCACAGACCCCGGACGGCTCACAGGAGGTGGCTGTGGGGCTCACTTTAGACAATACCGTGACTCCTACTACTTTGCGACAACTCGCGCTCAGCATTGGAGATCAAGAGTCGCTATAGGAAGCTGCTGTGCATAGCGAGCCGTTTGATATAGAGCAGGGCCATTGTGGGAGCAATGATGCGTGCATTTAGGACATTGAGCATGTGTATGTAGAGTAGCAGTAATGAATAATATTGGGATGCGGTTTCTCTCACATGTGGGAAATGGTACTCTGAGGAGCTTAGTTTTAATATGAGGACCTCAAGCCAACTCAAGGAATTCAGAGCATTAGGAATAAGAGAATAGTATTAGACTTAGTTCACGATGATTCTGAGAACACAAGGCGACGTCTGATAGAGTCACGATTGGGTCAGGACGAGGCATGTATACGGGGTAAGATCAGGAAGAAGTAGGGAGACGTCATGAATGGAGAGAGCAGGATGGTGTGATCCGGACGAGGGAGGCAGGAGCAGAAAAGATCGCGATGATTGGTGGGAAGATGCACGAAGCCCTGACGTTCGGTGAGAAGGAACCAGCGCCAGGGCGGGAGAGTATTAGATCAGGTGGCGTCAGGGCGAGAGACCCTTAGATCAGGTGGCGTCAGGGCGGGAGACCCTTAGATCAGGCAGCGTCAGGGCTGGAGACCCTTAGATCAGGCGGCGTCAGGGAGGGAGACCATTAGATCAGGCGTCGCCAGGAAGGAGTAGCGCAGCACCAGACGCAGTCAGGACGCACACGACGTAAGGGTCCGTGTCCTGATTGCATCAGGACGGACGGCGCCAAGTAAGGCAAAGTCAGGACACAGTGTCGATCCGACTTTGCGTCCTGATTCGCGATTTGCGTTCCGGCGTCAGGTGCGTCAGATGCACGGGACGCAGAGAACGCAGGGTATGATTTTTGCTGATGTTGGTCGGAAAAGAGCGGGGAGGGTTGTTGGTGGCGTCCAGCAGCCAGCTCGGTATCCAACTGGCAGCGTGGCAATGGCAGAGATTATTAAGTATCGCTGCGATGGCGGGTACCTAATTCCCGAGGCCCTATGATATCGTCTTTGCCAGGAGATTGTGTCAGATTTGGCACACGAGCAACAAGTCCGTTGGCATAGCTCAGCTGTTGAATGCCTCCCGGTGGCAGCGGAAGAGTTCCTGGTGATGACAATGACCAGTAAGTTGAGTTCCTCTCCTAGTATAATTATCTGATTTACTAATCTTTTGTTCATGGCTGGAGCCCTGGGTGCGGCACATGCTGGTCGCATGACCCTCATGGTCTCGGACCTGACATTAGTTCAGGATGTCATGAACGTTATGGCTGGCCAGCCAGATGGTGCCACTGGGGAAGAGATGAGACGTCATCTAAATGAGTACGGCGGTGCTCCCATGGGTGCACCTCTTCCTCCTCCTCCTCCTCCTCATCTCGGGGGTCCACCTGCTCCTCCCACTCCCCCCGGTGGTGCTCCTCGTCCTGGTAGTGCTCCTCGTCCTGCGGGTGTTCCTCCTCCCGGGCGCGCTCCCCCTCCTCCTCCTCCTGGGGGCGCACCTCCTCGGCGTGGTGCCCCTCTCGGTCGCCAGGGAGCTTCTTCCCCTCACTCTCCCCCTGCCAATGACCGTAGTGACCGCGACAGTGACGACAGCGATAACCATCGTCCACCTGTACGCCATCGCTTATATAGTGGCCCTTGGAGCACTAGCCAGACTGGTGGTAGTGGTACTACGGGGATGCTAGAGGAGTTGTTAGACAAGGAAATTTAGTTAGGGGTGTAGGTTCTAGTATGGGAGATGGAAGTGGTAGCGAGGTAGGTGATGCGAGAGGTGCCCAGGGAGGCCATGACACCGGGCATGTGGGTACTGGAGGGGGTGGTGGCAGTAATAGTAGGGTGGTGACCGGGGCTGTAGGATGCACACCTGCACACCCCGCTGGAACAGGGCCGTCTGGGGCTGGGGTTAGTCGTCGTACCCCGTGAACGCCAGTTCAGCCGACTCGTAGTAGGGGTTGCCAGTGGTTGGAGTGGGGCTCGTAGGCGCTCTGCGGGCCCTGGTGGGAGTCGTTAGAGCAGTGGTGGCGGTAGGATGTTGACGCGCTCCAGGGGTGGTAGTGGGAGGGCAGGAGCTGGTGCTGGTGGGAGCGCTACCACCTAAGCATATTTGGGGATTGTCTTTTTCTTTCTCTTTATTCACCTCTTTTTTCAACTATTATGACTTTCATTCTTCTTGTTTTCTATTACACCATGGTGTTGTCACCATGTGGTGGGGGGGACTGGGCAGTCTTTTCTCACTTGTACACAAATCATACGACTAACTCCAAAGTCCGAGTCACATCTAACTTAGCATAATTACCTTTTATAGAACTCTTATTGTTATAAATACACTCTTTCTTTAACCTCACCATTTCGCTATATGAACTCTGAATACAGTAACTCCAGAGCACGACTGTGGTTATGATTTGGGCGTATGGCTTGGGCGTATAGCTTGAGCGCATGGCTTGGGCCTATGGCTTGGGCGTATGGGTTGGGCGTATGATTTGAGTGTATGGTTTGGGCGTATGGTTTGGGTGTATTGTTTTTCGCGTATGATTGGAGCGTATGGCTTGGGTCTATGGTTTGGAGGTTTGATTTGAGCGTATTGCTTGGGCGTATGATTTGGGCATATGGAACCAGCTGATGAATAAGGCTTATGAATGGGGCATATGATTTGAACCTGTGAATAGAGTGTATGAATTGGGCTTATGGATTAGGCGTATAGCCTGCTGGGACAATATACGTTACTAGACTAGGTAACTCGGACGTCCAATCGGTGTTGTGAATCATTCCAGTTGATATTGTATGAATCATTCCATGCAAATAAATGCCCGCATATACTTTCTGGTATTTGGTTTTTCGTATATGCTCACACAAGTACTCAATCATGTATCAAAAGAGCAATGTTCAAGAGTGGAATATACGAAAAAGCCTGGCCCCGGGCGGAGAAAAGTCATTGACGGGGGGAGGTTTTGGGCATTGAACAGAGCGGGGGCCTGGACAGGGGCAGGGGCCGGGGCACAGGTTGAAAAAAAAAAGGGCCCCGCCCCGGACCATTGACCAGGTCGGGGTGGGCAATTGAGGCGGGGGCCCGCCTGTTTCGGGGCCGCGGAGGCCCCAGAACGATCACTACCCGCCAGCTTTCTTTCCATGATACCCTCTTTCCTTTAACCACGTCACTAACCTCTGCCTGAATCCATTTCTCATCCGGAACACCACCAACATCACCTCCGATTCTCCCACACTCCTGGATTCCCTCAGTCTTCTTGCGTATTCGCCGGACGTTTTGCGGTCATTACTTCCTCCGCCCTCATCCCTCCCAAGATGTTCAGCCCTTTCTCATCCACCCTCGGATCCCAGCCCGTCTCCTCCGATATCCTGCGGACGTCACCCCTCTCTTGCCCCTTCGTTCAGCCCCCTCCTCAGCTCTCCACAACCTATCTCGTCTACTCCATGCCTCTCGCCACGGCCCCGGCCGGTTACAGTCCGCTCGCAGCCCCCCACCGTCTTCCTGGGCTTCTATCAGCCCCCCACCCTCATTCCCGTGCCTGTCAACCTACAGGTGCCTGCTAGACAACTTACCCCAGCCTGCGCAGTTTATAACCATCTGCCCGACCCATTCCCAGGCCTTCCGAACCTACAATTGCCCGCTAGATGGCTTACTCATACTAGCGCGGCTGATAACCATCCGCGCAATTCATTCAAATGCCTTGCCTGCCCACCGAGTCGCACACTACTATTGTTTGACCATTGCTGACCCTTTCAGCTCGCGTAATTTCTTTTAATTTAATTAGATATATATACACGATCAGCGAGTGGTGATAAAACAATTCTCCCCCTCCTCTCGCTGTGGTTCTTCAACATGCGATTCTGCCTCCCCAGGGTCTTGGAACTGCGCTGGACCAACCAGTGTTCCCGGATTGGGCCCATGTTCTCGCCGCAGCTCCTGCCGACCATGTCCTCCTCCTGTATCCATGAGGCCGCCAGCGGCCTCTAATTGGTCCAGCTCCGTATGACTATCAAACTCCTGCCTCAATCCGTCCTCATCATTGTCATATCCCGCCGTCCTCTCAAACCGCTTTCCCCGCTCCTTCGCTATTCTGGCCTCCAATGTCGTCCTTATCCGCTGGATTATTCGACCATGCCAAACTCTTCCCGTTTTGCCTCAGGATCGCGTCTGACGTTCCAGCAGGGCTGTCAATCCGTTCGCTAACGTTTTACCCAAGTCGAGTACTTGCTATTTTCAAAAGTGTCAGGATGCCTGGGGCGTCGAGGGAGCCGGATACTTTCAAAACCTGCCAGTATACATTGTTTTTCTTACCCCCGGAAGTGGCGCTTGTGAAAGCCACATTATCGATACAGATGCCAGTCCACCAACATCGCAGTGAATGACATAATATGGCAGCTGTCAGACAGATAAATGGGCCATCGATCTTATCCAGGAAACCCTCATCCTTCATGCCTTTCCTTTTCGGGCTAGAGTAATATTGAGCAAATATCACACCCGGAATCTGGGGTGCTAGGAATCAAAGAGAAATTGGCTGTCCCGTGGATTAGATCGATTTAGTCTTACTCCGATTAGAAACTATCCTGACAAATGTCAAAATGATACCTCATGGCTGCCCGGCGGGCAAATGAACCTCTACTCTGCCAGTCTGTATTCCACTCTTCGTACACAGGCTGTAGGATCCTCAATATTCAGCTTATAGCGTTCTGTTATAGCCTTTTTTGCTTTATGCAGATAGTGAGATCTGCATCCTCTGTGTGTTTCCCGGATCTGCAAATCAGTGACGAGCGGCCGCTCCATTTAGTCTAGGATATGATGTCGGTTAGCGATTCAGGGTAACTTACCTGGTGATTTGAGGGTGGGGTAGCATCAGCAAAGTCGGGAAAGCGTAATTTGGTCCAGGCATCGCTCCACCATGTGCGGACTTCTTCTGTCAGGGGAATTGGGTCTGGAAACGGATTGACGAAGATAGTCCAGTTCCACATCAGGTTACGGGATCTTGCCAGAATGCTACGCTCAAGCCCAGTTGCCATATTTCGCCTACTGCTGGCTTGGTGTCCACCGCTATCCAATTCCCGTACTGTTGGATCTGGGTGACTTGGAGTTATCACTGGCATCGCAAGGGGATTGAAATCTGTGGGCGAACGGAAGGGGATTGGCAGATGTACAACCATTTTGGCTAACTCGTACTTGAGCAGACGTTCTCGCTCTGGGGTAACTAATCCTCCTGCTGGAATTGTGGGTATTCCCAGGGTGATTGTCAGTATCGAGCGCTGCGAGCTAAGAAACTCACACCCAATTGGTCTTTGCACTTCGCAGGCTGACGGATGATCCATATTGTCCCCATGCTGGCCTAACTCGTTCTCCTCTAGTGTTCGGTACGGGGTGGGGCGGGGCGCGTTATCGCTCGTCAAACCTCACCGTTACACGGAGCCAAGGGAGGTATTTTCGGGTAATCCCCACCCCATCCCTGTCCGGGGCCCACCCACACTCATGCCCTGGACGGGGCCCTGTTTGTTACCACCTATTTTTAACGGGGCCCTGTCTGCGGTATGAGTGGGGCGGGGGCCTGATCAAAGAGAGGGGCCGGGAATGCCGAAAAAGCCCCCCCTGCCGCAGGCGGTTGAGCATGGTAGGGCGGGGAAATAGTCGGGGGCCCGCGTATTTCGGAGCCCGTCTCCCCAGCAACTAACTCTATTCTCCTCACTCTCCTCACTCTGGCCATCATTACCCTCATATTCCCCATCATTCGAGTCTAGACTCTCATCCGCTGACTCTAGGACCGACTGCCAGTTGTACAGGACAGGCTTTGGTACCTGGAGTCATCAAGAGGCTGGTTCCCTCACGGCATCCCTCCCCCTACCCACAGCGGACCCAACCATAACAGACTCAACACTGGGTGATGTTATTATAGTTAATCCGTCCCTTGACCCAGATCACGGAAAATGTCCGCAAAGGACCTCCCTTTGTCTTTGCCTTTCCTGACTCGCTAAACACGCTCGGTCTGCCATAAGCCGCTGCTCTGGTTGTGACATAGTATCCAGGTGAATAGTGATAGAATAGAATTGCAGTGTAGGACATTGAGGTGCAGGTGGTATTAGGATGCCTCTATTGGCAGGTAGCTAAGGGCACGATATGGGGTGTGAACTTGGAAGATCGAAATGGTCAGCCCAGCTGTTTTAACAACTAAGGACATTTACAGTTCATCACTCGCTTTCATGTCCGCTGGCGTCAGCACACACTGCTCATCCAAATTGCAGCTTGATACCTGAAATAGGAATTTGCACTTGAAGACTTGGCCACGCTGCGATTTCACGGGGGCAATACGAGTGTTACAGACTTGGGGTTCCTGAACCAGATGAAAAAAGGTTTATCAGAATGTACAGACTAATCTGGTTTGAGTAGGGCTGCCAAGCGGACAGAAAGAAATGCGGGTAAGGCTAGGGCTCGGGGCTGGACGCTAATCGCAGAAAGTGAAAGCTGCCGCTAAGGCTCAACTGATGGGATATAAGATGAAAAGCTAGGATAGGAATAGTAACGGAAGGGGCAACCCCGAAGGAAAAACAGCTAGAGAAGACCAAGAATGATCCGCACAAGTCCAAAGAACAAACCGCTAAAGCCAGTAGAGAAAACGTACACCAAACAAAAAGAGCGAGAAAAGAGCAAGAATGATCAGCGAAGATTCTGAGAGCAGGTCCCCCGAGCCGACCCGGTAAACGCAGAACAACTCCTGGCAAACAACAATGGTCTGCAAAACTCTAAGAGAGACCCTGTAGAGCAACAAAGTGTCTGTAAACTATATTGGGTTTGGGCAACCTGGAACGGCAACAGCCGGGCCAATCCAAACCAGAAACTTCTGTGAAAAAATACAAGGATAACTCGCAAAACTGGAAAAGTGAAACTGCAAATGAAAAACACCCAAAGGAAACACCCGCAGGATCTGCAGACAGTCGCAGGTCTAAATTAAGTATACTGATCAGGGCATGCAGCCCAGACGTAGCAGGCTAATCTAAAACAGAAATAGTCAGGAAACAGCGAGAATAACATGAACTCTGGAAACAAAAATCAAAGCACCAAAAGGAAAAGGCGTAGGGTTCATCGTGACCTGGTACTTGTAAATTGCTTGAAAGGGACCAGCACACTCAGCTAGCTAGACATTACCCACATTGGTCGGGGCAGGAGACCTCCATTCAAAAAGCTAGTGAGCCAGGATACAAACGGACTTGAGCGGACTCCCAACACCCGTTTCTGCCGGAACTGCGGCAGACCTTACCAACAGGATGGATGAAAGACCTTGTAGTTATAACCAGAACATACCAGGCGTAGAGTATGCACTCGAGTCGGTTGGGGAGTCTGCGGGCGGGCTTAATTCTCGTCCGACATCTGCAGCTGTGGGATATCCGCACAGACATCGCCGGTATGTGGATCCTCAGCGGGGGAATCGGTTCTGTGGGGCGTATCGACTTGTGGCGCCAATGTGTTGACAGGCTGCTCAGCCCCTGAGGCCCTGATCAGAAGATGCGCGGCTGACCTTCTCACCACTGCCTGCTCAGAGGCTGCAGAGGCATGATGTGACCCGGATTTGGAGTAAACAGAGACGGACTGTTTGACAGACTAGTCCTGTCAGCCAGTTGCCAACTCATATTATGCTCCCCATCGCGTGTGTCCGGCCCAACCTCAATTCCGGTATCTATTGCCCCCACCTAGCGGGCTACCTTCCTCTGGGGTTCCGGACTTCCATCCCAACCATATGGCTCATCGGCCTCTTGCATGACCGCCAGGTTGCGTTTACCACTGTTTTTGGCTAGTGTCCGGGATGCTTTCTTTAGGTCCGTCTCCAGTTCTCCTTGTCTACTAGACCTCAAAACCTGTGTGCCCTGGTTAGCACGAGGGACAGAAGCTTGAGTACCAGAAGACTCTGGCTCTGATTCACCAATGTCCGCCCAATTGATGCGTTGTGTTCGCCCAGTCTTTTTTGTGGTATTACCGCTCCTGGTGGTCCTTGTTGAGGTGGTTTGCTTTGTGGCTGGACTAGATGACTCTGGCTGGTGGCCATCTGAGCTCCGGTCATCATCGCTACCGGCTGACCCGTTATCCGAGGCGTCTGGAGGGGGGCCCCTGTTATCACATTAAGCAAACCTGATCTCACCGGGAGGTGGAGTGCTATCCTCTGTATCATTCGTTCGATGGCAACAGAAGAGCAGATCCATTGGTTCACTTGGCAGATTCAACGACGACCATATGCGGACCAGTCGGCTATTTGTGATTCAGATCATTTCAGCAAGCGGCAGCGGCTCTTCTGGATCGTGCTGCAGCAGAAGTGTGCCCTGTCTTATCGCACCAATAAGCATACGAAATCCGACACGCGGTGCCATGGTGTTGTCTATGCCCACTACCAGGTTCGCAAAGGTGGGCTCAGTTAGCTCCATCCAGCAAACATGTCCACAACGTTTCCACTGGATCTTCTCCATCGTGACAGGAAGTGGGCTGCTTGGGCGGACTTCGGATGGCTCATCTATCCAGAGATGGACAGACCGCGGACTGGCGTGACCTGCAGGAGTAGAGTTCATTACAGGGCCTCTGGGGCCCCGAAAAACGCGGGCCCCCAGCCCAGCCCGCAGGCCCGCCCCGCTGAATGGCGAGGGTGCGGCGTGTTTTTTTAGTGTTCCCTGCCCCTGCCTCCGCTCCCGCCCATTCCCCAGACGGGTCCCCGTTAAAACAGGTGTGGAGAAACAGAGCCCCGTTCGGGGAATGAGCGGGGATCACCCCCAAAATAACCCCCCCGGCCCGTTGTCAGGGCGGGGCCTGGCGAGTGAAAACCCGCCTCCACCCCCCCGTAACAAACTCTATGCAGGACCTGTATTAGCATATATGGTACATCTTGATTTGCGACGCTTGGGGATACCTTACGATCATTTCTGGTAGGGGTGGGGTCCGCAACAGGAATAGCGGCAACGAGTGCTCCCCACATGTCTCTTAAGATACCCTGATGTTTTTTTGCAATGTCCGTTAGCAAAAGGTCAAGGCATTCGGTAAAACGTTGGCCACGGGGGTTATTAGCCTGCCATAGTCCCGACCTCTGACTAACAGGCCGGAGGGTAAGAGCATGTGCCTAGATGGCCACCCATTGTCTGGCACTACTCTGCTTCCACCCTGCGATCCTGTCCTGCTCCATCTTACGTTTCATACCATTTCGCCAGGCTTTATACTCCGGATTATAGGTTCGTGGGTGGGGGAAGCCACAAACGTGCTTATACCAGGTAACATCGCCGTTGTTTTTAAAGAACGCCGATTTTTCGAAACTGAGACCAACCTTTGAGGCTGCCATTGGAATAGTGATCGAGGTGGTGGCTGGCTGATGGATCAGAAAGAAGCTGCTTTTTAGGGGGGTTTAAATGGTCCCTCAGTGGATGGAGGATGGCCGCTAGTAGATGGTGGTACTTTGAGCATGAAGGATTGTGGAAGATCCGAAAATAATAGAGCGGGACTGGTGGACGGTAACTGGAGTTCTGCGGATGGCAATGGCTGTGAAAAGGTTATTGGCTAGGGAAACGCAGATTTGTAATCTCTAATGAGCCGAGGATACACTGGTAATACTGTGGAGAAGTGAGAGGTTGTGCTGAGCTTTTGTGGGTCGTGTTAGGATGGGCTGGCGGATCGAGGATGTCATTGTGATTGCGGAAAGGATTATGGAGAGAAGATGGAAGGGGGGGAAGAGAGAGCTTATATAGGCCGCACGAGGACGGTTTTAGTGGGGTTAGCAGGAAAGTACCCTGTACAAACTTCAATATCTTGAAAAGTCACGTGACCCACCTACAATGACAATAGGTTTCAGATAAGGTTTTGAGTCGCAATGGAGCCACATGGGAGCCTCAACCCATGAGCCAATGCCCTCCCATACACTCAACAAAGAACAGCTTTCAAAAGTTAAAACGTGAATAACAGTTTGCAGCTTGAATCTCTGGACCCGTTCGTCATCCGACTAAACAAACTTGAAATTTGCCCGATTTACCCCTTGAAAGAAACCTACCCTTCACTTTGAAAGAGTAAGTCCGCTGCAGCCGCTCAGCCCATCCAGTTACGCATCCGCCAGACTACTTGAAAGAGAAACACCACACACGATGACCTCCAAGACAACAAAGTGTCCTTATTGCAGGCGACGTTATCAACCAGTCGCAGCATACGAAAAACACCTTCAGAGAATGCATCTTGATCTCATTCTTTCCCTCAGCGCGATTGCGCATGCGGCTTCCGTGGGACCTACTTTTGTTCGTGATTAACTTGAAAACATCACCAACTCAGACTACGAATCTGATTGCACGCTAGAGATCCCAGATTTCCATACAGCAAGTGGTGAGATAGATGATAGGCAGAACAATTCAGAGACTCATGTTGTTTCCCACCCACTGGTCCGCCTGCGCCCTTCGGGTCAAAAAACTATTCACGGTGCCGGCTGACCACGCGGCGAAGTTGCTGGCTATACAGAGCTCAACAAGGCCATGACCGATAACCCTTGGAGCCTTTTCTCATCTGAAAACGACTTTAATTTGGCGAGCTGATTTGTCCGGAGCTTGGTAGCCAAGTCCCAGATTGACACATACATTGCGGAAGATTTAGGCGGTACAGATAGCAGATCATTCCGGTCCACCTATACCTTTCGACAACACCTCGACCTACTGGACCCATTTCGTGAATACTTGGTGTGGGCGGCAGCCAGTATTGATGATGGTCGAAATGCAACAACTTTCTATTATCGAAATATTATTGACTTTGTCCGCTACCTGATCTGTCAGGTCGCGTATAGCTCAGATATGTTTTACGCACCTATTCGAGAATATTATTCAAGTGGGGAGTGATTATATGTAGAGATGCATACGGCGGACTGGTGGTGGGATATGCAGGTATGAGATAGGTCCTGACAAGTTCTTGGAATAGTGTTTCCAGTGCTAACAGCCCATTCCGTTCCTTGGTAGAAAGCTTTGCCCACCGGGTCCACAGTGGTGCCTATTATCGGATTGTCTGACCAGACGCACCTTACCAATTTCTCCGGAGATAAGAAAGCCTTGCCAGTATACATGACGATCGGCAATATCCTTTCGAGGACAAGAAGCAGCCCTGCCAAGATGCCAATTCTGCTTCTGGCATTGCTTCCAATACCGCCAAAGTTCACTGGCGAATCAGCCCGTGCCAACGAAGCCCAGCGGCAAACCAACGCGGATCTCCTGTGGGCTGTCTTCGATCTTCTCCTGGCACCATTACGGCAGGTTGCCCAAGAAGGAACGGTAATGGATTGTGCAGACGCCAAAACAGGCCTTTGTTTTCCCATTTTGTCAGCCTGGATTGCGGATCATGCTGAGCATGGGGCCTTGCAAGGAATAGGCAGCAAGTCATGCCCAAAGTGTGAGGTTCCGTGCGAGGAGCTTGGTGGGGATCCTCGCGGATGTATGAGACCCGCGACTACATGCTATATGGAGAGAAAGCCTTGAGGCATGAGCCGGCAGAAGCGGCCTGCATTGCACAATACTTTCAGCGGTTGGGCAGGAAAATAGAGAACAAGGTATTGACTGGACTCGACTGAGTAAGCCCCGTGGGCCTACACAAGCCAGACCTCTTGCACAACATCTACCTTGGCTTATTCAAACATACGATGCAATGGGTGGAAGGTTTCCTGAAAAAGGATTTACCGTAGCAGGTGCACGACGATGCTTGGAAAGAAATTCCTCCTTACCCCGGATTCAGCGTAGCGAAAAAGGCCTATCACAAAATCACACAATGGCAAGGAAAGGAGATGCGCAATCTCAGCCGTGGTATTTCACCCGTATTGGTGTCCGCATTGCGAAATCCGGACAGTTCTCTGTATCAGGATTTCAAGAGCGCTTTGAAGTGTGTTCGCGCGCCGGTCGATTCCACTCTCATGGCTCAATATCGCAGTCATACACCAGACACACTTTCCTACATCGAAAGCTACCTGCAAGATATTCCACCGGACAAAGGACATTTTTCTTGAGTTCCCTACCTGGAAGGCTACCCGAACTCAAGCAAATTGCTAGGATCGGGTGCTAAAGGAACTACTGGCAGATCAACGTGTTAAAGAAGTCCGCCATAGAACCGTCGCTAATAGCTGTGGGCTGGCTGATCAAGAGAGGGTTGAAATGTCTGATCGGCGGGCAGATTTGATACAGCGTGAGAACCACTTCAACTTCATCAAGATGCACTTCCTGACTGACTTTGCCTCCCACGTAGTGTGTTTTGGATCCATATCGATGTATTCAACCGAGGTCGGTGAACTAGCATATAAGCATCAGATTAAACATTGCTACCACAGGTCACACAAGAATGAAGCCGTCCGACAGATCTTGTCACAATATGGCCGCCAGCACACCCTAGGAATAAGGTTGCAGACAATAGAAGCACTTGGAAAAGTTGAAGGTCTGATTGTGGTAGAAGATAGTGGGATGGAAATGCCGACTATTCCAAGTGGCAGCACACCTCGCCGTGTGCTTAAATGCCGTATGAAGAACACCAGCACGCTGACTGAATTATGTACAGCCCTCGATATCCATTATTCCAACATGATGGAGGAGATAGTGCGTTTTATCAGGCAGACTGCTGCGGATAACCTGCTGTTGCCTGTGGACCCGCCGAACTTGGGTTACTTCCTGTAGCAGGATTTGCTCAGCTTGAAATACCAGTGCCCGACTTTCAGGAAACTGACATGTTCCAGATCCACAGGGCCTGCTGCACTGGATCATAGCCATTCCGCAACGTTGGCTCTAGAAACGATTGGGTGTGAGTCCAGACTGGTGGGGAAGCGAACTATGGAGATTTACGGAGACAGGTGGTGGCTCAGTTGCTAGCACTTTTCAAGATAAGACATATTCCAAGTGAGGCCGCAGCTGTCCATCGCCTGGCATTTGTTTGCATACTAGATCCGATCACTGGTGGCAGATTTCACATTCCGAGCGGACATATCCGAGTCGGCAACCGGATCAATCGTCGAGACATGCCAATAGTCAGTAAAGGGGCAGTGATTGGACCGGCGCAGGTAATTCCTAGCGGTGAGAAGCAATGGATAGTGAATCACAGGATTGATCTGAGTACATTTAATGAAATATATTAAATTATTCTATCCAATTATGTACAGTATTTATTCTGCTGAGTTGAAACTGGACACTTAGGATGGCAGTTCACGTAATGAGTGTCGGGCTTCAACTTGGCCGGGGGAGTACTACACGATGCGCGCGCACTTAAGGGAATGTTTTATATAGGTTGAATTGTTCTGCATGAATAAACGGCCATGTTGAAGCCAGACGCTTAAGGTGGCAGTGCTCATATTCAGTATCCGGCTGGAAATCGGCCGGGGGAGTACTAGACCATCCGTGGGCGTTTAAGGCAATGTTTTAAATAAGTTGAATTGTTCCACATGAATATCCGGCCGGGTTGAAGCTGGATATTTAAGGTGGCTGTTCCCATATTGAGTGTCCGGCTTCAACTTGGCCTCAGGAGTCACACATGATTCGCGGGTATTGTAAGGAATGTTTTAAATAGGATGAATTGTTCTGTATGAATATACGGCCAAGTTGATAGCTTACACTTATGGTGGCAATGCCCATATTGAGTATCAGGCTTCCACTCGCTCGCAGGAGTACTACATGATCCGTGGGCGCGTAAGGGAATGTTTTAAATAAATTGAATTGAATTGGCGGCCAAGTTGAAGCCGGCGGCTTAAGGGGGAGATTCCCGTAGAAAGTGTCCGGCTTCAACTCGGCCACCTGTGTTCTGCTGATGATTAATGCGAAACTATGCTCTCCTGTAGGAAGAGAAGCCAACCACAGTAGGGGGTCTGCATGGCGGCCGCGCTGGCCGTCTTGTCCCCGGTAAGCGAATTATGGAAGTGACAGTAGGGTGCAGACTAAGAAAAAAGCGACATAGGATGGTAGCGGACGGAAGTGGATGGAAGCTGACAGATCTAGGTCGCCAGAGGTGAGACGATAGCCCAGATGCTTCCCGGACGCGCGCAACCGCAAGGCATAGGCAAGAGGCCAGTAGACAAGAGGATAAAGGGGCGGATACAAATGACAGGCAGAAGGAGGGGGTGGGGCCACAACAAGCGGGTGGGAGGCTGTGGAGGGAAAGTGGGGCGTCCAGATATACCAGACGCAAGAAATGAAGGGCAAAGAAGGCACAGAAGATCAGGGAGGACGGGACGCAAAGAGCGGACGCTATTCATCTGGGAGCGGGCTTGGTCCGTCCGGAGTAAAAGCTTTTTTTGCTGATAAATGCATGATTGAAAAGTCCAATGATTCTAAGGGTATTTGGGTGTTCAGAACACCTGAAGAAGAATGGCACAAAGACTATATTCATGGGGTCACCAAGGGGGCAGGAATAAAGCTAATGGTTTGGGCTTGTATTTGGGTGAGAAACAAGGGTCCTCTGATTCCCATATTTGAGAAGAGTGTGGATAGATTTGTATATATTGGGGTTTTGGAGGATGGCTTAGTTGATGTCTGGCAGGAGGTGGAGGACACAGTTGGGGATCCTCTCTTTCAGCAGGATGGTCCAAAGATACATACTGCAAGAGATACTATGGCTTGGTTTGCAGAAATCAGCATACAGGTTATGGAATGGCTACCCAATTCCCCAGACCTGAATCCTATTCAGGACTGTTGGAAGATGGTGAAGGAAAAGCTGCACCAGCGCTTTCCCAACATTTACAAGACCAAGGGGTGTCCAGATACTGCTAGAAAACATCTAGCAGAAGCCCTCAATCAGGTTTGGGCTCAGGCTATTGAAGGTGAATTTCTGGAAAAGTTGTGGGAGTCCCTGCCTAATAGAGTGGCTACTGTCTTAAATGCAAGGGGATGGTATACAAAGTATTGATTGTTTTGCTTTATAATTTTATATATAGCTTGTATTTATTGGATGTCTACACATATTTTCAGTTTATTCTAAGCAGTTGTTGAATAGGTAGTAAATTTGTAGTGGTAGAGGGACTGCCGTTGCTTTGCCATACAAGTACTTTTGCACCTGTACATTACTTAGAATAGTAGTGAAGAAAATTGAAACCAACCACAAAAATCATAGTTTAAGCAAATAATATGATTACCTAGGTTGCCTATTTTATGTATGAACTTCTTTGGTATTTGTTTGTAGCTATTTAGGAATGTAGTGTGACTGAAAAAACAAGAATAGGTAAATATGTATCTTAAAATCCAGAGAGGATGATAACTGCCCATAGAGTGCACATAAAGTTCCAATACTTTTTAATCTATTTCAATTCCGTAATTCAAGATATAATACAAACCTTCAGGGTGGTTGGTCATACCTTGCGAAATTTATTGCCTAGTTATTAGAAAGTAATTTAGAGAGAAATACGGCCCTTCCGCCTCCACCATCTAAGCTACACATGCAGGATAAGGCTACAGGTTGTGCTCAATAGTCTATTCATATACCTAAAGCAATGGAATAAGTTTTACTAAGCTTGGTAATTGGAATTTAGAGATCTCACACCTGTGCTCTAAAGACACTACATTTTGCTTGTCATATTCAATGTCAATAGCCATGTAGTGCAAATTACCCAAATACCAATTGCAAAATAAACTAACATAATTTACAGGGATGTGGCTCACGACAGGGATCCGACTTACCCATAGCAATCATTGGAAAATCAAATCTCCATTGGATTATCACAACAAATAAATAAGATACTACCCTGAAATCAAGCCACAGGTACTTTGAAATATAGAAAATCTGAAAATCTAGTTTTTATTTCCTGGTGATAAATTGGTATTCTGATATAGTGGTTTAAAGATTTCCTATTTAATATATAGTGTGGTTTTTCATAAGCATAAAGAAATTGAAAGCCCTGGAAGAATTACATAATACAATAGATAGAAGGATAGTATAGGTCTTAGATATTCAGAATCACCAGGTTTTAATTTTCTTGATAATCATTTTTGAAAGCCACAGTGATTAAAAAAGAGGTAGAAAATACGTGCAAATTACATACAAATTGGAGCAATTTTACCATGTAATATCTAAATACATAGTTGGCCTATGAACTCAATATCTTGGAATAACCTTTTTGATGACATCTGAAGTTAGTATATAAAGTTTGAAGTCAGATACATATAACCTTCTATATTTCATACAGGTTCTTAAAGATTATTGCTATTTAACTAAAAAACTGTATGTTAATTATGAACTAGTTGAAATCAAATCGTTGGGTTAACTACAAGTCAATTACCAATAAAGTCAGGTTTAGTAGACTAGAGTATATAGTATGGGGCATAGTTTGGAGTGTATATTAATTATAATAAGTAGTAGAAAGAGTATTATTGATTGTAACTCGAGGCAATTAATATAGAATCTGATCAACACCTATTATTGAACCTAGCTCTAAACAGTGATGCTAGACTCCCTAGAACCTATAACTTAATCTAATAACTCAGTGTCAGTTTAAATAAGTTATTATAGCAAAATAAATATACAATAAGAATTTATTCTAACCATTTTATAGTTAAACTTTGATAATGATCATTGCACAAAGTATGTAAAACTTTTTTATTTACTTTGAAAATTTATATACTATCTTAGGATATGATAGTCAAAGGGATTCCATATTATTGAGTTCATAGGCCAACTACGTATTTAGATATTACATGGTAAAATTGATCCAATTTGTATGTAATTTGCACGTATTTTCTACCACATTTTTAATAACTGTGGCTTTCAAAAATGATTATCAAGAAAATTAAAACCTGATTATTCTGAATATATGTGGGGTTGGAACAACCCATTGCCAATGGGGCAAAGCGCACAGTCTTGCCCGGGGGTGGTAGAAAAACAGGTTAGTCTAAGTCGACGCGTCCTCCCCCGGGGGCTATAGCTCCACACCATATAGGGCCACCGCACTCCCGGGAGTTGGAGAGCTCCAAGCTCGCTACAACTCGCCTTCTCATCTCCAAGCTCGCTACAGCTCGGGTTCTTTGTTTTCCGCGTTCTTTGTTTTTCAAGAATATTATCTATTACGTTATTTTTATTTTTATTCATATTTGTTTTTACCTTTCAAACTTGCAGCCATGCCCCGGAGAAGGGGTTCTACACGTGGGACAGGAGTACCTGTCAGGGGCACTTCCGAGAGAGGCAGCCTCAGAAGCACTCCTGGGAGACAATGCCACACCACGAGTAGGACTCCCGGGAGTCAAAGCCACACTGACGCGGGCACACCCGGGAGTTAAAGCCACACTGACGCGGGCACTCCCGGAAGTCAAAGCCACACCATGAGTAGGACTCCCGGGAGTCAAAGTCACACCACGCGTAGGACTTCCAGGAGACAAAGCCACACCACGCGTCGGACTCCCTGGAGACAAAGCCACACCAGGACACCAGGGACCCCGGGGGTTGGAAGGATCGAGACAAACACATGCAGCCGTACTCGGAGCCAAGCTTCAAGCACTCATAGACGCGATCCTACCCCTATCAACACCACTACCAGTTCTTCGAGTAGCGAAAGTGGGGACGAAGAGGCAAGCAACTATAGAAACTCCTGTTAGAATAATAGCCCCCTACCCACTCCCGAGCCACAAACGAGTACCCCAATAGCGTAATCGGAAACCTCGGTCACTCTGAGCATGGAAGATACAACACGACATTCTCATTCTCACCCAGAACCAGCCCTAAGACTCAATGACATTCGCGCGCTTCTTCAGTCATATGAGCACGAAATTGTTAACCGGGTAGTCACTCAACTTAATACCCACCAACCCCCAGCTCCACCGCCAACTCCAATCAACAGGCGCACAGCAGCCCATCCTCCTATACCAGGCCAATCACGAAACTTGACAAGCATGAAGATTACAGAGCTTGAAAACCAGCTGGCGGAACTGCGCACGGCACAGGACATAGAACAAGCTGAGACAACAGGGGAGGAACCAAGAGCACTTGGTACGTATAACCCTACATATTCTTTCTCCAGAAACATGCAGGAGAACGCATCTGGCATTCCCGAATTGGTTGAGTTACTCTTTCGTGGTGTGGAGCGTAGTACACTTGTTCAGATAATTGAGAATCGCTTCAAACCGACAAATATCTACCGGCTATTAGCAACAGAGAAGGAACTAGCAGAATCTCAGCTGACAATCAACATTGGCGCAGTTGAGTTCGAACAAACGGAGAGGGACGGCAAGGAATGTGAATACAAGATGAGCGGATTCTTAAAAGCTTCGGCAGCCTACAGCGGAATCCTAGTCAAACTAGCACCACAGGCGCTACAGGGAGAGCTAGCTTCGTCACTATTCATCTATACCATGAACCTCTATGAGCTTTTAGAAAAATACACATGGGATGGGGTAAAGGCATACCACTTACAATTCCACCGTAAACGAGTCGCAGGAGGGAACAGTATATACTATCCCAACGACTGGCGGCAAATTGATAGCGAACTCATCGTATCAACGTGCTTCGCTCACCCCCATATCACACGACACCCATGGCCAATGAGCCAGAACCGCCTAGTCTCATTCCTACGCAGAGCTTACGAGCTGCCAATTCGAGAAAGTCACCCAGTTCCAGCCTTCCCGCAAGCTAGCTCTACTCCAACCATGTCCTACGGACCACCGGATCGCCTGGGCAACTCATACAGCACGGGTTACCCCACCACTCCTATTGCTCTTAGCGGCAACGGAACTGGCCAAACTACCAGTCAGGTATGCCGAAATTGGAACTACTGTGCATGCCTGTCCCCATACTGCCGCGATCATCACATTTGTATTACTTGTGGAAGCAACCATAAGGCCCCACAATGCACTCAGGGAAACACAGCCCGCTCTCACCCGGTCCGCTCTGGCCCCCATACACCTTAGCTGCTCCACTATTTTTAACATCATTGATATTCTTCCTCTCTTTCTACCATTTTTCTCATTACTTACACTCGCACCATACTCAATGTACTATATTAAGCTTACTTCTCTTAATAACAATATATCATACTAGTCACAATAGATGTGATACCAGACACATACTATCTCAGTTCTCCAAGCATCCTGGTCAGCAGACCACCCTCCACCGTCAGCAGTCTACCTTCTCTAGTTAGCAGACAACCCTCCCCAGTCAGCAGACTACCATCCCCAGTCAGCGGACTACCATCCCCAGTCAGCGGACTACCTATACGCCCCAATACTACACTCTTCTATACACTCTTTACCTCTCATTCTTACCCAATGCCAGCAGGCCAGCTCAAGTACAAGGGATGGAAAAAGCTTATAAAAAATACCCCAACAACTCAGTCACAGAGGCAATCTTAGGTATATGCCAATTTGGTGCACAAATTGGTTTTGAAGGTGTCAGAAGTTCAATCACTATTTATCCAAACTTGTCCTCAGCATTTGAGTACACTGACGTGGTCACAGCCGAAATCAAGGCTAAGGTAAAGAAAAACCCTCTCAGAAAGTATTGTTCCTACAATCCCCTACCAGGATACTTCATAGCTTCACCCTTAGGCCTTACCGATAAGTCAGATGGCACCAAACGGCGAATCCATCACCTCTCATACCCTCCAGATGACGCAAACTCGATTAATAGTCGAATACCAGAACTATATCGATCCATCTCTTATAGCAGCATCACGGAGGCAATTTCTGCAATTCAACACTTTGGAAATAGCTGCAGCCTTGTTAAGCGTGACTTTGAAAGCGCCTTTCGCCACATTCCTGTTTCTCCTCTCGATAC
>Ga0307517_10001727_pt1 | contig 35993 bp, 31 predicted proteins | sample 23_EM_MG_FD_194515 | JGI IMG/M metagenome (GOLD analysis project Ga0307517, IMG submission 194515) | Populus trichocarpa ectomycorrhiza microbial communities from riparian zone in the Pacific Northwest, United States - 23_EM | ecosystem: Host-associated > Plants > Roots > Unclassified | place...
GTAAAATTAAATGTACCCCCCTCCCCTCTCTCCCCCCCCCCCCCCCCCCAATCACTATCATAGACAACGCTACATACACTACCTATCCAGCCTTCCCACCCTTCCTTCCCTCCAAGCATTCCATTCCATACCCTACCGTACTCGAACCATCCATCCACCCATCCACAAGTCCATAAACCCGCCTGCCTACCAGCGGCAGCAGCAGCAGCATCAGCAGCAGCACCAGCAAGCAACCGTACCGCCATCCCTTCCTCCATCCATCCACCATCCATCCTCTTTCACCCCCTCTCACTCACTCACTCACCAACGCAGCAACCTTACTGCACCCCACCATTCCCTTCCTCTCCCCCTCCCCCCCATTTCGGACTTAACTTACCGGTGATTAAATATGGCACCGTAACTGCGTACGGTAGACCAGTATCATAACGGAACGGAGAAAGAAAGAAAGAAAGGAAAGAAAGGAAAAAAAAGCACACCAACAATAACAGCCAAGAATTCGAAAACGGGCTATCCAGAATAAATAAAAATCAACAAATAACCCCCCCCCCCCCTTCAAACCTAAACCCGATACCCAAGTCCTGACTTGACTTGAACTTGACTTACGATAACTCCAGCACCCGTTTCTTCAGAGCGTTAGTTACCGGTACCGTTAGCTGTTACGGTCAGACCAGCGAATTAAGTTACTATGTAGATCGTCACGAATCGGACAAGTCAGAAAGAAAAAAGAAAGAAAAGAAAGGAAAAAAGGAAACCCTCATTCATATTTTCAGTAAGGGAGTAAGTAAGTCAAGTATGATACCCATAGACTAACTATCCTCGTTCCATAACGGCGAAGGAGGAGGAAGGGGATAAGGAAAGGGCGTCATGGGAACTAACTCGGAGGTTTTTCTCCAACCCCCCCCCGGTAAAAACGAATACCGTACCCCCCCTCTCCCCCTCCCCCTCCCCCCATCCACCCACCCATCACCACCCACCACCACCACCGTTACCGTACAGGTATGGGCTGTACCTCCGTACAAACAAACCCATCCGGTACTAAAAATACCTTTCCCGTGCTCGAAAATACAGACATCATCACCACGACCCCCACCACCCAAAACAATTCTTTTTTTTTGTTGGGGAGGGAGAGAGGGAGGGAGGGTCTCTGTATCTAAGGATACTATTACAATAACTTATCAGAACTAGAAAAACCACCACCACCACTAACCGTAGAACAAGACATGGAAAAAAACCCCAACAACCACAACCACAACCACAACCACAACCACAACCACAACCACAACCACAACCACAACAGCAAACAGTAACTTTCTTTTCTTCTATCATACTTTACTTCGTATCACAACGAAAAGAGAAAAAAAACCCAGACGTCAACCCCCGAACTGCACGAACAGAACTCTAGCATGGGTAGACTGCCTGTAACATACCGGCTCTTCGCGTCTCTGAGGCAAGGGTTAGACTAACCTACCTACCTACCGTACTAGTACAGTACTCGTACAGTTCGTGACACCCGTTTGTTCTTTCACTGATACCGATATGGGCCCTGTATTAATATCATACTGTGCTGGGAGCGATTCCAAAACGGATGCCAATTCTTGGCGCGGGGAACTTTGAGTATGATATGAATGATACTGTAACGTGGGGGCGGTGGTGGTGGGGTTTGTCTACAGTAGTCTACGGCGCAGCAACAGTACCCGTACCGATACGGTACGGTAATTTGTTTATATTATTATTTTGATAAAACCTAACTTAGTGGAACGACGAGGTAGGAAATGCCTGCTCAGTCAAACCGGACTTACGGGATCTTGGGTGCGAAAGGGGGGGGGTTGGTGTTTGTGCTTTGCTATGCTATGGTAGAGAGAGGGGAAGAGAAGGATGGGTAGGTAGGCTGGTATGATAGTACTACTACTGGACTGTACTGGTTCATGCATTGTATATTAGAGTTTTTTTTTTTGGTCCTTTTTCTTATGCTAGAGGGTGTAGAGTAGCGGTAGTTGTTCCTTCCCCTCACGGGGGGTGTGTGGGGCCTTTTTTGTCGTTGGGTGGACGGACGGCAGGTACTGCGCAGCACTGCTGTGCTTGCACCCCGGCATTGGGGGTTGAATTAGGGTGCGATTTATTCAGTCTGCACTGTCAAATGCTGTGATAGAGTCATTGGACTGCACTAACTATAAACTACTGAGAGGTTACGTTACAAGAATGAACCAAGAAATGATACAAAAGGCCCCTTTTCCGTCAAGTTTCGAAAGGGAAGAGAAATAGAGAACAAAAACGCCCGAATTCGCCAAGCCCTTCGGTTCCAAAATATAAACACCGATAGAGGGCGGTAGCAAGAGTACAAAAGGAACAATCAATTGGCTCCCCCCAAAAAAATGAGAGAAAGGATGTGAAAACGTTGCAAAAAGTGATTAGGAAGAAATAATCGGAAGAGCGGACCGCTCACAATAGCTCACCATCGGCCCATGGCGCCCCCGCTTCCAACGAGAAAAAAATCCAAGTTGGAACAAAAAAGTGTAAAAAAAGAAAAAGAGCGCTATCAAGGACAGGGCCAAAGAGATATCGATAGCATCATGAATGCGTAAGAAGAGGAAGAAGGAAAAAATGTACAAGAACACAAAAAGGTACCCCGCGCATCGTATACCCGACAGTTTATTATTACTATTTTGCGATTTCCCCCCCGTTTTTTTATTATCATCCTGTCCGCGAACGTACCTGCAGGCCGTCGATAGCCCACTCGCCAAATTCAAGTTTCCCCCCGTGATTGTGCTGGTGTGTGTGCCTTCTCATGCAGCCGTTCCCGGTGATCCCAAATCAGTGAACCAACTCAACCTCGCTCCAGTAGAAATCTTCCCCCAATTGCCGCAGCCACAAAGATCCCACCCCGTAAAGTCATACACCCCTTCCAAAAGCTGCAACCGCGAACCACACACTTTCTTAACCCTCAACGCTTTCAATACGAACAACCGGTAAGCTGTCAATGAGACCTCTATCCTTTCCAACCGCGGACAGCCCATTCGGATGTCCAAATTGGATTGTAACAGGAGTTCCATGGGAACTGTTTCCATCCGCGCTAGAAGCATCCATGAACCTCATTGCTCCCTGTTGCAACTTTCTTAGAGCCATACTCTCACCCATATCCCAATCCTGTCCTTCTTTCTTTGTCTTCGGGGGAACCTGGAGTTGCGGGCTGCCATCACTATGAATCCGCATCTGGCCTTGTGCCGGGTCCCAGTTATTGTGGAGGCTTCGCCTGCGCTCACCCTTCTCGGAAATAGACGCATTCCTAGACATGTTTGGTGACCGGTTCTGGTCCGCAAGACCTCCCGACCCCGGCATGGCTTGCGAGCTATCAAGATTTGGTGTTGATGAGGACGAAGACATAGCTTGTGGCGAATCGCATACATCACCAACTTCCTCTAGAATAACTTGTTGTGTCACACTTCTCCCAAAGCTACGGCCCCCTCTAGGATCCCTCCACCCTCGGCCCGCCGGCGGCATGCCACGGGGATTGTGCCCATCAAGTCCGGTCCAACCATTTCTCCTCGGATCATCGTTCATGTTCCCACCCATTGGAACTCTTCCCCACGAACCAGATCGTGGGCCGCCAGAACCACCATGAGAGCCACCCCGCCTGCTAGAAATTTCCGACTGTGCTGGGGGGTAAAGGTAGAACCCTGCCCCCGCTGGATCGGCCCCCAAAATCGAACGATGCTCTATTTTTTCTTGTGTGGAGTAAGAAGATGAGCCCCCGATATCAGCCTTACCAGACCTCCGCCGTAGACTAAGTGTACGAGAAGACACAGCTGAACTCGATGACCCTGGCCGTGAAGTAGGGGCCGAAACGGGCAGCTGGGGAAATGGGGGAAGGTCATCTGTCGTGAAGTCTGTCAAGTCGGGGTGTGACTGTGTTCGGCGTAAAATGTAGTTGCTCAGCGAGCTCCTACGTCTAGGCTGAAAACTATTGGGCCTTTCGTGTAGCACAGGCGACTCTGGGGCTGTTGGGAGTATGTAAGGCGAGTGAGCATCTGTGACAGTTGACAATGGTGAGGGGTGTTTTCTGTAGTTTTCTGGCGCTCGCTTAGACATCTTGGATGGTTTCGTCGAAGATTGAGTCCTAGTAGGACTAGTCTCCCTGGAGGGATTGCTGGATAGAGAAGTAGTCGAGTGATTCGGAGCCAAAACTAACTGTGGAGGTGAAGATTGAATCAAAATAGAAGGGGACGACGCCGAGGGGGAAGTTGCTGCTGTAGATACATCTGAAACAAACTCAAGTGATGAGGCAGACGAAGAGGAGGAGGAGGAGGAAGGCGCATGGGACGCAAACGGAGGCCGGATTTGAGCTGGCAATGAAATTGTGGAGTGTGTTTTACGCGATGCCCCATGTTCTGCATGTGGAATGCTACTGCTAAATTCCTCATCCTCATCTTCGTATGGTGAAGAAGTAGATGATATTGGTGATCGAACACGGGCTGGGAGAGAAGTGGTAGAAAATGTTGGAGCCTCATTCCCTCTATTCTTAGCACCAGCCTCTCCCTTTCGGCTTAGATACTGAGATTCAGTCTTATTGGCCTTCTTATCCCTCGCCGGTTTAAAGAAGCAAGCGAATATCGACCTCATGCTACCCTTCTTCTTAACCACTCGCGGGGGGGCATCATCTCGAGATTCAACCCTGGATTGAGGAATTGTCGAAGCGGATTCCTGATGCTCCCCCCTCATCTTTAGGTTGGCCCAATAGAACCGTAGCGTGGATTCAGCCGCAAGAGACGAATCGGAAGAGCGAGCGGAGGGGATAGAACACCGAACAGAATAAACCAGCGTAAACCAAACCGTCAACTAGTGAAGAAGCGAAAGAGGGGAGAAGTGGGAGTAAAGAGGGGAGAAAGAAGAAAGAGGCAAACGAGTGGGAACGGAAGGTACTTTCTAGCGCACCGGCCGGTATGATCTAATAGGTAGCGAGAAGCAAAAGAAACAGGGAGTGGAAAATGGTGACGATAACAAGAGAGAAAGGAGACAGGTTTCGACACTAGCAGGAACCAACCGGAGAAACCGCCTGACCGCAGCATTGAGCGTGGATTTCTTTTTTTTTATGAGTTATAATAATATTGCAGAGTATGTTGAGCACAGTATCCGCTATGGATTACCGGTGCCGCATAGTTTCTGCTGTAGACATGAGCACCACTTTTTCTCGCCAGCCATCCGATCTCTAAGAATAGGAATGATAGTTTGTGGCTACTGAAACCAGGCTGGTGCTGCCAGGATAATTTGCTATATAGACAGTAAACTGAGAGCTTCCTACGCCTAACTGGAGTTATGGGCTTGTTCTGACTGGATATCATTGACGGGCATATGGTGTTATACCTTCGCGCAGTGCCGGTACTGTGCATTGCCTATCCGCTAGGGCCGCCGGGCAAGCAAAGCACCAGTAAGGAGATAGTGCCGGTATCATATAACCAAAACAAAAGGAACATATGTAGGAGATAGTACACGTCCGTCATGAAATCCAATCATGAAACGCTTTGGGCCGTGTTAAATTTTAACCCCCCAGGCTCTGAATGGAGAATCATTGACCACCGAACCCGACATTGACAACAACAGAAACAACCGCCACTCCAGAAGAGGTTTCTTGCTATCAGAGAATCTTGGCCCGCCGCCAAATCATACTGGGTGAGAGACCTCCGATTTGCCAAAAGCGAAATGGCTTTAAGATCCGTCCTCACTGAGATGATGACATTTGCCCAACAGCCAATGGGGGGGGGCCAAAAGAGTTAGTAACTGCTACCGGCATTATGTATTCAGGCAAGGGGCTCGAGGCCGATAGCTATTGTCTTAGAAGTTTTCGATCAGGACAAAGAGTGACCTCGATAGGAAAGGGGGACTTTGGCTCGAATGCAGCAATCCACCACCCTTGAGGAATGAACAACCATTCGAAGTGTGCCGTCAACAACATTCATGCCGTATCGTCACTCGCGGCATCATACAAGGCTGCCTCTCGCCGTGCAGCATATGATATCCCGACGAAATTATATCAGACAGGCATCGTGGCTAGTGCTGATAAGACCAAACCCAAGACCTCCCCAGAAAGAGGGAGGGAGGGAGGGAGGGAAAAACAAAAATAGCTCTACTGCGCTGTAATTTGTTTATCCGAACAAAAAGGTTCCTGGAACCCTGTGGGCCCCTCCCCCGTTCAAGGATGAAGTCTCAATGGCACGGTGCTTGCCGCCGATTTACTTGCACAAGCTCGGAAGAAGTTGTCTACTTGAGCAAAGGTCGCCCGTTCTGAAGCTGCTTTCGGATGGTCGGCCGTTTTGGCTCGCTTAGTGGAACCGAGGATCCGAGGCGAATGAACTCTCGACCACCTGCGCAAGATACCTCCAACCAAGATTCAGGAATCAAGATGCGGAATCCGCAATCAAGTACGAAGCTTTGGACACAGTATGATGCCATAAAGTGCCGCAGCGATAGTCAAGTATCGTACCGCCATGCTTAAGCCCCCCAACGTGATTCCATCAAGAGGCTCGAATCGCTGAATTCAAGCGACGCCACGTGATCTAGATCGACAAGCCAATAACGGTCAATGCACGCATTCAACCCGGGGGTACCGGTGGAAAAACCGTTTACGCAAGTTTTTTCGAGTCGCAAGGTTTCAGTGCGTGTGACGCCTCCTTTGCTTACAAAACTAACAGATCAAACTTGGCATCCGAAAGGACTCTTTTTCAACCCCGGGCCTCAATGCCTCTAATACGTATGATATATTTCCGATTCCAAGGGCCACAGCCGTCGATACCGGCATAACCCAAACTTCTCATGCCGTGATACGAAAACCCGCATGCCTAATTGGGACAACGGCGGCGTCTATTTTCAGGTATGATAGATACCCCGGCACAAACGGCAATTGGTGTGCATTTTTTCCCTGAAGTCCGAGTGAGATACTATGCCTGTGGAGGGATGCGCCCTGCGAAGTAGATTAACAATTTTAGAACCCGATTTCACATGATAGGTCTGCTTAAGTCATGGTTACCGCCTTGACTAGTTGAACGTACGGTTCAGAGACTGGTATTGGTTTCCTACCGGTGTCTTCCATCAGCGAATCCCGGGTTTATTCAACTAAGTTAAACTAATCTGAGTGTAGTGGCTCGCATCTCCCGCAATCAATCTCCCGCAAATCGAAGCAGCCGGTTATTATAATTCAGGTATGGTGCCGGCGTCTTACAGCCTATCCTCATGGCACCCAACATCGGCCAATATTTCAACTTGCGGCAACACCTGCGAACAGAATTCTTAAAATCACTTCTATGTTTCCCGATTGGCCACCGAAGCATATTTACAGAGCAATCTTCCATTTGGGACTAGTGTTTATTCGACGTGAGACTTAGGGCAGGCTCTGGGGCGCCGGCACCACACTCAAGTATAATGCGATCGGTGGAATAGTCGAATCTCAGAATTGGGAGTACAGAGTGCGCAGTGCCAGTATCATATCATGGCGCTGCGTGGTGGGGAGGTTCAAAGTTCTCGGTAAACAACAACTAGTGCACGGTGTGCTTTCCCCACGAAAGGAGAGGCTTTCCGTATCTGTTTTCTAGAGGCAATACTTATTGTAGCCCGGAGAATATCTTGGCTGGGAACTTGGGGGCAAATTTTGTGGTTGAAAAATACGGTTGCACGTTGTTGGTGTATCGAGAACTTAGAGCCTCGTGGTGTTTGGTAGCCGGGCGCTGCGGTACTGGTATCGTACCGGTAGCAGATCTAGTAACTTGACAACTGCAGTATCAAACCATACGGCCGACATCAGATACCCGATGATGATCACTCACTCGAGTATGCGCCTGAGGCTGGGAAGCCACCTTGAAGGTATGGGTTTGTTGTCAGGCCAGCCAATGATACGCATTATTAGCCTATTCCTTATCTGTTGATTGGGCTTTTGTTCGATCGGTGGGATAATTTCTGTATTCCATGCAGGGATGAGTTCTATTGTTGTTTTGTCATTGGAGGATCTGTTTTTTTCCTCAGGAAAAACCCCAACCGGTATGGATGTACGGCATACGATGGAGGAGGGAGGATGTCATGAGATTATCAAGCTACTTAAATGCACTAGGAATAAAAAGAGCAAAAAGAATAGAAATGGAGTGGAGGGAGGTTCGAGCATTGCATCTAGTGTGGCCATGCTTGAACACGCGGCTGTAGGCCTAGAGAGCTGTGTTATTAAGGATGGGTCAGGAGCAGGAGAAGCAGCTGACGAAGAGCATGGGTGATAGGCTCGTGAGTTGCGATTCTTGACTGAGGTTTGGGTGTGGTGTGAGGACTTTTTCGCAACGTGGGAAGCCGTTACACTCCCTCGACATGAGGATGCCAAGAACTGGTGATTTATTCCCATGTTCTGAGGGTCTTGGCGTCTCTATCCGGACACTTTAGTGGTTGGCGAGTCTAGAATCTGTCGGGGCGCGACCGGTTGTCATAGGAGATCACTCGCCGCAGATACTCTTGCTGTTTGTTCGAGCGCTGATTTCTTTGTGCTCTCAAATATCCCGTCTGGACCTTTATCTTGTTTGCGACTGAGGTCCTAGCTAGGAGTGATAGATGCTGTGATGGTCCTTATTCTTGCTCGTCTTGCATGTTCTTTGATGGCCTTTGCCTGTTGTTTCTTTAGCGGAGGTGTCGGGAGTTCCTCGCACGGTAACCGGCACAATGCGTACTCTCTTGGCAAAAGGAGAGGTATTTAGAGTCTGGTCCCTATGGTAGCCTAAAAATCAATTTCGAAGTTGAAGAATTGACTAGTTCATTGCGTACCAAGTAGGATACGGCAGCGAGAAGTGAGAATTGGACAGCATTCTTCATTCAGGTTAAGCGCGATATCTCTTCTGACCTTATCGTGCTTGGCACCCTACCAAGTGATCTATAGTTGTGCTGTATATTCACTAACTTGTTGGCTGATCAAGAACTTGGAACCTCCTTGCTCTCGTAAGAGCACCAACGCAGCACAGTACTCCCTAGTGTATGGCCAGCCAAGGCTTCGGTGGATATAGAGTTTCGAATACGGTTTGGGTACCAGGTTGTTGGGCTTGTTTTGGTACCGGCAATGATGAGAACGAGTGATCGTGGATGCGTAGACTGGGCAATTAAGGACTTGTTATTCCTAGAACTTTGGAGAAGGAGATGGCCCTCTGGTAAGTTTCGGAGAGGAATTTCTTAAATGTCTATTTAGCCCCACATTTCGTTCGGACACGTCCTGGATGTCGTAGGGGTGTCTTGCACGTCGGCCATTGTAATGGGAAAGCCTAGGGTGCACCTCAAACCTAGTACCTAACCACCGACAATTTTCCCACTTGTCACACACACCCTATTTTAAGCCGCTGCCTTAACACACTCTCCTGTCTACTTCTATCATTTCCTCTGCATCCCTTCCTTGTTCCACCCCTCAACTATCTACAAGATGCGGAGGATTGAGCGCGGCTCCCACCGATTTCGGAAACAGCCACTGATTCGCGAAGTAAATTCCATCGATGACTTCCATCACTCCTTTATCTCTACAGGCCTTATTCCATCTCAGGTGCCCCCAATCAGCAGAAATATTCCCAGAGAAATGAAGAAAGGTTTAATACCGATGGGGTCTGGAGTTGCAGGTTTGATTCCGCTCAATAATCCGCAAAAAGGTCAGAGTTTGCTAACATCAAGGGGAGCAAAGGCCCTAGTAACCCAGCACTAGGAGGCCACCCACAGGGGGCGGAAGCAACCTCCCCCCCGAACCCAGCTACACATACCCCTATGAAAGAGTCTGGCCCCCAAGGAGTGTGCAACCGAATGCGTCTTCTTGATTTACAGGGAGATTTTAATCCTTCAGGTTCCGAAGGGGGATCACTCGGCCCCTCCCCCCATGTTAACGGCGATGACACTACTCCCTCACCTGCTCATATCTCTTCAGGCACTCTACCTCCCTTACGTTCATACTTGAGGGAGCCCGCAATCCGTTTTGTTAAAGGCAGGGCACTAGAAATGAATAAGGAAGCCAAAGAGCTGGGTGGGAGGCTACAGAAAAATGCCAGTCCTGATGACGGATGTTTTGTGAGTTCAGACGAAGACGAGAGCGGAGGAGTTTTACTCCCCTCCTATTCTCCCGTCAGGTCCTGCATCGATCGTCCAGCACCTCGCCCAGGGCCCGACCTCGAGCATGGGTTGGTTTCGGGGCTTGCTTCTCTGAAGCTTGGATCTAGCACGAGCAACAAAAAAACGGGTGTGGTCGAAAAATCAGAAAAAGATACGGAGGGTAGTGATTCTAGTGGGAATCATGCAAACGACGCTGTGTCCCATGAGCATGTGCCTGTCTTTGCAACGAACAAAAATGTCAGTGTTTGCTCCCGCGATGCGGGTGACCACACCAGCGGTAAAACTGCTCTAATAGCCCATTATAGAGCAGCCAAGCCCACAACCCGTGCCGAATATTTCCAAGGGGTGGGTAGCTTGAAACTTTCGAAGGAGTTTTCTTCAAACGTACAGGAAAAATATGCCCCCCGTTCGGCCTTCGGCGGAGGATACGCTGAATTCAATGGGGTTCCCGAAGACTTCTCTTTGTCCGTCGATAGCCCTTCGAAACCGCGGTCGCCCTGGAACCCACAGACACCTTATAGAAGGGTACGTGCCTATAGAGGAGGAGAGATAATTGTGGGCACGGGTACATCTATGCTGTCTGAGACTAGCATGGGCTTTAGAGCAATGGAGAAACTTGGTTTTGAAAAGGGAAAGGGGCTCGGCCCTAATAGTGATGGCATAGCGGAACCGATACCAATAACCATCAAAGTAGGCAGGGGCGGTCTAGGATACTCTCCGGGCTCTCCTATCCAGCCTGATCTTGTAGGGAATGACAGTGTCGGAGCCGGGGTGTCTGATGAAGCAGCCTTTCAATCCAGGACAAATACCGCCTTGGTGCCTTACAACCACGACGAGGACCCTTTGGTAAATCCGGAAACTCTATACTCAGTCGACAGCTACCTGGCACGTAATCTCACAAGAGGCAAACTCACACTCCTGCTGCGAAACTACTGCCGCCACGATATATTTCTCAGCGAGAACCGTGCCCGCGAGGTGTTCAGGGCTTGTATGCAGCACATGGACAAGGTGCCTGGCCGAAAATTCTCAGCTACACAGGTGGAGGCGATCTTTAGGCACAAATTCCGCAAGGCTATTAGTACTTTAGGCAGGGTCGACGATGAGGGCTGGAGCCCTGAAAGGGCTAATGATTCATGGGACGAGGATATAGGGCTTGAGTGAGCAGGCAGGCTTTGTTCTAATAGGAAACCACAGCAGGCGATCCGGGGAAAAAAACTCCTTAGTATCACAATGGTGGCGGAACCTCTCGGAATGGTAACAGCATGCTAGAAGAAGAAGGCAACGATAACTGGCTTCATTTTCCTTTTTTTCTCCCTTCATTTGTTTTTTTTCCTCCTGGGTGCTTGTGGGGTTCATATTTCATTTGTTGGATCAACGAAGTTCTGTAACTTAGCTCATATAAATACAACAGCCCCTATGGGTGTCGCCCCGGATTAAGTCTGTGCATTTGTGCATTTTGCTTCTCTATTTTCTTTGTGCTATTCGCGGTTTAAGTTTGTGCAGACTAGGCGGTGGTGTGAAGTGAGAGCATACCTTACCTAAAAGGAGAAGAAAATACTTTTAAGAAAAATCACCCAATGCGGGCCCACCTTTTTACCGTAGTCTGTGTGCCCTTGGGAGAATATACCACAGCTGGATTTTAGGCTATTTCTAGTGTTTCCAGCTTGAAGGGCAGCTTAAGCTCTTCCGCTAATGTTCAATGATATTTATCCCGGGCTTCATGTTGGACACGAAACTACAGTATGTCGGGCAGAAAGGACACAATCCCGGCGATCTCTGCTGGTATCCCCTCGCAGAATAATCTAAGAACTTAATCAAATGGGACAGACCTTTTTAATAAAACCCTTGAGAGTTTTTGTGGAGGATTCATTCGATGGGGTGTGGATCCCGAGGCTACAAGCGCCGGAAAGAAGGAACGGGGGGGTAGGGTGAGGGGTAGCGGTGGAGTGGGTTTCCCTCCCGAGATGTAGGAACAATTATGGTAAGTCGCCAGGAGAGGACAGTTTATTAGGTGATTTTGAAATCGGTGCTCACAAAGTATGATATAATAATGTTATGGTGACTCTCCCGGGGCTCCCTGCATGGGCGATCACTCGGAGGCTAAGAGGTTATGAGATGGCTATTTGTGGCTTGACAAGACATATACTGGCCTTGGCATAGACTTACGATGTAAAACTAGGGAATTATATTGCTTGTGTGGTGAATAGTGCTTGAATTAGCGTATGGATGACATAACTCCTATCATACCCGTTATAGAATCGCACCGTTAAATTTACATCTAATTACACCCAACAGGAACAAGTGCATGAAGTCCCATTCCCTCCATCTCCCATCTCGAAAGAGTGGTGGGGTGTCGGCGGAAATAAAATAACGAAATGAACCCTCATTCCAAGGTATACAGTACCCGTGAAGAAGAAGGGGAAAGAAAAGAAGGGAATCATTAATAACTAAATAAAAGCTACCACAAAACTATCCCCATCCCGACCACTACTAACCCGCCTAGCGCGGCCAGTCCGAGAATAGCTTTGCCAACCTCCGCCCGACTCCCGGCGGAAGCTGACCCCCCGGCGCAGGTCGCCGACGCCCTCGCGGCAGCAGAGACTGCCTCCGACCCACCGGGGAGTAAGTCCCGATTCTCCGTCCAGCTTGGCGTCTGCCCGCTGGTGCTCAGCGAGTGCGAGTGCGGACGGTCGAGGTCCCCGGAGAACTTGAGCTTGTAGGTCCCGTACTTGATCTTGTTGCTTGTACCGCTGTAATACCCGCTGTGCCAGTTCAGGAAACTCCCCCTGAACTGGCCGCCGACGGAAAGCGTGGCGGAGGTGCCGTCGAAGGTGCCGTTGGCGCGCGTGCGATTCCCGGCGAACTCTGCTGATGTCTTGTACATGAATTCGGAGTCATCGTAGGGCTCCATGTGGAAGTCGACGGGCTGCGAACCGTTGCAAGGGTCTATGGAGAAGACGGTGCGGGATTCGTCCACGTTCTGGTGTTTGTCCGTTAGCGTTGTTACTTTGGGGGGATGGATTCAGCGGGGGGACTGACGATTGTGGTAGTGAAGACGGCGTCAAAGGAATAGCCATTGCCGGATCTCTGGTTGGTTACTGTCCAGCTTGGGTGTTTTTCGGGGACGATGTATCCAGAGCTTGGACTTCTGAGATTGGTGATGGATTCGTAGATCTGGTGGAAGGTGTGAATAAATCTCCTAGCTTCCGAATTGACTATTCGAGGCATGTCCACTTACCAATCGAGTATCCGGAGAGACCCAGTCAGTTAAAGAACTTGGCGTACCACCAGGCTGCGTTCCTTCTTTCCACCCTACAATCGAGAACATGTACGGATTAGAACTCGGCTTAACGAGAGCAGGTGGCTCGCCGATCATCAGGACTGCATCAAGCTTCTGTTTGAAGACGGGCCTTTGCTCATCGCAGGAGACGTCGGCCATATCTATCGCTGCTTCGACTTCCTAATAATGATAACCCATCGTCAACACCCAATGCCTTCCCGATGAGTAAACGAAGAATGTAGGAGTGCTGACCACAGAACCGTTATAATACGATCCTACAAACTTATACAACCATTGATTCGTATACATGGGATCGAACGGATCTGAGGCATTGCCGATTGAACTTGTTGGGTCATAGCACTGTGAACCCGAACGATCTCTACCAGTTCGCGAGCTGCCGCTGCTGCTTCCGGATCCACTACTTGATCCACTACTCGATCCACCACTCGATCCACCACTTGATCCACCACCGCCACCCCCACCTCCTCTTCTTGCGTACGCTGGCTGGTGCAGCCCTAACAGGGCGATACCGAAGGTCAAGAGGGCAGTCTTCATCCTGTGGCAAGGAGAGACCTAATTAAGTAGTTAAAATGAACGACTAGCAAAAAAGAGGTCAATAAACCCTATACCCGTGAGGTATAAAATGAGTGGGCCCGGTCTTGGAGTGGGGGGGGCTATCATAAGACGCCGGGAGGAGGAGGGGGAGGATGAGGGCAAAGGAAGGAGAAAGAGTCCAAAGGTAGAAGTGGTAACGAGCAGTCGGGCCAAGATGGGGAAACTGGGGGGAAGGACGGGAATTAAATATCCTATAAAGAAAAAGAAAAGAAACGAAAAGAGAATCCACAAATCAGAGGTTGAGAGCGAAAGCGGTAGCGCAAGCAAAACTGCAGTACCGCTACGGTACTGTTCAACCGAGGGGAAAAAAAACAAAGTTCTCTTCTGTACTACGGTAAGTATGGGACAAGCAGGGGTAGCAGAGGCTTGTGCATATACCATGGAAGGAGTACCGAAAACCAAAAAAGTAAGATAACTACTAATTACAGTAATTCCACTATCCCCTTGCTTGTCCCAATATTTCCCCCACTCACCCGAGTACGCTTGTATTCCACTCTCCAGGCGAGCATATACCCTGTACCCTTGTCGAGCTCGTATTCACTTCTTGGCTGTAGATGTCGGATCGACAGGCACCTAGCTTACTTAGAAGGCATTCCGGGGGAGGGGCTCATTTCGTAATGAAGAATGGTATGATACAGGCAGAGCTGTTTGGTGGTCTTGAGGAAGAGACGCACTAGATGTCGAGTGTAGTAGGGTACGGGCAGCCACCCTAGTTGTGTTGTGGAGAACATAGGACGGCGTTGAGGGTAAACCACTGGTTGCGCACAAATTTTTGTTCTATTTAGTTAGCAGCGGCTCGCATCTGAGAATAAACAAGTTCTCTCACATCCACCACGTCCACCCATCCAACACTGGAGGGACCTGATCATAGGTAGAACTTGTCATATATCGATGAAACCACTTTTTAGACTAGGAGCCGTTCAGCCCTCGTGCTGAAAAAAGTTTATGCGGCGCAGTACCGTATTTACTGGAGATTGAACCTCACGCTAGAACGTTGGAGTTGCCCCTGCTGGTAAGGTCTGGCTCTTTTTTCTTTTTTTTCCTGCCCCAAGGTCGGGCCGAGGGGGTCAGTTTTCGCTGCGCGCCCGCCCTCCTATCCAAGAGAGGGAATTTCGGACGTCCCAGCGCGAGGTTCAATTACTCCAGTTCTTGCGGTACTATGTAAAACTAGGGGATTAGATGCTTGTGTGATGAATAGTACTTGAATAGCATATAGGTGACATAACTCCTATCATACCCGTTATAGAATGGCACCATTAAACTTACATCAAATCACCCCAGCAGGAACAAGAGCTTGGGTCTCATTCCTTCCATCTCCCATCTCGAAAGAATGGTGGGGTGTCGGCGGAAATGAAATAATGAAATGAACCCTCCCTCCAAGGTATACAGCACCCGTGAAGAAAGGCAAATAAAAGAAGGGATCCATTAATAACTAAATAAAAGCTACCACAAAACTATCCCCATCCCGACCACTACTAACCCGCCCAGCGCTGCCAGTCCGGGAACGGCTTTGCCAACCTCCGCCCGACTCTTGAGGGAAGATGACCCCCCACCACAGGTCGTCGATGCCGCCCCCCCAGCAGAGACTGCATTTGACCCACCGGGGAGCAAGTCCCGATTCTCCGTCCAGCTTGGCGTCTGCCCGCTGGTGCTCAGCGGGTGCGAGTGCGGACGGTCGAGGTCCCCGGAGAACTTGAGCTTGTAGGTCCCGTACTTGAGCATGATGCTTGTACTGCTGAAAGACTCGCTGTGCCAATTCAGGAATTTCCCGCTGAACGGGCCGCTGATGGAAAGCGTGGCGGAGGTGCCGTCGAAGGTGCCGTTGGCGCGCGTGCGATTCCCGGTGAACCCCGCCGATGTCTTGTACATGAATTCGGAGGCATCGTAGGTCACCATGTGGAAGTCGACGGGCTGCGAACCGTTGCAGGAGTCCATGGAGAAGACGGTGCGGGATTCGTCAATGTTCTGGTGTTTGTCTGTTAGAGTTGTTGCATTGGGGGGATGGATTAAGCGGGGGGACTGACGGTTGTGCCAGTGGTATTCAAGACGGCGTTGAAGGAGTAGCCATCGCCGGATTTTTGGTTGGTTACTGTCCAGCTTGGGCGTTTGTCGGAGGTCGAGAATCCATAGTTTGGACTTCTGAGATAAGCAATGGATTCGTAGATCTGGTGGAAGGTGTGAATAAATCTCCTAGCTTCCGAATTGACTATCCGAGGCATGTCCACTTACCAATCGAACATCCGGAGAGACCCAGAGAGTTGGGAAACTTGGCGTACCGCTAGGCTGCGTCCCTTCTTTCCACCCTACAATCGAGAACATGTATGGATTAGAACTCGGCTTAACGAGAGCAGGTGGCTCGCCGATCATCAGGACTGCATCAAGCTTCTGTTTAAGGACGGGTCTTTGCTCATCGCAGGAGACGTCGGCCATATCTATCGCTGCTTCGACTTCCTAATAATGATAACCCATCGTCAACACCCAATGCCTTCCCAATGAGTAAACGAAGAATGTAGGAGTGCTGACCACAGAACCGTTATAATACGATCCTACAAACTTATACAACCATTGATTCGTATACATGGGATCGAACGGATCTGAGGCATTGCCGATTGAACTTGTTGGGTCATAGCACTGTGAACCCGAACGATCTCTACTAGTTCGCGAGCTGCCGCTGCTGCTTCCGGATCCACTACTTGATCCACCACTCGATCCACCACTCGATCCACCACTTGATCCACCACCGCCACCCCCACCTCCTCTTCTTGCGTACGCTGGCTGGTGCAGCCCTAACAGGGCGATACCGAAGAAGGTCAAGAAGGCAGTCCTCATCCTCTGGCAAGGAAAGGCCCAATTGTATGATAGTTAAGATGAACGACTAACAAAAAAGAGGTCAGTAAGCCCTATACCCGTGAGGTCAAAAACGAGTGAACCAAGTCTTGGAATGGAAAAACCAAGGTGTTGGGAGGATGAGGGCGAAGAAAGGGGAAAGAGTCCAAAGGTAGAAATAGTGACTAGCAGTAGGGCCAAGGAGGAGAAACTGGAGGGAAGGACAGGAGTTAAATATCCTATAAAGAAAAAGAAAAAAATCCATAAATTGGAGGTTGAGAGCGAAAGCGGTAGCGCAAGCAAAACTGCAGTACCGGTACTGTTCAACCGAAGGAAAAAGAAGGTTCTCTTCTGTACTATGGTAAGTATCAGGGGTAAATGTGAAGTATTGGGACAAGTAGGGGTAGTAGAGACTTGTGCATATACCATGAAGGAGTACCGAGAAACAAAAAAGTAAGATAACTACTAATTACAGTAATCCCGCTATCCCCCTGCTTGTCCCAATATTTTCACCCTTCACCCGAGCACGCTTGTATTCCACTCTCCAGGCAAGCATATACAAGTACCCTGCACCCTTGTCGAGCTCGTATTCACACCTATGATACATGTGCCACTTCTTGGCTGTAGATGTCGGAGCGACAGGCACCTAGCTTGCTTACTTGAGTAGAAGGCATTCCGGGGGAGGGGCTCACCTCGCGGGTTAGCGTAATGAAGAATGGTATGATACAGGCAGAGCTGTTTGGTGGTCTTGAGGAAGAGACGCGCTGGAGGGACCTGATCATAGGCAGAACTTGTTATTTCGACGAAACCACTTTTATAAGCATTCAGCCCTCATGCTGAAAAACGTTTATGTACTCGAGTAGCGCAGTACCGTACGGAGGTATCATGCAGTTCCTAAGTTTTGTATGTTCCACAAGGGGTAAAGGCAGCAAACCTTGCCTGTGGAACCTACAAAACTTAGGCGCTGTATGTACCTCCGTATTTACTGGAACAATTGAACCTCGCGCTAGGACGTTGGGGTTGCCTTAGCTGGTAAGGTCTGGTTCCCTTTTCTTTTTTTTACTGATCCAAGCTCGGACCGAGAGAGTCAGTTTTTGCTGTGCGCCCCCCTATCCAAGAGAGGGAATTTCGGACGTCCCAGCGCGGGGTTCAATTATTCCAGTTCTTGCGGTACTATGTAAAACTAGGGGATTAGATGCTTGTGTGATGAATAGTACTTGAATAGCATAAAGATGACATAGCTCCTATCATACCCGTCATAGAATCGTACCATTAAACTTACATTAAACTACCCCAGGAGCAAGCGCTTGGAGTCTCATTCCTTCCATCTCCCATCCCGAAAGAGTAGTGAGGTGTCAGAAATAAAATAATGAAATGAACCCTCCCTCCAGGGTATACAGCACTCGTGAAGAAGGGGAAATAAAAGAAGGGATCCATTAATAACTAAATAAAAGCTACCACAAAACTATCCCCATCCCGACCACTGCTAACCCGCCCAGCACTGCCAGTCCGGGAACGGCTTTGCCAACCTCCGCCCGACTCCTGAGGGAAGACGCCCCCCCACCGCAGGTCGTCGATGCCGCCGCCCCAGCAGAGACTGCCTTCGACCCACCGGGAGTAAGTCCCGATTCTCCGTCCAGCTTGGCATCTGCCCGCTGGTGCTCAGCTCGTGCGAGTGCGGACGGTCGAGGTCCCCGGAGAACTTGAGCTTGTAGGTCCCGTACTTGTACTTGTCGTTTAAACCGCTACTACTATACCGGGTGTACCAGTTCTCGAATTCCCCGCTGAACCCCCCGCCGACGGAAAGCGTGGCGGAGGTGCCGTCGAAGGTGCCGTTGGCGCGCGTGCGATTCCCGGTGAACTCTGCTGCTGTCTTGTACATGAATTCGAAGCGATCGTAGGCCTGCATATGGAAGTCTACGGGCCGCGAACCGTTGCAGGGGCTTACGGAGAAGATGGTGCGGGATTCGTCCATGTTCTGATGTTTGTTTGTTAGTGTTGTTACCTGGGGGGATGGATTAAGTGGGGGGGGGGGGGCACTGACGAGCACATTGTTTGTGAGGACGGCGTCGAAAGAGTAGCCATCGTCGGATTTTTGGTTGGTTACTATCTACCCTGCTTGTTTGGTGCTCAAGAATCTGGAGCTTGGACTTCTGAGATTGGTGATGGATTCGTAGATCTGGTGGAAGGTGTGAATAAATCTCCTAGCTTCCGAATTGACTATTCGAGGCATGTTCACTTACCAATCGAACATCCGGAGAGACCCAGTCAGTTAAAGAACTTGGCGTACCACCAGGCTGCGTTCCTTCTTTCCACCCTACAATCGAGAACATGTACGGATTAGAACTCGGCTTAACGAGAGCAGGTGGCTCGCCGATCATCAGGACTGCATCAAGCCCCTGTTTAAGGACGGGTCTTTGCTCATCGCAGGAGACGTCGGCCATATCTATAGCTGCTTCGACTTCCTAATAATGATAACCCATCGTCAACACCCAATGCCTTCCCAATAGAGAAATGAAAAATGTAGGAATGCTGACCACAGAACCGTTATAATACGATCCTACAAACTTATACAACCATTGATTCGTATACATGGGATCGAACGGATCTGAGGCATTGCCGATTGAACTTGTTGGGTCATAGCACTGTGAGCCCGAGCGATCTTTACTAGTTCGCGAACCGCTGCTGCTGCTTCCGGATCCACTACTTGATCCACTACTTGATCCACTACTTGATCCACCACTTGATCCACCACTTGATCCACCACCCCCACCCCCACCACCTCTTCTTGCATACGCTGGCTGGTGCAGCCCTAACAGGGCGATACCGAAGGTCAAGAAAGCAGTCCTCATCCTGTGGCAAGGAGAAACCCAATTAAGCAGTTAAAACAAATGGCTAAAAAGAGGTTAATAAACCTTATACCCGCGAGGTCAAAAATGAGTGAACCAAGTCTTGGAATGGAGAAACTAAGACGTTGAGAGGAGGGCGAGGAGGATGGGGGCGAAGGAATGGGAAAGAGTCCAAAGGGAGCAGTGGTGACTAGCGGCAGGGCCAAGAAGAAGAAACCGGAGGGAAGAACAGGAATTATATATCGTGTGAGTATAAAGAAAAAGGAAAAAAATAATCCATAAGTTAGAGGTTGAGAGCCACAGTGGTAGCACAAGCAAAACTACTTATAATACTGTTCAACAGAAGGGAAAAAACAAAGTTCTCTTTTGTACTACGGTAAGTATCATACACTTGTATTCCACTCTCCAGGCGAGCACATACCCTGCATCCTCGCCGAGATCGTATTCACACCTGCATGTGTTGGTTGTGGATGTCGGAGCGACGGGTACCTAGCTTTCTTACGCAGGTACAAGTACAGTTCCTAAGTTTTGCATGTTCCACAGGGGGTAAGGGCAGAAAATCTTGCCTGTGGAACCTACAAAGCTTAGGCGCTGTACCTCCGTAGAAGGCATTCCGGGGGAGGGGTTCATTTCGCGGGTCAGCGTATCACAATAAAGAATGGTGCAGGCAGAGCTGTTTGGTGGTCTTGAGGAAGAGACGCGCTGGAGGGACCTGATCATAGGTATATAGAACTTGTTATTTCGATAAAACCACTTTCAGAAGCATTGAGCCCTCGTGCTGAAAAACGTTCATGCAGTGCAGTACCGTACTTACTAGAATAATTGAAATCTCACACTAGGAAGTTGGAGTTGGTAAGGTCTGGCTCTTTTTTCTTTTTTTCCCTGTCCCAAGCTCGGGCCGAGGGGGTCGGTTTTCGCTGTGCGTTCGCCCCCCCATCCGAGAGAGGGAATTTCGGACGTCTCAGCACGAGGTTCAATTATTCCAGTTCTTGCGGTACTATGTAAAACTGGGGGGTTAGATGCTTGCGTGATGAATAGTACTTGAATAGCATATAGGTAACATAACTCGTATCATATCCGTCATAGAATCGTTAAGTTTGCATCAAATTACGCCCAACAGGAACAAGCGCTTGGATCCCCATTCCCTCTATCTCCCATCCCGGAAGAGTGGTAGGGTGTCGGCGGAAATAAAATAATGAAATGAACCCTCCCTTCAAGGTACGCAGTACCCGTGAAGAAGAGAAAGAAAAGGGAATCATTAATAACTAAATAAAAGCTACCACAAAACTATTCCCATCCCGACCACTACTAACCCACCCAGCGCGGCCAGTCCGAGAATAGCTTTGCCAACCTCCGCCCGACTCCCGGCGGAAGATGACCCCCCAACGCAGGTCGTCGACGCCCCCGCCGCAGAGACTGCCTCCGACCCACCGGGGAGCAAGTCCCAATTCTCCGTCCAGCTTGGAGTCTGCCCGCTGGTGCTCAGCGCGTGCGAATGCGGACGGTCGAGGTTCCCGGAGAACTTGAGCTTGTAGGTCCCGTGCATGAGCTTGTTGCTTGGGCCGATGCCGGGCTGCTCGGTGTACCAGTTCGTGAATGTCCCTCTGAACTCGCCACCGATGGAAAGCGTGGCGGAGGTGCCGTCGAAGGTGCCGTTGGCGCGCGTGCGATTCTGGGCGAACTCTGTTGATGTCTTGTACCTGGATGCGGGGCGATTGTAGGCATCTATGCTGAGATCGACGGGCTGGGAACCGTTGCAGGGGCTTACGGAGAAGAAGGTGCGGGATTCCTGCCAGTTCTGGTGTTTGTTAGCATTGTTACTTGGGGGGATGGGTTAAGCGGGGAGGGGGGAGGGCACTGACGTAAAACTGTTCTTCGAAGACGGCGTCGAAGGAGTAGCTATCGTCGGACTTTTGATTGGTTACTATCCAGCTTGCTTGTTTGGTGGTCAAGAATTTGTTGCTTGGAGCTCTGGCTCTGGAGATGGATTGGTAGATCTGGTGGAAAATGCGAATAAATCTCCCGGCTTCCAAATGGACCATTCAAGGCATGTTCACTTACCAATCGAGTATCCGGAGAGACCCAGTCAGTTTTAGTACTTGGCGTACCGCCAGGCTGCGTTCCTTCTTCCCACCCTACAATCGAGAACATGTACGGACTAGAATTCGGCTTTTTGAAATCAGGAGGGCGCTCGCCGATCATCAGGACTGCATCAAGCTTCTGTTTGAAGACGGGTCTTTGCTCATCGCAGGAGACGTCGGCTACATCTATCATTGCTTCGACTTCCTAATAATGATAGTAACCTACCGTCAACGCTCAATGCTTTCCCAATAGAGAAATGAATAATGCAGGAATACTAACCACAGAGCCGTTATAATACGACCCTACAAACTTATACAACCATTGATCCGTATACATGGGATCGAACGGATCTGAGGCATTGCCGACCGAACTTGTTGTGCGATAGCACCGTCCCCGCGAACGATCCCTACCATTCCGTGAACCGCTGCTACGTCCGGATCCACCACTTGACCCACCACTACTACCCCCACCACCTCTCCTTGCGTGCGCTGACTGGTGCAGCCCTAACAGGGCGATAGCGAAGAAGGTCAAGAAGGCAGTCCTCATCTTGTGGCAAGGAAGGGCCCAATTGAGTGGCTAAAACAAACGACTAACAAAAATGAGGCCAATAAACCTTCTACCTATGAGGCCAAAAATGAGTGAGTCAAGTCTTGGAATGGAGAAACCAAGGCGTTGGGAGGGCGAAGGAAGGGGAAAGAGTCCAAAGGTAGCAGCGGTGACTAGCAGTAGGGCCAAGAAGAAACCAGAGGGAAGAGCAGGAATTAAGTATCGTATGAAGAAAAAGAACCCGTATGTTAGAGGTTGAGAGGGACAGCGGCAGCACAAGCAAATCTATAATATTAATATTGCTCAACTGAAGGGAAAAAAAACAAAGTTCTTTCTGTGACAGTACAACTATAAGTACACTTGTAAGAGTATCCTACTCTCCAGGCGAGCATATACCCTGCACGCTTGTCGAGCCCATATTCACACCTGCTCGAGCACATGTGCCACTCCTCTTGGCTGTGGATGTCGGGGCGACAGGCACCTAGCTTGCCCAGAAGGCATTCCGGAGGAGGGGCCAACCTCGCGGGTTAGCATAACCAAGGAAGAATGGTTCTGGTCTCGAGGAAGAGACGCACTGGAGGAACCTAATCGCAGGTAGAACTTGTTGTTTCGATGGAACCACTTTTAGAAGCATTCAGCCTCGCGCTGAAAAACGTTTATGCAGTGCAGTACCGGCACAGTACGGAGTAAAAGGCCTCTTTTTACGTGCACAAAACTGACAACTCGACACTTGGCAGAACTCCTTCTTGAGGTCGGGGCTGAACTATTCTGTTATCGCAGACATCATGCGACACGATACAGTGCGATCGTGGAGAAGAGATATGGGGCAATTGCACTTAGGGCCTTTTGAGCATGCGCCTCCACCACAACGCAGAGTGGTGATGATATCATAGTCCAATTGGATACTGGCTATGCGAATGGAACCCTACAGTACCTCGATCGTAGTCAGTGCTGTAACCTAAAATAAAGTTCACATGCGCTCCTTACCCTCCCTGCGCTCTCCGCGAACTCTGTAAAAGTCATGGACTCAACGTTGGCTCATTCTGCATCATGCTGAAACCCTCCGGCAGCCTCCAGAAAGCGCAAAAATGTCCTTTTCTTCTCTACGATACCGGAGCAACTGTGTGTATCACATCACGTCTTGCTCCGAGCCTGTGGAGAGGATAGTAGCGGCCAGGTTTCCAGTGCCCACCGTGCCCATGCCCGAATATGATCCGAGAAGAAAGCCTTTATAATGCGGGGCGTTTTTGTGTAAACCTTTTTGATACTGTCTGAAAGGTTTCGCGTGGCATCGAATGAACAACCAAACCTTCGCAGGGGCCCAACAGTCTTCTTATCTCCCAGGCTAAGGGGGCTCACCCCCAATTCCAAACCGCTTTCCGGGCGTCTCCGGGCACCGTACCGGTATCCTCGTGCAGTCCGTATCGGTACGGAACTCCAGAGCAGAGCTGGCCCCCAGAGCTGGGCCCCCGTTGTGTTTAGAATGATTTCCCGGTAAAGGTGATCTGCACCGTCAGGTGGGGGGTTTTGTGGGAAGCCAGGAGTCTGAAACTTGTTACTTGTACCACAGCAACGGTCCTCCACCTTCCTAATGCTGTCGATCTGATGAACCTCGTCTTTGGACCTGCAGCTCACGAGTTAGTGCAACCCCCAGAAGGTAAACAATGCAAGCAAGCAAGGTGGTTAATTATCTCAAGGTAATTTCATAGGCCACCAGTTGGTGACTGCCTGTGTCATCTTGTCTCGACACACGGGTTTTAGCCGGGGGGCTCTATCATCCGGTATGGTCAACACAGTTTATTACCACTAAGGGTCTCTCTGCGGGGAAGGAGAACTTTTCCATACGAAACCACCATCCACCTTGGCGCCAAGAGCATTCTCTATTTCCGGATGCTTTTGCTAGTTGGCACGCAATCTCCGGGTTCGGAGACAAAGGCTCCTGCAAGATTAGTGTTTTCCTAATAATATATTACATAGCCTGAGCTCTCTGGATGTGTTGGATCCCATCAACTGGTGCTTGTACGAGTATGATACCACGTTCGTGATTCTGTTTGCCTTCCAAACTAAACCTGTCGTGGGCTGATGCGGTGACCTCCCCCGATAACCTGATGGCCAATTCTAGCAGTTCCTACTGTGCTCCCGTAAAAACTCTTTAAATCCACCATTTCCGCAAGCCCCCGCCCTGTAATCTCCGGACCCTGAGACGAAAGCTCCTGAGAGGGAATAGCATTTTCCTGAGACAGTATAAGATCATCCCACTGGGCATGTTGGATCCCATTGACTTATCAAACCAAACCTATCGCTTTCTGTTGGGCTGATCTCCGCTGATATGGTAGTGCACTTTAGGAGTTTTTACGGTATGTCTGTACTCATTGTGATAGGCGAGCAGCGTCTAAAAAAGACAGAAGTTATAAATTTGTATGGCCACTGAGATACGCTCGGATTTTTTCCCACACGCTCGTGTATTTGGCGGGTCCTGCTTTTTCCTTCAGATGCTTCTTGCTACGCACACCGCACTGGCTTCACAATGCGTGCCCACAAGAAATCCGAGCAGGCGGAGAACAGGAAGTACTGATATTTGGGAGATCACTTGTGACTAATGTTCGGTATGTTCCGGATTTGAACAGGCGCTAGTCTATATTAGCTTCGTACTACCTGCAATGCTCGCAAGATAAGCTTGAGCCTATCCTAATCTCAACGTTCTGTGAACACTTAATAGAGAGCTTCCAGTGTCCCAGTTCGGTTGTTTAAAGGAAAATTTCAAGTTCAGCTCAGCCCAAGGGCTTGTCCGTTTAAGGAATGCCTATGCAAAAATGGGTCTATGTTCTCAAGAATCTCAGAACCTTTAGCCCTAAGCAAGAAGACATAGGGATCCCGCCAGCCCAACTCCCCAGGCTAGACCTCTAAAAAGGAATGGCGTAACTGTCTTGTTCAACTGTGGGGGTCTCGACAGTCTTTTTCTCTTCGGTGCTTCGGGTACGGATAGTTATGAGGAGCACCGGCAGATGAATCCCAGCTATCGTAGCCGAATTCGGCATTTGGCTGCTAGATACTGTTGAAACGACTGTTGTTGATTGAGAGAGAAACAAAGGGGGGCATCCCCGGCTATCTATACAGGAAAGCGCCAGCCACAATTTTTCAGGTTCACCCCGTCTCACTCGCCGCCTCACCCGCCACTTTACCGGCTGACGTACTCCCTCATCGCCGACCATGCTGGATATGGAAGGGCGCTCCAACAGATACTATCGGTATTAAGCGGGTGATATCCAGTGATCCTGATCCTCGCGAGCCCCATGATCAGACGGGCTACCTCGAACACAAAATGGTGGTGCTCGTAAGGTAGCGTATGGCGCACTCTGCAGATCCCCTTTAATTGGGAGATCTCTTTTCGACAAACGGAGTCCCCGCCTAGACGGCGGAAACGCGGGTCGGTTGAAGGGCTTGCTATTCATGAGGGAAATGTCAATTGCCAAACCTGGGGTGGGGAGGTAGGGGTATGATACCTTAGTCCCATGGGACCTGGCGAGGCTGTTGACTGTGGCCGTTAGAACGTAAAGGCTTTTAGGTTTTTAGACCTTATCTCCTCTTACCCATATCCGGGCTTCTGGCGTGACACCTTGCAAGGGGCCAGCGGGCTTAATAGGCTCTCATAAATTTTAATAAACACAGCCCTAACCCCATCATCCCCTGTATTTCTGAGGGGAGCTCTGATGGGGTGATCGTAATTCTATGTTATGTTTTAGTAACCTTTATCCGAGAGTTTGGTAAGAGAGGCTGGGGGGCTGCGTTGATGGATCCCTTTCACTCACAGAGAGGAAATGTCCCCCTAAAAGCTGTAGCGATAGGGCAGTACAAATCTGATGGAAGGGGAAGGCGAGGAACTTCTGGGCTATCAGCATATGATTCAAGGTGGATCGGAGTACAGAAACGGAAGACTAGCATTAGTCCCGAGAGGTTATCGATTTTTCAGGTGAGGGCGCCACGCCAAATTATTATTCCAACTCCTTAAGCCCTGGGCACCGTGACCAGCTCATATGGGATACGTGTAAACAAGGACCCTCTGTCGGTAAGTTTAAATTGCAGATTGTGTCAAATATCCAAGGAATACTTTTTGACACAGGTTAGAGTGGTGTTTTTTCATCATGTATTATCACTCGTCTTTCTGCATCCAGGAAATCGAGGATGATAGAGCACCCTAGAGAAAAATAGCTTTATCCCCTATATATGCGAGCAAAGGTTTGAGGCCCCAAAAGAGGGTTCCGTAGCCAACATGGTTTGGGGGAGGCCCTAAAAAAGACGTGCGCACAACTATTTTTTCCCCATAAAGAGGTCTCCTCCTTTACCACCTCGTTCTACCCGACATCCTTCGTTCACTTACTGTTAGACAACCACATCACGCCCCCTCACATACCTTTCAACTCCATCGAGAGCCCGGCCTAGGTAGGCCGCCTCAATTTCTTCAATGGCCCAGAACAATCAGCCTCCCCGCGCCTACATCGGGGTAGTCCCAGCTGGCTACATGGTTCCTAACACTATTAACCTCCCTTACCCGCTTCCTCCACAGATCCCGGTTGGTCTTCAGCCTGCTCCTTCTGGCTTTTATCCCGTTTCCGTGCAGATGTCTACTCAGCCCCCAGCTGCCCTCCCTACCTCGGGGGCTCTCAGGATCCATTCCGGACCACAGCTTCCTGCTCAAATCGCGAACGTTCAAACCCCTGGACAAAATATTGTATTCCGTACGCAACCTCAGCCCTCTCAGAATCCTGCTCCTGGAAGCGTCATTCAGTATGTTCCCGGGGCCTACCCCGATGCAGCTGTTGCTAGTGCGCAGGCTCACCCAGCGGCTCAGGCAGCTAGCGGCCGTGCCGGTGATGGCATCCAATACTACTTCGGAGATACTCCTGTGAGTGGGAGACTAGTCACCGTTCCTCAACCTCCCGCTCACGGACTTTTTGTACCGCAGGTTAGAACTCCTGAGCCGTATGCCTATGGGATTATCGCTCCACAGCCGGCCCCACAGCCGGCCCCACGCCCTGTCTCTCCTACGGATTATGGTAGTGGCGATCCCCAAGGCAGGAGGTTCCGCTACATTAGACACCAGTAATGCAGTACAAGCGGTATGCTCCCCTGACCATTATATGCTACCCTAGCGTTACTGACAACTTGCTCAGTATCTACTTGGCACCTACTCCATAACGGATCAGGAACAGGTCCATTATTTGCAATCTCATTTTCTTGCTCTCGCTTTCTACAACTTCCTACCGCTGCTGTCCTAGGGATTTGTGTCTTCTTTCTCTTCCACCGTTCGTACCCAACCCCACTAGGGGATTTCTCCGTGGCTGCATGCTGTTAGGGAGGTCAGCTGGTTTTGGTTGGTATGGGTGCGTGGATGGTGTTTCTATGAAAGTTGGAGACATTTCTACTATTTAGTGAATGATGGATATGACGTTTCTAGTTTGAACAAATTCTTTCAAAACTCTTTTTCGCCCCTTCCAGCTTTTGGTGAAACGTGAGATACAAGAAAAGGTCACGTGGGATCTGCGATGGAATGTTTGTGAAAGATACGGTATCTTCCGGAGTCTTGTTGGTTGTTGTTGGGCAAGTGCTGCGAACCATAGCCCATGACCGAGATGTAATGTTGGTCCTGGGGTTGAGATCAGGAATACCTAACACAATAAAACAATCTCTCATGGACCCCGAGTACGGTATCTGGTGCACCGATATAATATATATATTTTCCAGGCCTCACCACGAATAGCATCCGTCTATCAGATCTCATAATAAACGTAAATCAAAGATCTTGGCTTTCTATTTTCCCAAACGATTCAATCCAACTTGGCGTATAAATGCCAGCAATCCAGCCAGAACAAATATAAAAAAAGAAAAGAGAAAAGAAAAGAAAAAAGAATAAGAAGAAAGGAGTGTAGAAGTACAGTACAAATAAAATAAAAATAAAAATAAAAATAAAAAAACCAAGAGATGTCGAAAACATGCTTTCCAAAATTTTCAAAAAGACCGCCGGCCACCCTATCCCACAATTCCCCTTCCTCTCACATAAGCAAAATCGACCCGAGGAAATGTGGGGGAAAAAAAGAAGAAAAAGAAAAAAAAAAGAGACAAAGCCACCCATTCACCGGTGCGCTGAGGATCATACACTCCCGATAACTGCACCACTCCTACCGCTGCTGCTGCTGCTGCTAATAACCCCACCTCTCAACCAAATCCCTAGGGATACCCACATCGGCGTCGTTCCTAGCGTAGATCCTCACCCCATCCCCTCGTTTCTCCCAATCAAATATCACGGCGGCGCGCTTACCCTTGATGCCGTTGACGACCTTCCTGATCTTTTCCAGCATGACAACCATCTTCTTCACGCTCGACTCGTTCTCGCGTTCCCAATCGGCAAGGGGCGCGGCGAGGTCGAACTTTTGTATCCGCTTGATTTTCCCGCTGAGGTGTGGCCCCACGAATAGCTGTCTCGTCTGGGAGAAGAAGGCTTGTGGGAGGCTCCTGTTTAGGTCTATCGCCTTCCTCGAGGAAATGCACTTGATCCCGATGATGGAGCTGTGCGGGTGGATTTGGTTTGGCGTTTTGCGGACGGGGGTGTCTGTGATGGCGTTATCATTAGCTTTTTGAACATTTCTCTTGCGTTTTTATTTTTTTATTTTTATTTTCAATTTTTATTTTCAGAAGGAGGTGGGGTGGGTTGGGTTGGGGTAAATTATTTACCGTATGGAGAAGTGGGATTCCTGGAAATCGACATACTACTCATACTCCCCTCCAGTCCCGAAGCACTCTTGTCGCCCCCGCACATACCCCTCAGTTCCTCCACCGTCTCCGCGCATGCATCAGCCTGATACCGCACCATGAACCTGTGCCCGCCGAGGACGTAGGCCAGCACCCGGTGGTGTCCCTGCGAGCGCGCGTCCGCGCCCAAACCGGCCGCCTGGTCGGGATACCGTGTAAACATGTTGGCGAAATTATCCGAGAACCCTTGATACTGACTGTCGTCGAGGACTTGGCTAGACCGTGCCTCCCATCTCGAGAGCAGCAGCGAGTTGCCAATGACTTCCACATCGATGCGTAGCTCCGGCTCCTGTTTGCAGGAGTCCGGGCCGAAATATGCTTGTGGCACGTATCCGCTTATTAGTTTGTAGAGCTTGATCAGGTTACTTCTGTCTGTTATGAAGTTGATTGAGTTGAAGTTTATGTCTGGTCGGCAGGTGTTTACCGCCCGGAGGGTGGGTGTGTGTGGTGCTGTGGGACTGAAGTAGCCATTCTGATCGATAAAGCGGAATCCGCTATCTTTTTCGATAGGGGTTTTTTCGGATTGCGGGTTCCAGCATGGAGGGTAGCCTATTATTTTTTAGTAAGTATGATGTGAAATATTGTGGTATGAAATATGCATTATTATTATTATTACTGTGCGGGAGTGTGAATCCCAGGAATATAGTTCAAGGCTGGAGGAGTGGTGATATTTTTTTTCCTCATAAAGGAGCAGGAATTGAAATTGAAAGGCAAAGAGACTTTCTAAAGGTAGAGATAGCTAAAACTAACCTGGAACGAGTATTCTCTTGTGATCACCATGGGCACTGACAACCCAATTGTAGCTTGCCACCGTCTGGACATTTGTAGGGTGAATTGAGGGGACTCTTGATATGTCGTTCTCCGAGGGTATGTTAACTCTATAGACCATCTTCGGCGCTATTCCGCAGCCGATGTTCCTCATCCTGTCTTCGGCGAAGGGGACAGATGCGTTGTTGTATGCCATTGTTGTGTAGTTCCTTGATCTGCCTAATGACTTGGGACGGCTCATGGTGAACAGCTTCCCTTTTATGGTCTCTCCCAGAAATGCCGACTAGGAGTGGAGTAAGCCGGTTCGATATAGTAAAATCGTGCAAGTTGCAAGTGAGGGAAAAGGGCAAGAAATCCAAGCTTTCCTCAACGGAGCTGTTAGCACGATTAACAAAGTTAGTACTGTATGCAACAAGGGACTCCCATGCACGGTACTTTTTTTTTGAATACTCGTCGCTTCAAAATCTTGATACGAGATGGAAGAGAGAGAGAAAAATAAAATAAAAAATTCGATCACCGCCACTCTCTTTTTAGAGAATAGTGCTGTAGCAATGTGCTTAAACTTTGGAGTAGTGTCGACTTGGACAACCTTTTTTTTCTTCCCTTTTCCTTTTCCTTTTCGTGAGTATGTATGTTCCGTATGGATTGTTGCCCTTTCCGTGGTCATGAGTCAGGTTTAAATGTAATGGAAGTGGGAAGATTTTTTTTCATTTTTTTCAATAAAATCACTCTAACTTAAATTTACAACTGGACAAAAAGTCTAACAAGTGAAAGTACCGAGAAAGTGTGATAACGGCAACCAAATAATAATAACGAATGGGATCTTTTTTTTTCTTATTTTTCTGCAAAAAAATATAAAATAAAAGAACAACTAGAACAAACCAAAGTCCCCTCCCCCCTACCTCCTGCTAACCAACCTGGTTCGCCGTATGCTAGCATGCATCCCGTGCCAACGAAGTGGGAAAAAGCTCTGGCTCGCTCTTGCAGAGGGTACTGTGTGAATTATAATATCTGCGACAAAACCAACGGCTCTGGGCGTGTTATGTATGTCAGGCTGGATGAAAAAAATAAAATTCCGTGCTTAAGCGGTCAAGGCCAAGGTATGGATGGGTATATGGTCATGTTGTCCGGTCGAGAGAGGCTCTGCTTGTTCGTATTGGAGCATTGGCACAGAAGTGGGAAGGGGGGAGGGGGCTGGCTGTAAGGTAGGTGGTTTATAATTGGGTAAGGGGGAATAAAGAAATTAGTCCTCCTAAGACCAGGCTGAGAAATCTTTTTCGACCGTTTCCTACTCGAGTGCATGGTGTGTCCCATACAAAGCACGATGATGATGATGGGTGATGACGATGTGGGGTCTGCCCGTCTACCCAAGGTGCCAGGTGCTAGGGCTTACATTCGTTGACTTGACCGATATCTGTTTCTCGGGGTACACCTGACCCATCCTTGATCGCAAGCATCTACCGTACTGTACCATACTTTCTTCAGATACCATGCAATGCCGATAAACCCTCTTCAGGTACTGCAAGACACGCGTATTTGGGGAAGGGACTACGTAGCTAGGAGGCGGGGAGAGGAGGATAGAGGTTAAGTTAAAACAAAGCGTGAGCCTATTAGAACAATGAAAGGGTAGGTTACTAGGTATGTAGGAATTGCTTGCGGACAGCTCTTTACTTCACGTGGGTGGCGAAAACATCAGGGTACTGTGCGAATAGCTTGAAGAGCAAATAGTCGTGTTCTCTTCTGGCTTAATCTAAAAATTTGGGAGAGCTCCCCGGTACTTTTCCTTCCACTTCGGCCACCGCCGAGGGTGATTGGTTGGTACTTGAAGTGAGCCTCCTCACTGGACTTCTCTTCGATTGGTGGATGCGCTATTTTATCGGATCTACCGGTTTCCTCATGATGTTGATGTTAGCATTGACAAGGGACCGGGCGCTGGTTCATCGTGAAATAGGAAAGGGGGGGAGGGGGGGGGTTTGGATGAAGAAGGCACGGGCCGTAGAAGTTCACGTGCACTTTAATTAGAGTGTGCTGTAGAATATTTAGGGTAACAATAAATAAGCATTGTAGTATCACAGAGACCACAGTACCGTATCCTGCGTGTTGTCTGCAGTCCGTACCGTGCGGTAGATTCCCAAAAAGAATTGACAACCCAGTTGGTCCGAGCGCAATTAATTTGTTCCCCGGAGCTATGTTTTTCACTGTGAAGAATGGAATAATAATAATAATAAAAACAATGGTCTCGCCGGTTTCCGTGACATCATTGTTGTGATCCAAAATTTCTCAGCCATTTCGTTTCAAACAAGATTTTGCCCCGTGATCAGTCCAAGCTTGTTGTTGTCATCCGGCAACAACGCCTTAGTTGTTGGTTTTTGCTCACCTCCCGGGGTTCATTACAGTTATGCTTATGTTGCGGCTTACTTCCAACACGGTAGAATTGGTTGTTCCATACCGGCAAATGGTGGAAAGAGCGCCATGGCACAGTGGAAGGGTACAAGTTTTGTTGGTAGGGCTGGTAGTATGGAATGGTATGATCGGCCGCGATGGAGATAATGGCGCCGTATATAAGAGATAGATACCCCCCGAGAAGGTCTAGAAACAACCAATTCAACTGGAATCCAGCAGTCTATGCGTTGACCAGGCTGAGAGCCAGTATGGTGGGGGTGTTGCCTTGAGACGTGTGGTTGGTAACTAATGCAACAGAATATACGGGAATAACAACTCTGTGGATAACCTTAATTAAAAAAACGAAAGAAAAAAGCGGAAGAAGAAAATAAACACCTCAGCAAGGAAGATTCCTTTTTCTTCCTCTGCCTAGATCAAAGCTCGAGCCCCTTAATTGACGGAGTTGATGTGCTGTGCCTGCTGACGTTTTAACATCTACCGCCTCACAGGAATCGATCCCCCAAGGCACCGGAAGTGCCATACCCGTACCACAAGTTAGAAATATGGCATGTTCCACTTGCTGACCCACGCACTCGGCCTTTCACTAACTAACTGCAACACTGTGACTGTATGAAGAAGTACCGGTATCACCACCCATCACTGCATCAAAGAGCAACACTGAGCAACATTTGCTCGGGGTTGCTTCGGCCAGCAATTCATATCTGGACTACCGAGGCCGGCACATATTTTTCAATTGAATCAGATACCGATACCGACATTCGTATTTGCTCCAACGCCATCAAAAGAGCCCCCCATCTTCACTCTCCCTCCCACCTTTAGCAAAATCTACTACTAGTTGAAAACATTGTATTTTTAATGAACCTCGTGTGGTACAAGTAGAACCTTCCCTGCTGTGGAACCTGGGGAGGTCCGATTCCAACTTTTTGACCTCGGCCCACTTGGAAATATCATAGGTTAGCCCGAAGAGCCTATATAATCCGGCTACCTCACAAGTGTTGTCTTGGCTAAGTGGGCCATGGAGCTACCGTATGGAAGAGCTAAAGTTCTTTGCCCCCTAGATGCTCCCTGGCACGAGAACGAGGGATAAAGAGTGAAGGGGAAAAAAGAAAAAGAAAAGAGAGACAAGAAGGCAAATGCTGTCTCAAACAATTTCTGCCTAGCAGCCTCACCTGTACGGTGGCCATGTTTTGGAAATCGTAGGGTGGGTTTTTTTTTGCTTTTCTATGTTTAATTTTCCGAATCAGGTGGACTTGTGCATAGCACACACACGGTGTGCCGTACGTAACCGTACTGCAAGTTTTCTCGCTTTGGCTCCGATGGGAAGTTAGATATCGGGCTGTTTGTGGTTTGATCTCTGCTTCTTTGTCGGCGGTGGCTGAATTGTGTGCTGCCGGTAGTGTTAGTCTGTTCTCACGGTACTCGCACTACACAATACCGGTATAGTACTACAAGTAAATAGTAGTGAGCTTGTTGCTGTGCTCTTTGGGTGGGTGTGAGGGAGAAAGAACGAGAAACATAAACGGCCTGTGTGAAGCTCCCAAATGATTTGTTATCATTTTGCAACCCATGGGATCTTAACGTGCATAGGGGTTCTGTTACAGAGGGGTAGGTGGATAGAGAGAATGATACGGTACCGGGCCGAGGAGAATGAGGGGGGCGGTAAACCCACTGGGCTATTGCCCTCATGCAATTAGGTAGATGCGACTAAGTCATTTCAATATGTGCGACATTTCAATATGTGGGAAGATATACCTTCGCGCCGGCTTTTGTAGATATTTTGCACTACTGACAGCAGGTGTGAGGAAGGGACTGGAAATTAACCCCCGCGACATAACATAGACGCTCTATGTCACGGCGAACCTCCGAACATCCATCCAACTAGCCAGATAGTTAGCCCGGGCAAGTCTTGCAAAATTGATGCCTACCTTTCTCCCATGCCGGCGGCCCGGAAACCAAGAAAAAGAAAGCTAGTCCCAATAAATCCTTGGTACGATAAACCTCTCAAAGGTGTGAGCAATCTTTCAGCGAGCCTCCCACCACGGCCACTACCCCCACCATCGCCGCTGCTACCGGAACCACCGATGCCCCCACCCTCCCTCTTCCATCACCACTGTCAGGTTCTCAACTGCCCACATGCCATGGCCAACATGGCTTCTCTTTCCCTCCCCCTTTTTCGAGATTTGAGAGATATGAGGGAAGGGAAGGCCGGCTTCTGCTTCCTGTAAACCATCCAGCACTATGCTCCTTCTGAAATCCCTTGAAAATATTACTATTCGTTAGAGTGCCCGGGTATATATTGGCGACTAATGCTGTATGCTGGAGGGTAGAGATAGGCGGGTGTCATCCTAAATGCTGTGAATGGGCTGTTTTTCTTCGTGAAATAGTAATATTATCATATCATACCTAGGGGGATACGGGCGCGGGGTCTGGGTCGTGCAGGAAGAGATATCATACCAGACCACTTGGACTTCCAGGGAGGAGGTTAGGGCGATCATTTGTGCTGATATGTGTGGGTGTGCGAAGAAGATCTTATGGGTCATTGGTAACAGGTTGTGATTGTATTAAGGCTGTTACCCTAGAACTCCGGTAAGCTAGGAGAGTGATTATTGTCTAGGGGAAGCTGTGGGGTCCGGGGCATCTTCTGGATATTCTTTGGCTCTTGTATGTTACCGATCACTCGGGTTTGTTTTTGAAGGTTAGGGTGGTGCAGAGGGGTGTTTGGGGTTACGATTGTGCAATACCTATCGCATCCTGGGTGGTGACAATTTTAGTAATATTCGAACCTGGGTATTATGATAATATTATAAAGTTGTGTGAGCACATGTTGTCACGGCCTGGCAATTGGACTGCACGCTGCGGGTATACTTCTATCACACCCACTCTCTTCCTCCACGATCTTGGGTAGCGCCCCAAAGAAATCCCATAAACATAGTTTCCAACAAGGAGGAATTGCTGCTCCGCCCCGGTTGCTATCTTACCAAAGATTTAATTATGCCAATCATGCATGCCAATTATCGATGCCAATCAGCAATGCCAACAATCCCATAACCATACCCACTATGGCGGTATTCCAGTAATTTTGCGTTTCAAAAGCCCAAAATATGCCTTTTCTCCCATAAATTACCCAAAGGTCTCGACCTCCTGTGGCCGTACAGGAAAAGAAGAAAATATCTTCACTTTTATGCTACTTCAAGGATCGTCGCCCAGTGCCATAGTCCCGCCCACCACCATCACGGCGAAATCACATCGCCTCCTCAATTACCACAGCCCACACTCCATCCCCCACCTCCCCACCTCCTGATTCCAAACACAAGATCGTGTCTCAGGTCATATCATACTGGACTTCAGAGCCCCATGTCATATCTTGCCATGTCATAATCCAATTGCCTAGGCAGACACAACAAACCCCAAGCCTATCTATTCGTCTACATACCTAACCCGCTCAATTTAGTCCGGCACTTTGGTCCCGAATACGGACTGACACGGGGATTGGCTCAGCCAGTTGGTTCCGGTCGTCGTCCTATGAGAAAATATCCCACATACCCACCCACTTTCTCCACCTTCCTCTCTCCCCCCGAGTGCTCCCAACTTCGCTCGTTTACTCACACGCCCCCAAGAACACGTAAAAGAAAGAAACGGAAAAGAGTGAGCCCTAGTATCAAAATATAGCGTGTGGGTGGGGGGGGGGGGGGGGGGGGGGGGGGGGGGGGGGGGGGGGG
>Ga0307517_10001728_pt1 | contig 35986 bp, 40 predicted proteins | sample 23_EM_MG_FD_194515 | JGI IMG/M metagenome (GOLD analysis project Ga0307517, IMG submission 194515) | Populus trichocarpa ectomycorrhiza microbial communities from riparian zone in the Pacific Northwest, United States - 23_EM | ecosystem: Host-associated > Plants > Roots > Unclassified | place...
AAACGCTTCTGCAGTAAAGAATTTTTTTTTTTAAAAAATTCTAGGAGTGTTCGGATAACCTTTGGCTTGGATTGTAATCGGTCTTGGTGTGCGTAGATTTCACCGTCATCTGTCTCGTTTGACCACACCTTCATCTGAAATTAAGCAAACGTACGCTCGAAGGACTTTCAAAGTTTCACGTGCGTCCATAACTTAGTAACGACCGAGTCGACGAGTGGGAGTAGGAGGTATGTCACCATCCACAACATATAACTTTGAGATCATTGTACAGCAGCGTCGACCATCTGATCCAAATCCTGGAAACAAAGGATTAATGAGCTCATAGCAACCTGAAATGTCCGTCCTCGCTCCACATTTGTATAATTGTTCGAAGCCGGTCGCTATACTTGCTCCTCATTAACCGTGCCTTTTCCCAAAAAATGGCATGAAAACTGAGTCAATATCGGGGAGATTGTATCGAGTCTGGTTGTGAATCAAGTGCAGACCATAGTAGTGCCTCGTCTATGATTTCCGTCAGTGGATAACTATTTCAAGGAACAGAGGCCGAACGGATGCGTCAACTTGAAGCCGCCAATCGGATTGCTCGAAGAGCCCAGCCAATAAAAGTTGGAGTTGATTGGCGCTCATAATACAGAATTACAGTCGGCGACTGCCTGCAGAATCACTGATCGTCCTACATAAAGCACTCCCATAGAACCACGAATTACTCTCCGTCTACCTTCGGTTCTGCAGGATCCTTGACTGCAGCTGTGGATGTGGATGTGGATGTGGATGTGGATGGACCATTCTATTTGTGCCAAAATATCAGACGGATTCAGGAAAACGAAGAATTCAGCGTACCTGCCGCAATTTCGCGAGATGGATCTTCAATGTCTCTGCATAATTATCGAATCCAAGTGAGCTCATCGCGTGCAGGATGTCCTCTCCACCTATAGTTTTCCTCTTTTCAAGCTGACATTTTTCTGCGGCTTCCGAGGTGATAAACGAGATGAATTCGGAAACACATTCCTGAACACATTCTTTGGCGTCCTTCGCTATTTTAGCTGTGGGTGGAACCGCAGATTTCATGATTCTGGCCACATTGGCTATCTGTCAAAATATATAAAAAACCCTGTTGAAGAATCGCCGTAGTTCAGGAACTTACAGGTAAAAATCGATCCTGCTCACGATACTCCCCAACTTCCTGCTCGGTTATTGGATTTGGTTCTGGAGTTTCCTGTTCTGGGATGATCATGCCACCTCCGGTGTTCTCGTCTCTCGGGACAATCGCTGGCAACTCAGACATTACGGTTATCCAAGGTCCAAAATCGAGTAAAGCTGAAGCGGTGTAACAGTCCTCGCCCAATTGGGCTGCTTAATCAATGTGGTGGATGTATCTTGGCATTGGGGTATATCCAACCCTCGCATGGAGAAAGCCGAATCTCCGCTTCTTGTGTTCTCACTCATCAATAATGGACGACGAGACTGCAGAAATTGAACTTGTAAGGTTCATAATCGTGATGGATCACATTTCTCAGACATGTAGCCCGACAGCTTCAGCAGAATTTGAATAAAACTCGTCAAATATCGAAACGGATGACGAGTAGGTCAACTTCAAGTTCCATCTTCGGAATTCTCTTATATCTCGTAGCAATCCTCGACAGTTTTGATGGGAGGCTCGCAAAGCTGGAGAAGTCGATATTACCGCTCTATACAGCCACCCAAATCTTGAACAGACGGCGGAGCAGTATGATTATTCAACCAAACGTAAATTCCACCTTTGACATCCAGCGTGCTAGATATTGGCAGGACTCTGGAAAACCTCAAAGAGATGTCCTTTAACAGGGAAGATTTGGCTGCTGATGAGGCCATTATACTTAGAGGGTGTGTGTCAAAAACATGGTCGACCACAATTTCCACACTCACATGCTCGCACAGGCCCCAGCCAGGTCAACTGAATACGTATAAGGACGCCTTAGAACGACTCAATACAAGTATTGCTTTTAACACTACAGATGTGGATATCTCAGTCACGGTATGCAATAACGTTTCTTTCATTCCTCCAATTACCAATTCTTGAGTTACAGTCACGCTTGGTGGAGACCGGCGCCAAACGGTTAGCCCAGCTCTACACGCAGGTCGTTGCAGAGGGATCTTCAGGAGCAACGCCGGCACCGGGATCGGAATCCATGCCCAGCTCATTTCCGTCATCTTTACTACCAACTCTTTCGCCAGTGGTCAAATTTCTTCGAACGCTCCCTATACCGACGACACATCCCTCGCACCCTGCTGCATTGGATATCTTTGCTACATTTAAGGAAGCGCAGCTGGGCTACGCAGACATGCGAGGAAACTGGAGTGTGAAGTGCTTAGATGGCCAGGGCAAAAGGCTGGTTGCCCGAGCTGAAAGTGTGGATCCACTGACGACAGGAACCGAGTTCAGAGACTGGGTTGAACTTATGCTCGGCATTACAGAGGTACAGGAACCACGTTTGTTGTCGTTGATGAGCTAACTGCTTGGTTAGGAGGAATATAAGCTTCTTCTCGAACTTAGTCCACTTCCGAGCTCCCAGATGATTGCCTCCACCTTCGCTGTGCTCTTGGCGCCCATACTCAAATATTTCGGTCAAATACTTGGTCAGCTCGTCGCCCTTACGAAAAAATCTCTACAACAATATAGCTTTCTCGCCCTCTCTGCTTATGAAGGGCTATTATCGTTGCAGCCACACTGGGATGAGTTGCTCTCCCGCAGAGGTTCCGATTATGTGCAGGAAAAGAACGAACTGAAAGATGGATTACAAAATTTGAGGGCTTTGTGTCTTCGGAGTTTTCCCGAGTTCCTGGCAGATATCAAACTTGCTGCTGCAAGTAGAGACGTCAGCAGGGGCATGGATTCTTCATCTAAATTATCTGATTTTACTATCTCGGTATGTACAGACAATATTTTGCAGCCAATTGTACTGAAATGAAGCTGCCTAGACTGTCGAATACGTCAATCGCATTCCCCAAGTCCAAAGTGGTGTTGAATCCGCTCTATATGCTCTTGGTGACGGAAATTGGAAGATGGGCGAAGGTGTACAAGTTGGAAGGGGGGGGACAGATAATGGGAGCCTTATTGAGCATTTTCTTCGTCTGTGCTTTTCACGTTCAGCGTATATGAGGCAAATTGAACCAATCCTCTTGACAGACGATATCGTGACAACTACCATCGCGAGTTTGAATGCAATTTCTCGAAGCAAACGATCTCCTTTTCGTCCAGTTTTTCTTCTAAACAATATCTCATATCTAAGACAAAATCTCCTACTGGAACCGTCCGACGATGCAATTTCAAGTCTCATATCCCCAGCGACGTCTGAAGCGCTAAAGTCTGCTTTTCGGACCGCCAAAGCAGCATATTTCGATTCTAATCTCTCTCCCCTCATGCAAGTTCTCACAGAACACCCCAAAGATGAAATGAATAGAGCCGTTGTTAAGGATAAATTCACGAAATTCTTTGTCTTGCTAGATGAGGTAGTGGAGCGACACAGACTCGCCAAGGTGCTGGAAGACGACCCCAAGGCGAGAAAGGAGATTGAAGATGAGACTGTCATGTTGGTGGTTCCGTTATTCCGACTATTCATGCAGAAGCACAAAGAGTTTAGCAGAAGTACGTTGATTTTTTTTAGAATTTCAGTAACGAGTGCTTATATACTCCAACAGATCCACAGAAATGTAGGTCAGCTTTCAGACACTATTTCAATGGTTTTCATGATCCCGGTTTTCAGACATCAAACGGACTGCCGAGGATGTCGAGGCGCAGCTCAGAGGTTTATTTTATGTTATATATTGAACCTCTCATCGAACTTCCATATCTGTGTATGTCAGGATGTCCAGTTTGGCAAACTGAACGCGAGTTTGACGCGGTCAATGTGGTGCAATTTTCACACGACCTAAATTTCACGACCTTTCAAATGATTCAAAGATGCTGTAGGTAATATTACAGATGAATTAATAGCTGGTATATGAATTTAAAGGTGGATTTTTCCGACGTATTAATACGGAATGCACCGCGTTCCAGCAGTATCGTCGCTCTGGGGTTATCTTTCCCTTTGGTGCCATGCTTGACCATTTCAATTTCCCAAATCTTTCTCTTTTCTCGCTGAAGATAAATGGTTGCAAAATGACAATTCAGATCCACTTGGCTGTTTCTACTTTTTCCTATCCGTTCGTTGTTCGCCTTTGGAAATTTTCGTCTTCTTTCACTGTGCTTGTTGTCCATATGCATGGATGCTCCCGCACCTCATCCGTGAAAATAAAATGTCCGAAATTCGGATCGTATGTGCTTGATGCTTCGCGGTTTCTCACCTTTTTTGACCATTCATGAGTATCCAACAGCTGCTCGCAGCACGATTTGTTTATATAAATGGTAAATTGGTAATTTTACAGACACGAGAAGATATATGAGTTGATAGCTAATTTTTTCCATGCCTAGCGGTATGAAATGGCAAAACCAGACAGAACTTTTACCTACGTCTGCGTCGAGAACTGTGGATCGATCATCGGTCATCAACCATCACAAACATAACAAGATTGACAAGGATGAAGGCCAAGGAGTGATTTGCACCGCACGCAAGACTTGAGTCGCAATCTGAGAAAGGTAAGGAGAATGTTCGAAAAAAAAACCGAGTGTTATTCAATAACCTCGTCAGGCCTTCACCAAGGTCAACAAAACTCTTGGAGGAAGAACAAAAAATACTTACCGGAACACACCATCACGATAAATACAATCTTTCCTCGGTCGCGACGCATTGCAACTGGCAGGATCCTCAAAGACCTTTTCCTATGCAAAGGGTCAATTCTGTGGGATCAAAATTGAATTCTACAAGTTACTTACGTCAAGATTGGCAGAAAGCACATCAAGAAACACGCAGTCCGTTTTCTTGAATTCTTGGCCGTTTACAGTGCAATCCTTGGACGCAACACCTGAATGATACCGCAATGCATTGTAATCAGCATAAGCCTTTGAAGGAAGGAAAAACGGAAGACACCACGGAGGTCAAGACATGGAACGATCAATAGTCTTGATTATTGCCTTTCATGCCAAGGACCTACGGAGAGCCTCGTAAACATAACCTTCCAAAGCCTTGCCATCATTTCTCTTCACAAGAGAAGCGATTTCTGCTGCATGCTCGCTGCTAAGGAAATAATTAACCAAGTCTACGAGATGCAAGGGCGGACGGCGCAAAAGGAGACCATGGGTTCGGTGCTGCTGAGCCGCGAAAGATATTCCGATTGGAGAGGGGGAGACGACGTCATGAGGGAAATTTTGTCTGGGTCAGCGGATCTGGAACCAGGGATAATATTTGGCAATGAGGCAGAGGGTGAGGATGTCATAGGGAATGTGGATGAGTTCTTCCCCATGGACGTCGAGCACGGATAAGGAGGTATAATGGGAAAGTGGCATGATCGACAGAAGGGTTCTCATACATATCTGTCAACAGAAACAGGTTCATTCAAAAGTCGAAGTTACACACCGTAATTGCCAAGTAGATGTTGGTGCACTGGTGATGCAAGGGCAGTTGTCCGATCGTGTCGATGCCTTTTTCTCTGATCTCCTCTTTGCTATCCAGCTGAGGTACGTCTTCCGTCTTGTCTGCCCTCCAGTCTTGTACCTGGGCTAAAATTCAGGCACTTTCCTTATTCAATTTCCCCTCTTTCTCTTTTACTTTTTTGGCAAGCCGTTGCCTTCGCTGATCGGGATGATGACACCGCATTTTAAGCCCTTGGCTGGGAACTGTCAAAGACGGCATTTGGGGAAGTTGCCACAATCCGAGGGGCTCTGGCTGGTTGAGGAGCAATCGGGGTGTGAACGCGGTTCGAAACAGTCAGTGAATAGAGTAACCCTCGTCCAAGACCCGCTGCGTAGAGTGCAGGTGCTGGCATAGACTTCTTTAGGACGAAGGGTAAAGCATAGTCACGTCACAGTCAAACCAGGTAAAGAATAAAAGTAGGGCATAACCAATCGTTTCTAGCCATCGAGAATTATAGATCATGGAGTGATCAACGTTAACGCCAACAACTGCAGTGTGGCAATGAAGTAAGTACAACAAAGGATTCATCATATGTACTAGTTGATGATCGAACTATTATTATTGCTTCCCGAGTCCGCTAGCGGACTCGGGGAAAAGAGAGTTACATACATAGGTTTTCAGAATGGTCTTTTTTGAAGGTCTTCTTTGCCCCCCTCCTCGATGCTACTCTCCTCGGTCAAACCAGTGGCCGCGGTTGTATAACCAGTGCGAAGTCTAGCCCAACATGATTTATTTGCAAAAATTAGAAGTGAAGAAGTTCAAGAAAACGCACTGGTATTGGTATAAAATGCCTAAATCATGGCGAACATAAGAAGAGGGTCTGGGTGTACTACATCAATATTAAGCAGACCGGGCTTGATCAACGGGCTTAAATCCAGATCTTCGTTCAGCGTGTGTGTTATATCGCCCAGGTTTACTTCAGCGGTGGAAGCACCATCGATGACAGAGACGGAAAGTTGGACAGGGGTTCGAAAATGCAAAGAAGCGAGATCAGCAAGTGGCGACCAATTGACTTGGTGAATGGAGAAGGTTTCAGCGAGTTTGATTGTGGTTTGTAAAGTTAGATGTTGGAGAGGAGGACAAATCAGTGATTGAAGGACCTGGAGGACGGTAGGGAGGGAGTAGGAGCAATAATGACCGTTTTGCCTTTCGTGGAGCGTAATGAGGATATGAATGGTGAGACGCTCTAGGTTCGGTAGTTGTGCCAAGGAGAATCCCATACTAGTACCAATAATAGGATAATTACTATTAGTGGGATGGGTAAAGGTTCCGTTGGAGATGTTGTAATGTGAGGTGTCTATGACATAAAATCATCAGTTTCGATTAGAAAAAAAAGGAAAATGAATTTACATGCGGATGACAAGTCCAAAGTTAGCTCTTTGAGAGTTTTAAATGGAATTTGTTGGAGTGTGACGAAATCATATTCACAACCGCCTATGAATACGAGAGATCGGATGTTACAACCAAAGAGTGCCCAGAACAGAATCCTATATGATTCGTCACGTCTGTATACCCGTAGGGTATCTAGTATGAGTGGCCGTTTACTCAGGCTATAAAAAGGATTGATGTCGCATATAAGAGAGAGTTCGTCGAGTGAATGAAAGTGATCGAGTATGTCGACAGGGAAAGGAGAGATGACCACAGTGACTCTTTTGAGGGTCGGTAATTGAAGGCACTTTCTTAAAGCGATATTGAAGGAATCGTCCAAGTCGTCCCATGTCAATGGTTTTTTAATGTTCGGATAGAGCACAATTTTGTGCAGGAGAGGGAGACTGGTCAAGACGAGAGATGTTTCACGATAAGCCTCGGCTCTCGTTTCGTTGTTTTCTGGACCTCGAAGTTCAATGCACAAGGTACGGATGTAATTCACGATGTGAGGTTCTGTGGATAAGATATTGTAGAGCTTGGAGTGGGAGAAGAAATTTACGGGTTGAGATGAAGGACAGAAATTGCAGAGACCGATATGCAAGAAGAAATGGGGTTTTACGAGATTGGAGAGATGTGGATACGCTTTTAAGCATGAGATGAGGGAGTCGTGTTCTAGCTGTAAGAAACTTAGGATATTGTCGATGATGTCAAGAGGAATCACTGTCATGATGATGGAAATGGGAAGAACAATCTAACAGCTTCTCCCGACGTTGCACACTTCTTCTTATCTTATCTTATCATGCTTTACGAGGGCAACGTAGACGAACAACACCGAGTCCACAACATGTGGATCTATTTTCTTGCCAACGGCTTTCCCGGAGAATCGACATCAAATCCAGTACTAACAACTTACTCAGGGTCTTGCCTTGTCAAAACGAAGGCGGAACCCGAAGACCTTTCGTATCCTCCAGATTGCTACCTCGATTTTCTGTCAGGTTGGGCCCTTGACCTGGGAACTAATAAGCGTCAAAAGTCGGAGTTTACATATGATTAACACACCAATCAGCATGATATCACCTGCGAGCGAAATCTCGGGCTTCTTTGGTCAACGGGGAACATCTTTATTCACGAGAATCCGCATACTCAGACTTCGGCAGTCCTTATCGTCACTGGCCTCCCAAGACACCGCCCCTGGACCAATACCATAGCACTCAGACCTCGAATGAGAGATGATCAGTGGAACGCGATGAAACAGTAAAGGACTTGGACGGTGAACGAACCGATAGAGGTTTGAATGATCTGAGCAAACTGCGTTACGATAGCTATGTGCAGTCTTTGCAGGACAAAAATTGGCGTCTGGAGGGTGAGGTGAGGTGGAAAGAGGAAGAAGTGAAATGGAGGGAGGATGAAATAGGGAGGAAAGATGAACGAGTGAAGAAAGCCGAACAAGAGTTACAAAAGTTGCAAAAGGAGGCGAAGAGGATGGCCGAAGCGGATTTTGAGAGAAAAAAGAGGAAGCTAGGAGGAAGGAAATAAACTAACTCCCTATCGTTCGAGATCGGTCCGTATCCATTTACGAAACTGGGATTTAATATCGAAATTGGGGATGCGAACAGAAATTCGCCCAGCTCCAGAGTCCGAAGACTGTGCTCTAATCAACATGTATAAAAAATTAGAGGGCGCTCTTACCCTTGCCAAATATCCTGTATAATATATAAACGTCCATAATTGTTCTTTTGACAATGTTGAAAACCTGAGCACCATCCATCAGCCATGCTTTGGAGAAGAAAGAAACGGGACAAACGAAGAATAGACTAAGTCTTCAATACTGATGTCAATTGTCTCGCCCATCGAGGATGTCTTGGAATTTGGTACGAAAGTCCTCATCGCTATCCAGCAACGCGATAATGGCGCCCTGAATGGCTTTGTCATATCCTGCAAGAAGGTCAGTGTCAAGATGAGGTAAAAAAAACTTAATTACCAGACTCGGCACCATGGAAGTGACACATTTCTTGAAGGCTTGCTGCAAGTCCACCAAGTACGACCAGACATTCCCTTCGCACCGCCCGTCAGATATCAGCATCGAGAGGGCAACAAGCACTGAATCACATACTGAGAAATCCAGATACATGACTGGATACTTTCCAAACTTCGTTTCGAACCTCACATCCCGAGCGATAGTGGGTTTATCATGTTGACTGTGATAGAACTTACCGAAACATCCGCAAGAGTGGTCTTGCCTGAGCGGCGGGGGCGAAGAAGAAGATGGACTGGGGTGCGATCCTCAAAAAAGTCCGCTAGGGCAAGACTCTTGTCGACAAACAAGCCGTCTTCTGCTAAACCAGCAAAGTCGTATGATGACGTGTCAAGTACATACGACTCTAAGGCGATGCAGCGAAAGAACATGAGTCGGATGATAACACGAGTTGCGCCGAAGCCTCTCGCCAGTCCGCAATTTTTTAGAGATCAGTCTCTGGAGATGTAGAGCTTGAGCGTTTTGAAAGAACTGTTTGGGTTAACGATGACTGGGAGGGAAGGGGCATGGCGATGTCGTCAGAATTGGTCCCAGCCGGTATTTGGATGATTATATGCAGGTGGTCCTGAGCTAATTGCTGCGAGAATAGCGTCGAGAGTTTCTGAGAAGGGCCTATTTTTGTGGCAACATCGGAAAGATTAGGAAACTTTAAGCTAACACGGCGGGCAAAGGTATCGTCGGGTTCCAAGGGTTCCGATTCCCTCACCTATAAGAAAACGGGCACAATGTTATGATTTTTTAGACATCGCCTACACCTTCCACAGAGTAGGACCTTTGGATGGCACCGTAGACTTAATACTGGCGTGAATGACCTGCTTCAAGTTGTCGACGTCGATACACAGACACAAAGGCGGAACGACCTTAAACGCATGACGATCACCTTCGATGAGACACGAGAGGGGGAGATTCTCTTCTGAGGGACACAAACGTCGACTGGATGAAAGCGATGGATGAAAAACCTGGTTGCTTTGAAAGGGATCCATTGGCTTGTGTCACCAGTCACGCGCACGCTTTGCACGAACGTTCATCCGTTTTCATATACTTCCTGTGGTTGTGCTTTGACGCGTTCAACTTTTCCTGACCACGACCACACAAGTCTTTGAGTGAAATGTCTTATAATCTATGGGGTGACGGTGATTACGCTGGCTCAGATGATGTGATTTCGAGTTTATCCACCTTACTGCTTGTAATGACCCGCACAGATGGACAGTGTTCTTGAATACTCCCGCCAATTCCATGACCTGTCGCGACCCATGTCGGTACCTGACCACAACACCCCCGAATATGAAGTGCAGGTCCCTCAGGCCTCGACTTCACGCGCCGAAGCCCAGTCTCATGGCTTCATGCCCGCTGTAAAGCAATCTGGTGGCCCTTCATCAACGGAATTACGTGCCCGTATTCAAGATTTAGACGACGAGGTCCGCGGCTGTTATGCCGATATTGAGACTATCCAAAGTCGAATTCAGGAGTGTTTAGCGGAGAAGCGAAAGTTGGGTACCATTTTGGAGAAAGCATCGACAAGGCAAAATGTGACCCCCAAAACTGCTGCAGATTTCAAAGGAAAAGGGGTGGCTGTCGGGAATGTCAACTTTCTAACGCAATCATTTGACTGGACGGGTGGACTGCGAGCTCGAATGAAATCCGTGTTTGGAATAAAGGAGTTTCGACTTTGTCAGGAAGGGTTGGTTCACTTAATATCTATTGCCAGAATCTTCGTCTGAGAATTCAGCAGTGTCTGCAACGCCAATATGGATGGGCGCGATATCGTATGCATTATGCCGACAGGTATGAATCGTGGTCTATCAATAAATTACTTTACTCAATATCCTCGAAGGTGGTGGGAAATCCTTGACCTACCAGCTTCCGGCGCTTCTGATGACAGGCTGCACCCTCGTTGTTTCACCTCTAATATCTTTAATGACAGACCAGATTCTCCATCTCCGAGAGGCTGGAGGTATGTGATAATGGGAAAAATATTTCTTGGTACTTATACTATTACAGTGCCAGCTGCAATGATTACATCAGGAACTCCCGAAACTGAGAAGAAACAGACACTTCAACGTCTTCAAATACTGACGGAGCGGTCTATGAATCGTACCGAAAAGGAGATCAAGTTGATTTATGTGACCGTACGTATTTGTGTCAGAAGCTTTGACGCTCTATTTATGAACTTAACAGCCTGAAAGAATGAGTAAGGACAAATCGTTCCGATCATTGTTGCAGAAGGTCGACAACGCCGGAAAGTTAGGTTCGTACAACGCATAGAGTATCTTTACAAGCAGCTCATGAAGGTTCTAGCAAGAATTGTTATAGATGAAGCTCATTGTGTTTCTCAACTTGGTCATGACTTTCGGTAAATTTTTTCTCCTTCCGTCTATAAAGATGTGTTCAATTATTCTCAGTAAGGACTACAAAGAACTACACATACTACGCAAGATCTTTCCGCATGTGCCAATTATGGCTCTTACTGCGACATGTGGTCCACGGGTCTTAAAAGATCTGATTTCGATACTTGGTCTGAAAGAAGTCGTTTCTGGCGAAGGTAACGTTACCTCTCATAGCTCGGCTGCAACGACTCTAAACTTCTCTGCGAAGATGCTCCGCCATTCGGCACGGTCTTTTTCAGTTCGCCCTTGTATCGCAAAAATCTTCATTATCGCATAGTTCCAAAACCGGACAGCACCAAGGATCAGTATGAAGCAATGAAAAATTACATTCTAGACAACCATGTCAACGAAACCGGCATCATCTATTGCTTGAGCAAGAAGGTATCAATAATTATCCTGATACGCTATCTGGCTCACTTCCTTTCAAGGATACGGAATCTGTGGCTGAACAGTTGAAAGTACTAAGTGGAGGGCGGATTAAAACTGGGGTTTATCACGCTGATATTGCCCCCAAGAAAAAAGAGAGTCTACATGAAGCCTGGCGGGAGGGTAAAATCAAAGTAGTATGCGCGACGATAGGTGATGGTATCCATTTTTGACTGGAAGTTGTGTTTGATTCCCTTTGCAGCTTTTGGCATGGGGATTGATAAAGGTGATGTGCGATTTGTACTCCATCATTCCGTAAGTTTATCTCCTTGTCCATCCGTTCTCGCTTCCACTTAATGACCTAGATATCGGTTGGTAACTGTCCCTGGTAGGAATTCTGCATGAGCCCCTTACGTTATCAATTTTCAGAAATCACTGGAGGGTTATTATCAAGAATCTGGGCGTGCGGGTCGCGACGGGAAAGATTCCGACTGTATCCTATTCTATCGCCCTCAAGATGCGTCATCACTAGCAGCTACCACGGCCGGGGATAATAATAGTGAAGAAAAGTGTTTGTTCAATCACCTTTTGAATTATCCGGTATTCAGATTTGGAATAGTGCATGCAATGCTAAGTTTTGCAGAGGAGCTACGACGTTGTCGCAAAGTCCAGTTTGCGGAGTACGTCGAATGTATTTATTCCTCGCCAGTGCCTTGACCATATGGTGCAGATATTTCTCTCATGCACAGCTTTCTGTATCGACCTGGTCGACAGCTGAGACTCGCGCCTTGGATCGGTGTAGCCATTGCGATAACTGTTCGCGGGATGAGGATTCGATTGAAAATCGTGATGTTACATTACCTGCATGGCAGCTGCTGAAAATACTACAAGCAGTTCGACAGCAAGGCGGAAGACTTACTTTGAGTAAACTGGCAACCCTTGCTCGTGGTGGAGCCAAAGGCATGTATGAAGTTTTCAAAGGCAAGAAAAGGGAAACCGAGAACTTAAAGATCGACCTTGACACTGTCTCCAGCGGTCCTGTCAACATGAGCAAAACTGTGAGTTATCTACATTTTTATTTGCTTCTCGGGTTGAGTACAGATCAACAGGACGTTGAACATCTGATCGTCAAACTCACCATTCAGAATTTCTTCCAAGAAGAATATCAGCAAACTGCTTACAACATAATCGCATATATCGGCCCTGGACCTGTAGCTGCTCGACTTAATTCTTTGAAGCGTCAGGCAGTGGCGGATGGTGAAGCCAATGTCAAGCTGGAATTTGATTTCATCAAACGAGGGTCCAAACCGAAGCGTCCATCGAAGAAGAGGGCTTCGGACGATGGGGGAACTTCAGAAATTCCCCCGAAAAAAAGGAGAGTAGAACACGCCTCGACTGCCGATTTTGACGACATGTACGAGTCTGACAATGATTTTCGATCCATTGAAGAAATTGCAGACGGTGAGGATAGCAGGGAGGGAGAGAAATTTGATTGGTCATTCTCTTTGAGGGATGAACTAGTGTCACATGCAGCCAAGGGGAGATCCAAAGTTCAGGAATCTGAAGTCATTGTCCTTTCTGATAGCGACGACTAACTCATAATGTATTATAAAGTGCTTTTGATTCGATGGACGTCTGTACAGTTCGTTACGTTTGCCCATGTGTAAAACTATTGTACTACTTATTGTAGATGTATCAAATACTATGGCAGAATAATTTATGCTGGGGCTGGCTTAACGCCGAAATAATTATACTAGGAGCAGAAACGACAGAAAAATAAAAGAAACTTATTTGCTTGAAGGTGATACCCGGTCAATTTCAAGGTTTCTTGAGGGCAGGACGAGGTAGTGCTTTTGGGACCCGGCAATGGCTTATATCAATACGGATGCCATCCTCGTTCATCCATCCGTCACCAGGTTCTGGATAATCATCCAAGTCCAGAGGGTATTCTTCCCCCGAGCGTGGGGGTCTGTAGTCACCATTGTTCGTCCACAACTGGTCTCTAAAAAAAAAGAAGGTGAGTGTAAGGTCATCTCAAGCGAGTAACGACGACTTGCCCTCGGCGGTTAAACCACCCTTTTCTCCTTGGAGGTGCCAAAATGGGTGAAGGAGCAATCAAATTATCCGTCCAACGAACTGATCTGACCAATGGTGCAGAATTTCTGCTGTGCAGCGGTGGTCGAATCGGCGGGCCGACCTGGTCTCCATCCGAATGGCGGCGATGAGGTTCAGGAGGAACCGGAGTCGGTGAGGAGCCTAGAGTGGCCTTGGAGGGTAGTGAACTGGATGTCGTTGCAAAATTGTTTACCGGAAAAGATTGTAGGGCTGCTGAAAGCATGCGCTCATGTTTAGTGGTCTCTGATTGTGGATTGGCAAAATTAACGTTTTGACGTTCATGGACGTTGCGTGATTCGCGGGAATCAAGGGATTTGGGTATGCTTGCTTGGTCATAGAGGGTCTTCGACTGACGGAGATCCGTTGGCCTATGCTCGGAGGCGGTTACCGACACAACTTGAGAATCTGGTTGTAAAAAGGTGCCGAGAGTACCCTCAGGGGACAAGTGCAATGGTCCTTGGGTATGCATGGGGGCAGTGCCATGGGAAGTTTCGTCTGTAAGCTTCGAGGCAGCTGTCCGTTCGGTACCAGTGGTGCGCAGACGCCTATGACGTTCGAATCCCCTGTCGTGGTCGGCATCTTTCGTTGTGCGCCTCAAGGAAATAATATCCTCATGAGGAAGTGTCCGATTTGATGGCGAAACTGAGGAACTTGAGGAGTCACTGGATGACAGGCTAACCTCACCCGGAGGCCGGCAATTGTTGACGTAGCTGGACTTTTCATCCAAGACACTTTTGGGACTCGACTTGCGAGAGTCTTTAGCACGCATATCAGGACTGTTGTGGTCGTTTTGCGAGGACAATGATGGAGGTTCTAAGGGCTGGATGTGCGAGGGGCCTCTACCCGGAGGTCCCGGCGTCTTGGTGTCCCTCCTGAGATTAGAACCGAGAGGGATCCGCTCTGTGCTTTCTAATTCTGTGGCATCGTTAATTTGTGATAACTTGAGGACACCCGTGTACTGCCGTGAATCGGGGGAAGCATTATGAGGAGAAGTGTGATTCTTCGAGGTTGTCGACGGTTGGACTAAACTTGGTGCACCCGATCGGGGTTGTTGCTCATACTGCAAACTTTCTTGAACATCGCTAGCAACGGATTGAGGTGAATGACCATTAGCGGTCACGACCGGAGGTGTGGGTTTTCGTGGAATCTCTGCCGGAAAAATAGACGACGGTCCCAACGTCTGACTCTTCTCTACTTTCGATATGTAAGTTTGCGGATCGGAATGGATGAAACCTGTCAGAGGAGATATGCCATTCTGTACGATCCTGGAACGAACTAAATCAGATGTTCCCCCATGATTGCGGTTGCCAGCTGGTGGTGACGATTGTGATTGAGGAGATCTGTTCGCGATCAGATGTTGCTCTGATGGAAGTTGAGATGGTAAACGTTCGACGATCGGGGGACTAAGATCATGAGGGATGGAAACCACAGGGCTGGCGTAAATACGGTAGGGAGACGATGAGAGTTCCTTTTTCTCGTTTCCGATTTGTCCTGGAGGGAAGTGTAGGTCTGGATGACGAGGTTGAGAGGCAGACAAGGCGGGGTAGGGCCGTGTATGCATCGAAGATAATTGCGGCATATGGATTGAATCCCGGAAGCGATCGGGGGGATATTTCGGAGGCGATGGGGAATTGTCGAGGGATCCCGCATGCGATATGGCGTTGTATTCAGCATTTATCTTCGCGATCCGATCGCGCTCGTCGACTTCTAATTCCGAAATTGTACTTTGGCTGTCTTCAAAGAGGTCGATAGGGAAAGAGGGATGAAGTGCACGAGGCATCTGGTCCCCTGTAACAGGTTGGAAAGGGGTCATCGAACGGACATTAATAATGGAAGAAAAATGCTGGCTGGAAATCATGTGGTCTCCTGACGTTGATACTGTTCTACCAGGGGCGACTTGAGATGATGGGATAGGAAATGGGAAGTCGGTCTGAGTGACCCGATTCTCCTCAGGAATGTTTAACCGGTCGATAAGAGACTCAGAGTCCAGTGGACTTTTTAAGGTCTCTACGCTAGCAGTGGACATAGTCGAGGATTCTGTTCCGATCGAGCTAGCATCTTCAAAGTCCAGGAATTGGGTCGATTGGTCGTAATCGAAAGGATTGGAAGAATATATCGCGTAATCTTGACCATAAGATGGATTATATGAGCTGAAACGAAAGAGGTCATTCAGAAAACCAGCAAAAGACGGAAGGACATACCTATTAGGATACCAGTTAGCTGGAGTTCCCTCTGTGGGTAAGATCGACAGATAACCCAGGTCGTATAAGTTAGGGTTTGCAAGGTATGTCATATTGGGGTTGGTGGACGACTTGGCGTATCGATTGGACGACTATGGGTGAATGTATAAATAGGGAGTAGAGACTTTGTGCACACATCATATTACCTTTGAAGAGGGGTTATGCATGAATTTCACGTTGGTTGAAACGCCGGGGAGGATAGAGGAGGAAAACATATTGCCGAGTGAGAGAGCCAAGCATTTGGATTCAGTGCGTTCGAGAATGGCGTACTTATGTAGCTTTGGACGCAACACCATGTTCAACCCACGAGTTTAGCTCGAGGTCAGCCATGCGGTCAGAGCTTGACAAATCCGTAATTTCACATCTTGGACGACCAGTGTGATATGCAAAGATTCTCGATTATGGAATCTCTGGGATGTCGTCACTGTTCCACGCTGGGGTATCTGTGATCCCATAATGTGAATGAGGGTTGTATTAGAATCTGGCTAGGTTTACGAACCGCAATCAATGTGCACATTAACAACCGGATGTCGACGATTTGTGTGAAGCCATAGGAGTCCACAGACGCTCTACGAATTTTGTGTCAAGCGGGCTACAAGCAGGGTCGGAGCATGCATTTACCTTTGTTCACGTCAGAAGGAATGCGGTACATTACTGAACCTGCCGCAGGCTGACGACCTCGAGCTGGCACAACTTCCCACAAGTGCAACGAGAGCTCGTCACACTTCGGTAACGCTCGCAGATTTCCGTTGTGATCAATCGATATTGTCCGAAATCAAATAAACCGATCCACCATTCGTTCGATAGTACGTACTCCTACTGACTAGTACTGACTCCTTATGTCCGACATAAATTACCGTCTCTCGATCGCGAGTTTGATCTCCGCAGTCTCTGTAAATGAAGGATTAAATATCATCCAAGGTTTCAGTCAGCTGAACTGTTTTTATTGCCACTCAGTATTACGCACCAGTTAGTACCAGACGAATAATCAGGAGAAGGCGTCTGCTTTGGGATACCATAAGTGAGCGTTTTGCCTTGCCGTATTCCGATGCTCAAACACTGTCTCCGCAGGTACAATTGATTTCTTGGCTGGATGGATTTTCTGAGCATTACATCATTCGAAACCTAATTTGCAGATCTCTTGCAAATCTCGACTGGGGAATCCAATTTCCAAGTGCATTGTAAAATAAACTCACGGAGCAGGTAGCCTCTTCAATTTCTTCTCGAACATCTGAGAAGGATGGATGCTGTCGGTTGGTGAATAACTTTAAGGCACTCAAGAGATATGATTGCGGCTTACAAATATTGGATGCAGGATACTGTACACGCTAAAATTCGAACAACATGTCACGTCACAATTCTGTGTTGTTTGGTACGCTTGGCGAAATGTCACGTCACTTATGAGCCTTCCAAATAAGGTAAATTTTCGGCGCCCTTCGGGCGATTCTTCCATATATAGTACTATATTATTAGTAGCTGTTGCTCCGATCAAAACCTGTTGTTCAGTCACGTCACGACTGGGGGTGTTGTTCGAATTTTAGCGTGTACAGTACGCCATCTTGAGTAGATGATTAAAGATAGGAATCTTGAAGTTGTCATGGCTGTCGCCTATCTACGTCATGTGAAGTGCGAGCACGCGAGGAGATTCCTCTTCTTGAAACTGGGTGAAAGATTTTCGCACTCACGAGTCACGACCCACAATAGTTTGCAATCCGGCAACTCTCGAACACCGCACGAGATTTTATCCAAATACGGCTTCCTCGCCCTCACCTTCATATTCCTAGAGAAGACTGCCAATTAAAAATCTTCGCCAATTCGGAGGTGGAGGTACCTTGTGCGCTGTGCGGGGAAGGGTGTGTCAGTTCGTTGGGCAAGCTGCCGATGAACTTCAAGTCGGTCCGTGTGCTGTCAGAGGAGTGGGTGAAGAAGTGGAATGGTCCTCATGACGTGAGAAGAGGTCTCAAAGAGGTGAAGAGGGTCTCGCGATCGCGAGTCGTGGTGACGTTTAGGCTCGTAACCAGCCGGAGAACGCTGCGCAGAGCCCCCTCATGGAATGGTCACCGGTCTAGATGACGATTGTGAGCTCGTGGTCTAGGTGGCTGGTGAGAGGACAAAGAAATCGGAAATCGGTGCCAGTGGGTGAAGAAGGCCGTAGTAATAGTATGCGTATCTAATATCGGAGTCACAGTACTCGCACAGTAACAAACTCACATGATTTCGTCACATCTCCAAAACTCTGACAGTGAACTGTATGCCTTTCGGAGAGATCGTATGTGGCGCTCCTGGTAGCGGAAAATCCACTTATTGCTATGGGAAACACCAGCTTTTTACTGCTCTGGGCCGACCAATATCTGTAGTGAATCTGGATCCCGCAAACGATTCCTTACCTTACCCATGTGCCGTTGACATTTCATCACTCATCACCCTGGAAGAGGTCATGAAAAGGTACGGCCTAGGTCCTAATGGTGGCATGCTCTATTGCATGGAATATCTCGAAAAGAATTTTGATTGGCTGGAGGAGCGACTTCGCGATCTTGGAAATGATGCATATGTCATGTTCGATCTGCCAGGTCAGGTCGAATTGAGCACAAACCACGAGAGCTTGAAAAACATCCTTGACAAAATCTCGAAGAAATGCTTATATAGGGTATGTCTTCCGTTTTATTTTTAATTTATAACCTCTTATGAAATGTAGTTGGCCGTCGTTCACCTATGTGATGCCCATTATATCACAGACGCCTCGAAATATATCTCCGTCCTCCTGCTCGCACTCAGAGCAATGCTTCAGCTTGAACTCCCTCACGTCAATGTTCTGTCCAAAATAGATCTATTAGCTCAGTATGGTGAACTAGGTATCGATCCGCCTTTCACCGATCTATAGATGATCCACTGACCATCACTGGGATAGACTTCAACCTGGACTTCTACACGGAAGTACAAGACCTTTCATATCTCGAGAACACTCTCAACGCGTCCCTTTCACCTCGCTTCGTTGCTTTGAATATGGCAATTATCTCTGTGATCGAAGATTTCGGTTTGGTGGGATTCGAGACCCTTGCGGTTGAGGATCGCGAGTCTATGCTGAATCTTACAAGAGTCGTCGATAAAGCAACGGGATACATTTTCATACCCCCTCATACTACTTCTGGTCCTCCTGGAACAGTCGACAATCCTTCCGATATGTCGCCCTCGAGTCGCCCGAATACATACTCGCTCTTCACCACCGCAGCTGGATCGATGAAAGCGCCGAGTAGCGACGTCAGACACATACAGGAAAGGTGGATTGATGCACGGGAATCTTATGATGCTTTTGAAAGCCGAGAATGGCAAAAAGAAGGGGCGCAAAAGCGTGAATAAAATATTGTATTAAACGTCATGGGTAGCAAAGATGGTTTTGGGTGGGCGGTAGGCTGGGTTCGTTAAGCACGGTGAAAAGTGTAACAGAGGTGCGAACAAGCAATTGCACTTTTCGTTCATACCAAGCTTTCAATGAGCGTCACATCTGGCAAAGCAGCCCAACTTCCATTCAATCTAAGATATGGGTCTCACAGTTAACTATTATTAGGAAATCGATGCAGCTGTTACCGGAAAAATGGTTTTTCCTTATTGTCCTCCTTGTCAAAACCGTCCTTTGCATATGCATACTCAGCACATCGTGAGTTTCAATTTTGTTGTAACTACTGTGATGACTTGCATTTTCTAGGGAGTTCATTGTTCTGTACCCTATTTTAATGGCATGCGGTCGCATGTAATTGTCACCACAAGCAGTTTATAAAATAAGCAGTACAGTAAGCTACATTATTGTAAGGTTCTAACCGTGCACCGAACGGGTACAGTGTAGTCGTTCCGAACCGTTCGGTGGATGTCCACCGAACATCTATATGGCTAGGATCACATTTGAAAGGATGCGTACCTAAGAGTGATGCACAGCCGAATTCGTTAGGCGTGTCAGGTATGGTCGCAGATCTATCTCCGCTGAGTACGGATTGAGATTGCACAGCTCGGATTTTGGCTCTGGACACACCAATGTTATACGAGGTGGGATGAGGAATACGAACTTCCATTCCTCCAACGGCGGAACATGTTGGCACTTTTGTAAGAAGTCCACGAAACCCGGCTTGATAGAATGTTTCAGACTGACGGTGAATTGGAGGATGTAGAGGATGCCGTTAAGGAGGAGGAAAGCGTCGACTGCTTCTTGGATTTCTGAGACCGGAATATAGAAAACATCCTCGCCAAAGAGACAGAATCTCATTGGCCTTGAATTCTTGGATCGTGGTGGGGCGGGAATTTTATCGTCTGCGACTGATGCAATGCTTCCTTGCGCTTGGCCTCCAGAGTTTCGTTGAGCAGCGGTGTGTGGCTTGTATACCACCGTGGTCGGGATTTGGTGTTCGAGCGTCGAGAGAGCCGGACCATCGGAAAAAGGGTGATATTGAGCCCTTCCGGGACAACACACAATCCTAATGCCTCGAACAGTGTGCCGCACATATTCTTTGTCTGTGGGGACTTTGAAAATAAGGTGTAAAGCTCGATCCGTTCGTTCCTCGAGACGATTCGTAACTGGAGGGCGAGTCTTGACTTGATCGACTCTGTAATCGGTGATAGGGTATGTGCACTGGGCAAGATATCGCGTTCGATTCGGCTGATAACACCAATATGATCTTATCCAGAAACAACGACCTAGCGTTGCTGACCATTTTCCTGAGCCCGTCTGGGGTGATCCCCGAAATAGCGGCATCAACTGCTAGCTTGTATTGCTCTAACTCGAAGGGATCGTTTAAAAGCCGGATGATGCGTGGGGTCGGTCCAAGCTCTTCGAATGTTCTTTTGATCTCGGCATTCGTCAACTCCGAGTCAGGTAGGAGAATTGGCAGACTTTAAATGATGTGGTCAGTATGACGAATATTGTAAGGTGTAGCAAACGAACGCTCGAAGAATCTCCCTCCAGGTCCAAGGGTTCATAACCACGGTGACAACATCCACAGTCTTATGGAGGCGTTTCCAACGGTAACTGTCTGGAGAAGAAGTGTAAATCACAAAAAGACGAGTACGATTCCGGACAAGTTCTGGTGGAACGCCGTCTAGGGCCTGGTCCGAGTCGACCAGGGTCCACACGAAGATCTTGAACTCGTTGTCGTGAAAATCCGGAGTCATTTTGTAGACGCCATCGTCGACAAAAATATAACCTACAATACCTCATACCATACGACCGGTTTCTTTTCGGCACAGCGTCGACGTAGCACATATACTAAAGACACGCTCTTGCCTTCATCTATGATCAGAAGGATGTCCAAAGGATATAGAGAAACGCACTCACCGCCTCCGGGCTGGCCAGTGATGACAACTCCTTGAGCCCTACGGCGTTTGTAACAGAGATCGTATTTCGATTCCGTGTAATTGTAGACACGAACATAATCAGCACGGATCCAGATAGTCTCGACGTCCGAAACAGGGTTTGGGCTGATATCGAGTTCATAACAACCTGGAATGAATTCATCGCTCACGTCCACGTCCATATCCGCATCCGTAACGCCTGTGTCCCCGTATTCATAGTCCATGGAAATATCGTCGCCCGAGTGGTCTGAGGGCAGGGTTGTCAAATTGCGCCACTCTCGCTCGTCATCAGCCATGCTCTTCCCCCAAAACTTGGCATGAAACTCGCTGAAGCGGTCATCACTATCGAGTTTTTGCCACGGTTGCGTAAGTGTATTAAATTTGACGACGTCGACAAGTTTGAGACCTGACTCTGGTATCTGAGAGTCATTGATCATGAGAAAGCGCGGTCCGGGTCCATCAAGCTTACGTGTATGAGCTCCGCCTTTGATAGCCAGTTCCTGACAAAGTCGGGCAACAGCGTCCAGCCGAGCGCCATAACCGGTGACTACCATTGGCGGTGAGGGGAAGGCTTCTCCGAAGATGCACCTCACCCTCTGTACGAAATGCCAACTGGTTAGCGGCCAGGCAACACAGCACCAACTACTATCACAAAGAAAACTGCGGTTTCGACCGAGCGAATGGTCTCGTCAGTGGGCTGCGCTACCCAGACCGCTAACTCACCAGAGTGCTTTTAGCCATCTACCAATTAACCTAAACCAGAGGGAGTCTGCTCAATGGGAGGAGGGAGGGGCACAACGGCACACACTCACACTCACACTTTTGGCTTGACCACTGGCAGATTGGTGGCGGGTAGGGGAGGGAGGACATGCAGGAATGCGGACCATCGCACTGCACTTTATATGCCAACGGCCACATGTCCCACAGACATCCGGCCCGTAGCTTTCGCGTAGGGCGGAGATTTGATCGGGAGGCATGAGGTGGCGTCGACGCTGGAATTTCCTTTTGGTTCTTATCACCAAGGACTCCATCGCATGTAAGTTGGTGATCTTCCGTTATCCAGCTTGGATTCTCAAAATTTCGCTACAGGTATGCTTGTCATTGTGCGGGTGTACTATGCTTTATATGAGGGACTACCGTCCACTGGTCCAGGGCCCGACCCGAGAAGTAATAAGAGTAGGCCACCAAGTGTAAACTGAACGTGCGTTTCCTGTTCGTTGGAATCATCTGTGTTTTCTTCAGTGTTCACCAGCGGAGCCTGAAGCATAAAGCTCACTAATCCTTGGCACATCACTCACACAACCCCTTCGTCGTTGTCGAACATCTCCAAACTTCGCCGCATACCCGACGTCACACTGATTCACACATTATAAGTGACAACTGTCACCAACGATTCCGAAGTATCCAATTCGCATTTATTAAGGAGGAAGCTCATCTGTAAGAGTGAAAGAAGGTATAAAAATATCCACGACCATTTGGAATCACCCTATACACCTCTTAGGTCATAATTTGAAAGCGGAGGCGATAGAAAAAGAAAAAGTACCTTGGAAAATGTTTGCTGCAGCTCTGAGCGGGGTTGCATATCCATCTGTTGCCGCAATGACCTGGCCCATAGCCATTGCTGACTGTGTAGTCCCAAGAAGGTGCAGAGTACGCCGAGAAGGATTCGACTTTAAACGCAGCATCGCACGAGAGGTCTCTTTCCAGTCCGCACTGGGAGATGGTTTATGGGTTCTGACGGTGAGTTTGGCTGCGGAAAAGGGTCCGTAAAAAACTGAAGTCCAATAAGGGCCAACGAAAAGAAAGAAAGGGACTTGTGGCTTGTTTGGAAAATTAAACCCTCCCTTGATGGCAGCCTTTGCCTGGTCTTCTCCTTGGAAGTACAAATCATGAAATGCCGACTTTACTTCTACGTCATCTTCGATGGCAGACGGTGCAGGTAAATCAGTCATGATTGGAAGAGCACGCTTCACCTCCGCCCCAATACGCAATTTGAAGTAGGGTGGACCATTGAGAGTTAAGTTTCCAACTCCAAAATCAGTCACCTCTCTACGCCTATCCGGGATTTCACCAGGTTTCCAAGGCAAGGCCAACTGTGGATAGATGACGTAGCGGTCCTTTGGGATCTTGTGTTCCATAAGGAATTCAGAGGATTACAGCGTATCCTATGTCCTCCAGGGGGTGGTATTCCTGAACGGATGCATAGACTATGTACTTGTCGTAAGGCGTGGTGTGGTGTTCAAGACTGGCGGAGCTGACATGGGTGATGTTGTGAAATGACGGCTAAAATTTGACCAACCGATTAGGACAACGTAATTGTAGAGCAGGGAGTGCTTATAATTGCAAAGTAGGAGAAAACCCTCAATCAGATGAACCAAGCGGTATCGATGACACGGCTAAGTGAGGTTATGTAAACATCTTTGACAAAAATGGGTATTTGATGGAAAGACATTTACCGAACGATTGGTCGCGACGAGCAGAAGTGCTGATGTTTGTTGACTGGTCTCTTTCAGCACACAGTGGAACAACAGATTATCGATGCAGCGGAGTTTATACTGAAAGGTGTCAAAACACTTGTACACAGTCGCTTGTCATGTCCAGCGAATCGCCTCCACAGAGTGAGATCTCAATCTACTTCTTTGCCATTTTCCGACTAACGCACCCGCATAGGAAGAAAGATATATGGTCTAGGATTCAAGATCGACCGCGTATTGATTGCAGAAGCATTCGATCTCCCCGATGCAAACCATCCTGACGTCGATGATCTCCTCGAAATCAGTCCACAGATTGAATCGAAGCGCTTACAAGTTCATCGGTACCACAGCGCGCCCTGAAGTGGGTAATGTTATCGTTTTGGCGGATGGCTTCGACAAAGAGGTGCTGGACCGGGCTCTTGAAGCAATGGACATGGAGCAGATCGACGAGACCATCCAGGAGGCGAAAGAACACGTCCTCGTTGGACCCAAAGTGTGGGAGTTATGGTGAACTAGCCATGTGAGTGCGTGCTTACTTTTGTCGACATGTCTGACCGTCCAGGCAGGAATGCTAAAATTTTCGCTTTTCGTACTTAGTCTTAAAACCATATCATTGAGGCAGTTGTAACGCAAACGCCGCATATATGTCACACTCATTTCTCCTCTTCCACCTTCATCTGCGGCTTCACTGAAGTCCCAAGAAAAACTCCAGTAGTGCAATGAATAGAAACAGTGGTTCCGACACCCCCGAGTGCAATGGCCCACATTCCAATGCCCTTCGAAGTTCCCTTTGGAAAAACGTCAAGCCACCCTTATCCGTTCTGTTGAACGCACGCTCCAGGAGTTTGAATTGTCAATGTGACACCAGTAGAGTCGATTGCTATTTCGGTGTCATTGCTGCTTTTACTTTACGGTCCTCCATCACCATAATAATGCCCGTCTAAGCTAACCAATTCGCCAGGAGGAGCCAAACTGACGGTGGTAAATACCCAGCTCATTTCCTTGGGTGGCATGTGTTCTAGAAAGACCCTTTTTGATGCGCCAACATTGCCGACAACAACCGCGGAGAAATCGCAAGGAAAGGGAGAGGAGGACCTGTCTTGGTAAGTTCTTGCTCGTTTTCCGTGATCTAAGCGTGTACTGATATGGCTATGTAAACAAGTCGTATTCGATACGCCAACGAACGCCAAGAACGACCGCGAGAGGGCAAGGCAAATCCCTCCCAGGTAGTTGTCCTATCTCATCCAACTTTGGGCCGTTCGACCCCGCTATAGAACCCATTTATACGGTATTTCAATATCTACTCCTTCGATTTGGCTCCATGAAGGGTGTTGTGAGCGGTTACGAATCAACTTTCTGCTGCACCAGTTCCTCAGGTTGTCCATCCCACTGCATATGTGAACATCGTGGTTCCTCCGCCTACCAACCTGAACGGCACCCCTGATGCCTCAGTCGAATTATACCCGCCCACCTTTTAGATCGGATTCAAGAGGTCATCTAATTGATGCCGGCATGTCATCATCGTCAACGGTCAACCCAGTCGCCTCTCGTCCCCTGCACCATTTAGGGGTGGTCCCCCTCAAGGCATATTCGTCCCGATATACCTCTTGCTCCGACAGAAGTTGACAGGCACATCGCAATCCAAAGGAGTATCCTCTATCTCATGGTAAAGGCGACTATCTTTGTTACCTTTCCCCGCAGTACCCTGTGTGGTTAGTTGAAGGCATCGACGATATCCAGATTCCAGTGCAAGGGCCGAATTCTGATGACGTTGAGATGGAGTATGCATTCGATTAGCTCACCAGTTGGCCATCACTGCGCCATCCTCCCCCACGTCTTCGTCCTCCCTTCTATCTTCACCTCTCGCGCAGAAGTCCATGACTGGTGTCTCTTTTCAGCTCTTTTCCCTTGCTACGTGCAGCTAAATTACGCATTCATACGCCACCTCCTCGCTCAGTAATTCCAAAGGAGTCTCATAGAGTGACGGACTTCGCGCTTTTGCACCATTGAATCCTACGCTTTAGGCTTGGTGAACCCGTCATCGGCGATGTCATCATCCCTGTCGTATCTGAAATCAAAACCTACCATCGTTCAGATAACGATGATGAACACCGCAAGTGTTGCCAGTCGTTCAGAAGGATTGGCGGAAGCTCAAGACCATGTTGAAATACAGGCCCAATACCTGTTTTCCGGTGCGGGGCCATTTTGGAGATGGTGCCAGTTCTACAAATGCGAGGAGCAAAAATTGTTTGGGGATGATGATGACGCAGATTTCATCCCGTCCAGTGATGTGATGGATATGACGATGGAAACCGAGTGGTCAGGAATTTACAAGATAGGCGATGCAACGTCGGATGAGATGATTACCGAGATTCATGCCTGGGTTGAGGATTACATCACCAACCCGACAAGAGTGGGGGTCAGAAAGTTGTAACTTTGTAAGTGTGATGTTGTCTTCATCGTCGTCATCAGTTCTACACTGGCTAGTATTCACCGTTTTTGTATTTTAGCCGTCATTCCGAACACGCATGGCCCCATACTCCTTCGCGTCGCTGGCATCCCATACGTGGATGCGGAGAGGGCGACAATGATACAGAAGGCAAGGGCACATGTGGCTGCGAGCAGACTGGGGAATTTCGAGAAGCCTAGTGATCACAGGAGAAGGGCGAGCCCAGGAGTAGAGAAGAATCAGAGGCGGGTTAGTAGTGCCATCGAGGGCAGTAAATGAAAACACCACAGGCGCATGTCTTTCACCCACCAACCCCGATTTCCACCACCATCACCTCTGGAAGACGAGCACGTCGATATCGACGTCGAGCCCTGGACTCACTCATATATTTCTATCCCTCGTTCCCGATACTACAACCTGCAAAACCAAGCCCGGCACTTGAGAGGCGTCACCGCATTTCAATCTTCACCACACCTGCTCATAACACAACACCTTTTCTCCTCTTCCCATCAGCACACCTATCTGAGTCGCACCTCTCCCACCAAATCCTTTTCCGCACTCGACGACATCAATTCATATTCCCTTCATACCACCCTATTGCTTCCTCGTCACTTATCACACCACCTTTCGGACCCTCTGAACACTTGGGCAGGTCTAGGCATCCTGAAGCCATATGTACACCTATTCGGCCCACCTCTGGACGTTGCCACCGACGCTCGAATATCCGGATCTCAAAGTCGCTTCGCAAGAAACGAGACTTGTCATATATTCATCAACAGACGACTTCTTGCCTGGTGCCCACCAGTTGAACCTGTGAGTTTCTCCACCAAGTTTCTCCATCATGATCTCTGAAATTTATTCCACTAAATCTTTAGATCACGACGAATCGGAAGGGGTTCTGCTCATTGATCTTACCGTTGCCATCCCTTCGCCGTCATGTGTGGTACCATCAAGAGCGTTCTCGGCGAATTGCTTGGCTGCCAATGCGGTATGCCCCATGGCAAGGATGGCTCGATGCGTATCTTCACTCCTACCTTCTTCTGTGAGAATCGTATTGGTGGATCTATCTTGTCTCCATCTCACGGAAACACCAACTTCATCTCGTCCGTCATGGAAACGCAACCAACCAGTGGAAGTCCACTCTTCTGATACCATCTACCCCTCGTTCGTATCTCAGAAACATGACCACATTCTGCCATCTCGTCTCCATCTCACAGGAAATACAACCGCATTCAAAGTCGAATCTTCCGACACCATCGACAACGTAATCAGGGCAACCCTCCTTCTCGTCCTCCATCTCACAGGAATGTGTCCACGTTTGAAGTCGAGTATTCGGATACCATCGACTTGATCTCGTCCTAAACATGACCACATTGCAAGTCGAGTCTTCCGACACCATAGACAACGTAACAGCAACCACATTTTGATGTTGAGGTTTCGGATACCATCGACAATATCTCGTTCATCTCATGGCACCACGACCATGTTGGAGTCGAGTCTTCGGATATCCTCTTTTACCGCCAAGTCCAACATCCTCGAACGCCTCGCAGGTAAACCGCCTGGGCCGCTCATCGAAAGCATCCGCAACGCGATGGCAGAGGTGTTGCAAGACGAGAGATTGAGGGAATGGTTTGACGGCTACTTCGCCTATGGAAAAAGTCACTTGGGATGTGCATTTTGCGCATTCAGTCGAGGCAAAGGCGCAGAGGAAGGATTTACGTGCAAGGTGGAAATGTTTGAGTTCGGCGGAGGAGAATCCCAAGTGGCAGAAGTTTGTTGAGAGGGTCAAGGCTGAATTGAGACGGGGTTCAGGACTTGAATGCTGCGACGGAGAGAATTTGGGGGAGGATTCGAAGATGGGATTGAAGGAGAAGGTTGGTGTGGGTGTTGAGAGGGCTGTTGAGGAGATTACGTGGTTTTGTGTCCAAGGTTTATTTGCCAAATGTTTTGGGAGATTCCGATTCCAATGTCTTTCTTTCACAGTGGATGATATCAAGCTATTCTACACGTCAAATATGCCAATCATGCTACAGTCCGCTTTGACTTCAAACATATTTATGCTTTCTCAAATGCTGGCCTTGCATTTCTCTTTGTGAGGCTTCTCGGTTTCTGGGAGGTGAGTCTTGGTTTATTTTTAGTCTCCAAGTGTATGCTAATTTGATCCAGCCCATGGACGATTCACCCCAGCTAAGAACTGCTTCTGGGATCGCTTACTACATGTCACCTCCCCATACCGTTAAAGAGGCTATACTTGACCCAATTCACATGGGCATCTATATTACCTTTATCATCTCGGCTTGCGCACTTTTTTCCAAGACATGGATTGAAGTCTCTGGCTCTGGACCCGCGATGTCGCAAGGCAGTTAAAGGATCAACAAATGGTAGGCACTATCACTGTCTTCTAGAGATCTGCTGATACCCCTTTTCCAGGTCATTGTGAAGGCTCAATGTACGAAGAACTGAAACGTGTTATCCCCATATTAACCCCGGGCGCCTCTTTGTCCACAACTTCGACGGTATCGTTCACAACTGGTTCGACTGCTTCCTTACCGACAGTCGCTACTCCAGCACCTCAAAGTCCTACATCCTCGAAGGTGTTTAGACGTGAGGATGCTCTTTCAAAACCAGCAGGGGACGGCCAATTCGTCTCCTTCGGATACATCCTCCCCATTGCGCGAAACACGAATATGACACAACCCTCGTCGCAACCACACCTCCTTCACAGCTGGGACCTCATCAATACCCTTACCCACTGAATTCCATTTGCCAAAACCACACCTTCATTTTCACGGCCAATGGCTAATGGCACTGGTCCACGCCCCTCTAGGTGGTCAAACAGGCGGGCCTCCAGCCACAGGTCTGCCAAGTCCGCGGCTTGGACCCAACCCTCAAATCAGTCCTTTTCCTTCAGTGGATTGGCACCATCCCCATCAACACCAACAACGAAAACCCTAGGAAAACGGCCACGACACCCAACCAGAGACCAGCAAATATCCGCATAGAATCCGAAGATCGGCGAAAGCAGCGTCTAGCAGAAGGAGAGGAGCTAAAAGAGAAATAGAGAACCAAACTGAGAGCCGAAGCAGAGGGAAAGAGAAAGAGGCTGTTGAACTTAAGTTGAGGGAGAAGGAGGAAAGGAAGGCCGAAGTTGAACGGCTTCGAAAATCTGAAGAGCGGCTGAGGGAAGAGGAGGAACAGCTGAAGAAGGAAGAGGAAGAGCGACTACGGAGTGAGGCAGAAGAACGCGAGGCTCAGCGGCTCTGGAAGAGAAGGAACGGAAACTAAGGGGAAGCGAAACGATTGAAGAGGGGAAAGGGAAGAAAGGAAACGGTAGAGAGAGCAGGAGCACCTAGCAGAAGAAAAACACCTCGCGGAAGAGGCTGAGAAGAAGGCCACAGCAGCGACTTGGAGGACGGTGAGATTGAGGAGCAAAATACCGCCTCATAATCAGGGTGGTAAAGACAAGGTTGGAGAATCCCTCCGCATCGATACGACTACTTCTGCAATCGGACGATGATGGCATCCTGGACCTCTCGACCAGAATGCGAAATTCCGGTGTGTAACCTTGGCATTGTGAATTAATCAATTGCTTACATGTCTTTTACAGATATGACCGTGAATTCCTCCTTCAATTCATGTCGATATGTAAGGAGAAGCCAGCTACATTACCGCCTCTCGACGCAATCGGCATTGAACCTCTTCACCACTCGTCCCTACACTTAATGCGCGGTGGTTCGGGTCGTCACCGCACGTCTTTACCTCCCCAACGGCAAGCGTCAATTGGCCTTGGCTTTTCACCTGGCACGATAGGCAAAGGAGTCTCTAATTCTTTCAACCCTATGTGAAACTTCGGAACTGGGGGTGCAGCAAGCTCGCCTTTTCGTGTGGTCGTGATGACCTTGCTTATGTCGTGCACTTCCCCCACGGTGCTCTACCATAGCAATATCTCAAGGCTTCTACCAACAAGCAGAAATATGATCAAGAAAGGATCTCCTCTGCCGCGGGTTCACCAACGAATTCGGCACTACACTCGGGCTCTTCACTTTTTGCAGAATCTTTTCCGCGATCCTAACACTATTGTTCTAACTCTCCTCTTTCCCGAACTGGGGGCTGATTCGAGGGAACAGAGAGTTAGCCCCATGTCCACTCGCTTTCAGCGGTCGGCGACAGATGATTTGGAGGATTCGATTACTTGTCACCGTGAAGCACTTGCCCTCCGCCCTCATGGCCACCCCGCTTGGTCATCTTCCTTGCAAATGCCATGACTACTCACTTTAAGCAGTCGGGAAAGATAAGGATTTGGAGGAGGCAATCAGATGCCACTGTGAAGCAGTTACTCTCTTTCCTCAAGGCCATCCAGATCGCGCAGCTTCTCTCAGTAACCTCGGTACTGCCGTGTTCATTTATTATGAACAGTCGGGAAAAATAGGGGATTTGGAGGATGGGATGACATGTCACCGCGAAGCGCTTGCTTTCTTTCCTCAAGATCATCCCAAACGTGCAGTTTCTCTCAATAACCTCGGTAAAGCCGTGTTCACTCGCTTTCAGCTGTCAGGAAGAATGGAGGATTTACATGCCACCGTGAAGCACTTGTTCTCCGCCCTCGCGGTCATCCCGATCGCGCAGCTTCTCTCAATAACCTCGGTACTGTCGTGTCCACTCGCTTTGATCAACCGGCCTCACGGTCACCCCAATCGCTCATCTTCTCTCAATAACCTCGCAAATTCCGTATCCACCGCTTTGAGCCGTCGGGAAGGATGGAGGATTTAGAGGAGGCGATCAGATGTCACCGCGAAGCACTTGCTCTCCGCCCTCTCGGTAATCCCGATCGCTCAAAATTTCTCAGTGGCCTCGCGGATTCCGTATTCACTCGCTTTCGGCAGTCAGGAAGGAAGGAGGATTCGGAGGAGGCAATCGCGAAGCACTTGCTCTGTGCCCTCACGGTCATTTCGCATCTCTCACTGGCCTTGCGAATTCCGTGCTCAGCCGTTTTGTGCAGTCAGGGAAATTAGAGGATCTGGAGGAGGTGATTACATATTACCGCGAAGCACTTCTTTCCTCGCGGTCATCCCTATCGCTCGAATTCTCTCAGTGACCTCGCGAATTCCCTATTGGCCCGTTTTGAGCTATCAGGGAGCAAGGGTGATCTGCTGGATGCACTGAAGCATCTTTATGAGGCGAAGAATCTATCACTAACTGACCACCCAAGGCACGCGAAAATAGGATCCAGTCTTTCTTCCGTCCTTCTCAAGCTATGTGATTTTATCCCACAATCGGAAGAAAGCTTGCATATGACGTCCAGGGCATTTGACTTATTCGAGCGAGCGGCAAACCACTCTTTTGCAAGTGTGAAAGCTCGGTTTCAAACCGCTGTGGAATGGGCACAAGAGGCACGCCACCGTAACCATCAATCAACTGTGCACGCCTACGCCAAATCTTTGAGTCTTCTTGTCCGCTGCCTCGTTCTCGCCCCAACTGTCGAGTCACAGCAAAATTTCCTCGCTGCTACAAAAACTGTGCCGAAGGCACTTGCCCTAGATGCCGCTTCCAGTGCCATCGATGCAGGAGAAATTGGAAATGTAGTCGAGTTTTTAGAACAAGGGAGGGCATTACTATGGCCGAAACCGCGAGGTTATAGGCATCCGCTTGATGATCTTCGTGCTACTGATAAGAAGCTTGCTGATCAATTCGAGGCCTTGAGCGGTCAACTTGAATGTCTCGCGACGTCCTCTGAGTCCCCGTCAACATCACTTCCTGGGTCCAATGGGGTAAACATCACGCCAGTGTCCTTTGAGGCGAAAATGCAACAGCATCGCATCCTCTCAGAGGAATGGGATGATATAGTGGGGAATATCCGACAGATAGACGGCTTTGCAGATTTTTTACAGTCCATACCATTTGCAAGCCTTCAGAAGGGTCCTGTCATCATCGTCAATATCAGCAGTTATCGTTCCGACATCATCATCCTTCGAGACGCTGGTGATCCTGTTCTTGTTCCCTTACCCGAAACCTTACCAAATGTTCTTAATCAGTTGTCCTCCCAGTTCACGAAATCCCGTGCTTCGGATGGCAAAGATTCTGCGCGGCAAATTTTACCAATATTGAGAAGCCTCTGGGATAACATAGCATCCCCAGTCAGGGACCAACTAGTTGCATTAGGAGTGCCAGACAAGTCACGAATTTGCTAGTACCTCCTATTTGTGTGCCCTACCATTCCACCCTGCTGGCGCTTACTCGCCCAAGGTTCCCAAGCCAGATAATCTACCTGATTGCTATATTTCGTCCTACACACCGACACTTTCTGCGCTAATCAGGGCTAGGTCTGGTATTCAACCCCGGCCGACTGATCCTAATCTGCTCGTCATTGCTCAACCAGATGACACACTACCCAGAGGTTTGAAGAGGAGATCAGTCGCATTCGACGACTCACGAATAATGTCGACGTCCTTAAAGGGCCAGAGGCGAATCAGGATACGGTACTCTCAAGTCTCAGAAATCACTCCTGGGCACATTTCGCATGCCACGGCCATCTGAATGACCAACCTTTCCATTCAACCTTTCAGATGCACAACCACAGCCGCCTTGCACTGGTTGACCTGATAGGAGCACGACTTGTGGATGCAGAATTGGCATTTCTCTCTGCTTGTCACACTGCGTATGGTTGGCACCCCGTTATCCACCTTGCGGCTGCAATGCAGTTTTGCGGATTTCGAAGTGCGGTGGGGACATTGTGGGCGATGGAGGATGTTGATGGGCGCGATGCGACTGAGGAATTTTATCGGCACATGTTTCGTACTCCAGGGGCTATACCGAATTTCAGAGATTCAGCGGAGGCGCTTGTTCTGGCTACGAGGAGTATGAGGAAGAGGAAATTGGGCTTGTCAAGTTTGGGGCTTGATACTTTGCTACCCAGAGGTGAGCAATTGACCTGAGAATATTTCCAATTCGTCACCAGGTGGGGAACGCAAGTTACCAGACGGCGTTGTATGTCAACGTTGGGCGAAACTTGTTAGTGGCTGTAAAGTTAGTCTAGGGACCTCCATATTTTCTGAAAACGGGTATCTATGTCCCAGGTATTTTGTGGCATGCTATTTTTGATGAATAGTGTGGAGACGGTATGATCAAGAATTCCAGTCACGCACTCTTTAGATTACGTCAAGAACAGCTTTGGCTATCGTTTCTGGAGAGGATTGTCAGAGCTGAGGAGCAGGACTTGAACTGGCAGCAGATATAAATTGGCAATCAACGAAAAGTTTAATTTCGATTACTTGACGCGAGCAAAGGATGTTTACAGAGGAGCAGAGACTAAACTTTCGACCGGCAATCTGATTTCTTATTCTGTTCAAATAGGCAGGGCTCGCTTTGAAAATTGACAAAATATTTTTGGTGTTACATTATGACTATATGTCGAAGCATCGTGTAAGGTGTAGTCCAGCGATACAACAACACATCGAATGGTGGTGCTCGTAATATGTACAAACCGCCAAGCACAACTGTCAGGTCCTCGGAGACGTAATTTGGAAAATGTCCGTAGTATATTTTATCCATCAAAGCAACAAGGACGTACACCGATTGGCCAGAGAACCATGGAGACGAAACGAAAGAAGAAATTAAAAGAGATACGAAATCCACAGGACTTGCTTTAAGATTTTAGTCGGAGCCGCCATAGGTACCGTACTTAGGGTGTCCATGTTGCCTCGGATAGTAAATCTTTTCCTTGATCTCGTTGAAATTGTGGCATGCAGTCACCGAGTCTTCCAAACTCAAGTGCTCAATAATCGTCTCCACGATGAGCTTGATACTGGCTTCCATCGAGCAAGTCAGGTTCGCGACGAGGGTGCTGACAAGTATCGCAATTCCATCGGTGCATTGCTTGGTAACGATTGAAACGGTAAGTCCCGTAATCTGGTGGATGAAGGTGCGGAGATGGATGTCTGAAGAAACGCAGTCCATGATGTTCGGTTCATCGATGAGGCGGGGTTTCATCCACGGGAGTCGGCTGAGACCGTCTCCGAGGGAATGGTTGCCCCTATGGCCAAAATTGTCAGCTTCATTGTACCAGGCTCGAGAAAGAGAAATACAACACCGATGGAGGAAGGGTTTCTGTTCCCCAGTATGAAAAATGCTATGAAAGGATGCGGGGTCAGATTTGCCGATTCTTGGTCGCCTTTAAGTGCATACCTATCCCAGCCGGATTTCAACTTTTCAAACAGATGTTCATAGCCATGTTTCGGCTTGTCATACACATGCGTACTGACAATCATGGACTCAGATTTGTGAATTCTCTCATGCGACAAATTAACTTACTTATCATAACCAGCGGGGTTTGTCTTGACAGGATAATCGGCGGTTTCACAGCTAAAAATCGATTAATGAAAATCGTAGTGCATAATTAGTAGTACAATGTGATGTTGTTTCAAGAAGTTGGTGTTTTGCTAACCTAGTGGATTTTACCTTGATGGAAGAATCAGCGATGGAGCTAGAACTTGATTAGTAGAGAAGAAACCGCGCAAATTCGGAAACGAATACCTTTCGTGGACCACAGTGCTACTGTTGACAATGTGTTTAGAAGCTTTCTCAAGCCTGGAGGCATCACCAGTAGAAATGGCAACTTGAACGCTATTCTTCTTTGTTAGAGTCAAACGCTTGAACAAGAATGCCATTGACATACCCAGTGCCTGGGGATTGGGAGTGGACGTTTAATGCCTTCACACTGGATTATCTAAATTAGTAGACGCAAAACCTTTTTTTTGCGAGTATGATAATCAAACGGCACACTCATCGGTCAGAATAGCACCCGTGATGGTAGGTGCCCTGGAACATGATTCATGGACCATAAGTATTGCCGCAGTTCAAACGTTCGACTATTATCAAGCGTCGCACTGGCAACTCACTTTCTTGAAGCGGAAGGTTGTAAAAAGGTGGCCATTCTTGATTTTGGACGGTCCGTGTGTGGCTCCAATCCTTTATATTCTGTTGCCAGTCCGCAAGTAGAATTCAGAATACGCTCAGAATCGTTTTGGTAGTTGAAATGCGCGCTCGTTGAAAAACACTTCCAACACTCCACCAAAGCCCTAAATTATGATCTGGTTGTTTATTTGGGTGTAACTGCTCTGGGAGATGAAGTGAACAGCAGTTTACGAGTTATTACTCAAACAATAAGCCTTGCAATAAGCTATGTAATATATACTTATTAGGGAGTCAGTCCCATTCAATGACAACAACAACCGGAACTCTCGTAATCAACTCGTAATGCCGCCCAGTGTACATGTCATTGCCAGTGAATCCGCCGTTTCAATATGTAAAGACCCGTCCTTTGCTCGATCATCAGTAGTGTGCAAAAGTCAAATATGTTTATGACTTGTCAATCTTTGGGAAGTACTCTATAGGCAAACCGCTTTTATATATACGAAAAAACTCTCTTCACTCAAGTTGCTGGGAAGATTTTAGTTTCACAGTCAATTCAAAATTGGCATACGCCGGGCTTCAGGTGAATTCTTGTCAGAGTCTAAAAGGATTGCCATTGAGTGTGGGCGCTATAATTCAAGATTGTCCATAACAAAGTCCGAGTGCGATGGAGCAATTATACCTCCTTTCATCTTAGTATTTAGTCGCTTTTGTCCATTACTAGTAATTTCCTTTTTTGGGGTTTTTTTTTTTTTTGCG
>Ga0307517_10001729_pt1 | contig 35985 bp, 16 predicted proteins | sample 23_EM_MG_FD_194515 | JGI IMG/M metagenome (GOLD analysis project Ga0307517, IMG submission 194515) | Populus trichocarpa ectomycorrhiza microbial communities from riparian zone in the Pacific Northwest, United States - 23_EM | ecosystem: Host-associated > Plants > Roots > Unclassified | place...
TGTAAAGGGCTAAAAATAAATTTAGACTATTATTTTATTTATTTTATTATTTTTAAATTTTATTTTTATTAGTTTGTTTTTTTAAAAATTTGGTGTGTGTCTGACCCATTGGCATTATAGTTTTTTATTTTCAAGAGTATAAATACTCTTTGTAAGGATAAAATGTTGACTTGATAATACTACTATTGTTAAATTTATTCAAGTTATGTGAGAAGATTATAACATTCTTTGGTTTTCTAAGGAACTAAATTAACTTGTCAAAGATTAATTGACTTTGTGACATCTTTCTTATACTTCTTGTTCACGAAATGGTATTCGTAGGGTAGAGGTTCTTATTCCAATAATGTTGGTATCTTAAGACATGTTTTCATTATGTCACACTTCTATCATACATGTTTTAGCTTCTAGGGATTTGTTGTCAATCTTGTTATAGGTTATGTCACTACATGATCATGGGGTTCACATCAAAAAAGTCATAACATGAGATCCAACCATTGGATCATGCTCAAATTTTTATTGGTGATTCTACATACAGTTTTCTTATCGAGAATCATTTTGTCGTTCATCAGATCTCACAAAAATTAGGCCTAAAAAATATTGTTTAGGCCAATTTTGTTACTTTTCTTGATTTCCTGACTTTATTATTTTATTTCAGATTTTATTTTAATTTCGTTTATACTTTAGGATTCTGATTTGTTTCATAGTAAATATAGTGTTTTCTGGCTTATTTAAAGATTTTGTGAATCTCTCGAGAAGGCAAACATTATTAGTTTTATTTTTCAAAAAATGAAATTATGAATTTATATATGTAATCTTTTTTGCTCATCAAATTATGTGTTTTTTGAGTTGTTTTTGTTGTTATAGCTTCTATTTGTATTAAGAGGTTGAATAAATTAACTCGTGTTGATATAAAATAATATTGTATTAAGATTTTTTTAAAAAAAATTAAAAATATATTATTTTTTGAAAACAAAATCAAACTGATTTTTAACAACGTTAACCTGTTAATAAATTATCAATTAAATTAAATCAGATCAACTCAACTCTGGTTTAACACAACAAATAATAATAAAAATTAAAAAAAAAAACACTGGTAACCCTGAAATTTCCCTCTTTTCCGCATCGTGTGTTGTGTTGAGCTTAAAAAGAAAAATAAAAAAGGATTCCCACTTCCCACACCTTCGCTCCCCTATTTCATCAGATCAATTCCGAAAGATCACGTCTGTTGTTTATCACCCTTCCCCCACCCCTTCCAAACTGTAACTCACCATTCTCATCACTCTCCTTTTCTTTTTATGATTGTTTTTAATTTTTGTTATTTATTTTACTATATACATACATACACACATATAATCTAAATGGTTACTGGCGGGGGCCACCTAGAAGATGGAGACAGGCACCCGTCGTCGGCTGCTACTAGAGGAGGAGGAGGAGGAGCCACCACCGGGTCTTGGGTGTCTGGCCAATCGGTGTCAACTAGTGGCAGTGTGGGGTCTCCATCCAGCCGAAGCGAGCATGCCATGGCCACTCCCGCTAGTGACAACACTTTCTTAAGGTTGAACCATCTCGACATTCACGCCGATGATGCTGCCACTCAAGATGCCGCAGCGTCAGTCTTCTTCTTCTTCTTCTTTTTCTCATTATCATTAGTGGTTGATTAATCACGCTTTCATGTTATAAAATATAATTTAAGAGAAGGGTTTTTATATTTACGTGTATATATTATTAAATCATGTTGCTCTTGTTTTGATTATTGAATTTGTTATCTGTTGGTTGCTATTGCCAGCCATTGTATAATAAAAAACAACAACAACAATAATAAAAACAACTTTCTGCCTCAATTTTAGGATAGTCTTGAAATTGTGAATTTTGATTTAATTGTCCAAAAAGGGATTCGATTGCGAGGCTTAAAGTTGTTTTTATCCATGATCAGTAATAAGAAGAAAAAGAGAGGTCAACGGGCAGCTGGTGGAGCCGATAAGAGTGGTAGAGGACTTCGTCAATTTAGTATGAAAGGTATTTGCATTCATCATTTTCTAATATGTCTCCTTTTTTACAACTTGAGAAATCATCAGCACTTGTGTATGCTTGTCTTCTCAAAGACAGGATACATTGCCATACCCGAGCTGACTTCATGATTTTACTACTGTTTTGCTTCTCTACAGTTTGTGAAAAGGTGGAATCCAAAGGAACAACCACTTACAATGAGGTCAGGTGGTTTCTTGAAGTCACTTCATTTTCTTTTCTTTTCTTTTTCTTGCATCAGGCACTTGTTTTCCAGGAAATGCCTTTTCTTATGTATAGATGACATACTTGCAGCACTGTAAATTTCCCATACATCAAGACGTCTAAATGTTACACATGGAGCATTGGCTATTGTTCTTGTTTTGTTTCGATAAACAATTAGCATACATATGCTCCACCTTGGTTTCCAGTATCACAGAAGTAGGTTGTTCTTAGCATATAAAATGGGATGAGAACTTAGTCATTCCCAACTGTGCTTACTGAGTGCTTGATTTATTTATATACACAAGTGACACCCTGGAACTTATTTTTACCATGTAATGACATTAGATAGATAGCATTTGAAGTATGCTGGTACTTCTGCTTTATCCCAAATGTTTTATTGAACTTTTAACATGTTACTTTTTCTAGATACTCTGGTGCTTCCATGCACCCTTTTATGGTTATCAGGTAAAGGCATATCTTTGTTGAGGTTAGTTGGGAGATTAGGTTTGAAATTCGGAGGCAATACCACTAGAGATAGTAGGGTCTCAGCTCATTGATTCAGATCCCCAGAAACGTACTTGTTTTGTATTGGAGCTGTCAAAAGAAGTCTTCCTTTATTCTTGAATGAGGATAATATATGAACTACTCGATATTTAATGTCCTAGAATGAATGACATTGCATAGTGGTTAGAGTATTTATAAAGTTCACATTGGTCAATTGAGCGTTATGTATGAGAGAGAAGTTGAATTTTTTGTCAGATTTGTTGGCAATACATAAAAATCTATATCAATCACCATTTCAGGGGTTGATCATGGCGTAGTTATTGGGGGCTATGCACTCCACCACTTTGCTTTGGTTGTTGATTGGAGGGATGGGAAGAGAGATGGAGTCTACATTCGCATTAAGCAGGCCATAAAGAGAATATCTGGAGATGCTGAAAGATTGTTTCTCCTTTTCACTTCCAAGTTGAATTTCAGACCTTTAAGCACTTAAAAATGTTTCCCTAGTCCTCCATGTAGACAAATTGGATTGATCATGAATTGACTTTCCTGATGATGGCAGCCAGGAACAGTTATACCTTGTCAATATCCTTCTAGATCTTTATGCAATAGTTGAATGCTTTCTTGGTGACCTGACACGTGTGCATACAAACATTTTGTTGGTTAAGAATTTGTTTTTATCTGCTTTGATTTTATTTGGCTTGCTCTGTTAAAGTTTCTGGAATAGCTTTAAGTTCTAATGTTTCGTGTACTAGAATTGATGCTTTTTCAGGTCTTTGTATATATATTTCTATGATCATCACAAGTTCCTGTACCCATATCTGAGAGTTTTAAGTAATTCGCAGGTAGCAGATGAACTTGTTGCTGAGTTTGCTGACCCTAGTAATAGTGTTTCTACCCCAGATCAGGTTATCTCTTTTGTCAACTAAATTTATTGCCCTTTTTTTGTATATATCCTTGATCTTAAGTGAAAACTTAAAAGTTGACTGTGCGGGTCCATTTTATTTTATTGTATTAATTTCATTTGGCAGCAACAATATGATGAGAAAAACATACGGCGGAGGGTGTATGATGCTCTGAATGTACTCATGGCATTAGACATTATATCTAAGGATAAAAAGGAAATACAGTGGAAAGGTCTCCCCCGAACTAGCCTCAGTGATATTGAAGAATTAAAGGTATGTGCTTTTCTTGTGTATCAACAGAAGTGACTTTTTGACTTTTAAGATCTAACATGATCTTCTCCAACTCCTTGAATATGATTAGGCTGAGCGTCTTGGATTGAGAAATAGGATTGAAAAGAAAGCTGCCTATTTGCAAGAACTGGAGGAACAAGTGAGAATAGCTACACTCGTATGGTTTGAATTTTAAGCTAGATACATGCACTGAGGCATTTTCCTCTTTGCTACACTCATTGGTGTTTTTAACTGACTTGTCTTGTCCAATCAAGTTCATGGGCCTTCAGAACCTGATACAGCGAAATGAACAACTGTACAGCTCAGGAAATGCTCCTAGTGGTGGTGTGTCATTGCCTTTTATTCTGGTTCAGGTAAAATTTTTCCTCAATTTACTTTGCATATTTGGCCATCAACTAGTGTAATTTTAAACATCTTAAACTGCAACGAAAAAAGATGTAGCTTCATGGTTTTAGCTCAGCCACCCTGTTCAAAATTCAATAGGATTCTCAAAATTCTCTAGTTTGTTATTTAAGCAATAGTGTTTTAACTCTCTTATTGTCCATCCATCCTCGGGGTTAAAAGATTTATTAACGTTTTACTTTAGATGAGTTTCTCAAATCTGTAGAATGGTTCCTTTTTCAGCTGTTATTCTGTTAATATGTTTTGTTTGCACTGCAGTCACCAGTTGCTTAAACTTCATCTAAAAAATTTAGTTTATGTATTGCATATTGCAGTCAGCAGATTCAGTACTCAGCAATCATTCACCTTCATCATTTAGCCAAAATTTTGATAATTAGGTGTCTATTGGAATGAACCCAAACATTCTTATTTTACCAGGAGAACAAAAATACACCTCCCTAACTGATACTTTCCACTTCTCTTCCATGCAAATGGTGCTATGGACCTTGATCAAGCAAGTCTTTAATATCCTGATTCTTGGTGTGAAATGGATGGCTTAGTTGAATTCACAGGATATTAGGGACAGTACAAGTCACGTCTAAAATTTCCACTGTATTAGAAATCCTCCTTTCAATTAAAAGTACATCATCCAGTTTGGTTTTTGTGTATTAGCTGTTCACTTGTGAGATCATTAGGTTCCCTTTTTTGCACTCTTGTTTGGGAGAGTAATAGTTGGAGAATTCATTTGTTGTCTGCATTTGTGTTTCCCTTCTATTTCTTCCCATGTTTCATATGCATGTAGACCTGATTGGTAGGATAGGTTAGGATAAAGAGATAATGCAAGTTTTCTGCTTTCTGTAGCTGGATTTAAGCTTCATAGGATTAAACTGATATTTTGTAGGTTGTTGCAAATAGATCAGACAAGGCGTGAGGGAGACAGTATTTCTTTGCACACTTGCATGTGATAAACACTAAAATTAATTTGAGAAATCCACGCTGAATATAGTAACTGACTGGATATGGAGGAGGATGGTGGAAGGAAGAGACTTTAAATTTGTATGTTGAGAAGATTGAGAAATGCCAATCCCACATTGAATAGGTTAAAGGGAGGTAACCCCTGTTTTCTATGAATAACTGTCAGTTAAAGGTTTTGCAGTTTGGAAGGTTCTTACAGATTAATGGTTTGATAATTATGAAGATTTGTGCAGTAGATTCCAGTCTCAGATGGAGAGACCAGTGTATAAAGGGAGCCATTTTTAGTGGTTAGCTGCAAGTAGGTGGTGATGGAATTTTGTTGAGGCAGAGCATGTGTGAATGCGTTCACATTTTTTATGTGAATTACACATTCTGCTCCAGAAATCTGAAAAAAGCAAAGCCTCACAATAGATAGCCATTCCTTAAAAGGGTTAGGAATTGTTATTGAGGACTTAAAAATTCAAGTTCCATCACCTTCTAGGTCCTTTTCCACTATCCTTTTGCATTGAAGATTCCCTTGTGGATTTTAGGCTTTTGTCTCAAGCTTTTCTTGTGCTGCATTAATTGTTGCGTGACTGTGGTGGACTAGGGTTTCAAGCAACAGAGAAATTATGTTTGGCACACCAAAAAGAAACATCAAGTGATCTTGGGTATTGGTACAGTTAGCCTCCCATATGAACAAAAATAATAATTGTCTGCATATGTTCTAGTTCACAATTAATTTTAATGAAAAAAATAATATAATATCTGTAAGTTGGAACTGTTACCTATGCATCTGAAGCTATTTTTTGAGTTTGTAAGGCAAGCTTACTGCAATGGGATGAGCTCTTGGAATTTGTAATCAGCCAAGGATAAAAAGATTTATAGCATTTTCCTTACGATGTTGGAAATTTTATCTGGAAGTATGCTTTATGGTTGGAAATATTTTCTTGAATTGTACATGAATATGAAGTCGCATTTTTTTTTATCATTCCTTTTTTTTTTTAATTTTTTTTCCCTATTGGTACCTGTAGACACGTCCTCATGCAACTGTTGAAGTGGAGATATCAGAAGATATGCAGCTCGTTCATTTTGATTTTAATAGGTAAGAATGCCCTTCAGCTCTTCAATTTTCTCCCTCGCAAAGCTAGTGAAGTTTGTTGAGCTGCTACACCATATGATTTTGAAATGGTTTAGTCAAAGCACAGCATTGTGGCAGACTGGACTTGAAATCTGCAAATAATCAAATTATTTATAAGAGATGTGAAGGGGCTTCGGATAAGTTTTCATCATTCATGCCTAAAGAGATACCACTTTCAATTAGCAACTGAGCACTTCTGGACCTTGTTATTCTCCTCGTCCCCAATCAGTGAAAATTAGAGTTTTTCCATTGACAACACTTTTATTGCACTCTGTTTGCAGCACTCCTTTCGAGCTCCATGATGATAATTATGTTCTCAAGGCAATGAAATTTTGTGAGAGACACCAGAGTGATAATATGGCTGCACCCAATCCAGCGGCTGATGGAGGTGAAGGTTCTAGCATGTCCATCATGTATCAACCACAAATCCGTACTTCCCCAAGGACAAACAATCCCGTTAGGCTTCCTACCTCTCCTCCCCTTCCTGGAATAATAAAAGCACGTGTTAAGCATGAGCATTGAGTCGTGCTCAATCATCTGAGCCATGGGCAATAACGTCAGCTGATTCTGTATATTGTGTAAAGTAGTTTGCTGGAGATTGGCTCCTCCCGATATTATCCCCATTCACAGTTTGCCCATGTTAGGAGGAGTTGAGATAACAAGCAGATTGGTCCATTTGCTTTGAGACTTCCATGGAACGCTTGGTTTGGTCAAGTTATCAGCTTTAGAATTCCCTTTTGTAATTTTTTAATCATTTTTCCTGTAATTTTCTTCCCATTGTGGGAAAAATTAAGTTTAGTTTGTTAGGCTACGTAGGAGTGTCCAGGCTTACACACAATGATAGAATTAATTCAATCATCGAGAATTTAATGTTCAATTTATGTTGCATTGCACTTGCTTCATCCATGTTATCATTCTGTTATCCAGTTTTATTTGTATTTTAATTCAATGGCAGATATATATACCTAAAAAAGGAGGAAAATGGCGCATATTATGATGGAACATGTAAGAAAATGATCTCCACTGTTTTGGGTTGGCCGAAGCACAGATCCCTACGATTTTATGTTTATAATATAGATCTCGAGACTCATTGTTTCTCCCTTCTTTCGACTTAATACTTTCATGGTTGGCCGAAGCACAGATGCAGTGGTTAGGTTCTGTTTGTGTCTTTCTCCGATTTCCCGAGGGCTTATCTGTCCCGGCTTTCCTCCCTTCTCAAGCTGCCGGTCAGATACCATATCAGTCTCGAGAAGGGTTCTGTTTCTCTTTGTTTCGAATATTGTTGATGGTGCATTTGGTCCCTTACTCTCAATTGTTTTATTTTGGTGTTTTTTTTAAAAATAAAATAAAATGGCCGAAGTTAACTTCTCCTATTTGTTATCCTAGGTTCAACTGCCATTACAAATTGTATTAAACTAGTTCGAGGCCTGTCCAATTTGATTATCATCTGTTTATTTTCATTTTTTAATCAAATTTATTAATACTACTTAGATATTTGGCTCATATTATAGTTCGGATTAAATTTTGTTTAATATAAAAATAATATCCAATCATTGTTAACTTTTTTTTTATAGCAAAACAAAATTAATCTATTGTCACAATATAATAATAACCTCACAAAAAACAAATCAAAATAAATTATGAAATTTAATTTTTAATTAGGTCAATATTAAGGATAAAATAAAAAAACAATTAAAAAAATAAAAAAAAATTACCTGAGTCGACCGAGGTTAACCTGTCAAACCTATGACTTGAATCTACGGTTAACACGCCAAATCCGTGATCTAGATCATAAGACTAGTATAACCTCATAGGAAGCAAAATGAAAAACGATTCAAGTCAACCCAAGTTAATCTACCAAAACTACGATCTAGGTCATGAGGCTGAGATGACCCTATAGAAATCAAATCGAAATAAATTATAAAGCACAATTCCGAATCAATTCAATGTTGAAGGATGAAATTAAAAAAAAAATCAATTTAAAAAAATATTGAAAAAAATACCCAAGTCAACTTGATTTAATCCACTATACCCTTAACTTGGGTAATGAGATTAACATAATCTCATAAAAAGTAAATCAAAATAAATCATGAAACCTAATTCTTAATTAATAAAATGTTGAAGAATGAAATTTTAAAAAAATCAATAATAAAAAAAAATTTACCCATCAAACCTGAGTCCTGAGATTGTGATAATCTCATAAAAAATAAATTAAAATAACTCATTAAGCTTAAACTCAAAAATCAAATATTAAGAGATGAAATTAAAATTGAAAAAAAAAATTCTAATAAATAATATTTAATGAGACGGGCACAGTAAATTTTATAATTTTCTCAAATTATACAAGTCTATCATATGCTATTATATAATTAAGTCCATCATTTGCTATTAATTACATAATAAATTTTATATATCATGGTAGTGAAGTCATAGCAAACAGAGTTGTAGAGTTCTTTTTTATTTTTTTACAGAAGAAAGAATAGGGAAAACTATACTTTATTAAACATAACACCTACTGCATCAGATTGGAGAGCATCCTTTAAACCGGGGAAGGAAAATCCCAAACCTGATCTATGTTGGGCCTGCTAGAATCAATACGAGCAAAAATATGAGCACAATTATTTCCCTCCCTCAATTCATGCATGAACTAGCAAGAAAGCAGGAATACGAGAAAGAAAAACACGAGTATCCTTAATCAAAGCATCCTGCGGGTGATGATCTGCTGTATCAGTTGTAAGCAACTGAATAATAGCCTCCATACTATCAGATTCCACAAGTTTTTGGCAGCTCAGCAAAGATGATACTGGAGGGGCCATTAAAGCAAGAAAAATATGTGATCCATTGTCCAGAAAGCTCTCGAATCAATCCTCCTATACCAGCTGCTCCCGAAGTGGCAAGAACACTGCCATCTACATTTAATTTCCACCAGTCCACATCGGGGACTTTCCAGGACACCAACTCAGCAGCACGAGAAGAAACAGACCCTGAAGGCAGCGAAAAAGCCAAAGAATAACCACGAATGAGTTGCTTTACTTGTCGGACCTGCTCTGGCATATTAATTAGGACACCATCAATAACTACCTTATTGCATGCCTTTCATATGGTCCAACAAATACTAATACTAACAAATAACCAAATTCAGTAGCGAGGATTCCTGCCACCATTGCTCATACATTCCAGCCAAACCATAGTATCACCCTGGAAAAAATTAGGAACTTTAGAAGAAGGTAGGAGCTTCATCCAAAGCTGTCTAGCCCAATAGCTGTCAAAAAGAAGATGAACAGACTCAACTTGACAGCCACACCGAGCACAAAGTGAAGTGTGAGAAAGGTTTCTGTGGAAACGGACTTCATTGGTTAACTGTCAATTCCAAGCAGCTTGAAATAGAAAAATTATATGCTTTTGAGACAGTAGTCTTCCAAATCCTGGACCAGCTTTTACTACCATAGTTCGGGGTAAAGGTGTTGGAAACTTTGGAATTGGTTTATAAAATATGTAATGGGACTTTTAAGATCAAAATTATTCTTGAGGTTCACTCAGATATGAAAACCATGTTGAATTTTAAATGAAAAATTGTTCTCCAATAACATTTGAATAATAAATATTTCAAACCCAAAATAACTTTGTGGATTAGACAGTGTGTTTATAGGCTCATAAGTTTGAGCTTAAGTTTGGTTCATAAAAACATATTTACTATTAAGTCCCTGTTTGATTAGAGATTTCTTTTAATCCATAAAATGTCTTAATATATGAATTAATACGTTGAGAAAGAATGTTATTATGTGTAATTCATGAACTATGAACATTCATAAATATTTTTTTCGATATATGAGCATTCATGTATTATGAACATTCATCATAATTAATGAATTATGAAGATTTATGAATTATGAGAAATTAATGATTTGGTTTTCAAGTCTTATAAATAAGTGTCTTGGATTGGTAGAAAGTCGAATAAAATATCTTGAGTTTATTCCTTCTTTTGTTGGTTTTTCTTAAACTTATTCTTTTACTCTTTCCTTCTATTCTAAAGCTTATGTTCGGTCTTTGTAAAGGGATATTAAGTATAATTTTTTTCTGTTTGTTGAACTTTGTTTAGGATTGCATCTAAATAAGTTGATATTGTTGAAATCTTATGAGGCTTATTGAAGAAAATCATTTTATACCAATTAAGAAGCAATAAAGTCTTATGGACAAAGGTTTAATCATTGACAACAATAAAATTTAAACTTGAATAAATTCTAAGAGCTTCAACAAGTAAGTGCTTTACTTGTTTTTACTTTAAGTATTACTTGAATATATGCTTTAGTATGCATACTAGATTGGCAGCCCGCGCTACGCTACGGGTCAAGCCAAGTTTTTCTCAACATAAAAAAAAGATGTTGAGGCGATGATAGCGTTTTTAAAGAAGTAAGAAAAATCTGACTCGACTTGACTCAATAAGTGCGGTTAACCTAACAATATGATTTTAAAAAATAGACAATGACAGTAAATAAGTAAAATTAAAATAAGTTAAACTAAAAAAAATGCAATGATCAACTTGTAAAATAAACGCTTGCCAATATTATGAAAAGATATCCTCTCAATATTTGATAACAAAAATCAAATGAGAATGTGATAACCCCACAGAAAGAAACAAAATTGAAGCTCAATTCCCAGCAAATCAAATGTTAAAAGATGAAATTATAAAAAAATTACTCGAGTCCGCCCAGGTCGACCTGTCAAATACACCAACTAATTGTGAGATCAGGATGACATTGTAGAAAGAAAATTGAATAAAAACAATGAAGCTCAAATCTCATACAACCCAATATTGAAGAGCGAAACTGAAAAAAATTCAATGTAACCCGGGTTAACCCATTAACCTTGCGATCAGGAAAACCCTTTAAAAAATAAAATAAAAATAAATCATGAATCTCAATCCCCAACCAACCTTATATTGAAGGATGAAATAAAAAAAATTATAAAAGGACATAAAACAACACCAAAAGTCAACTCAAGATAATCTTTGAAACCCATGACCCGGGTCATGAAGCTGGAGCTAACCCCATAGAAGGAAAACCTGAAAAAGCCACGAAGTAAAATCCCCAATCAATTAAATAAGGAAGGATAAAATTAAAAAAAAATCAAAAAAGGATTAAAAACAATAGTAATCAAAAGAATGAGCGTCAAATTTGAAATAAAAAATTAAATTAAACAAAAAGAGAGAGAAAAAAACTCATTGGTGCCCAAAGATGCTTCATCTACACGCACCAGACCACCATGAAGACTGAGGCGTTATGCTTCAAACATCGTCACAGAATTCACCATTCGATTGCCAAAATTCATCGCAAGCTTCGTTTGAAGAATGCGGATGCTACCCACACACCAACCTATTTTCCTTGCCCATTTACCCCAATCCCCCCATACTTGTATAATTTTGATTTTGGTCATTCAACATTTATTGTTTTAAATAAGTCAAATTCTATTTTATTTTTTAAAATTGAGCATTAATCAAGCACTATAAATCTCCCCTGATATTGCAAGATCCTAGTATCAAGGCAACCAAAATAAAATACCAAGTTAAATCCTAAATAAAGTTAATGAAAAGGGATCAAATTGAAAATTAAATTAAATTTAAAAGACTGATATAAAAAAAAAAGAACATGAACTTCCTCGTTGACTATGCAAATCAATCCCTGAATTTAGGGGGGAAAGGTGTTAAACATGTTTTTGACTTTTAAATTTGATCTTTGAAACTCTAATTATTCTAAATAAAATAAATTGAATTTTGATTCAAAAAATATTTTCAAACCTATATTTTATCGACACCTTAAGTTCCATATACATAAGCATTGAAAATAAATCACCAAGACCATTGCAAACCAAAAGCAATGTCAAATGACCAAATAAAAAGAAAAATAAATAAAGGAACCAAAGCATACACAAGCCTAGGGACCAAAACAAAAGAAAAACATTGTTGTTGTTATAGTGTTTTGTGTCGAGGGCTACAATTCTTTCACTTTTTTGTAATTAGGAGTTAGTTTCAATCTCTTATGTATGATTTAACACTTGCTTTGTATGTATACTAGTCTTTTGTTATGATTGCAAGCTTAGAATGAAATTATAGCTTTGCATGATTATAAACTAAACATTATATGATCACATATCTAGTTATTTGTGACAAATTGGAAAACAATAGGAAGTTAAAAATCATACCCACCTATTACTATATACTAACTAGAGAGACTTTAAGAGATGGCTACATAAAATGCTGCTTCATGTAACCACCTTGAACTTGAAAAAGTTCTTTTTAAAAAATACACCAAAGTTGTCAAATAATGAATATGATTGATAATATTATTATGGTAGCTTTGGATGGTGGAATCATAGTGATTTCATGTGTAAGAACTACATCTTGAATACATTGGATAATACACAATATAATATGTATAGTTCAATAAAGAGTGTAAAGGCACTTTTGAAAACTTTGGACAAAAACTTCAAGGTTGAAATTATCAGTATGGAAAAGTTCAAAGTCGATAAATTTTCAGATTTTAAGATGGTTGACTCAAGAATCATTATGAGTCAAGTTCAAGAGTTTCAACTCACTTTGCATGATAGATATGCTAAAGAAATGCTTATAAGTGAATCCTTCCAAGTGACTGCAATTATTGAGAAATTTTCACCATCTTGAAAAGAATTCAAAAATTAGCTTAAGCATAAGAGCAAAGAAATAAGATTTTAAGACCTCATCTTGAGGCTAAATGAGGATAATAAGTTGTCTAGGAAAAAAAAAAACCAACTCTTTTGGTATAGCCCCTAAAGCAAACTTTGTGGAGCTAGTAGTGAAGTTCCACAATAAAAACCAAAAGCCAAAGCTTGTTAATAAGGGAAAAAGTATTGTCAAACCTTTTAATGGATCTTTTTTCTATAACAAGACAAGACACCTAGTCAAGGGTTATAGAAATAAGGCTCAGCAAAGTAACCCAAAAAAGATAATGATTACTGAAGTCAATATTAATGAGATTGATTACCTTGTTGATAAAGTTTTGGAAATGAACATGTTTATTATTGTTTTTGAAGTCAATTTGATTAAATGTCTTAATTAGTGGTGGGTTGAAACTAATGCAACTAGACATGTATGCATTAAGAAAATGATGTTCTTCACTTATAAAGAAGTGAATGATGAATAATTATACATGAAGAATTCATCAACCTTCAAATTATTAGATGATGGGAAAGTTATTTTGAACATGACTTCTAAAAAACCAATAAGCCTCAACAATATGTTTCTTGTTGCTGACATTATAATGAACTTAATGTCTGGGTTGTTGTTAAGCAAAAATAGTTCTAAGTTGGTCTTTAAGAGTGAAAAATTTATATTCTCTAAAGATAAAGTGTTCATAAAAGAGGGGCATCTTAGTGATAATCTCTTCAAAATAAATGTAATGACTATCGTAACCATGGATAATAATAATAATAATAATAATAATACATATTCTTCTTATTTGCTTGAGTCTTGTGACATGTGGCATGACAAGTTAGGCCATGTGAATTATAACCTATTAAATGTTAATAAATCTTGATTTATTACCTTGTATGACTTTTTAGAAAAACATAAGTGTGAGGTTTGTGTAAAATCAAAATTCACAAAAACTTCTTTTCATTCAATTGAAAGAAGTAGTGAACCTCTAGGTTTAATTTACTCGGGTAATAGTGATTTAAATTTTATGCAAACTAGAGATGAGAAATAGTATTACATTACTTTTATAGATGATTGCACGAGGTATTGTTATACCTATTTGCTTAGAAGCAAAGATGAGGCTCTTGAAATATTTAAACATTGCAAGAATGAATTTAAAAACCAACTTGATAAGAAAATATAGGTAATAAAAAGTTATAGAGGTGGAAAATTATGTTTCTAAAATGATATTATTCACCAAACTACCGCTTCTTATTCACTTCAACAAAATGACATTGCAGAATGTAAGAACCACACTTTAAAAGAAATGATGAATGTCATGCTAATAAGTTCGAGAGCACCTCATAATTTGTTGGGAGAGGCAATTTTAACTATCAATTATATAATTAATAAAGTACCCCATAAAAAGTTAGAAAAGATACCATGTGAATTTGAAAAGGTAGAAAATCTTCTTATAAATATCTCAAAGTGTAAGGGTGTCTTACAAAGATAGTGGTACCTGATCCTAAAAAAGTCAAGATGAGACTTAAAAATGTGAATTATGTATTTATCAAATAAGCTTACAATAACAATGCATATCAATTTCTTGTAATCAATTCAAGTATTGAAGATAATGATCATAATACTATCATGGAATTAAGAAATGTTGCATTATTCGAAAAAGTGTTTCCATGGAAGGGAACACAAGAAAATTGTTAATTTAAAAGAACAATTAGGGCTAGCTTAAGTAGCCATCATGTATTAGAAGATGATAAAGTTGAGTTGATAAAGAGTGAAAGGGGAAAAAATAATAACATTTGGTCCTGATTTTCTAACATACTTGTTAGAAAATGAACCTTAGACATATTTCAAGGCAATGTCATGTCTTGAAGCTTCTTTTTACAAGAAGGCATTCGATAATGAAATAGAATCCATTATGAATAAACATACATGAGAACTAGTATATCTTCCTCTTGGTAAACCATTAGCCATAAATGGATCTTCAAAAGGAATATGAAAGCTTATGGTAATATTGACAAATATAAAGTTAGACTTGTTGGGAAAAGAGTTAGATAACAATAAGGTGTAGATTATTTTGATACATATTCACTTATATCAAAAATAACTTTCATATAAATATTAATATCTATCATAACTATTAAAAAGCTTGAAATTCATTAAATGGATGAAAAACACCTTTCTTAAATGGTGACTCAGAAGAAGAGGTTTATATGGAACAACTCTAGGGGTTTGTTGTTAATGAACAAGAAAATAAAGTCTATAAGCTTGTCAAATCATTGTATGGTTTGATGTAAGCTATTAAAAATGGCATGAAAATCAATGAAGTTGATAAATGTGTTTATATGAAATACAAAGATTGATGTTATGTCATTATATGTTTCTATGTTTATGACATGCTAATTTTGGACAACAATAATCACGTGATCAAGTATACTAAGAAAATGTTAACTCATGTAATGGTATAAAAAGCATTGTCAATGTCTGTAATTTGTTTTTGATAAAAAATTTTTATCCAGGTTGCAGTGGAGCGGGACCACGACCATTAGCCAAAAACAATTCCAAATGATAAAAGAATTTGAAATTAATTGTATTTGTATGTAAAATAGGATTGATACTTTAATAAATAAAAATAAAAACAAAATTATAATGATATGAAGCAACATGAGGATTTATACATAATGTTTTGGTTAAATCTCATTTAACAAAGTATATAAGGATAATAAATTAAAGGAGAAATTACCTTTAATATCCTATAATTCAATTCAAATTACACTTATAAAGTTTTTAAAAATTATAATTTATAATCTAGAACAAAAAAAATTTAATATAATAAAATAACCACAATATCCTTGTATATATTTTAATAATTAGAAACATTAAGGCCCCGTTTGTTTACTGAAAAATAGTTTTTTTTAAGTGAATTCTGAAAAAGTGAATCATTTTCCAATGTTTGATAGTGTAATGAAAAATAAGTTGGAAAACATCTTTTAGTGTTTGGTTATGTCATGGAAAATGAGCTGAAAAATAACTTATTAATTTTTTGTTTTTTCAAGTTTATTAAAATAATGAAGAACAAATCTTACAAATTAAAAAGTTGAATGAGAATGAAATTAAAAAAATATATAATTTCATAAATTATTTCAAATAAAATAAATAATAATCAAAATAATATAGATCAAATCTAACAAATAAAAAAATTGAAAGATGAAGAAATTAAAATAATAATAATTACCATTTTATAAATTATTTCAAATAAAATAAGTAACAATCAAAAGAATAAGGACTAAATTTGATAGATAAAAAATTTCAATTAAAAAATGATAAGGCAAAAGCAAATAACAATTATAAAAATGAGGACTAAAGTTAATATAAAAATCAAATTCTAATGGATGAAATTGAAGAAAAATAATATTCAAAACAAAATATATATAGCAATCAAAAGTTTGAGGATCAAATTTGATATAATTAACAAATAATATGATATTTCTAAATTTTCCACAACTTTCAGAAAGTGTTTTCCGTCAAAAATAAAAGGAAAACACTTTTCTGGAAACCAAATTAAATTTTTTTTAGTCTGAAAAGTGTTTTTTATTGATTAATTTTTCTAATACTAAATAAATACAGAAAAATTTAAAAAATTATTTTTCATCAAACGAACGAGAAATAGATGTCAAATTACTTTGTCTCTCTAATTCTATCTCTTTCTTCGACAGATAGTGAAGAACTTCTAATTTTTCCCAAATCAAACAATAAAATTACTATTAAAATTGATTTGTGTTTCACCGTGATTGTTTTGCTCTCTCTCTCTCTGTGTCGTCAACCTTCTACTGAGACAAGGGGTGTCAGGATTCTTAGCAGAGATTAAAACAATGTTAGAGATAGTCCTTGAAAATTTAGTTAAGTTATATGGTTGTTGTGTAGAAGGAAATCATAGAATTTTAGTTTACAACTACCTGGAGAATAATAGCCTTGCACAATCTCTTCTCTTCTAGGTAATTCTTGAATATCCTTCTTCTGAATATCTAATATCTTTATGGAGGTTGTTTTCGGTAGTTTACACCTGGGAAAATAATTCTGACTTTAGGTTGTGCTTTTATAGTTTAAAAAGAAAAGGAGAAGAAATCATGTAAAACGACGTCGGTAAAATGTTATACACTCACGAAAGCAAGTTTTGATGCAAATGGTAATTTTTTTTAAAATGTTATAAGATAGTAGGGTAATTTTTTCTAAAGGATGAGCAGAGGCTAAAACGACGTCGGTTACAGTGTTTGTTATAAAGAGCAGTTCAATCTCTCTTTCCCCCAGAAATCAAAACCCTAAAAGAAAATGGGAGGCAAGTGTCCAAGCAGGAAGGTGAAGAAGAGAAGATACTCTCACAAGACGGCGCGGCGCTCAAAATTTCTACTCAAAGATATCCTTATTATTAATTTTTCTTAATATATATATATATGTATGTATGTATATATATATGTATGTATGTATATTTGTTCTCTTGAAATTCCTTGACTTGATAATTTTGATTCACGCGACGATGCGGTATATGAGGAGCTGCAGCAAAAGCCTGACGGGGAGATGAAGGAGGCAACGTTGCCTCTTGACGAGGATTTACCTGGCATGGGCCAATATTACTGTCTGCACTGCGAGTATGTAAAAGATTTTTTTTTGCTTTTTTACAAATTTGCTGCTCTGCTTTGGTTGCTCAGCTTTTCTTTTAAAACTAATTTGGGCAGCCGTTACTTTGCTAATGTGAGTGTGAGGGACGAGCACTTCAAGACCAAACGTCACAAGAAGCGGTCAGTTTTCCTCTGATGTCTTGTTTATTCCTGGAGATAACCAAGAAGAACCTCAACAGATTTGTCTACTTTAATTGTCTTTAAAATAGTGGATAGGATACATAGTCTGATGTTACTTTTGCTGAATGTAGTGTAAAGCAAATGATGGGACCTGCACCGCATACTCAACTTGATGCTGACTTAGCTGCCGGGATGGGTGCCCCAGATAATGGTCTTAAGCTTATGTCTATGTGATCAGCTTTTGGTTCGTTGCTGATGCATGTGTTTAGATGACAGATGAGTTTAAGCAGGCCTCCATTGGATGGAGGATATTTGTTTTGTAACAATGGTTTTCTAGTGGCAGTTTTATGTATTGCTGCTAAAGTAATGGTAGCTAGCTTTCTTCACGGTCTACTCTGCTTATTATATACATCTGATAGTTTGATAGTTGTGGGAAATAGGGATTTCAACCTTACATTTGAAGGGAAGATCAAATACCTTTGCCAATTCAAGTTATGTGGATTTACATCTGGGTATATTGATTGTTTTGAAGATATAACAGAACTGTTGAAAGACAATGTAAAGTGTTAGCGATTTTGAATTTGCCTTTTTCATCTACTACTGAGTCATAATCCACTTCCTAAGGTCCTTGTTGGAACTAATTGGGGTTTCCCAGCATGTTGCCTTTAACTGTTTTGCAAGTGTTTTCTGTTTTTCTGGCCTAGCTTATTGTATGTTTATGGCCAGTCATTAATTAGCCAAGTTCAGTATATCTGGCAAAAACAAAGGGAAGCAAAAATTGCTATAGATGATAAGTTGGCTGTTATGTTTCAGATGGATGGCACAGGTTATTGGTTGACTACCATTCAAGTAAGTTCTTTCATTTTATAATGGTTATGCTCCAGGATTAGATTATGTGATAATAACTTGACAGGGAATTCTAAACAGAAGGTATTAACTGCGTCAGCAGAAACTGTTTTCATACACCACCAGGTCTGAAAGTACCCGTTGTGCGACATTTTGTGACTGCGCCGGGTACCTTTTCTTAGAATCTAATATAAGTGGTTTATGTATTTACGAATTGGGATCATACCTCAACTTCCTTTATAGTCCCCAATACCTAGAGCCTGCACTTTGAGATGTGTGCTTTAATTTGCCTTGGTGTATCATTAAAAAGAAAAAAAGGTACTTAGAGATCACAAGAGATTTTAAGTGAAATGGGCTAATTGTGTGTCGTGGAGTTTTGCCCCAGTGGAGATGGTAGAAGAGGCGAAATTTTAGAGGGAGCAAACCCTTCACTGATTATCGAGCTGCTCGTCAGCCCCATTCATATTTGCCCAACTTTAGTTTTAGGATTTTGTTAATTTGTTGGAACGTGAGAAACAGGAAAGGAAAGTATAACATTTTCAAAAGCAATCTGCACATGAATGTTCTTCACTGGCGGTAGTTGTCGGCTAAGTAGGCAAAGTGAATGTCTCGTCTGCTTGTGAAACTTGAACACAACCCATAACTTGTTTTGCTGGTTACGTAACTGTTAGTAACGAATCGCTAATAGAAATAGTGGGTTATAACCAGGCATTTATATGCTATAACGATGGCCTCGATTATTGACATGAATACTTACATCCACATTAATAATTACATCTTCTTGCTCTTCTGCATGATCTTAACCATTCTCCCCCAGTTCATCTTCAAGAAGCTCACCAAAGCAACAACCAACACCAAACTCCACCTTCCTCCAAGCCCACCAGCTCTTCCAGTGACTGGTCACCTCCACCTCTTCACTCTTGCCTTGTACAAATGTTTCTACAATCTCTCCTCCAAATTGATATGGCCCTCTCCTCTATCTCCGACTGGGCCCTTCGCATTGTCTTCTCGTATCATCAGCATCCATGGCAACAGAGATCTTCCAGATCAATGATCTTGCCTTTTCGTCTCGCCCAACATTTGCTTTAAATTTGTTTATGAGTTACCTTATGGAACCTCGGGATTTATCACTGCACTTTATGGTGATTACTGGAAATTCATGAAGAAACTTTTTGTGACTGAACTGCTTGGACCAAAAGCGCACACAAAATAAGAAAATTCAATGAGGGGCAACAAGAATAAATGCCTGGAGTTATGTAAAAAGATGTTATTTTTCCAAAACTTTTACATCGTATTCTATTTTTTCAAAACTTTTACCAATCTGTGTTAGCTTGATAAAAAAACTCAATTTTGACGCTCCTTCTCTCTCATGTCAAGCACTTTATTTATGTTATATTTTGTTTAGCCAGTGGATAGGTGCAAGGGAGCCACCACCAATAAACAACGATTTTTAAAATTTGGTTTTGTTTTCAGCTATTTTTGGCTTTTGAATTAATTACTTTGTTTAAATTCATAAAATAGAAAACAAAGGCAGTAGATAATGGGTTATTAAAACATAGTTATTACTGATCATAGATTTGAGACCATAACAGAAGCATTCAAAAGAGAGAATGTGTTTAATGATGGGGTCATTAGAATTTATTATGTGTTTGCAGCAACAGATAATCAACATTTGGCAAATATTGCCTTTGGAAAGGTATTGAAGAGCATACGGAGCAGAAAAATAGCACAAGAGCCTGCAAACAGGATATGTGAAATGCATCTGCAAATGTTTCAGAGCTCAATTTCGTTTATCAAACAAGAAGAAAGAAAAAAAAAGACTGATTCTCCCGTCTTTGGTGATTGTCAAATGATCTGCAAGTGAAGGATTTTCTCAAACAAAACATTTCCTGGAGAGGACGTGACAGAGAGATCCTAAAGGAGATTCAAGAATTCGGCAATGGATATGAACAGGGGATAGCTTCCATAATTATAAAAAATAACAAGAAATTTGTGCTTAGCAGTTATCCCTTCCTTTTAAACCGGAAAAACAAGTTAAAGCTGTGCTCAAGGTTTTCTTTTCTTTTCTTTTCTGAATAAGCAAATGTCCAGGAGAGAGTGTAAGAGCAATTGTTGCTAGCTAGCATTGCCCTTTTCTGTAAGGTGAAAGCTAGAAATCTAAATGGCATACATATGCTATATAGCCAATTAGGTATCATCCCTTGAGTTTATAGGTTGACAGTAAACCTCTTTCAATTGCATGAATTTCTTATTTTATTTGGGTTTATTGCGTTTTCTTTCAATCAATAAGGGAAAGGTGGAAGGTCACAGTATTGGTTTCTGTTAGTAGAAACAGCAGCTTTGCCCCTGAAGATATGAGCTACCAAAGTCCTATCATTTTTATAAGGTTAGGTAGAACTCGGAAATCTTGATAACATTAGGTTTTCGTTTCTTTTGTTTCTTAATGTTTCTGTCTCATATATACTTTCTGGTAGTGCCTTTCGGTGGATTGCTTTTGTATTCAAATGCAAGGTGGGTTGGTGTGTCTGCTACATCCACTGTCACACTAAGAAGACCTTTGCAGTGAAGTAATAATTGTAAGACCAATGGACACTTGAACGGTATAAGAGGAAAAAAGAAATCTTCACAGAGAACAGCGCATGCTGCAGCCAGATGGATGTATCACCTGAATCCTGAATGCAAAATCATTTTGACCTCTTTATGAGCAGTTCACTGTAGCAGAGCCGAGAAGATTGCTATCATATCTTTCAGGTATTCTTGTCCCTTCCATTGTTTTAAGTATTTGCAACTTCCAGTTCGGACAAGAAGCAGCAGTTGTAGACTTGTTGTCAGCACTTAACAGGGTGTCATCACCCAATGTCACTCCACAAGCAAAATACAGATCTTGAGCACTTGAAAACAAGTGCACCATTAAAGCCCGTCTGTCGCCACTTAACATCCATATGTTTCTTTAATGCAAAGAGATTAGGTATGACCCACACAAAGAACACAGAGACGTAGCATCCCATGAAGCCATGATCTAACACTTTCATCTCCCTTGCTGTCATTTTCCAAATGCCATATCCTAAACTTTTCTCTAACGCTTATCCGCCACCACCAGCTTCTACTAATGGTTGAAGGTGCATGATTTACTGATTTCTATCTTGTCCTTCAAAACTCAAATGACACATACGCAACCCACCTCCATGTGAACTTCGACACTCAATAATTTCGTTCCCCACAAGCCAAATCATAAATAGATACGCATCCTATAGAGCTCAAGATTGGATGATTTTGAATCGCCAAGAGCTCATCACCTTATAGTTTGGGTTGTGATGTATAATTTTCCAACACGTTATTAGTATTGAGGTCTACATGATTCATTGCCATTCGGGTCCTCCTTTTCCTTTGTATCAGTGTCGGAAAGTGATGGAATCCTAACATTCAGGATACCCCTTGTGGCCTAATTACAAAGACACAGCTCTTTGATCATTGTAGCAAATATAATCAGGATTCCATGCATGATTTGATTAACATTACAAGTTCGGACACATTTGTATTCGATATTACATGTCCTCGTCGTACATCAACACGCAGGGAATGCCTTGACACACCTCTCTCAATTATTTTCCAACACTGGGTATGTTTCTGGCCATTATGCGTCTTTTGTTAAAGCATGGGCGACAAACCAAATGCTCAAAGGATGCTTCCATGAATTTTAATCTTGCTGGAGTATTCATCGTTGTCATTTCCTTAGAAAGATTCATAAGATTAGCAAATCTGTGGTAAAAAAAAGAAAGATGATACACATACTATACTACTATACCATAACATTAAAATCGAAACAAAAACCCAAAAAAATCACATGGGGTTGTATGGGATATACTCCTGTTACTGGTGTTTTCTCTTTAACCATACTAGCCTTCCTTCTCTCCATCATCTTTAGGTCTAGTTGAGGAACTTGATCCTGATGTCATTCCAACGACTTGGCTATGTGTGAACCTTTGTAACTGTATCATGCGGGCATAAGACCCATCAGGATAATTTTTCAATAGATGCGAGTGGGATCCTTGCTCTGCTACTTTACCATCATCGATTACAGCAATGACATGGGCATTCCTTATAGTTGATAGCCGATGAGCAACAACAATTGTGGTCTTTCCCGAGCAAGCACGGTCCAGAGCTTCCTGGACAGACCTCTCAGATTCTGCATCTAGTGCACTTGTTGCTTCATCAAGTAGCATAAGCTCAGCCTTCCTTATTAAAGCCCGGGCAATGGCAACTCTTTGCTTCTGTCCACCGGATAATTGAACTCCCCTCTCCCCTACGAATGTTTTGTACCCATCTGGCAATGAAGATATGAACTTATCAGCATTGGCCAAAGTAGCGGCTTCAATAATTTCAGCCTCAGTTGCTGACTCATTCCCGTAAGCAATATTTTCATAAATGGTAGTAGCAAAGAGGCACGGCTCTTGAGAGACTACTGCAATGTGCTTCCTCAGGGACTTGAGATTATATTTCCTAATGTCCTTTCCATCAATCATCACACGCCCGGATGATGGCTCATAGAATCTCTGTATGAGAGCAATGACAGAGCTCTTGCCACATCCACTAGGACCCACAAGGGCAAGAATTTTCCCAGCACGTGCACGAAGATTAAGGTCACGGAAAATTGGAACATCAGGGCGAGTGGGATAAGAAAAGTCAACATGCTTTAGTTCAACTTCTCCACGAAGACGGTCAGGAACTGGGGTGGCATCTGGATCATCAGGTTCAATTTCAGTTTTGCGGTCAAGTAGGTCGAAGACTGAGCGCATGGCTCGACCACCCTTAATGAAGTCAGGTGCCAAGGTTAAAGTTTCAGCTGCACCATTGGCAGAGACCATGAGGACCATAAAAACTCGAATTGTATTAGAGAAATCAGAGATTCCATGCTTCACAAGCCAGGATGCATACCAAAGACCAAGAGCATAGGAAGCATAAAGAGAAAACTGTGCTATCCCAAATCCACTTCCTGCAATCTGTCCCTTCCAAAAGCAACGCCGTAAAGGTGTTTCAAGATTGGAAGAGAAAAGACCCACTATTTTTGCCTCTGAATTGAAGGCAGCAACAGTCCTCACATTGGCTATGGCCTCTCCAGCCAGTTGTGTAGCCTTCGAATGGGCAGCCTCTAGGTCTCCCGAGAAACCATTCATGAACATTTTCTGTTAACAATCAGAGCCCGAAAAAAAATTCAGAAAAAGTTAATTAAAGTGAATTATTTCACACACCTAACATAAGAGATGAAAATTTTAGATCACATCTGGCTTTTACAGAAAATGAAAACCACATTTAACGTATGAAACATCATAAACCCATTTGGATTTGTCTATGAATGTATAGAACTCTTCTGATGAATCATAAGATGATTAAAAAAGGAATCAATATTTCCATCTCTGAAACATATCATTTCCCTCCTACATAATTCTTTCAGTATTGTTACCAAAAGCCAAGATCGAGTGAACAATTTACTGTTGACAGTAGCTTCTCAATAATCTGATTACAAGTGACATTACTGAAGAACTGCTCAGAGAAACAAACCTGTAGAACAGTGGCTGCAACAACCAAAGGGAAGACAGCGATGAGGACAAGAGCAAGGCGCCACTGCAAAACAAACCCTGCAGTGCAAGCAACTAGCATGAGTGCTGTATTCTGTACAATCACTGAAATTCTGTCTCCAATGGCTGATCTGACATTGTTTGCATCGAGAGCCAATCTTGCTGCAATCCTAGCACTCTCATTTTCTTCCTGATCAAACCATGCCATTTCATTTTTTAGCACTGCTGTCAGCATTTTCTCCCTTACTCGTTTTGTAAGGTTTTCTCCCACAATATCCCAAAAGGAATGCTGTAGTGTATTGAATATCAGTGCAGCTGATGAGAGCCCGATTAGCAAATAGCAGTATTTTGCAATTTCTCTGCTCATATAAGCATGGTTCGGATTATAATAGATGCTGAGTACAGCACTGAGAACATATGCAAAGAAGGCGCTAAGGGAACCACAAATAACAGACCCAATAGAACCAACCAAGGCATAGACCCATTCAGGAGAATTCATCTTTGCAAGGCGCCAGAAGGAACTAGCTTGCTCCTTGAAAGCAAGCTTTTCAAGTCGATAATTGGGGAATGAGGCATCGAGGGAGAGACTAAAATCAGAGGTAGAAAAGTCAGAAAGCCTTCGTGAGTATGGTGATCGGCCATATGAGGAATTACGGGCGATTATTGGTGAGCTTACAGAGTTCCTGGCACTAGAAGGCCTGCAATAAAGAACAGCATTAAGTGGCAAGCTAAAGGCTTGTCCATAACAACATTTGCATGTTTTAGGAACAAAAGACATACCAAATTAGAATGATCAAATATTCAAATGAGGAATAAATTGATGGAACCTACCTTGCACTGCTCTTTCTGGCATTGTTTAGGGCTGTTTCATGTGCCATCTCCTGCATTCTGATGAGCTTAGCATACACACCATTTTCTCCTTTAGCAATGAGCTCATCATGAGTTCCTATTTCACTAACACTACCCTGCTGGAGTACAGCGACAAGGTCAGCCTTGCGTATGGTGGAGAGCCGATGGGCAATGACAAGAGTAGTCCTACCAATCATGAACCTGTCAAGGGCCTCTTGCACAAGCTTTTCTGACTCGGAATCCAAAGCACTTGTTGCCTCGTCTAAAAGCAAAATTGCTGGGTTTTTCAACATAGCCCTGGCTATAGCTATTCTCTGCTTCTGCCCTCCAGAAAGCTGCAGTCCTCTCTCACCTACCTGCAATTTTCAAATCATTTAAAACAAGTGCTGTATGCTCTGTTGAATTTCTACATGACTTTTTATCAATTGCCAATGATTCCAATAAAAGTAGAAAAAAGAAACAAATAATTGAGAAATCATATTCCAAAATAAGACTGGATTGGAGAAAAATATTTGATAATTCCATTTTCATGCAATTACTCACCAACTGGTCAAGGCATAACGTGATTACCTTTTTCAGGCATAATTGTATCAGCATAGGGACATTGACAGAATTTTCCTTTAGTTTATTTCTTCGAATTTTTCCCTAGGTCCGTTGTAAATTAAGACTTTCTTGCCAGTGATATGCTAATGTTAATTCCTTTTTTTTTCCCTTGAAAGATATTGTGTAGCTTATAGTTTTGCTGATTAACTAGTATTCAAACGAGTAATTTCTTCATGAATATTAATTCATTCTTCTCTCAGCTATGTCTTCCCACTTGTGGTCTTCAAGTACTTATCTACCTCCAACGTCAACATCATAGAGATTCTTATTGGCCTTCTAATGTAGTGGAGTTCTGTAAAGACTCGAGAATTCTTTATTTCCCTGGGGATTAGACTGACATATTTAATGATGACATCATGCCTTTCGTTTATTTTTATTTTAATATTGCCTTCTTCTTGATATATCCTCTCTCCAAGTTTATTTCCTCTTTATTTCTGCATAAGCATATAAAACCTTACATTTGCACATGCAATGTTGACTATAGCATGTTACTTCTATCAAATGCATGCCTGACCAAAACGCATTCCCACATTGACTTCTAATAAGAAATCCGACAATGTTAGGCTGAGTTTGTTGACCAAATAAATCATTCAATCTTTTAATACTGTACTGTATAGAAGTGGCAAATTATATGGCATAAAAAATAAATCCAACTACTGTGATCTCCACTGGCCACCGGTCAGGATCTATCATTTCATTTCACATTCTTGAACGAACTAGTTTTACCCCACCTGCCACAAAGTCAAGTATTTTACCTTGCAGAGGGTTAGTTCAGTTGTTATTTCTTTCTTAAAGGATTTGATTCAAATTTACTCAAGGGATTTAAGTTCAATTATTCCAAATGTGTAAAGAAAATAGATAATTATGACAGCAAGTTAAATAGGTACTTAACAAGGTTAGATAACCTAGTTGGTTAAGTACCCATTGTCAATTTCTTACCCAATATTCACAGGCCACAGCATATTTAAAACCAACTTACCTGAGTGTCAAAGCCATCAGGTAGCTTGATAATGAATGAATGGGCATTTGCAACTCTGGCGGCTTCTTCGATCTCAACTTGATCTGCATCAGGCCTTCCCAGTAGTATATTTTCTTTGATGGTTGTTGCAAACAAGGCAGGCTCTTGGCTAACAAGCCCTATCTGTTGTCTCAACCATCGCAGCTTTAAAGTCTTAATGTCATGCCCATCTAGCAGTACTTGTCCTGCAAAAACTTTGTTTTATTAATAGAACACTTGTGCTAAAACTTTCAGATCCACATGTACTGGTTGAACGAAAGAAGCAAATTTACTTCAGTTGGCAGTTATACATTAATTCTGTCAATTTAAACATTGACATTTTTCACAAGATGTAATTGTCTACTCTAGTTTATTTACCAAGAATGAAAATATAGCACAATTTACCTGAGTTGGGATCATAGAATCTCTCAATGAGTGAGACTACAGTGCTTTTACCAGAGCCACTGCTGCCAACCAAAGCTATGGTCTTTCCAGCTGGGACATTAAGTGAAAAATTGTTCAGAATTCGAACGTCTGGCCTTGACGGGTATGCAAAATCTACATTATTGAGCTCCACAAGCCCAGTAACTGCCTCTAATTCTATCCCAGATTCACTGTTTCGATCAATAGCCGGCTTATGATCAATTATTCGGAAAATCTTTGCAGCTGCAACTTTTGCTTTGGCAAATGCACCCATGCTAGGGATAGCTTGTCCTATACCTCTGCCAATCAAATAAAAATTTAGCCAAATCAAGATTTGATTTGATAAATGTATCAAAATATTATACTTCATCACATGAGTGAAATCAAGGGCTTACAATCCTCCAATCATGACTGCAAACATGGTAGCTATGGCTAGACCTCCATTGGTGTAACGATGTCTAACAAGATAACCTCCATACCAGAGAAGAAGAGCATAGCAACAGAAAACTACAAAGTAAGTTGCACCTAATCCCATTCCCTTAGAAAATCCACTCTTGTAACCGATCCTTTGAGCGACCTTCAAAGCCGACGAGTAGGCTTGTAATGCTCTTGATTCCCCAACAAATGCCAAAACAACCCGAATTTGGACTATTGTCTGCAATTTGGCTTCAAATTAGCAAATACCCATATAATACAACCGGGAAAGATTCTCACGAAGTAACTTGAGCTCCAATCTTCTACAATTTGAAACTAAATCACAGAGTAAAGTTGCAATTTTTTGATACCTGCTCTACAATGTTTCCAGCCTGTGATAAAGCTTCTTGGCTCTTGCCAGAGAGTTTGGCTAATGTGGTGGTGTGGATGGCTCCAATCACAGCTATGAGTGGAACCACTGCCAGAGTAACCAGTGCCAATTGCCACACAGCGGTGAAACCCACCACAAATCCAGAAACAAATGTTGCCATATAGTGAATAAAATTACCCAGCTGCACAAAAACCAAAAAAAAAAAAAGACGACGTAAGACAATTTTAGACAAAAAGGGGGGGAGGGGGTAATTAGGAATGATGAAACAGAGTTGTTCTTGTTCAGTTTTTACCTTCTCACTAATGGCATCTTGGACCATCACTGCATCAGTGTTAATGGCAGAAACAACGTCTGAGGTCCGAACCTCGGTGTCAAAGTATTGAATGTCCTGGTTTAACGCTGCTTCTAGGTACTTGATCCTCATCTTTGTTGATTGCCTCTCTCCAGTCCACATCCAACATGATATTTCTGCATCCAAAACTCAAGCTTTCTTTCAATTCCATTATTGTTCATTAGCATATCCAAACAATAGAAACCAATATCAAAACAAACTAGGCAACTGCAACAGAACCTACCTGCCCATGACGATGCCCAAATGGCAGCACCAACGATAAGAAAGTAAAATGCGTACTGCAAAACTCAAAACCACAAAGTTACATTATTGTTCACATTTGTCAATATGTTAACATGAAAAAGGATGCTGCTTATTAGTACTTTTCATGAATTGTTTGTTTGAATTAAGTACCTTCAAAACCTCTTGCATCATCTTATCCATGTTATTGGCGTTAGAGCCAAAAGAGTTAACAAGATCGGCAAAGAACCGAAGAAAGAGAGGCAAAGAACATCCGTGTACAAATGCACCCATTGACCCAATTCCCATCAACACATAATCTAAACCATCAGCAAATCTAAACAGCTCTCCAAATCCAACTACAGCCACATCACCCGGCTTCTCTCCATTGCCACCACCACCACTACTACTAGAAGTCCCACCTTTCTTTGGCTCTGTACTTTCCATTTCTCTTCTCTCAACTACACTTTGTTGTTGTTGTTGTTGTAGTTGGTCCGTTGAGTTTGTGTTTAATGTTAGACTTGGTGTTGTTGGTGTGATTTTAAAGGGGTGGGACTGAGAAGAGGGATCAGGAGGAGGCTCAGACACGAGCTCAAGGCCTTGCATTTCTGACCATTTCCATTGTTCAATCGTCTTTATCTCTAGAGACTCTTGTGACATTTGCAAAAATTATCACTTGCTAGCTACCTAGCTTTATTGAACAGACAAACCCACCTCCTTCTCTCCTCTTTATTATCTCGCGCTATCTGGCTTTTGTGCTTATGTTCTTTTATTTTCCCTCTCTCTTAAGTCTTTTCTTTTTTCTTTTCTTTTACCCTCTCTTATGCCATGTTTCTTACTTGGTTGTCACTATTTCTTTGTCTCTCTTCTTCTCCTCCTACCTTGTATCCAAAGCAGATACTGGTAAAGGGCTTTTTCTTTATTTTGCCTTTCACTCTTGTATTTGTTATTCACAAGCCATCTTTCACGCATTATACATTATACTAGATGCTTCACCCGATATTTACCGCGGGTTAAAAAAAATTATATATATATAGGTTTTTTTCATAAGAGAAAAAAAAAATATATATATATATATAATCAAATAAATTAAGAACGGTGTGTGCTAATAAATAAATAAAAAATTATAAATAATAACTAAAAATAAAATTAAAAAAACTAAGAAATAGATGTAAATCAAGATATTTAATTTTGCAAGACCAGTTGTGTTTGCTAAATTTATTTCTTAAAATAATTTTTTTATTCAATCAAATGATAATAGACATACACACACACACATTAAATTGATTAAATAAAATAAATAATAATATGCACGGCTACACATATTAGAAATATTATATGAGAATAAATATTTTTTATTTTAAAAATAAAGTTCTTATGCGCAAAAGACTAAAAAAATTATAGATAAATCAGAAAAATCTCTTCAAAAATTAAATGCACACAAAATTATTGTCATTTAAAAAAAAGGCTTCCTAAACAAAATAAAAGACATAAGGGGTATTAATCTCAATATAAATAAAAATAATAATTTTGAAAAAATATAGAAAAAATCATTAATTTAAAAAAAAGAAAAAAATATTTTTTTAAGAAATAAAAAGTTAGGTCAGCCTACATGACCCATTTTGTTAGAATCAACGCAGCTAAGCCCCTTTTTTTTCGTATATGAGTCTACCCCAATTTTTTTTTAATTAAAGTTTGACGACGCGTCGTTTGTATTGTCCAGTTTTTGGTCACTGTGGTGCTCGAAAAAACAAGGTTGCTTGTTTTTTTTGGTTTAAAAACTGAATTTTCAACCTATTTTTTACCTAAAACACTTAAAAAAACATTATAGTCAACTTAATAAACTTATTCATAACCTCAAAAAATTGTCTTAAAACCCAAAATCAACCCTAAATCAAAAATCTTTCCAAGATCATATTTGTTTTTCTTGATAATTTCAAGGTAAAAAAAACTCCCTAATGTGAGCCCCCTTATCAAAAGGAATAATTTGACACCAATTTCAAACATTTTGATGGTCGTAATCGTGGCCTACAGAAATTCTCTCTCACTAGCATTGGATTCCAATGACTTTCTCTTACCTCTCTCACACCAGAGGAAAAAAAATAAGAAAAAATATAATTTGAGACCAAAATTGGTTTTTCCCTTTAATTTTGGAAACTAAATGGACACAATATCTATAATTTGTAAAGTATAAAGACTACAATAAATATTTTTCCTAAACTTTTAAAGCCACTCATTCCATTCGTGGTTTTTACTTTGGTTCTGTCTTTAATCTCACTCTCCCTCCAACAAATTAACTTATAATTGGTTCAACAAAGGCCAAATGAAAAAAATGGCATTGTGATCTATTTGTCCATAGTGCCATATGAGGGGATCCACAGCAAATCCTCCACGCGTTTTAGTTTTTTTAGGTTAATTATATATTTTAAGTTATATTAAAAAATAACTAAAGAAAAGTATTATTTATTGTTTCAGTTAGCGTGGTGCTAGACTCATCAGCTAGCTATAGGATATAGTGTGGCTAATGAGTTTGGTTTTGTTTAGTACTTGAATAATTATTCTTTTTTATCATTAAACTTTTCTTTTAATTTCATCATCTCCATTATATTCATATATCTATAAGCTTAATAATTTATTTTGTTTTACATGCTACATCATATTTGCAATATCAATAAAAGTTCTAGTATTAAATTAATATTTGATTTTGTAAAATAAAATTTAATTTTATCAATTCATAAAATAAAAAATAGAGACCAAACACAAAAATAAAGAGAATCTATCAGTTTTTCATTTTTACAATCATATGACTTAGAAAAGTGCAATTTGGTCCCTAAAGTTTTTATTTTCTCATTTTGACCCTTATGCTTTAAGGAGTTCACATTTTATTCCTAAATTTTTTTTTTTTTATGTTTCAATCCATAAAAGGTTGTGTTAATAAGTTCGCCTTAGATAGAAATGTTCAATTAAGGTAGTGTTTTCCTTTAAAACTTGAAAGGGGAGTTCAATGGAGTTAGTTTCTCCCTTTGAAAATGTTATAAAAAGTAAATAAGTTATATGTAAAGTATTTTTTATTCAATTGGACTTTGATTTTTTTAAGGTCATTTTAGAAATTCTTTTTTAGGGTTTGAAATGTTTTTATTAAGATTACTAAGGTATTTTTAGATGAAAACAAGTTAAAAATTAGACTTATATGATTCAAAACTCAAACTTGATTTTTTTATTACTAGAGGTGGGTGAAAGTGAATTAAAAAATGATGCATCATTTGATCAAACAAACGATACATCATCTACCCAAATAAATGACACATCATCTGCTCTATAAAAAACAATTATGGTCAAAAGATGTGTCATCAATTTGTTAAAAAATTAAAACAAGTGCATGGGCATGACTTGTTTTATTAGGACCAAACACACCTAACCTTCTTTTAGATATCCCTTTATTTTTTCTTGTTAAAATAAATGGATTAAAAATCCCTTCAAATCAAATCAATGTATTGAAATAATATTGAATGGAGTATCCAATCATGCTATTGTTTTTAAGAATATTAGATTTTTTCTATGATGATATTATTGATTGTTTTATAAATAATTATGTATTAGCCTAATAAGAAAAATTTTAAAAATAATTTTCTCATTAATATTTAATGAGAATAAAATACTTATTTTTAAAATTTATTTATTAACAATCTCTAATAAAAGATTCTCAAAATTGTTGTTCTTGAATTGTTTTTATATAGGTGTGTAACAATAATAAATTATGTTTTTTTAATTTTTTTATTGAAACTTATTTTTACGATCATAATAAGTTTTTACTTAAAAAACTATATATAAAAATCATAAAAAAAAATTTGTCAAAAAAAAGCATGAATAAGAAAATTAGGTTTTCATTAAAAATATTTTTTTCATTTTTAGTTCAAATCATTATAGTTTTGTGAATATATTTTTATGATTGCTATTATTTTTTATTCAATGAACTATATAGCTAATAAAAAATTGTTTTATTATAAAAAAAAATACAAGAATTAGAAAAAAAATGTAGTTAAAAACAATATATTTATCCTTTATAATTTTTTTATTATCTTGCTTGCAATTAATTTATTATCATATAATTAAATAAAAAATATATACGGGAGAGCTAATATCACTAGTAATGTTTTGTAGATGCTTGATATTATAGTAGTTTTTGATGTTGCAATTTAAAAAAAAAAATCTTTTAATCATGGTTTTAAAAAATATTTTTTTTAAAAAAATTATTCGATTAAAATTTTTATTCTGCAAAATAAATTAAAAACATACTATTTTATGAAATTGTGCGTGAGGGCCTGGCCCAGTACAAAAGCAAGTTGTTTTTTCTATGTTAATGTAAAAAAACGAAACTACCACAATACTGAAAGGGTTGGAAAACCAAGTGAAAGATCACAGAAGCAGTGACAGATGCAAAAAGGTTGTTGGTCCTTGGGACCTAAGAGACGTCGAGACTATCATAGCTTTCCAAACACAACCCATCATCACCCCCTTCAAATTCCATGGCTCTTTGAATTTACATAGTAATAGTTGACCAATGCCAATCTTCTCTTTTTGTAGATATTAAATAATAATATCTTTAATGACATAGGAAGAATTTTTTTTATAAAAAAAAGCAATTTTTAGTCACTCATTACACCAAACATTCAACTTGAAATTACGAGAAAAAAAAATTTACAAGAAAGCCTAAACATAGAAAATAAAAAAAATAAAATGAACAAGAAAATGTTAGAAATAAGGAAGTCCAATGATTTATAAAAAGATATTACCATAAGAAAAATTATGGAAGAATAATTTTTTTTTATAAAGGAAAGTATTTGATTAGATATGTATTATTACAAGGATATTTTAGATATTAAAAGAATATTTATAGCACTTGTTTAGTTAAACATGAAACACAATTATTAAACATGTTAGAGAGGTTATGTTGAGGTGGTTTAATGCGTCGTAGGAAAAGAAAAAACCTTTTTTCTCCTATTTTTGAGAGTTTTGATAACATTCAATAAGCTATTGGCATATAGTAAAAAATTAAAAACGCCAATACAAATTTTTGGGTTTCCAATGTACTATAATATAAAAATACTTTAATCACATACTACCAAATATTTTATTACAATTAACTAAAAACTAATTTACTTGAAAACTATATAAAAAAGGACTCTCTTTTTCCTGTTTAGAATACATGTCATCATGTATGGTAAGACTAAAATTCATGAAGATGTTAGCATGGTCTGAGGCTCTGAGCCCAGATAACTAAAAAGAAATGACGTCATCATCTTAACTAATGGGGGGCAAAGGCAAACAACATGAGATTGCTTTAGTTTTACTTTTGGGGTAAAAAAACATATAGAAAGGGACAGATGCTGCTGAGATTAGTGAGCGAGAGAGAGAGAGAGAGAGAGGGTTTAGAGTGGATTATCCACCCGACAATCAACAGTGTGTGTGGAAGTTGGCGGTGGGTTTTTGACTACGCCACCAATTCATATTCGTAGTGGAAAACCAATAAGAATTTTAATTTATTTTTAATTAAAAAGAATTTTTATAATAATATAATGAATTACATTATCAAACACGAAGTTATGCCGCAAAGTATAGCGGGAAAGAAGAAGAAGAAAATTTTCTATGTCCCTCCCTCACCTCACCTCCCTCCCTCACCTCACCTCACCTCACCTCTCTCAGGCTGTCTCTCGCCTTTAAATCCGGCGTCTTTTCCTGGAAACTGCAGAAATCCACTAGACGTTAGCTTCGACTATTAACCTAAACGTTTATTGCACGATATTATTAGTTGATAAAGATTGAAAATACAGAGCTTGTTCGATCTTTAACTCTTGTCTAACAATCTTAACCTTTTCATTCACGGATTCTTCAAACAGTTTCACATGATCAACTCACTGGGACTATTTCAAACCAGCACAGTCATTTGCATCCATTCAAAATCCCTTCCTTAATATAAAAAAAAAATGGATTTATTTATGAATTGTTCACACTCTACAGCTTAATTTGCCTTTTATAACATAATAACTTTTTTTCTTCAATTAGTCATTATAATGAATTAGTTTTGTTTTTAAATATACTTTGAATTTCTAAACTATCATTATAGCAGGATTTTTAGGTCAATTTATTGGGATCAATCATGTGATTTGCATGTGACTTAAGAACTTAACATATATTTAAATATAAAACATCTAAAGCATGCTACTAATTCTAGTGGGATTGTTTGAAAATCTCTTTTGAAAGATAGATCAGAAACTTAACACATATTTAAAGATTAAATGGACTCAATTAGAAATATAAAAATAATTTTAGTGGCCAACCTTAATTCTTTCTTTTTTTCATCTTTTACCCTTAAAAATATCTGGATTCCACGTCAGTTAAATGTACCAAAATTATCTTGAATTTTGAATCAAACCGAACCTAGCATCTTAACTTTAATTTCTTTTATTTGAGCTTTATGAACTAGTTTATAGTAAAATAAGGCCCCCTCCATATAGGTTTAAGTCCCTTCATTCTTCTTTTTTTTTTTTAAATCGCATGTTTTCCTGACACATGTCATGTTTCCAGCCTTTTATATGCTATTAAAATTATTAAAAAATTGCTCAAATCAAAACAATTAAAATTTAAATGATTTAAAAGATATCTCTACAATGAAACTACTGAAACATTAACCAAAAATTTATTTGGAGTTGGAAAAATACCAGGGAAAATACTGTAGAGACAGACTGAAAAAACTATTCACTTCTATAGTAAAAATATTTTTTTTATCCTTATAATAAAAAATGAAAGGCATGTTATCTGGAGGTATTTTGGTTTTTTTGCATGACTAGTCATTGGATATTTGACTTAGAGCATTTGTAAATTTTTTTTTTTGAAGCAGTAAATTTTATTTTTCCTTCTATTCAAGATTTTTAAAGATAATCATTTAGGGTATTTTAGTTATTTCCTTTTATATACAATAAAAAAACATATTTACCTTTAAACTTCAAAAATATAAATTGTGGATCTACGGATGTTTTGTACCTTCAAAGATTATTTTTTTTCTGATACCATTAAAAGCAAACATACCCTTTTGAGTTGCTTAGTTAATATTAAAATTGAAAATATTATTGACACGTGATGACAATATGTCAGCGCACGGGAGGTGTCCACACTTTTTTAGTGGCCTATGCGGCTCCTCTGGTGGTCGAATTTATCATTACATTGTGTTGTTGGAAGTTTCATCATGTTTTTTTTGTTTTTTTTTTGACTCGTGTTGACGACGATATGATGGTTTGTTACTAGTGACTTGTTTATTGTTTTTGCTTGTTTTCTCTCTTCTCTTTCAAAAAGTATGGGTTGATCCTCTTTGTTTTTTTATATTTCAACTTTAATCCTTATTCTTTTGAAGTTTTTTTTTTCTTGATCTTCTTATAAA
>Ga0307517_10001730_pt1 | contig 35965 bp, 43 predicted proteins | sample 23_EM_MG_FD_194515 | JGI IMG/M metagenome (GOLD analysis project Ga0307517, IMG submission 194515) | Populus trichocarpa ectomycorrhiza microbial communities from riparian zone in the Pacific Northwest, United States - 23_EM | ecosystem: Host-associated > Plants > Roots > Unclassified | place...
GTCCCCCGCCCCCTAACTCCTTCCCCCACCCTTGTATATAGAATTTATCATTATGCTTGTACTTTTAATTTATATAAACAATATATATATATATAAATCCATCTTGTGCAAGTTTTAAGTATTGATTCCATGGAATCCAGTCCATGGAATGATTCCATATGGAATGTCCTGGGGACTGTTGACTTCAGAGAAATATTAGGTGTATTCCACATGAATTCCATATGGAATCCACATGGAATCCACATGGAATCTGCATGGAATCCATGTGGAATAAGTCCACATGGAATGGACATGGAATCCACATGGAATCTGCATGGAATCCATGTGGAATAAGTCCACATGGAATGGACATGGAATACATGTGGATTCCATATGGAATCCATAGTACTAAGTCCTTGATTTATATGACAAAACATATTCCATATGGAATCCATGTGGAATCCATGGAATATATCCATTCCATATGGATTCCATATGCAATGTGGGGGGGTGGTAAAGTATTGCAATCGAGAAACCCAGCACCACCAGAATGTCCCTACCTCCGATCGAGACTATCGCCACTCCTCCTCCTAGTAACAAAGATGAGCATCGCCTGGACAGCAAAAGGTCCGCATCTGCCCATCCACCAAATGGCAGTATTGCCGCCTATGACTTCGACAATGACAACTGGAGGTATTCCACGACCCCACCACTGTGAACGTTCTACCAGGTGTACAGCTCAGCGGCAATGGTTCGAACAATACGCCAACTCCTGGCGCTTCTACTTCCTCTCAATGCTCTACAATTCGGTCAACGACAGACTCACCGCCCCATTAACAGACTTAGCGAAACCATCTCCAGAGCCCAATTCCACTGGCTTTTTTGTGAGTACAAGAACTATCAAGACCTCGCCGATGGAATCGGTTCAGTATGCGAAGACCAAAGGAAGGTCCATAACCGATGGCTCCCCCATCTCCAGCGAGTACGAAGTGTCCGCTGGCTGCTTAGGCAGTATATCAACAATGCCGAGGCTCTTCTCAAAAACCATGGGTACCTCGACGGACTCAAGGAGTATGTGGCCGAAAACAAAGTTGAGTTTTGGCTTGCCAAAAGTCCTGGAGGACTCCTGTACACTCACAAACTACAGTATTTATTCGGCCTCAACTAGTGTTTGAAGGTCCAGTCTCAAGACTGGAAAAAGACCGAGACCAGACTGGACCATAACCGATCAGGACCGGAAATTACCAAGACCGATCGAGACCGTAACCATGGTCCGGTCTTCAGTCCATCGCTATTTTGAAATATCAAAGACTGAGCAAAGACCAGTCTTAGTGGTCTCAACCAGTCTTTTTAGCCTAGAAGCAAGCCACTTTTAGGTTCGTTTTTTTCAATGATTTATATGATATTTATATTGTAAAGTTTGTTTATGTGGATGCCTAGGATTGCATCGCCATCGGAAAATGCCGGATACCATGTCACAGCCCCAGAACGGCTTTGTTCTGAACTTACAATGACCACCATTGACCTCACTATCTCTCCCTCACCCCTACTGCATCCTCAACCCATTCAAAAAAGGTACGCAAATGTTTTCGAAGTTCATATGTTATGTTTTCTAACCTTTTTTTATACAATTTCAGCCTTCTCAAATGTGAATGTGCCACGGTTGCATCAGGTGTCATCAAAGGATATGAGCCCACCTATGGAAGGTCATAGGTGATACCAGGGGACTGAAAGAGACCAAGGGGAGGCCCTAGCAAAGGGAGACCCACAAGGTACGTCGCTAAACAAGTATCTTATTTCAGTTCAATGCTAACCACATCACCCCACACAGATCGCCACCACTACAACAGCACCGAATGCTACGACTACATACCCACTGCATCAATTTTCCGCCACCTCAGATACCACAACCACATGTCGACTGCCACCTCCGCTGCCGTGTTGACTGTTGCCCAGCGCTGACGTGGCAACACCTCGACGACGAGGCCAGGAGAACAACTCGCGCCATTGCGAGGATGTGGACAGCCAATCTGCGGCATGAGGAGGAGTGCAAGGACATGGAGAACCTACCTCCGATGTTACAAACCTTTGCCCCCAACTTGATCCCATGCCCTTTTGGTGTCACTGAATGGTCATAGGTGTACGAGGGGCCCTGGGATGTTGAATGACCGAACGTTCATGCATTCTCGCTATTCACGAATGAAAGAACGGTTGTTTGCTCATCCGTTTGTATGAGGCTTGAACTTTACGAACGCACATATGAGAATATGCTCGTTCCTGGCCCAGGGTTGCATACCGGGATGCCCACAGCTACAAGGGTCAGGAATAGCAGATGTATTTCTTATTTTTCCTTGTCTTTCATGTACTTAGGTACAGACCCAATGTATAAGACCAGTTGAGACTGGTTTATAACCAGTCTCAACCGTAACCGATCTCAACCGGTCTCGTAACTGCAGAAAGACCACCTAGGACCACTCTGAACTGGTCTCCCTCGGTTTGGTCCAGTCTTTGGGGGTTTTTGAAAAAGTGTGGACTGGTCCCGGTCTCGGTCCAAGCCTCTCGAGGCCTAAAGACCGGACCGGACCGGACCTTCAAACACTAGCCTCAACTGTTTTCTCGTTGATAACGACTACCCCCACCTTGCCAAACGCACCCAGCGAATATATCAAGGCACGTTCGACCATGCCGGAGACCTCTGGCGAATGGTCTACGCCATTCTCGACCGAATCGACCCCCCTTCCTACGACTTCGAATTGGACTGCAACTTCGAGCCGTGAATGGATGAATACGCCATCCAGAAGTGACTCGATTTTGAGAAGAATGAATGATTCTAATTTTTTTCCACCCCGCATATTTATCTATACTGACAATTTTATGCCTTCCATTCAATTTCAAGTCCCGTTTTCGATCCCTTTCACAATTTCGTTCCCAAGACATTCTGGACCCTCATTTGTACAAGTTCTCACCCACCCGCTTTTTGATAGACATTTCTCCATACAAATTCGCATTCACAAATTTGCTCGACGAACGTCGCTAGCCTCGTCACCACCTCCTTACTCGTCCTACATTTTTTTTGTTTATATAACTCCTTGTAACCTCACTAACTCCACTTTCTCCCAATACTTAGGAACTTTACCAGTTCCGTCATCACCCGGGTTGTCTCAGCAACCCCCCATCTTGTTCAACACCTCCCGAAATTCGCCCCATGTCTCCCAACCACAAACGCTATCGTTATTCAACATCGACCCTATGCCTCGCATGCCGCTCTGCACTCAGCCTTGTCACCATCCATCAGCTCCAGACGAACGACTCCGTAAACCGCCGCTCAACACCCGACACCCCAGTTACGAAAAACCGCTCCCACCACCCTTCTATCAATTACGACCACCAACTTACCATACGACTGACACCGTAACCCATATACCAGCCCTTTCGCCTATCGCCGAGGACACCACGTCATCACTGGTAACTCGAGCCAAACCCAGCCTACGACGGATGATACAATGAGCCTGGGGGAAGTTACAGTGAAACGAGAGGCACAGGCACAGTACTTTCGTGCCCAATATCCTTTCGATTCTAACTTCCGCCCATTTCGCAGACCCGAAGCCGCTCAAACGCTGTTGCCAAGTCCTCGTTTATGACGACGGACTTCCATTTCCCCTTGACCACTCTATCACCACTAAGTCAGACAATGTACCTCTTTCGTTCGCTAACGACCGGATCTGCAGCCCACCGATATGTACGTGCGACCGCAGCCTTGCTGCCAATGCGAACGCAAATCAAATAACCCAGGACACCCCCGAAATTTCGCACCCAAGTCAACCCGGACGCGTTTTTCTCCATTATGCCCCTTCTTTTTCTTACATGGACTACGATATGTTTCCTGTTCTCAAACCTCCCTATGCCCCACCCATTACCTTTTCACCTACGGGATATGAAGGAATATTTCTGATCCCAATTATGTTAAATACTCATGGACACCTTACTTACGATCTTGTCTCCAACACCCATGGACATTCTACTTACCATTTTCACCCCTTTACCTTCGAAAAAGCCAACTTATCTAACTATCTTGATATGGGTTTGCCCTCGAAAATTTATTTAAAATTTTGCTGGTCAACTCTGTCTGAGAACTCTGAGTCGAAAATTGAGTTAGCGAAAATTATTGACAACAATAACTTGGACTTAGAAAAACTCCAAGAAAACTTGTTAACTAATGACTTAGCAACTCGAGTTAGTGAAATTTTTATCAAACCTTTTAACCTTATTTTCATTACACCTTTTAACTTTATTTTTATCAAGTTCCCCGCGTCTACCCCTTCCAAGTTGACATCTATCGAGTTCCCCGCGAAACCACTATCGGATACCTGCATAATTGACCAAGCTCAAAATTGCGAACCAAGATTACAGGTAAAGTTCAAATGACAAATGGATGCAAAACTGACTTCATATGGTTCGGAAGCCACCGGCATCCTAATGGAGACAAAAAGGACAGCAAATTCCTTGAATCTAGCATTAACTAATCGTAACTCTAATCCTAATGAGTTCCCCGCGCCCCTCAGACAAAGGATAGTCCGGCGGAAATTAGTTAACTCCGATCGTTGCCTGGACTCTGTCAAAACGACTTGGGCAAAAATCATTGAGCCCACTTGGAGCCTGAAACAATATGTGTTCAAACGCTGATAGGCCGGCTGAATAACCGGCCATGAAAATGCATAATTTTGCGATTTCTCACCTGGAATATTGGACACACAGTTGGGAGAATAATGCCAGAGACGTGCGATGAGACCCGGTCGGCGCATCTTCGATGACTAAGGATCTAAGGCAAAGGGAATACTATTCAGGGAGTGACAGCAGCAACCGTACATACGATCTAAGTTTATAGGTCACGTCGGTAGGCTCGGAGACTTTCCGGAGAATGTACACTTCAGTGACCCCCCCCCCCACTACTATTAGATAGGTTTAATCCCCGGTTAAACCTATCTAATAGTAAGAAAGGAAATGATTTTGATGAATGTCTATTTTTTTCACCGTGCAAAATTCTTTTTATCAAAACCTTTTTGAAAGTTGTTTTCCAATGCATTTGCCTTTATAGCAAAATCCTTGTGCAAAAGGTTTTGCACAATTCTCTTTTCATTTCCATTTTGTATGCCTCAAAACCTTTTACAGCTGTCACAGGGTATCAGGGGTCCTAATGTTAATTTCACATTTCTGGCTTCCTGGGTGCACCTTGGGGTTTGGTTTTTGCATGCATATGCTTGTAATGACTTCAGTTTGCTTTTCAATGCATCATCACACTAATCTAGTATTATCAATTCTTGCCATTTACCTGCTCTTCTCCTTACAAATTTATATCCAATGATATTATTCAATTAGGCTTTGTTAGTCGTCACTTTGTTTAATCTGCTTTATATATATATAGTAGAAGGCTACAGGCAAATTCATTAACCATTATTTTTGCCAGGTTTGGTTCCTTATCTAGGCCCCTTTATATATCTGCCATCTTGAGTAAAAAACAAATAAATGAGCATGTACAGTTTCCAAAAGTTAAAAAACAATAACTTTGCTAGTACTTCAATATGTACTGTACTGCAAAATTTTTGATAGTCACTATGATTACTTATGTTCTCTTCTTTCCAGAACATCATTGTTACTAATAATCATTATATATTTCAGTCTTATTATTTACTAATGGTATAATGTTTTTTTTTTACATAGAAGTTCTTTAGTTGAAAATCATTTTTAAATGCTAAAAAACCTTTTCTGATGAGTAAAAAATATTTTTACTGATAAAATCATTTCCCAAAGTAATTTTCATTTTGTAAAAGCATTTAACCAAATTATATTCTATAAAATCATTTTTCTAAAGGCTTTTTAAGTTATGGCCAGTTGTTGGAAAATAGTTAAACATATTTTTATTGCACTATTATACTTATTATTATTATTTATCTTAGATTAGATTAGGCATTGTAATCTAATCTAATATGACAGATAACAATTGTCTTATCTAAGATAAATAGATAACAAAAATCTTATCTGGCTATTTTATTGCCGGCTCTGGGCGAGTTTTTTGTGTTTTTCTCAATAAGGAAATCAGTTATTTATATAATTTAGACACATTTAAAGTTCTAATAATGGTATCTAGCTTTTTTGTTAGAAGCACTACCTCACATTTTGAAAATTTCCATTTTTGGAAATGATTTCCTAATATAGAAGGGTGAATATCACTGGTGACAAAAACAATAAAACAAGTATAACTCCTTAACCAGTCATCCCAGCAAAAATCTGAAAGCAGATTTGAAATCCTAGATCTATTTTACACCTAAATGGACCTTGTGTAGTGTTTCTGCATTCTGTGTACCTCTCATACTAACATCCCTATTCATATGTAATAGATTAGCTGGAATGTGTGATATTCAAGTCATATTGTCATTGTGTGGGTAGTGTTTCTTATGTGTTCATATGCTAAACCTTTGGAGCAAAAAATAACAAGCCTTGCAACTGTTATTGAGTAGCCAATGTGTACTTAATACTGGAGGGAAAGCTACATCTATTAAAGTTGAATATTGATGAATAGTGATTCCAGTATGAGAGGTATGTAGGATGCAGAAACACTACACAAAGTCCATTTAGGTGTAAAATAGGTCTAGGATTTCAAATCTGCTTTCAGATTTTTGCTGGGATGACTGGTTAAGGAGTTATACTTGTTTTATTGTTTTTGTCACCAGTGATATTCACCCTTCTATATTAGGAAATCATTTCCAAAAATGAGTTGCATTGTACGGCTGAAACAGGCCTAGTGAACGGTTGAAACAGACCACAGAGCGTTAGGGATCGTAACTTCAGTTCGCGTTTAAATATATCGTTGTCCAGTGTCTTAGAAACAAGCAGCACCATTGAGAAAATTGCGATTTAAATTCATACAAAAACCCTTGCATAAACGAATCGTACCTTCTTCGAGATCTCTGCTCTTGAAGATTTAATTGTGAATAACTCCTCACCACAAAATAACGAACTGCGAGGCAGTGTCTGAGAACTTGCATGGTTCTTAGAAACTTAGACCATTTGCATACCCACCATCACAGTCAGGATTTAATAGTGTCTACGACACTATTTTGTGTGGATCGCGTCGCTTGTTCATAGAGCCTTGCTCCACTGGTGTGTGTGTTTTGTGTTTGTGGTTTCTTCGATCAGGTTCACGCCGCACCTCTCAATGCACAGCTAATCCAAAAATCCCTATGGGTTTTGATTAATCTACAGACCATCCAGTTGCTCAGATTAGATTAATCTAATCGGAGTCACCAACAAATACCCTGCTGCTGGAGCTCGACATCGGTATGCTAACTAATCTAGATTAATCAGTCCAAGTCCATCCACAAGTTACATTATTAAAGTAAACTAGCAACGAGTTTCTAATTGAGTACCAGTAGTTTAATCTATCTAAACTATCAATCAGGAGCGTGGTTTAATCAAGCGATCGGTAGATTGAAAAAGCGATGAATGGGATACAAGCATGGGAGGGTAACTGGCGATCATAGCCATATATATTGATCAAATTGACTCTACTTATTAACATTTGTAAATACAAGAACAGTTGCGAGGTCTTCCTCCTCCTGGGCGGGTACATCATCAGGGACCACTTCAGTCTCAACCTCGCCTGTAGTGGGCTCGGCTTCGGTGCTTTCGACGTTAAGCTCAGGAGCGGACGCTGGTACAGTCGCTTCAGTATCGGAGATGTCAAGGGATCACGAATGGAAGGTCTTGTGTTAAAAACACTATGGCTGAGCACGCTAACACGCATGCTGCTCGCCATATCGCTGTCAGCGTCGACCTTGGAGGTGTGGGGATGGTTGGAAACCGGCCAAAGGAGGAGACCTGTTCGACGCTTCTTGGGTGACAAATAGGATGGCGGACTCAGGAGATCGTCGGTGGGCACTTCGATGTCTACAGTTCAAGGTCAGTGACATGATTTTAGAGAGAAAATTGCAGCTTACGGTCGCTGATTTCCTTCAACGCCCACCCTTCTAGAGGGTCAAAGCCCTTTTCCTGACGAATCACCAGCCAGCGTTTTCCTATCCACTTGAGGAGCTCAAGTCGGGCTTGCTCTACCTGCGCACGAACATGAGAAGTTGCTGGGAGGAGAGGAGTGTTTGATCTCGGTAGGATGAGGGCGAAGGAGAATGGATGATACAAGAGTCTGGAGGGCATTTTTAACACAAAAAGGAGGGAGATGAATCAAAGCATACCTGGTAAAGTAAAGGAGCATTGGGTTCTTTGATGCCTCTGAGAATAGCAGTCATAGCCCACTCAACCCTCTTGCCGTCCTCGAAGCAAACACCATCATTCTCCATAATCCCCATCCACTCGTCACAGCCTTAGATGCTATATTTATGTATCAATCTGGGGTTTGACCCAACTCACTTCATAAATGCATATGGGCAAAACCCCACCACCCAAAAAAATGGAGTATTGCCATGGTGCCGGGCTGGTTAGGATTAGTAATAGGGTCTTTTGGTTAGGCGGGTAGAGTGGTTGGCTTGCCGAGGGTGCCGGATGAAAAGGCGGGGGTGTATAATAGGGCGGGGCTGCTGGGCAGGGCGGGAGGCGGTAGTAAATAGATGTAAACAATATCAGAAATGGTGGTCGGATGGTGTACTCGCTGTTGGGGCGCAATTGGGGGCGGGAAATTTTATATTTTGGGGGTACCAGGGTTGAATACACCCATCTGGGATGTTTTGGCGCCCCAGGGGGAGCGGGTAGGGGCTGGAGAGTGTTTATGCTGTGACAGATTTGTGGAGCTTTCCCAATTAGGCAAGTAGTGCCAGTTGGGCTTTGGGCTCAGTTTTGCTCCTGGCCTCGTTGGGCTCCATTTTTCACCCAAAAAAACATATAATATAACAGACATAGGGTATTTACATATAATATACTGTTTTATAAATGCCTATGGACCCGATAATGGGTGGATGGCATAGGATGCGTTTGGATGACGGACGTGTGATGTTCCCATCTTATATTATCTTATCTAGATAACGCTTATCTTATCATTTAGAACAGCCCTCTTCGCATTTTTACCCTTTATTACAACATATTTAGATACAATATATGTTTTCTATACATCAGGGGATACAGGAATTGGTAAAATGGTATCGGATGAGTTGGGATCATTATCTTATCTTAGATAACAGCCACCCCCTTCAAATAAATCTGTACTATATAACGATGTAGTTTCAATAAATAATTATATTGTACCCAAGGAGCGAGTCGCTCCTTGGGTTTGTGTGTAGTTACATGAGGTAATTAAAAATAAGATAAAACCAAGGCAGAGCCAGGCGGCTCTGCTCCCTGGTTGTGTCATTCTACAGCAGTGTGTTTGCAAAAATCACGTCGAATTTTTGACACATCAGCGATGGACCCTCCATTCCATCATGGTGGGTGTTGGGCTTGCTGCGGCTTCGTTTCGTTCGAAACGTCGGCGTCAGGTTCTGTTCGCTATTCGAAACGTCGGCGTCAGGGGCATTGCACCTTCATGTCGTATGGCACCTCGGCGTTCGATTCTCGCCCTCGTGTCGTTCGACATGTGGGCATTGGGTTCTTGCTCCGTGTCGTTCGAGATGGCGGCGACTGAGAGCCTGTTCGGTTGGTGGTGAGTTCGTCACTGTTGGGATCCACTGCTCTGGGCCCACTCACCGTCATGGCTCACCATTATTGGACGGGATTTGTGGTCGATGGGCGGGAGGTGTTGTGTATGTGTCGCTGTCGCTGCTACCGATCGTCGTCGTCGCCGCCGCTACCACCACCGTTATCTATTATTGTCGTTGTTGTGGTTTGTGTTGCGTTCGTATCGTTGCTGGGCAGTGTGTCTGGGGTCGGGTGTATCATCTTGATCGCTGTTGCATCGTCGGGGCTTTATTCAATAACTGAGTGGTTGTAGGAGATGGAAGGGGCCACGACATTCATTGTGGCCCATTTTTGTGCCCCAGCCCCTGGGCCTCCCACCTCCGTGTGTCATCACAGGGCAATACCGTAGTCGTAGTCGTCACTGCTATCATTAAGCGAGTCAGCGGGCGGATGTGGGGGGAGGGAAAAAGGTGAAAGAGAGCCACGACCTTCATCGTGGCTCATTTTCGTGACGCACTTCCCGGGCCTCCCACTTCTTGGGTCCCCCCTTGCGGATCTCCTCCCCAAATCCTCCCGTCGAGTAAGAAAAAACCGGCCCATATCCCTTTGGAAAGGGAGGGGCAGCGGCTGCATCCTCGGAGCGAAAGAAATGAGGTTAAGCCCACATCCCTCAGAAGAGGGGAGGGGCTCGGATCCGGGTCGTTGCATGTGGTTGGGCGCGAATCGTGGCAACGAGGGCAAGGTAGTGGTGGAGGAGGAATGAGGGAGAGTGAACCAAAATCAACCGTGATGTGGTTGATGGCGGCTTTAAACTCCGCTCTCCCTCGAAGATAACGTTCGATATAGATACCTGTGTCCCCGATAATAAATTAAAATTTTGTGTCATTTCAGAAGTATTCTAAGGACTCTAGATCCAAAATTTACAGGTAAAAAATTTAGAATTGAAGATGTTATTTGAGAAATATACAAAAATGGTAGTAAACACCTTACCTTTCATCGATTCTGTATTGTAAACTTTGTATTATGTAGAAAATGTATTAGAATATGGTTTTAATACACTAATAAAGAAGATTTGGATAGCTGGGACAAGCTAACTACTGGTTGCGGAAACTGGAAGGGCGGAATTCAGTTACGGACTTGAATGGATTAACATTATGGTCCGTAACTAGGTGTTGGCCATTCCGGCTTCCACAACCAGTAGTTACTTTGTCCAAACTATCCAAATCTTATTTATTAGTGAATTAAAATCATATGACAATACCTTTTCTACATAATACAGAGGTTAAAATAGAGAATTCGCGAAAGGTATGGCTGTGAAGCCCATTTTGGGGTATTTCTTGAATACCATGTTCAGTTGTAGATTTCTTACCGTAAAATTTTGGATCTAGAATACATAGAATGCTTATAAAATAATACAGAAATTTAATTTATTATCGGGGCTACAGGCGTCTATATCGAACGCTATCTTCGAGGGCAAGCGGAGTTTCAAGCCGCCATCAACCAAATCACGGTCACAAGTTGGTTCGCTCTCTCTCATTCCTCCTCCACCACCACTGCCCTTGCCACCACAGTTCGTGCCCAACACACCCGGATTTGAGCCCCTCCCCTCTTCTGAGGGATGTGGGCTTAACCTCAACTTTTCAGCTACCTCAGAAGCGAGGATGCGGCGCTGCCCCTCCCTTTTCCAAAGGGATGTGGGCCGGTTTTTTCTTACTCGATGGGGGGATTTGGGGAGGAGATCCGCGAGGGGGAACCAAGGAAGTGGGAGGCCTGGGAGGTGCGTCACGGAACACGAGCCACGACGTTTGTCGCGGTTCATTTTCATTATCTATTCTCCCATACCCCCTTATTGACGTATCTCTCGCTGGATGGAGGAATAGGGGAGGGAGGAGCAGAAGGGGGGACCCATGAAATGGGAGGCCCATCTGGTGTGTCACAAAACGGGCCACGACCTTTGTCCTGGCCCGTTTTCTCCCCTCTCTTCCTGTTCAACCCAATTACTGACCTTAAACCCCGCAATGACAGGTATTGACAGAGAAGCTGAACCACGCCAGGATGTGGGGAACCCACCGCGAGCGTACGACGAGATGGAGGGGGCCCAACGAGGGCTAGTCGAACTCAGCGGCAAGTGGAACCCAACAACGGCGACTTGGAATCAACCGCGGCAAGTAGGATACGAGGACGAGGCCCAACGACGAAGCATAGGGGCCAACGACGACGCGCAGGATCCAACGAAGATAGGTAGGATGCAATGGCGACGTGTAGGGCACAACGACGGCGCATAGGATCCGACGACGACACGTAGGACACAACAACGACGTATAGCGTCCAACTACGATGCATAGGACACAGGGAGGAGGAGGATAATGACAAAGCGTATGGCCCAATGACAAAGCGTAAGACCCAACGACGACGCGTAGGCCTAGCGACATAGGGTACGGCCCAACGACGAATGGCACAGACCAACAACGGAGCGTAGGACCAAACGATGGAGGGCAGAACCTAACGATGGAGGGTAGGACCCAGCGACAGAAGGTAAAGCCCGATGACGGAAGGCAGAGCCCGACAATGGAGAGAATTCCGACGTTCGAACCACCAGGACGGGTTCAACAACGGCGAGGTAGGTTCAACAACGGCGATACAGGTCCCACGACGGCAATACGGGTTCCACGACCACAGGCTCAATGACAAGTATATGGATTCGACGAGTTTTACAACAGCGATACGGGTTGACGATCACGCAATGGCAGTGAGATAGGTCCGAAGACAGCATGGCGAGCCAAGCGGCTCAGTTTTTTCTTTTACTCACTACGTACCTGTACATAGACATGTACCCAAGGAGAGGCACCCCTCAAAAAATAAATTTCTTTAACATATGAAGCTTGTGTTTACATAGGCATAGGATAAGTAAACCAAACCCCCTATGCATGTAAGCTGTAGATCAATCTATCTGCTACAAAAAACCATGAATCCCGAGGCCATGATCGAGACTGACACACTCTATTTATAGAACGTCATCCAAAGCCATTAATTCCCATCCATCCATTCCCGCATCCTCCGAAGTATAAAAAACAATATATTATGGGTAAATATGCTGTAGCTAGTAATGTACATGTTTTAAAATATTAAAAACCAAGCCCAACGAGCCCAGCAGCAAAACCGAGCCCGAGCAAGCTCAACTGGCACCGCTTGCCTAATTAGGAAAGCTCCACAAATCTGTCACCGCATAAATGCTCTCCAGCCCCTACCCGCTCCCCCTGGGGCGCCAAAACATCCCAGATGGGTGTATACAACCCTGCTACCCCCGAAATATAAAATCTCCCGCCCCCAATTGCCGCCCAACCGTGAGTGCAGTGCCTGACCACCACTTCTGGCATTGTTTACAGCTATTTACTACCAGCCCCAACCCTGCCCAACAGCCCCGCCCTATTATACACCCCTGCCTCCTATCCGGCACCCTCGGCAAACCAACCACCCTACCCGCCTAACCAAAAGACCCTATTACTAATCCTAAGCAGCCCCAGCACCACGGCAATACTCCAGTTTTTTGGCTGGTGGGGTTTTGCCCATATGCATTTATGAAGTGAGTTGGGTCAAACCCCAGTATTGATACATGAGAGTGGCATATACAGGTGCTCGTCACTGGAGAAACAGGGCTCCGATTCCGTGCACAAAAGCTCATCGACTCCTTTGCGCCTGGCGAAAATCATATCCTGCACAATGTCCCCCCAAGGCCAAGGGGGTGGCGGAACGAGGATCCCGAACCAAGGGTTGGTGGGGGGGGGTCCGGCCGAAGGCCGAAAAAAAAATTGTGACCTCACCAATTTTGATGGCGGAAGTGGTCGTTGACGTGCCCAAAGGAACCTCGGATGGGTCTCCTGGAGTTCGACATGTGTTTGAGGCACTGTAGTTACTGTGTTGGCTGTTGTAAAGAGCGGGACAAGGAGGTAACAATGAATATCACAAAACTTGCCGCTTTGAGTAATTTTCTCACGTATGTTCCTCTGCATAAAGATTTGTGCACAGAACACTTTCAAGCAGGATTTGGATCTTATAAGTTTGTGGTCAAATGGATACAGTGTATAAGTACATGAATCAAGAAAATTAAATCTTTATGACGAAAAAACATTGAAAAAAAACATTGGAACTCGGAAAACATACTATATTTGGCAGGAGGGGGTCAGCCAGATCCACGAAAAAAAAATTGCGAGTGTTGGTCTCTTTTCCACATTCCGCCACCCCCTTGCCCAAGGCTCGATGGAATTGGCCAGTTAAACGAGGGCGTGTTCTGCCGTGAAGAGAAGTGGGAATGCATTGACGGCGGTGGTGCGTTTTCCTACACCCTTGAATCTCATCCTGGAGGGTGGTCATGGAAAGATAGAGCGCTGAGCAAAGGATTGCGAAGGCGGTGGAAAGATCATAAGTTCTGTGAGAGATGAGAGTGATGGGGCATGTATGGCCGGCTCGAGTCGTCAGCTGTGAGGTATGATCATGAGTCATACTGGCACTAGATAGTTCGAATACTTCGTTTTCCACCAAACAAGAAAAATGAATGTGACTGCCGTAAAGAAGGGCGGTGAGTGATCGTTCGACTCATAAGGATGATGAACCGTACAGAAAATGTGATACCTCCATTGTGTTCCCGCAGACATGGTGGCTGGCAACTATGGGTACACAGCGATAAGCGAGGGATAAGATATTCTGACTCGTTCTGGGAAGATTTCCATGTGCCAGCAAATGTCGAGATTTGGCGCCTAATCTAACTTCCCTGTACTCGTCCCACCCAACTTAGTGAGCATGTCGAGGGTCATTAAGTCCCCTGGGGACATTCGCCACGAGATCTCATGTCCGCTGCAGTCATGCCCCGCGAAGAGCTTACAGCAGGGAGGGAGTTGCAAAACAGGCAGAGACGAATGACGAAAAAAAAGGAGTCATGCAACTGTCACACATCGGGTGCATTGGAGTCATGTGAGTGATTCAAAGTCAGATTTGTCCAGCTGAAAATTCAGCTGGACAAATCTGACTTTGAATTTGGTCATGTGCGCGCGATGTCAAACGTGTTGCATCGAACGCGAACACAGATGTGTGTATGTCAATGACTCAACGCGCGCTTGCTAGTTTTCAAAGTAATCTCTCAATATATCAATGACGAAAAATTACACTAGTTGACAAATTGTACTACAGGAGTTCGGAATCGTCAGCGTTAAGGCATATAAGATAGTTCAACGCATGTATTATTTTTCAGACTATACTAAGCTTGCATATTATTTCATGAGTTGGGGCAGCTCCTCAGACAAGTCACTCTGAATTTTGGAGAGTCCAAGGTACTTAAAATGAATTTTTATACACCCACAACGACAATACTCAGAAAATGTGAGCAGATTGGAAAAACCGGGTGGAAATACGGCAGTAGCGGCAGGCCTGCGAGGCCGTTTGTTGCAGATATCGGGGTCGGGTGGGGAGCGGGCACCCATTTCTGGATGCGGGCGATCTCATTCTTCTGTAAAGCCTGTGGAGGCAACAGAGGTGGACCAGGATGGGGATGCCGATGTATCTGTGAAAAGATGTGAATTAGAATCGAAGGTCAGTACAGCGAGCATTGATGATTAAAGGGAAAGGAAAAACACAGGGCAGTGAAGAAAATATCAGGAGAAATAGAGAAAAAGCATACCCATCGTCGACGTGTATGTTATGCGCGGTATCAGCAGTGAAGGCGGTCGGGGGCGTCAACGAGGAGAGAAAGAGAGAGCGAGAGACGGGGAGTATGAGGAGCAACGGTGGATATGCGGCGGGTCTTCGTGTTCGGTTGGATTCACCGTCGTTGGGGTTCGTATTGCTGTCGTTGGGTTTGTATCACCATGGTTGGTGGCAGTTGCGTCGGAAAACCGAAAGCTCCACCTCCGGCTCGTGTTTGGACGCCAGGGAGGTAATGGAGGGGGCAGACGCGTTGAAGAAACCCACCTCCGACTCGCGTTTGGATGCGAGGGGGGGGGTGGTTGGGGCAACAGCATTGAACCCGCTGAGAAGTCCACCTCCGGCTCGTGTTTTGATGTGAGGGAGGTGGAAGAGGTGGCAACGGGGTTGAAGCACCTTAACAATCCACCTCCGGCTTGCATTTGGACACAAGGGAGGTGAAAGAGACAGCAAGTAGGTGGAGACGACCGGGAGAGGGGCACTCGGAGATGGTCAGTGAACGGCAGAGGTTGGAGGTGGGGTGTACGCACTAGAAGTTGGGACGACGGGGATAGCCCAACTATGCGGTGTTTTCCAATCTTCCCCATCATCTCTCGCTATCCTTCTGCTCCTCATCTCCGAGTCGCTGCTCCATTTGGTTCCACCACCATCGTTTGTGGGGGTGCTGGGAGGTGACACAGAGCTGGGTGGTGGGTCCATGTCTTTGCATTCGCGTTGGGCCTGTCACCTGTGTTGCGGTGGTGGCCCAGGGATCGAGGCTAAACAGAATGAAGTAGATTAGTATAGATGTGCGTCGGCTAGTGGATGCTAAATAATTTACTTACCTGTGACTGGGAAACGATGGGTCAATTACCAAGTATAGGGTCGACGTTGTGAGAATCTCACTCAAGGTGAGTAAAGTTCGCACAGAGGCGAAACAACAACGCGACGCGACGATAACGTGCAAAGACATGACTCGACAAACAATACACCAAACAAATGTCATGTTTGTGCAAGTGTTTGGCACACATTCCGGTGATTCCGAAGCCCGTTGTTTTTTTTGCGACACCCATCACGTGTTGCAAAAAAACCAACGGGCTCTGGGTAGACGGACCACTGATTCCGTTGCGGGGAGAATATGAGCGGCATCAACTTGGCTGATGTGGACTGGCAGTACTGCGCATGGCATGACGCCGCATGAACGAGCCCCCTTCTTTAGTACTGTATTGATTTTAATTTTTACAATCGTGCTAACACTCGTTAATTTCAATCACAGGTGTTTTATTTCCAGTGACGTACTCATTAATTTTTGTTGATGAGTACGTCAATGGTCATACAATCTCGAGAGTGTCTCATATTTGGTGACTGGCTTGTGGAATGCAGCCCTGACACCTTCCTTACTCTCAATGACGACGATGTTCCTGGACCTTTGGCACCACAAACTATGTTAGGTTAAGAATTGAATGCGAACTTGCCTTGGCCTGTAGATAAACAACAGACAAAAAAACAATAAGTGTCAGTATCGATGTAATGACAATAGCACACTGACAATTGGAGGGGTTCTATTTAAGAAATTTAAAAAATCATTGCTAGTACAGAGTTCGTAACCAATACCTTCATTTATCCAGAATGACCAACGTGTATCCTCGTAAACGCTTTCTTGACCTCATTGCTCCCAAGTGGAGAATCCCTTGCTGTTTAAAGGGAAATGTACACCATGTGGGGCTTTGCATGGGCTCTCGGGTTGCGGGTGACCTTGGACGGCGTTACTTCTATGTAAGTGGCTACACATCCACTGATTGGGATTTATACCTTACAGGTTAATTTATCAGTGCAATGTGAAGGGATCGAAGTTTCCCCAATGTGCCAGCAGCGAGGATGCTTGGTCCCCAGTCCTTCCAGAAGTAACTCACGACCACCTACACAATGCACTCCGAGTATTTGACAAGGCTATGGCTTCAGGTTTGAACTTCCAGAGTGCAACTGCACAAGGACTAGCAGATTTTGATGCTCGGGAACGTGCTCACCGTGAAGCAGAAGAATGCGCTCGCCATGAAGCAGAAGAACGCGACTACTGTAAGTTATTCTAGGGAAATTATTTATCTTACTAAAACAGATAAAATGCAGCCCATCAAGTTGAAATATTTATCTACTTGACGGCACGTTCTCTCCTATCGCTTGAAGGTGAAATTAAACTAACTGGATGTCATTAGGCAGCAGATACATATATTAAGCAAAAACGGAGCCTCAGGAACGGCTCATACTCTATTTATTCAGACCCCACTCTTTGCGATCTTCTCGACTTTTCCAACCTACGCTGGTCAGTTTACGACCGCTTCCGAGAGGACTTTGTCTCCATTCCAACCTTCAGCAACCTGGCTGTCCTGAAGGATGAGTTCCTGGTTCTGCGCCCTTCCTCTTTTGCCGATGAGGATTGTGAGGGTTTGGAAGAATTGCTTGCAGAATTGACGGGGCTTGGTCTTCACAAGCCCCGTTATCTCAAGCGGGCTAGGGGAGAGGAGGGGAATGAAGCGGGTCCATCAAAGTGGTGCAAGTCCAACATGCATGATGAAATTCTTGATTGGGGGGACTTGTAGTCGAATGGGAGGATTGTCTTCCGCATTTTATACACAGTAGCGCTGGTTTGCATCTGTATATATTTTGATGAAATTGTCACCTCAGCTCAATCGTCTGACTCATTTCCTCCTCGGGTTTCTGGTAAGACTGGACCTGAGTCCGGGTCTTCGACAGTCCTCGTGAGTTGCGGGTCCAAGTTTGGCTCACCTGCGCACCGTACACCCTTGAGGATCTGGGTGGGGTTTTTAGAGTAGTGGGTACTCACTGCGGGTGCCTGCTATTTATCTACCAAATATACCTTTACCTTGCCTTTACCGCAAATTTTTAATGTTCAATAAAATATGTTCTACTTACATAGCGACATCGAGTTCTACTTACACAGCGACATGGGTCCAGCGGAGTTTGAACCAAACACCGATTCGATCGATCTGATGCAATTCGAGTTCCCACTTGCTCTGTTGTGGACTCAGCATGCCCGCATGGGCCCCTCCCCTCGCCAAGGAATGCGGGCCATCATTTTCTCTTTCTTTGCTCTAGCAACTGCTGCGAGGCGCCACAATGACACAGAAACGGCACCACAGTCCGACATAACGACGGGAAAGGAGGAGTGAGTGGTGCACTTCTGTTCAGCGCTTTTTTATTGTGATGTTTAGGCCATGCGGCAAGCGCCATTTATGGTAAGCTTGGAGTAAACCTTGCTTGGGCCATTCGCCAATGGTCCTCACGAATGTGGCCTACACAGGGGATGCATGGTGGATTTCAGTCTATAAATGAGAACTCACACCTTCGCCTGTATCCGCCTCACCACCTCATTACTACATCCCTCCTTTCCCTCGTTTGGATCGTCTCTACTCATTCAACTCCATTCTCAATGCCTAACTTTGGCCCCTTGTCTGCTGAACGCCCTGAGCTCCAGGGCCTCTCTACGGACCAGGCACTCACCGTCATTCGGAGGGAGATTCGCAGTAGTGTCCACCAAATCGCTCCTCCGAAGCCACCTCCTAGTCTGCCCCATAAGCCTGGCCACCACGAGACGGGACCCCAGCTCTGGTTTGAGCCAGACCGCCTGTAACGACGCACCTCAAATGCCACAAGTCCCTGTAGGCTGTGATTCATATGTGGCAAAGTTGTCAAAGGTCTTTGAGGGCGCGGAACGGTGGAAGGTGTGAAGTGGTTTAGAAGAATGTGAGCAGGAGATCTAGCTACTCTTCCAGCTAACCATATTTCCCTTTAGCCAGCGCTGACGCCACAATGATAGTCAATTCTCATAACCTTGGCGCGATCTAAGCTCTCTTCTCACCCCGCACTTGCGCTGACCCGATTCAAAGACCATCTTGATGCCTATCAAGCCGTATCTCTCTCAGTGCTAGACAATCTTTCGGTATGTCCAGGGCTTAATAAATATACGTGTAAAATGATATCTGCACGACAGATCAACTGGAACCATACGTATACACGTACAGCTCCGAAGCGTGCAGAATTTATGATGGGTTGAACCCTTGATAACACGGTGAGCCGTTTCTCTGGTTTGTTGATCAAGTTTTCTTTCTAATGCCTCGACAATCTCTTGAACCTTGGGCTAAAAACTGTCTCTGCAGCAATCGAGGAGAAGGTCGTTGACGCCGAACCACCCAAGAAAAGCCTTGTCATTGTCGATGAGCCCGTTGTGTCGCCTTTCATTTCGGTGGTTGAAACCGAATTCCTTTACTGGCCAAGGAGGAAATCGCCGCTGTGGAACTGGCTGTCCCTCCTCAGGAGTCCTCACGGTGGAGGTTGAAGAAGGACAGTTGGCTGAGGCACCCCTGCGGCCCTTGACAACTTGTTTGCTGCCGCTTCTGCTGCCATGAATATCTCCAAGCATGACCTTCTCCCATCTCTCGCCACGGCTGTTTTTTTTTTACACTTTCGCGGCCTGGTACACATTGCTGCTTGGTATGTTACAGAATTCCTATTTAATCATGCCGCTGTTTAATCCTAGGCTTTTCTATTTAATCCTGCCGCTGGTTTAATCCTAGGCTTTCCTGATTTAATCATGCCGCTGTTTAATCTAGGTTAGTTCAATTAATCTAGTTAGTTTAATCTCACTCACTGTTTAATCTACCTTTGCCTACTTATTTAAAATTAACAAGCTTGTAAACACACCTGTGCGCTGCTCAGAATCTTTGATTAATCCCGATTAAAATTAATCTAAACTATGATCTCAATGGTCCATTGCTTAATCAAAGTCGGTATGGTTACGGCTAATCCATGGGCACTGCCATGCAGAAACCCTATTATGCTTGAACTTAACAACTACATTGACGAATACGACACCCCTTATGAATCCAACGATGATGACGATTACATCATTTTTCCCACCAATGATACCACACTCCCTAAACCCTTTATGGTATTCACTGCTTATAAGCGTGTAGACAAAAAGATTCACCCAGTCTCAACACAATTCCCCATGGATTGTGAAGTAACACGACAAATACCAGAAGATCCATTGCTCACACTCCCTAAATTAACCATGCAACCTCCCGACTTCACTCCCACAACAAAAATCGCACCGGAACAAATGGCTGAATTAAATGTAAACGCCAACGGATTCCTTTGGCCAGAAGAAGAAAAACTCTTCAAACACGTAATGGTATTGAATGAGAAGGGAATCGCCTTTGAAGATATAGAACGCGGTACCTTAAAGGATTCCTATTTTTCCCCTTACATTATTCCCACTGTCCCTCACGCCCCTTGGGAATACAAAAATATCCCTATACCCCCAGGAATCATGCCGAAAGTTCTCGAAGTACTTAAATTAAAAATCGATGCTGGAGTATACGAACAAAGTCAGTCTTCCTACTGGTCGCGATGGTTTGTGATTCTAAAGAAGAATGGAAAGTTGCGCATAGTGCACAACTTACAGCCATTAAACAAGATCACCATCCGAGATGCTGGAATGCTTCCAGTAATAGACGACTTTGTTGAAGGATTTGCCGGATGACAATGTTACTCAGTATTTGACCTTTTTTGGGGATTTGATGCACGAAAGATCCACAAGAAGAGCAGAGATCTAACCGCATTCATGACTCCTCTTGGGCTACACGTCGGGGGGGATTTCGGGTGGGAAATTGTATATTTTTGGGGTAACAGGGTATGTTACACCCATCTGGGATGTTTTTGCGCCCCAGGAAGAGCGGGAGGAGGCGGGGCAGCATTTATGGGGTGACAGATTATGTTCATTTTTCCCAATTAGGCAAGCGGTGCCAGTTGGGCTTGCTCAGGCTCGGTTTTGCTCCTGGGCTCGTTGGGCTCGGTTTTTCATGGAAAAAAACTGTATACAACTAGCTACAATGTATTTACATATAATTTAATAATTTATATACAACGGGGGAGGCGAGAATGGGTGGATGCATTAGGATGAACTTGGATGGCGACTTCCCAATTAGGCAAGCGCTCCCAGTTGGCCTCGGTTTTACTGCTGGGTTTGGCTTTTCATAGAAAAAATTGTGCATTGTAGTAGATACAATATATTTAAATGACTCCCCTTTCTATAGCTCCAGAGAGGTGGTAATGGGTGGAGGGATGAACTCAGATGCTCCATATCTTATGTTTTTCGCAGTTCAGGGAACCTCACACCTAGATTCAAGTAAGATATATATATATTTCCAAGGGAGACCAGCCCTCCCTTGGGGTTATACCTAGGTACATGGAAAGATATGTATAATAAATGAGCAGACCCGGTAGACGGCTCTGCTCATTGTTGCCCTTCCTCCTCCTCCTCGTCGTTGTCCCATTCCTCCCCCTCCTCCTCGTCGTTGTCCCGTTCCTCCCCCTCCTCCTCCTCCCATTCCTCCTCCTCCTCTACGTACTCCCGTTCCTCCTCCTCCTCGTCGTTGTCCCGTTCCTCGTCGTCGTCGTCGTTGTCCCGTTCCTCCTCCTCCTCCTCGTACTCCCATTCCTCCTCCTTGTCGTCGTTCTCCCCCTCCTTGTCGCCGTCGTCCTCCCCTTCCTCCTCCTTGTGGTCTCGTCAATTCGCCCGCTGTCTTATCGACTCTCTCGCTATCTCGTCGATTCACCCATTGTGCCGTTGGTTCGCCCGCCGTCTCGTCGATTCGCCCTGGGTGGCTTCGTGTACCCTTTATTGTGGCTGTTACACCGGGGTGGTTGTTTTCGTCGTTTCAGCAGTCTCCCCCGCCATTGTTGCTGCTGCTGCTGTCGATGTCCAATCGTCGTCGTCGTCTTCGCTGCTGCTGCTGCTGGCATGGTCATCATCATCATCGTTGCTACTGCTGATCGTCGTCGTCGTCGCGCTACAGTCTTGCTGTCGAGGAGTCAGCGGAATGGAGAGGGAGGAAATGGAGAAAACGAACCACGATTTCCATCGCGGTTCGTTTTTGGGACACACTGCATGGGCCTCCCATACCATGGGTCTCCCCTTGTGTTGCTCCATCCCCAATTCCTCCCGTCGAATGCGAATAAGCCGGCCCACATCCCTTTGGAAAGGGAAGGGGCGGCTGTGGTTGCGCCCTCACTTCTGAGGGAGCGGGGGATGATTTGTTGGGCCCACATCCCTCAATGGAGGAGAGGGGCTCGCATCCGCGTCGCTGCATGTCGTTTAGGGCGAATTGGCGATGGCGAAGGTGAATAGTGGTGGTGGAGGAAGGAGAGAGGACGAACCAACATCGACCGTGATGCTGTTGATGTCGGTTTTAAACTCCGATTTTCCTCACAGATAACGTTTGATATAGATGCTGAGTAGCACGATAAAGAAATAAAAATTTGTATTATTTTAAATATATTCTAACGATATTAGATCCAAGTTTCTGAAGTAAAATACATAAAATTGAACATGCTATTTAAGAAATATGCGAAAATGGTAGAAACTACCATACCCTTTGTGAATTCTCTATTATAACTTCTGTATTTTATGGAAATAGTGCTGTAATATGATTTTAGGCGACTAATAAACGAGTTTTAGATACTTTGGACAAAGTAACTACTTGTTGTGGAAGCTGGAATGACCGAAATTCAGTTATGGACCATAAGTTAACTTGTAATGAGGGCCATTGCTTCGCATGGCATGTACGAGTCCAAATACACTATTCCAGCCAAGCTATAACTAAGCTCCACATTGTCTATTTTGACAAGTACCTGATTATCAATTTGGATTTCATGTCCAGAAAACAAATGTTGTCCATTCCACTGTGGCGACCAGATGATTTTGCCAGGGAGGCAAAATTGACAGCAGGTTGTTAAATTTTTGCCAAAGTCACACGACCCCATTGTCTGAACTGCAAGGGGGTTCACGAAAAAAAAAAAACCGACCTAGGGTCGTTTTTTTATTACATATCGACCATAGAGGCTGAACTAACCCACTATGTAATCAGGCACGTGTCTAAATAAGAAAATATGACATCATCGACATGGGCGGGTGATGACGAGATTAGTGGTAGTGGGATTGTGCATTTATGGTAAAAAGTGGGATTGTACATTTAATAGTGGGATTAGAACATCATTTAGTGGGATAGTTATTTCAATTAGTGGGATTGTAATAGTAGGATGTCCTATCCATTGCCGAGTAGCATGCATTTCAGTAATTCTACTTTGATTCAGGACTGCCTCATAAAAGTCTTACGAAGTTGCATAAAGCTCAGGTGAAAGAAAAAATTATTCGAAATGTACATACTACATAAGGTATCTAAGTAAGAAGTTAACTGACTATTTACTACGCAGAAGCGGATGGCGCCCGAAAGGTGTGAAGGGGTGAGGCAAAAACCTCACAGCAGCGTGAGCATAGGGCCGTTTGCATGCCTAGCTCCTGTTGTCGTCTCTTGTGATCCTGGGTGCTGAGTATCAGTTTTCGGAGATGTTTGGTGGTCGTGCACAGGGTTGTTGTCACAGGGTGCATGTCCATGCGGCCATGGTGTTTCGCAGGTTGTGCATGAGTGACGTCGCCATTCGCGTAGGTGCTGTCATCGTTTGGGAGGGTGGCTGGTGTTCGTGAGTGTGCGGCCGTTCGTGGTGGCAATGGACGCCTCAAGCCCTGGTTGCCGGAAACAGGGGGTGGACGGTGAGTAGCATGGGGCAGGGCGTGTACGGCGCACCTGGTGGGTTGTAGTACCCGGCGTTCATTACAAGGGGAGTGGCTAGGGCCGGATGTGGTTTCAGCATCGGTAGGCGGCCTTCTGGGTCTGTGTTTGTTGCTGCCTGGGTTGTCATCCAGACGCAGGGGCGTCGTTTGAGCCGGAGCCGGTGGCGGCGGTTGGTGCATGCTCAGTTGTGGCCGCTTTCCTGTTTTCTAAAGGTCCTCCACAAACCCACAAATGTCGCAATGGCAATGAAGGTACTTCCTCATCCTGAGGCGGGGTTCAGTGTTACACGGGCGATGTCGGCATCTAACCATCATTTTCTGTGTAAGAGGGAATGGGGGTGGTCAGCGGCATCATACAGAGAGGCTTGCGCCATACTTCGTGGAGTCGTGTCTCTTTTCCTCATCCTCCGCCCTCGGTGTTGCTGGTCGTTCTTGTTCTTCATTGCTGCCTCTGCCGTTTTCGCGATCTCCTGCTAGGGTTGTACTTGTTGTTGTGGGCTGGTTTGTGGGTTCATAAGAGTGAGGTGCGCGGCATCGTGCATGACGTTGCTGGAGTCGGTGGGGAACGATGGTGATGGGAGAAAAGAACAGGATCTGACAGATTCGGATGCGGCATCAAACATTGATCACCTGGTGCCACGCGGAGTTTGCCAATCCCACTTAATCCCACCCTTTGTTTTCAATCCCACTAACGGTAAGCCCATCCCACTACTTATCAGTAATATATTTGTACTATCCCACTACCACTATTCTCGTATATACTCACGTGGGCGCTTCCCGCCTCTTGTTTGCCCAGACGCCTCGCACGCTGCACAAAGCCATTTTTGTGGCCTTATTTCCAGCTCAACACAAATTAGATGATACTATCCAAAAGGGTGAGTTCCAATGTAGGCCATAGAGAAAGGGTTACTAGTTACCCATTCAGTTTCACATCCTATCTCTTTGCACTTGATAATTGCGTCGGACGGCAATTCCACTGGATCTACCACTTCTTCACATAAGCACCCGTTTAAGGTATCAACTACTTGCTTCCTCGGGATGCGTTTTCGCTTGGATTGCCCGGCTTCAAAGCTTCAAAGCTTCACCAGCCACCTCACTTTCAATGGTGGTGGGAATACGTGCTTCTGAAATGATATCTGGGCCTGCCGAGTCGGGTATACCATCCTCAGTGCTACCTTGTTCACCACGCAAGGCTTCGAGATCTTTATCTCCCTGCAGGCCTTTGTAAGTAACGGCTCCCCCATAATTCTGATGAACACTCACGCTGTCAATAGATATCGCTTCTCTGTCAACAACTGTCACGATGTCCTCGGAGTTTCGCATGCGAACAATGCCCCCCAAGTTGCCACAGTTATTCCTTCCTTCCAATTCCCCATCGACTTCGTCATCACCAGAGGAGTCACTGTTGCGAGACTGCGACCGTCGTATGGCCTCTTCCTGGTGAGCGTCGATATCATCATCGCAATCGCTTGTGGAACCTTCCGATTCACTGCTAGAATCTTTACTATCCAAATCAGATCCCGGGCTGGAATCTGAACCGTTTTCCTGCAAAATTGCGAGGTCGTCGCCGCTGTTTTTGACACGTACATTCAGTTGTTTGGTGGAGGAATAAAAGTAATGAAATACCTTGCAGGGATTTGCGCGTGGTGGTCTTCTGAGATGGTCAGAGGCGGAATTTTTGATTTCCTGGTGCGTTTTACGGTTACTTTCATACGGTTTGCCCAAATCCGCTTCATTTCCGTTAACTCGAAGGTTGTGAGCTTCCAGATGTTCTCATACTGTGCGAATGGCGCATTTGGGTGCTTTTGCTGGAAATGGACCTTGAAGAAATACCTCCAGATCGCAGCGTCCGACTTGGGGCACAGAGGGCAATGAATCGGCACATTGGAGCATGGAGAAGAGGCGGTAGACTCGGATGCTACACCGTGAGAGTATTTCAGTTTTATGAGGCAGCCCTTTGACGCTGCTTGGTTAACCGTCAGGCTGGCGTGCGCGCCCCTTCCCTTCTTCAAAAAGAATTGACAAGGCGACGGAGACACAACCCACAAAGGGGCGTTGACCGATCAAGACTCGGATCATGAAGAACGTGTGCAACGATATGTTCTAGCACGTGCTGTCCTTGCGAAAGGTCTAGAGGAATTGTTGGTGAGCACTGTGGGCAATCTGATGTACCAATATCCACGAAGTCTTTGTTGTCGCTGCACAGAAAACATGCACTCCCTGTTTTTGGATTCAAAGTCGGTCGTAGGTTAAATTAAATTAAGACAAGAAGCCAACACAGCTCACCAGATGTTTCTCGATAGGGATATTCCTTAGATGGTGTGAGTTTGGGAATACACTTGAGTTTCGAAGCCGTAAGCTGCTGGAAGATACTTGCTGCTAATGTAACGAGGACAGTACTCTGGAATAGGTACCAGCCCGTCTCGACGGTCGAAGTAGTTGGATTGATTGGTTGAATAAGTCGTCCTGGCACAGTAAAAGAGTGTTCGTCGGCCATATGGTGAGTACGCCAGTCATGAACACATTCTGGGTCTTCATCAACAGTTGCAGGTCATAATCCGACTACTTGATATGATACTGTGACCGTTTCTTCAGATAGCATGTCGAGGTTAAGATACGGAACTGACTGCCCATCGAATTTTAGGGCATTTACCTCTCCGATGCATAGCAAAAGCTTGTTTTTGGAGGAAAGGATTGTCGCGATTGGGTCCGAAATGAGGAGCACTTCGGAATCACCTTTGGGAGGTGGAAGGAATTCTGGCGTTTGCGCTAACAGATTTATTTTGAATGTGTCATCCAATATCCTGTATATATGCGACGTAAGCGATCTGTTGAGCCAGAACGCTTTCCGTATTTAGCGAAATCTACTAACACACGCGCTTTGGATTTCAGCTTTCCGTTGATGAGGATCTGGCTTTCAACAACCCGGCGCTGTGGTGCATCTAAATCGGTGGAACTGTCACACGTACGGACTCTGGTGTTGGATATTCCAAACTTTCATCAATGTCGTCGTCAGCGAGGGGAACATCAAATAAAAGAATGCCGAATCGTGCGAGAATGTCGACATCTGGGTTTTCTGCGAGTTCCCGGAGTATATTCGTAAGAATTTCACATTCCTCCTCCACAAGACGGCGTTCACGGTTCCACGGCGTTCACGGTTCCACGACGTTTGCAGAGAAACTTCCTTTACCTTGACATTCCCCCTCCATGACGCAGGTTTGATGTGGTCTGCTCCCTTGGGAATTTCGTTTGAGTCTCGCGAGAGGGTGGGCAGCTTGAGTTGTCGGCGGTCCCACTGTGGGTATTTGGCCAGAATATTGGATATTTCTGTAGTTCCAGAAAGACGGGAAACAAGCTAGCTGGAGGATATCCAGGTTCGCATCATTACCAACCATTGTTCTAAGAATTCCGAACAACAGCAAAATGTGACTTGGTAAAATTCAAACAACCTGCTGTAACATTTTGCCTCCTCGGCCCCACTTTTGAGATTCCGCCTCAAACTCTAATTCTTCTGGGAAAACACAGCCACGTAGCCCACCGGACCTGCGGTAGGGTTGGGTAAAAAACCTCTAGGGGGGGTAAAATACCAGTAAATTACTTCGAGCCCAAAGTCAGGTATTTTACCGAGGTAATTTACCAGTAATTTACTGCGTCACGTGCCCCTCTACCCCAATTTTTTTTTTTCCTCAACACGAAGTACTGCAGAGAGAGGCACGTGACTATGGTAATTTACCAACCAAAATCCAGGCTCTTGAGGTGGTAAATTACCAGTAAATTACCGGTAAATTACCGGTAAAAAACGTCGTGGTAAAAAACTATAGGTTTTTTACCCAACCCTAACCCGCGGCCTTGTCCCAAATCAAGGTTACGGCGCGACACATGTGACCGTGTTTGTTGATGTCAGGTTCTCGTTCTTTACCCCTTCACCCACTATCATTTGCACGATGAGTCGCCCCACCTCGCGCAGGTTCGGAGTCAAAGCTTGATACCAACGACGACAATATTGGACATCCGCTCTCGAGATGGACACAGGTACTCGCCAACGAAGAGATCGGACCGTTATCTTGTGGAGCACGGATGGCGTCGAGGATGATACTGAGAGGTAGGCGGGTTCAAGGTTGCACACGCCTAGTGCCGACCTGCTCTGCCTTCACAGTGGTTGACAGCCTGCGCTTATTACGGGTGCTACGCTTAAGTCGTATCAGCTTGAAGGTCTTCAATGGATGGTTTCTTTGGACCAGAATGGGATTTCTGGTGTATTAGGTTCGTGGCATCCGTCTCTTATGAGAGAGCGTCGGGCATAACCAATCATCTCAGCCGACGAATCTGGGAAAGACTCTCCAAACAATTGCATTCAGCGCGTATCTTCGCGAACACCAGAACTTTAAACCCTTCCTTGTCGTGTGCCCACTCAGCGTGCTTCACAATTGGGTTGATGAATACAAGAAGTTTGTGCCAGATGTTCGCTTTTTTTTTTTTTCCAAAAATACCGTTTCGTCGGAGACCCTTGCTGACTTTTAGCTGCAGATCCCCGTTTGCATGTACCATGGCACTCCCGCCAATCGTGCTGAGTTGCACCGAACAGTAATGGCGCGTCCAGGGACCATGCGAGCGCGTTCAGGGCAGAAGAACAAGGCAACGCGAAGCGTAAGCCTGGTAGACCTACAAAGCCCAAACCTCGAGAAGAAGTCGATGACGATGTCAAAACACGTCGGAGGAGCGGCCGTCCACGAAAATCGACGGTGATCATCGAATCTGACGACGACAAGGAGGAAATGCAGGTTAAGCCCGAGGCACCAGAAACCAGCGAGGAGTATACAGCCAAGTTCCCAATTGTGCTGATGACCTATGATATGATCATCAGGGACCGCACGCACCTCGCGCACTATGACTGGGGCTACATCGTCGTGGACGAAGGACACCGACTGAAAAATCTGAACTGCAAGCTCATGAAAGAGATCAAGAAATACTCAAGTGCCGGAAGGATGATTTTAACCGGCACTCCACTGCACGTAAGTCTTAGGATTTTTCATCCGCTGTTCGTGGTCTAACGCTTTACCTAGAATAATCTCGCCGAGCTATGGTCGCTGCTCAATTTCATTCTTCCCGACATCTTTAGTGATCTCGATGCCTTCCAAGACTGGTTCGTAAACCTCCCAAATACTCATACCTCTTTTCTCATATTTCGTTTATAATCTTCAGGTTCAATCTCCCGGAACTTCAATCGGTTTTGCCCACATCTCAATCATCCCAGATTATTTCATCTCTTCATGCCATTCTCAAACCCTTCCTCCTTCGACGACTCAAAGTGGACGTGGAGTTCAACTTACTGCCCAAGAAAGAATACGTCCTCTACGCACCGCTCAGTATCCGTCAAAGAGAAGCTTACGACCGCGTTCTTGATGGCGGCCTATGGAAGTGGTTAATCCATGGCGGAACTGGAGGCGATGATGTTGTCAAGGACACGGGGGTACAAGACGAGGAGAGCAAGACTAATCTGGCTGAGTCTTTGTCAGACAAGGATGAGGATGATGAAGACGAGGATAAGCCACGCATGTGGAAGAGGTCAATCAAAGGCAGGCGAAAAAGCTACGATGTCGACGGGGATGACAATGAATATTTTTGAGATGTTGGAACAGGGTCACTTCGACGAAGGCGGTTTAAATACCGTGAAAACGAAGGAGGAAGAACAGGATGAGGAAGCGCGAATTGGAAGGGAGCATCAGGCTCGACCGAAAGGTTTGTTCCTTTGATTATTTTTTTGTTTTTTGGAAGGAAACTGAATTGATTATTCGTGTTTCCAGTAAAGCAGGTTAATAATATGAAACTACAGAACACCGTGATGCAACTTCGGAAAGTTTGCTCACATTCGTTCCTGTTCGATTGGCCTATCGATCCGGACACATTATACCCAATCTTAGGCGAGGAGCTCGTGAACGCTAAGATGATGGTTTTAGACTGTCTGCTCAGGGAACTGTTCAAACGCGGACATAAAGTCTTGTTGTTCAGCCAGTTCACGATGATGCTTGACATTATTGAGGTCTGTAGCTTTTTCTTTTTCCTTCCTCGAGTCGCAATACTGAACCTGAGGTTATTTGATTTTTAGGATTGGGCAGTTGACTACATGGGGTGGCGGATATGTCGTATCGATGGATCGACAGTGCCGCTGGAACGGAGAGAACAAATGAACCTTTTCCAAACTGGAGGCGATGATCCCGAGGCGCTGCATCTCTTCTTCCTCAGCACTCAGGCTGGTGGGTTGGGGATCAACCTCGTCGCTGCCGACATGGTCATTTTCTATGATCAAGATTGGGTAAGTTCCTCCTTTATTGTAACAATGCGAATTCGCTGTTAACTCACCTTTGTATTTCCTGTTAGAATCCGCAAATGGATGCACAAGCCCAGGATCGGGTGCATCGTATCGGCCAACAGAAGCCCGTGCTTATTTTCAGGCTGGTCAGTGCACATACGGTAGAGACGAAGATTATGCAGCGTGCACCAGAGAAGAGGAAACTTGAAGCACTCGTCATTGCTAAAGGCGCTAAAGGTAGCTTGTTCCCCGCCTAAACAATTTATTGGGAATACTGATCATATCACTTCACCTTTTCCACAGGTAAATTCAAGATGCCTGCAGCAGCGGCCAGCACCAAGCGCGAAACTATTGCCGAAATGGCTGCGTTGCTCCTCCGTCTTGAAGGGGAGGAAATCGAAGTCGTGCCCAATACTAAAGAGGGTAAGCAAGGCGTCCTGAGCGACCAAGATCTGGACATCCTCCCTGATAGGAGCCCGGCAGTATTCACGGATCGTGGATCAGGTTGGAGTTCGAAAGCATCCCATCATCCAAGTGCGGGGGCAGCAGAGGCTACATCCTCGACCACAACCCAGGAGCTAGAGGTCGAATCCGAGACGGCGATGGATGAGTATTGGAGCAGAGCCGCCCGGCTCTGCACTGCATATTTTTGTAATTCGAACTGTCTCATGTACCTACGCACAAACACAAGGAGGGGTAGCTCTCCTCCTTGGGAATATATTTATTTATTAGAACCTATAGCACGAACTTGGAGATTAACAAAAATAAGAGGTTCCCATACGAGAACGTCATCCGACAGTGCCAAATATTGCACAAACACTGAGCATCTGGATGCTCAGTATTTGTCCCAATATTTGTTCTGGAAGGCTCCGACTTTTTTGACACTACGATCGACCACCTTGGAGTTTGGCATCCATCCTCCCATTTCAGACTATGTAAATTAAGTTGGTTACAAATCAGTACTTCCCTTTGTATTTATTATAATGACTATATCTGAAGCCATTATGATCTAAGATAAGATATTCGATCAGGAACATCATCCAATACCATCCACCACCATCCACCCATTCCTGGCCCCCAAAATTTATAGCAAGGAGTGAATTACATGATCAAGTACACTCTCCAGTAATTTATAGGGTTTCCTTCAGGGAAAAAGTGCCCAACATTTGTCACAATTAGCAAGTGGCACCACCTGCCTAATTGGGAAACCGTCCTGTCAAACTCCGACCAGCTTCCGCATTCCTTCCCCAAGACTGGCACCCACATCCCTTCAGGGTCCAAAACATCCCAGAGAGGCAACAAAACTCTCCTGCACCCCGATATGTGGTTTTCCTGGCCTATTTCCCCCTCCAATGTGCCCAACAGTGACCATCTGACTGCATTTGGCAATTGTGATCGGATCAAAGATGGGATCAAAGTTTGTTGAGCACCGAGTAAGAAGGTGCTTTTGATTTTGCGGGGCCAGGGCGATATAAGAACGAATCCTCGTAAACTCGGACTCGTAATTCATTATGGTCCATAACTGAATATCAGTCGTTCCAGCTTCCACAAACTGTAGTTACCTTTGCCCAACTATCTAAATCTTATACATTAGTGTATTAAAACCACATAGTAATACTATTTCTATAAAATACAGAGGTTAGAATAGAGAATTCACGAAAGGTATAGTTGTGAAGTCCATTTTGGGATATTTCTCAAATAACATGGTCAATTCTTTGTATTTTACCTTCAAAATTGGGATCTTACATCCTTAGGATACTTCTAAAATAATCCAAATTTTTATTTACTTATCGAGTTTACATGCGTCTATATCGAACACTATCTAGAGGAGTGAGCGGAGTTTTAACGTCCCCATCAATGACATCATGGTGGATTTTGGTTTGTTCCTCTCTCATTCCTCCACCACTCCTTCACCCTCGCCACCCCACCTTCGCCCTCAACCACACGAAACAACCCGAAAAGGTGCGTCTCCCCTCTCATGAGGGATCTGGGCCCAATTATAAGACCTAAACTCACCTCAGAAGCGAGGTCACACCACCAGCCCCTCCCCTTTCCAAAGGGATGTGGGCGGTTCATTTTCGTTCGACAGAGGATTTGGGGAGGGAGAACCACAAGGGGGACCCAGGAAGTGGGAGGCCCACGAGGTGCATCCCGAAAACGAACCACAACCAAGGTTGTGGTTCGTTTCAGCGGCAGCGACTAGTCCCACAGCAGCAGCGGCAACGATGACGACTGCTGCAGCACCAGCAGCAATGACGACAATGGCAGCAGCATTAGCAGCGACGATGGCGGCGGCGGCAGCAATAGCAACGATGACAACTGCAGCGGCAGTAGTAACGACGACGACGACTGCAGCAGCAGTAGCGACAATGACGACAACTGCAGCAGCAGTAGTGACAAGCAAGAGCCCAACGACAAAGACCAGAGCCCGAAGACGAAGACCAGAGCCCGACGACGAAGACCAGAGCCTGACGACGAAGACCAGAGCCCGATGACGAAGACCAGAGCCTGATGACGAAGACGAGAGCCCAACGACGAAGATGAGAAAACGACGAAGACCAGAGCCCAACGACGAAGACCAGAGCCCGACTACGAAGACCAGAGCCCAACGACGAAGACCAGAGCCCAACGACGAAGACCAGAGCCCAACGACGAAGACCAGGAGACGAGGAGCGAGGAAGAGGAGACAAGACGACAAGCGAGACGAGGAGGAGGAGGAGGGGAGATGACGGGTGGTACAGCGACGACGAGGGGAAAGACGATGTCGAAGACGAGGAGGAGGAGGGGCGAGAAAACGACAACGGCGATGGGGAGAACCACGCGGAGAAGGGGAAAACCATGCAAGCAGAGCCGCCTGCGGCTCTGCTCGGGGAGTGGTCCCTACCACTTTTATCATATATTATAGTCAAGTGCCTGCACAGCGATTTGATTATTGCCAGGCTTTTTTATGAAATGAAACATCTAAGGCAAATGTTATGAGATATATCTCATTTCTTTTCTAGGCTATTTCATTTCTACCCAGGTATTTATTTCATTGTTTCCCTACCCTTATTTCTTTTCTATTTCATTCTTACCCAGGCATTTATTTCATTGTCTCCCCAGCTTTATTTCATTCCAATCCAGGGATTTATTTCATTGCGCCCCTAGCTCTATTTCTTTTCTATTTCATTCCTATCCAGGGGTCTATTTCATTGCCTACCTAGCTTTTTATTTCATTTCTATCTAGGTGCTTATTTCATTGCCTTCCCAGGTATTTGATGGATTATGTAATATGATTGATGGCTTAAATATTGGCCTCCCTGGACTCCCACCTTTATGCTGATATCAAATTATGGCCTCAAATTAAAAGTTATTTAAAAATGGACCTTGCACCACCCACAAACAATCACAACAAATATCACACTCATATAACATTTAAATCATCATTATTTTATCTATTTAATCATATAAGTAATTGCCTAGAAATAATGAAATATCTTGGTGGGCAATTAAAGAAATAAACCTAGGGAGAAATGAAATAAATACCTGGATAGAAATGAAATAGAAATGAAATAAATAATCTAGACAACCAATGAAATAAGTGGTTGGGTAGGAATGAAATAGAAAAGAAATAGAGCTAGGGAGGCAATGAAATAAATCCCTGGATAGGAATGAAATAAAGCTAGGGAGGCAATGAAATAAATGCCTGGGTAAGAATGAAATAGAAAAGAAATAAGGGTAGGGAAACAATGAAATAGAAAAGAAATAAAGGTAGAGAAACAATGAAATGAATACCTGGGTAAGAATGAAATAGTCTAGGAAAAAAATGAGATACATCTCATAAAGCTTGCCTTATGTTTCTCATTTCATAAAAAAGCCTGGCAATAATCAAATCGCTGTGCAGGCACTTGACTACAATATATGATAAATAGTGGTAGGGACTAGTGAGGACCCGACGACCAAGGATAGGACCCGACAAAGGAGCCTAGGACCCAACGACGGAGGCTAGGACCCAACGAAGGAGGCTAGGACCCAACGACGGAGGGTGCGACTCAATGAGAGCAGAGCCGGCTCTGCTCTCTCCCTTTTGTTTCATCTTAGTTACATTGTACTAGACACAAACCCAAGGAAGGAGTAGCCTTCCTTGGGAATATAAATATATATATTTCTTTCTTTTGCTACAAAAAACCGAGCCCAGCAACATAAAACCAGGCCAGGAAGGTCAAATTGATGGCACCTTCCCAAAACGGAAGGAGCGGGCAGCATCATCCAAAGCTGCGTGCTCGCATCCACCCATTCCCATCCCCCAATGTTCAAAATAATAGTAGAATACATTTTTATTCATGTACTAGACTACAAACTCACTTTTACCCTATCAAAAACGGCCCCAAAATAAACCCAATAGCAAAGAGGCGCCCGCGGGATCAATTTTGATGGCACGTTCCCAAAATGGCAACATCATCCAAATGCTCCTCTTTCAATCCATCCCTTCCCGCCCCTGCGCCCAGGGGGAAAGGGCGGGATATATTTTTAATAATATCCTGGACCCTAATTATGTTTTCACCCCACCCAAAACCCCCGCCAAATGCCCCCAACAGTGAGTAAGCGCTCCCAGCATGCTCCCTGGTGATTGTTTACATCTATTTACATATCCTGCCCTACCAGGAATACCCCCTGCATCCCGCCATCCCATCCGACACCCTCGGCAAGCCAACTATCCTACCCGCCTACCCAAAATCTCTATTACTAATCCTAATCAGCCCCGGCACCACGGCAATACTCGGTTTTTTTGGCTGGTGGGGAATACCCGGTGTGGATTGATGAAGTTAGTCAGGCAAGTACGGGTATTGATACATGAATGTAGCATCTAAGGCTGTGATGAGGAGGAGGAAGAGTAGACGGCGCGGTGATGAGGAGAAGGAAGAGGAGGCGAGACCACGGGGAAAGGGAGGCAGCAGCAGCGAGACCAGGAGGAGGAAGAGGGAGAGGCGCGAGACGAGGAGGGGGAGGGGGAAATGGCATGGAGAAGGAGGAAAACAGCGAACAGAAGGAGGGGGTGACACAATGACGACGGGGGCACCGCACGACGAGCAGAGCCGGCTGGCTCTGCTCTTTTCTTTTAAATAAGTTATACCACACGTATTTAGGCATAAACCCAAGGAAGGACCAACCTTCCTTGGTGAAATATATTTGTTTTATTAGAATCTATGATTACAGCCGTTTTCATAAATCCTGGCATGGCTTCCTTTTTTGGGATGAAATCAAAATTTGAGATTTCTTGAGTGCCCGAGCTGTGAGCCTCATATCTCGGGAATTTCTTATCATATAGGCATAATTATAGGTGATTCTGAATTGTACTATGTAGGGCTACATGAATATGTACACATTTCAAGAAATAGAGATATTTTTTCGAAATAGGCACATTTGAACCAGGTGTCTTGTACCATGACACGGAGAGGTTATATGGGTCAGATTCTGGTCAAAGGGGGTGTCTGGGAGACATAGAATAAACTATAAAGGCTTGAAGAGAGATGGCAATGAAGTGGTCAAGTTATTCAGCTTGATCAAGTGGGCTTGTGCCCACCTGTAGTGGCCACCCTCATACATGAACATATGGCAGTTGCCTAACTCACTTGATCAATCCACAGCGGTAACTGCCCACCAGCCAAAAAATAAAGTATTGCCGTGGAGCCGGGGCTGGTTAGGATTAGTAATAGGGTCTTTTGGGTAGGCGGGTAGGATGGTTGATATGCCGA
>Ga0307517_10001731_pt1 | contig 35958 bp, 49 predicted proteins | sample 23_EM_MG_FD_194515 | JGI IMG/M metagenome (GOLD analysis project Ga0307517, IMG submission 194515) | Populus trichocarpa ectomycorrhiza microbial communities from riparian zone in the Pacific Northwest, United States - 23_EM | ecosystem: Host-associated > Plants > Roots > Unclassified | place...
ATCAGTAGCGCCGGCAAGCGGCATGGCCCACGACCGAACTCTCTTGCCTAACAATCTCCGGCCATCTTTGCTTTTTTCGTTCCCCCACCACGCCCATCAACCTTACCACCCTTCCTCTTCACCCCCTTTCCCGTCCCTCTACCTTTCAGCTCCTCGATCATCCGCTCCGCCTCCCTTACCTCCTTACTATCACCATACTTTGCAGTCGTTAGCCACTTCTGAAGCATGATGCGATTCAGCTCCTTTCTCAAATCTTCTGACTGCCTCTTCGTGATCTGTCGTGCGTCAAAGTCGCGCAAAACCAGCAACCCATCTAAGGAAGTTGCCCTTGAGACCATCACATAAGGCGGTTCCGTCCCGGCACAACCTGCCAGGTCAACAATGACACGCCTCATGGTTTGACCTTGCGCTTTATGGACCGTCATCGCAAACCCGGGCTCAATCGGTACTTGTTTCCGCGTGATAGTGCATCGCTTGTGTGACGCACCGTGCTCAAATTTCAGCTCAGTGCTGTCCGGCAAGATAGGAAAGTGGTGTTCTGGTAAATGCGGCATGGCCACGGCATCGGAATCGGGTATTTCCACAACGCAAGATTTCAGGTAGCGTTTTCCATCCTTGCCGGTAAAGTACCTAATTCTCCGCAGAATCCCATAGCTCCCATTTACAACGCCCGCCGCAACGTCAAAGTTCTGGTTGACAGCAACCGGCATTCCAATTGCCAGCGGTATTCGACGGAGCCGGTGTTTCGTTTGACCAGAATGCTGACTTTCTAGCTTCTCAATCAATGCCTCGTCAGTGATTACGGCCTTACGGTGTGTGTCAATGGGATAGTACCAATGCAATTGCGTTCCCGCTTGCTCTGCGAAAGCTTCCGCCGCCTTGTGGTTAATTGCATCCCTCGTTGCGTTGCTCGTGACAATAACCGGTGAGAACTCCCATTCCTCGCCGTTGTCTACAATTAACCCGTTGTGCAAATTCCTGGCAGGGAACAACTCATAGTCACGGTCATTGCACACCCCGTCATGTAGCCGATGCCAAAGGTCAACGAAACTGTTGTTTTCCATTCCTGATTGACGCATCGTCTCTTGCAGGATCACGACCGTCTCAACCGAAAGCCACAACAATCTCCCCAAGCTGGTCGTGTGAATGTCGGGTCAGATGGTGGACGCGGTAGTTAACTGGTGACTAGTCGCGCACAACTCGACGGCAGGCTGAACCATTAACCTTGATCAATGGCATGGGCGTGGGAAAAAACGATTTCAAATTTACAAAAAATTAGAGTCGTTCAGCCAAAAGTTGATCGGACAGACAATAAGACCCCCTCCCTCTCGGTCGTGGGGAAAAAAAAAAAACTGGACTAGTGCTAGTAATGATCATATAATCCTGACCATCTGCTCCCGCCCACCCAACAAACGTCTCGCTATGGTAGGGAAAAACGGTCTCCGCACCAAAGAATCCACACCAGCGAGATGCAGGGACACGGGCTCATCATCAGGTCTTCCTCGATAGCGAATATTGCAAATCCCATGGACCCACGAGCTGCATCAAAACAGCGGAAAAAATACACAAAGGAGGTGAGAGTTCAGAAACAGCTGGTTCGCAGCACACGCAAACGGGAGGAAAATCTCGAGAAGAAGATCAACAAGCAGGGGAAGGTGCTTGCACTTCTAAAGTAAACTGGCGTCAAAGTCTAATAACCACCTGTAGGTGATCAATTGTTTGCAGTCGGAACTCAACGAGGCCTAAAGTATCAAGGGAGAGCGCGAGGAGGAAGTACATATGTGGAAGGGGGAGGCGAAAGAGCGGAAGAGAGAAGCAGTAAAGCTGAACTGTCGCGTCCAAAGGTTTAGCAGGCCCCCCGTGTGATGAAGAGGGTAGGTTGACTGACCCATCCGTAGGTTTGGCGGATGCCTTTCCTATGCCGCTGAAAGGCTGTCAAAAAGGCCACCGAGGTCCAGGAACCCTCATCAAACGTCCTTGAAGTCAAGGACAAGCACAGTGTCATCAAACCCTGGGCCTGGGAGACGATAGCCCAACTCAATAGGGTTGATGACGTCCCAGCAAACAGTTCATTCCGAATCTTCAAAACATGTGCAACTTATGTTGGGAAGGTGGTCAAGGGAAGCTGGGACCGACGTGCCGCTCCACGCATTGTGCATGAGGTCACACAGGCAGCAGAATTATGTATTGTCGAACACTCTGGGGTGTGTTGGTTTGTCGTCAATGAGCCAGCTGTATAACGAGAGAAACACCCACCATTATTCACAGTCACGGCTGTCCGTGAGTGGGGACGGCGTTTCACATGACAATATCCAATTTTCACCCAGACACAACGACTGTCCCCTCCGATACCGCCTGCCATCCGAAAGATTCGTTCGTGGGGGTCCATCCAAAACTCAACCGCACAACTGCCACCCGGTTCGAGGGATGGAAGAACATCATTCTCGAGTTCTGCACCACATATAACAATAACCCAGACGCTGAGTGTATCGTAAACCCGGAGAGCGTTTGGCAGCGGGCCCATGGTTATCTCGTTGACCATTCAGCTGACCAGAAGAAACTGTCGGGCATATTGGAAACGCACCGTCGGGAGTGTGACCGAGGGGTCCGGGGTGAGGATACTCTGTTCTCAGATGACCCTCAAGATGAGGTGGAACGTAATCGGCTGTTGGATGAGAAGTCAGAAGGGCCGGCGGGAAGGAATGTTGGCCGACAGGTCCATATCACTCTTGGGGAACAGGCCTACCAACGACTATCGCTAGAGGAGAAGGAAGAGGTTGACTTCTGGGTATATACTGGGTGTGTCATGCACAAAGATCTAAATGTGGTGAAGCGTGAGGCAGAGAGGATGGTGAAGTCATGGGAGGAGAAGAACAGGACACCGCCCATCCATTTGATGAGCAAGGCCCAGGCAACAGCCGCCGAGTCCGGTTCGGCGCCGAAGAAAGGAAAGGGTGGACGGCAGCCAGAGAGGGGTGGCGTCAAGCTCACAGGCCTCCTTGGCGCACTCGTAAAGCATAAACACAGAGACAAAGGACATCAAGCCCGTTTCCGCGTTTACTGTCGAATAAAACGTTGCCACCCTCTGTCAAGAACTAATGCGGTGCGAACCTAAGTGCTAATAGTACACCTGGGATCGTTGGTGATGGTGTTGATGCAGGTGCGGAGGACACCGATTCCGACAGTACAGAGGAGGCCGGATTTGGTGGTGTGTCGCAGGATGACTGCTCCGAGGATAACGGTGAGGGTGATGGCTCTGAGGACGAGGCTCAGGATGACAGAGCACTCGAGGCAATGGCAGAAGGTGCGACGACTGACGAGATGGACGCTGATGAAGGTGTCAAAATGCCAGGACCGCCTGATGAAGCCTGCGAGTCATCACCCCTGTTTCAAGCCGGTTGCGTATAGACAATGCAAGATTGGTCCTGCGCATATGACGTAGTCTTCATGGCGTTCTTTGTGATCTATTGGCAGTCGTCTCCGAGTTGGCGCCACGGCTGGAGGTTGCGGTCCCCAGAACGGACTACGCAGCTCGCAGATTTCTTTGAACTTCTTCTCAAGGCCCTGGATTCTCCAGAATACACTCCCGAGAGACTCTCGAGGTTATTTTTTCCCCCCAGGGATCAGTTTCGTGACCGGCTCTCAAGTTCCAACCCACAGAGATTCCCCCACAGAGGACAAGTTCTTACCTCCGTCTGTGCCATCCTGGAGCTCCTATTTGGCCCTACGCATGGGCCGAGCATCGAACGTCACCTTTTTACGCTACCTGTGGAACAATGTCACAGGTTTCTCACTCGTTTTCCCTCCTCGCGTTTCCGTTTACCCCCAAACGTCACAGTTGTGAAACGGACCCACGATTCGTCTCATCAGAGATTTTGTTGGCCTGTTTCGTTGGATCGTTGGCCATACCCTCAAATCCACTTCTCTGTGGTGCCTATCATGGAACTCAAGCCCAACATCTTACAATGGCGAATACTCCCTGGGTATGGTTCGAAGTCGACGATACAACACCATGTCCCCATCACCCACCGTGTCAATCCAACTATCGGGTCAGCTTCTCATCTACGACCTCCATTCCGTCATCTATCTTGGGGCAAACAATTTCACCGCTCGCATGCGAGATCCGTCTAACGAATGGTGAAATTTGGGATGTAGAGGTTCGGCGCCGCCCAACGCGACGACATTCAAACCACGACAGATCTCCTGCACAACGGCCGCCGCTGCGTAGCTTTCATGATTTATCGTTGCAGCGATTACTAATATGTACAATTCATCCTTACCAGCTATATTTTTTTTTCACTGGGTTATGCCCCCTTTCCGACCCCCCACGGGTTTCTTGTTACCACACCTTTTTTCTTTCTACAAACTATCAATAATCAGCGGCGGGTCATGTTCCTTGCCACCTTGTATGTCTATCCCACCTACTCCACGCAGCATCCATTATACGTGCAGGTTGTTCTCGCCGTGGCTGCGACGGTGTTCTTTTTCGCGGGGACAAACAGGTGTAAACAACGCCACCGGATCTGGCGCGGGTTGCTCATCACCAGACTGACTTCCCGGAAGTAAGGGAAAAAACTACAAGATCCAGGAATTTTTGGGCACTTTGAATGGCATGATCAAAAACGTTAGCCTATGTGCGGGATTTTCCTGTTGCCAAGTAGATTTCTAGGATCGATTCGCTGATCAGCCGGGGTCGAAAATAAGGAGCTCATCATATTATTTTCTTCAATTTTCCGACCCACCAGACCTCTCCTACCCATACTTGCAGCAGCTAGTCGCAGCATGTGACTTTCATCCAGTTGACACCATCCTGTATCCCATTGCATCCAGACTAGTCAGTGAGCATGTTTTGTAGGTTACAGGTTGCGTTCCCAATTCTTCACCGCCGTGACTGTCCGTAAGGTTACGCCGTGCACACACGACCCTAGATGAATATCAAAGGACTTATATGGGAACTGTCCAGACCCCGCCCGTCGCGTCGAGTCACGGGTAGCGCAAATCTCGGCTACTGGCACCCTTCTACGATGTTTAGATATATCCCTAGTCTCACGGATAGTCACCCGCTGACGGTGATTTTTTTCGGACTGTGGGAGTTGAGGTATTAAAATGCGTCAGTACCGGAGGTACTGCGAACGACCAAATGGTGACTGAGGCCTGAGGTTTTGTACTTACCAATTAGTCAGTATGTACTAACCTTTCCCACAGCGTACCAGAGGCGGGATATATGATGGAGACAAACAAATGTACACAAACAAAAGCACAATAGTTGGCACCGCCCGTTCGCTACAGCATTGAAATGGCCAAGGAGGAGCCTTCCGCTTTCTCCCCCCTCAAGTTCGACCCCAGGACCCCACCTCCGGGGTGGATGAAGGCATCTCAGCCTGTCGACGTTACGGCACGGGTCTTATCACTCTGGGAGACGACCGTCGGGCTGATAAGGCTCGAATGCCTCCTGGGTCAAGACCAGCGGAGGTTCCTGGCGATTCTTCATGACCACAAAGTGAGTGCTCGACAACGGTCAGGCTGGCACCTCAAGTGAACGCAACTTGCAGCGTGAGTTTGAATCGATCCGAGATCAGGAAGGGGTGTCCCTACCTCATGTCCCAGAAACAAGATACCTCCATTCGAAGCTCGAGCACAGCCCAAGCCCGGTTCCCACCTTTTGTTGTGACGGGTTTAGGATCCTCGGTAGTGGCAACAGGCGGGAGGATCCGCTGGTCGACGAGGAACATCCCCTGATCAAGCTAGCATCCCAGGACGACGAGATACGTAGCAGCGTCGAGAACATTCGACGGCTCCAGAGGGTGATCAGCGAGCTGGAGGTTGCAAAGGAGATTATCGGCGAATCGCTCTATAAGCGGTTTGAACGTCCGTCCGAGTAGATGCTGTCGTGATATTTCTTGTTTCAAATCGCTTCGCCCCTACTGTTGGAGGATGATCTACCCTTCACTTCGACAGATCCTCGTTTTTTACGTTTGAGAACTCCCCTAACATAGAAACGCCCGCGTCTTGCTTTATCCCTTTTGATTTCCATTCAACATAAGATGGTCTACGTTCTTGAAGTTCCTCAACTTTCGATCATCGCCCTTACTCTCCGAACGCTGAATTTGCATCCCGCTCGCTCTCTAGGCCGACCACTCGACCCATCACGCGTCACCCGCTATGTTCCGCGGTTACCGGCTCACGGATACGCGTTTTAGCCTCACCTCCGGCCTACAACTCACCTGCCATCGGACTGCCCGTCCCCACGTGATGCGCAGTGATGGGGGCCGATCACGCTGGCGGCCCAACCTATCTGACTCCGACCCGATCTTCAGAGCGTTAGGCACGTCGATATGGCACCAAAAGCCAACGTCAAGCCGACCTTAGCCTTATACCTCGAGGACGCTGTGGACGTGCTTCAGCCCTCATCGCTGGAAGGCTGGGTGGGCGCTGGTGTGAAGCCCGGCCCCGAGTACGAGCCTGCTAAAAGGGTCTTCGACGAGATCGCGGCGATCTGCCACGACATCAACAATCCTACTGGCTTAGGGACAGCAGCGGACTTTAGCAAATGGCTGGATCGAGCTAGACGAGCCCAGGTAAGCTTTTCTCGAGGCTCGTCTTCGTTGGGCTGCAGCCTAAATCTTTTAATTAGGAAGCGCACAACGCTGTGGTAAAAAGCCTATCGATTAACGTGCACGTATATATCCCTGTCCTCGAGGCCTTGGTTGAGATGGCGCCTGCAATGATCGAGGTGGGTCAGATTGCCCAAGCGTCGGAGATTTGTTCTTATTAACGCGGACACCCCTGTCAGAAAAGCTGCAAACCTTGTAGCTTTAAAGGGCGTCAATGCGTGCCAGCACACGTGAAAGACATATCGAGGGGTAATTCAAAATGCAAGTGCACGACTTGCCGTCTCAGGGGGGCCATCTGTAGCTGGGGAGAAGTGATTCCTCGCCGCCTCTACCCGCTCAAGTTGGCCATTCTCAAAAGCCAAGGAACAGTTGTCGAGGGCAGTCTCGAAGTGGAAAACCCGGGAGATACACCCCTTGCTGGAGATGCCGCCGAATCGGACCTATCGGAGAAGAGCCTCACCCGACTCATCAGCGCCACCACGACTGCGATAAGAGAAGCAGGAGTTCAACTAGAGGAGTTGGAGCAGTTCAACGCTCGGGCGATGGTGGCCAGCTTGGATGCAGTTAGACAAAACTAGATATGAATATCAGAATTTGTATGCTGGGGCCAGGAATCTCCGAAGGTCTGCCGTTCCTGACCTTCCGGAGCCCCGGCCCGACTGGTCAGAGAATCGGGACTTGACCCAGGTCTGGTGCTCGATCGGCAAAGTTTTTAACCTCAGCAACCACCGACACGCCATGAACCTTAAGTGGCTCATCCGCAACCTCGAGGCGGTACTGGAGAAAGCAGAATCCGAAGCTCCCGTGGAAATTGAAGACGACGTGGCTCCCGTGGAGGTCCAGCAAGATGACGTGGCCTCCATGGATGTCCAGCGAGATGACGTGGTCCTCATGGAGGTCCAGCCAGAAGTCTTGGAGATCGAAGACTCCGAACCAGAGACTCCCCAGGCCAATGCGAAGGGGGAAATGGTGAATCGAGCAGCCTCCAGGTCCGCGACTTTCACTTTTAAACGCCTTTACAGACCACCAAGCGCAAGGTGATTGAATCCTCCTCCGAATCCGGAGACGACGCAATGGAGAACCCGCGGCATAAAAAGCGCCTCAGAACCTCGTCTAACAGCGCCAAGTGGGCGCGGGTAGAACCCAACGAGTACGTACCCCCACCTGCTTAGCACCCTGACCTTACTAAGGTTGCTCAGGGCTTGCAAACGGTGCGCCACTATGGATACGCCGTGTTTCGTATCCGCCGGGGGCCGACGCCACGCGTGCAAGAAGTGTGCGACTGACAAAAAGCCCTGCGTTCGCAACAAGAAAGCCCGACCGAAATCAACTCGCCCTATAGCCGGCTCCTCTATCACTAAGACGAAGGAGGACTCGGAAACCGACGAGGGGCAAACCCTCCTCGAGGCCATCCGGGCGTTGGGGGCCAAGCTCGAGCGAAATTCCGCTGACTCCGCCCTCCTCCACGCGGGGATCTCCAAGCTCAATGCAAGCCAAACCAAGACCGCAGAGAGCCTCGAAGCCATCAAGGCGGACGTGGCCCACCTTCACGATCGATTCGAGACCTTTCTCGAGACATTTTCACCAAGCGGACCGGAAGATAGTTAGCTTTGCATATCACGTTTGTCCTTTGCTCCTCAATACCTTTTGCCAGTATAAGTGCGCTTTTCCCTGGTGGTAAGAGTCGGACACGTACGGCTCCGACGATGATGGAGGCGAAATAGTGGGAACGCGGTCGGACAACCGCGTATCCATTTTTCCTAGTCAAAATACACGGGTACCGTTCTCTGAGATAAGTAGGGGACGCGGCGGGACGACCGTGCCTACACTTCCAACCCGAATAATATATCGTCTCTACCTGACAATCAGATCCTCGGCTGTCCGACCACGCTTTCGCCACCCTCCGACCACGTTGGTGGCGACGTAGAAACGTGGTCAGACAAATGCACCTTGAGGTTGGAACCGTCATCGGAGCTGGTTAATCACCTACACTTCCATCCCTTCTGCCTGAAACCTATGGATGCCCTAGTCCAGACAAAAGGCGATTGGGAGTAACATCTCCGTGGTTCTCACTCACCTAGCGGTGACCGGTGACGGCCCATTCGAATCGACGATCTGATCCCATCAACGCTGCTTCCGTTTCTACCGAAAATACACACATCAACAACCCCACCCCCTCCGAATTCATCAGAAAAATGTACTTCGGATTCCACGCAATTTTGTGCTATCGACGCGCTTCGGCAAGATCGTCGTGTGTTCCATGCGCTTCCACGCGCTTCGATGCACTCCCACTGAGTGCTCAATCTGTGGAAGTGTGTAGAAGCACTTCCGCTGTAATGCTCAATCTGCGAAAGTGCGTGCGAGCGCATCCCGTGCAGTACTGCATCCATGCAAGCACGCCGATGCGCCCCGATAAAATCCGTCCCCAGCACCCCCGGCGTTCAGTCGGGGGCCGTGCCACCTTGCTACCCTTCGCTGTGAGTCAATCCGATCCAGCCAGTATCGAGCGTAGTGCTACAGAAGCCGTACAAGACAAAGGCACCCCCCTTCCGCTGTGGCAAATCGTTTGGCCGTTACTTATGACATCATCGTCCCCTTAAAAAACAGACCGCACGGCTAGCCGCGTTGGTCAACTTTTGCTCCCAACCTCCACCTTTGCTCTTCACCAAGGTATAGGCCCGAATTGGTTTTTCCAGGACCTGCCGATTCTGACAGCATGTACCTTCTGATCCGCCCACCCCCAGACATCGCGTGATCTCCTATTCAGGGCTCTCGTTTCAAATTTCAACACGAGCGATTGGGGGCCAGCCGAAGATGGTGGACCCTGGCAACACAACGTTCTGTGTCTGCGAGAAGGGTGACACTGGCTAGAGGGAGATTCCATTCGTCCCGTGCTGAATGGGTCTCCATGCCGCCATTACCAAAGCTGTCGCTGAGTATTGAATCGCCCGCTTATTCGGTCGTCAACGTTAAGTTCCCCTCCCTTCGTTGCTGCTCCCCTCTGGAAGGCCCGCGCCGCTTTCACGGTTCAGTTCGGGTTATTTGGCCACACCATTGCTGTCGTTGCCTATGTGATCTTGGTCATTCATCTTCCTGACGTTAAGGGGCCCATTGCCGGTACTCTTGAGGCCAGCGTCACTTTAGACATGTGCAACCTCTCCATCGCGGCGTCGACCCTCGCTTATCTATATCTCATGCCCCCCGCGTTCCCCACCCCGCTCGCTACACCCCTATTGTGGAAGATGGTGGCCGCCTGTGGGATGCCGGTGATCCGGCAGTGTACAGTTGTCTGAGGGCATTTAGAATGTGCATTTGGTCAAAATCTGTCGAGCCAGAACAAGCAAGGCGAAAAAAAACTTGGTTGAAATTCCACGAACATCGACGCGCTTCCAAGTACGTAGGAGCGGACTCTAGGTTTTCCTGACGTTACCCGGCAAGAAGGCGATCGACTCGGTCTTGCGTTGTCTCCCTGTCCATCTCCAGCAACACCTACTTGAGTTCCATATACTGGATCCTCGCGGCCCTCCTGGGCGCGAAGTAGGGGTGCCCTGACATCTGGTCCACCCGCCAGAACCTCTGAGCAAACGGCTCAAACCTCTGATCCAGCCGCCCTAACCTCCGATCCAACTGTCCCAGAATGTCATCAAGCCGTATTATGAGATCCTTTCGGTGATGCACCATCGCAATCCCGCCAAAGTTCTCCCTAATTGAGGTACATATCTTGGTAAAAGCAGGCAGTGTAAACCAATCCTGCCCCAACCAGACAAGAAACAAATACGACTTGAAAAGTTCAATGTCACCAAGTTCTCGGACTTGGCGAACAGCTCTCTGTAATCTTGCGCGTTCCCTAGGCCATCCGAGAGGGAGAGAAGTTTCTGCGTTGGACCGTAGCCAAATATTGACGGGAATGTGCGGTCGTAAGGTGTCAACGGGTGTAATCCGCCACAGCGTGTCGACCACACTCTGACGAACCTCCTCCGTGTATGTTGTGGTGGATGAAGGAGGGGTACGGGATTCGATGCATCCCGCAAAGCACATTCGAAGCTGCAGGAACACCTGGTCGAAGGGATGGAGGTTGGAGTAGGGAATTCTGGGACAGGAGAACCATCCGTTCGGGACCCATGGGTAAAGGAGGGAGGTCGGGGCCACTATCTTGCCTGCCATTAACCACTTTGAGCGCATTCTTAGAGGTACAGTAGTGCCTTCGAACTGTGGGTAGTTTGCGCGAAGATCACCAAATGGTAGAGAGACAATGGATGTGGGGCTGGAGCCGGTTGAAGTGGCGATTTGAACAAGGATTTCAGCCTTCTTTGGTCTGGAGAGCCGAGTGCACGTTTACATTGACGCTTTTGTGCTAGCAAATGTTCAATAGACGATACGCCGGAAGAGATTGGGCTCGATATGATACGGCCGAAGGGGACCCTGAGATAGACCTTGGTATCGAGAACCAGAGGCGTGGCTGTCTTTTGGAACCAGGGGAACGACCTTGACTCCATCCGGTACTACGCGCTGGCGCGATAGATACCAACCGGCGGGCTACGCAGTTGGTAGGGGTCATCATGAATGCTCGCCCGGAACAAAGGATGACTTATGTCCACGGCCAGAACCTGAAGCCGAAGTAAGGCGTTACCCGTTGCGACCATCCGCATCGACCTGGCTGTGCAGGTGCGTTGAATGTACCTTCGAGTCACCCTCAGCTTGCGGGAATTGTCACGTTGAACCGTTGGGTTTGATCTTGAAGAGTGGTCATCCGGCATGGTTGCAGGAGGGATATCAGTGACGTTTGATAGGAGATTCTCTGGCGGGCGTTTGTTTTGTTGACGGAGAGGGAGGAGAGGAGTATCATGCGAACTGTTGGTCGATATTCAATATTCACCGGTTAGCGGGTGAGAGCGATGGAAGGACAAACAATGATGCATGACTACTATCATCTGCAGCAACGGAGTTACAGCGCTTTTCGCTAAATAAGGCGCGACGGAATTTCCGATCGTTTCCCAGCCAGGATCTAGAAAACTTCTACCGTAGCGACCAGTAATCAGGATTGAACGTTGTCGAGTGTATCTTTCCATAAAAACTTCAAACAAGGTTATCGTCGGAGAGTCGAAAGGTAAACCGTGCTCGGTTCTGTTGCTGTTACCGGAGGCACAAATGACAAACATCCACAGGCGGTGAGCACAACCCCCAATAAGTCCTCTCCCTCACAAGGGTGCGTGACTGGTCTTGTATACTGTCACAGGACTTTTTTCTTCATCGATAGTTCAAAGATGTTGTTTTGAACTGTAAACGAGGACCCCTCTGCAGGGGTTACAAGATCATAACTCCAAACGTGATGCATTACCTGGCCCTTTGAATACCTGAGGCCAGAAAACTTTTAACAACATGCGGCGAGAACGCACGCCCGCAGACGGGAGGGGAACGTTGAGGAGCACGCTCACCATGTTTCGATGAAGTGGTCGCTCAGATTTCCAATTGCAGTAGTAGATACGAATGCTATTTATCTTTCGACTTTTCGATGGCAACTTTGTTTGAAGTTTTTACGGTGGGACACACTCGGCAATGTCCAATCCTAATTACCAGTCGCTACGGTAGAAGTTTTCTGGATCCTGGTTGAGAAACGATCAGAAATTCCGCCGCGCCTTATTTAGCGAAAAGCGCTGTAATGCCAAAGCCCGGGAGACAAACTGTCCAATAGACTCGTGACCAGTCCGCCACGGTTGGCCTTGCTCGCGAGTTTCCCACGATTGCAGCGGCTGGGAGATCACGATCAAATCTCAACGGTTCCTCAGTAGTATTTGGTTGGTTTATGGACTACCATTCTACCATTTGGACACCCCATCCCGGGTAGTGCGGTGGCAAAAATAATTGGTTCTCTACGCGATGAGTTGCAACATGAGGGGTTTCAAATTGTGGTGATACATTCACTTGGGACCCTTATCACATATTGGGTGCGTGCGCCCTCGTGGCTTCCTCCCCAGCCCATATAAATAAGCGAAAGACGTGTCCGCTGGACAAAAAACTCTGTCCCCCCGTTGATCATCGATTCGCGCGTCATCCATGGCCACCGTTGCTCCACCACAGCGCCCACCCAGCCGAGACACAGTTCCCCATATCATCCGGGAACTGAACCTCAACGACGAGCGACAGGTCGGCTTCCCCACCCCACCCACTGGCCACGAGCTCATGGAGATGTGGCCCACCCTTGCATCCCAGATCCCGTACAGCCATGGCTCGACCTTCTTCCACTCCCAGGAGCGGGCATTTTTCTCTCGCGACAACTCATTCTTCCGGGTCCAAATTGAGATCGATGTCCCCCGCATAACCCAAGCTGTAGGTGGTCCTTACAGGCAGGAAAAGGGCAAGGCCCGGGCTGATCCTCCACAACTTTCTGCCATCCCACGCCAGCAGCCTCCACCGACGCCCCCACAACAACAATCACCGCCATCCTCCTCCTCCTCCTCCCGGAGTGTTTCTCCTCCATCCCAACACCAGTCACCAAGCGAGCGACGGCGGACACAGGTTCCATCCCAACCGACGAAGCTACATCACTCACAGACGATTCCGATTAACCCCCTCCCTGTGGCTGCAGGCCCGACGAGCCAGCACCACATGAGCCAGTACACGCCGACGGGACGCCACTCCCAATACCCTTATCCACCACCCGAACTGAGACACAAGTTGCCTACGATCATTGATGACGATGACGATGCTTGGCGACGCCCTACGCCCCATGCGGAGTGAAGGAGAGCCGGGAAGGGACCAAAGAGGAAAGGCGATTGACATGGATATGTGCCTCGCCCTGATTTTACAAAATGTGCTTGTTTCTCGTTCTCTCTTGCATTCAATCACGAATCATTTTTCGCTCTCATGCTGTACAATCACGTCATGTTTTCCATCTTTTGCCGTCGTGTCACTGCGTTGATTTGTCGATGTTCATTACGCTGATGCCCCCCTCTCTCGTGTTGCATTTCCTCATTAATGTTTTTGCTGTCTGCGCACTTTTCCGTGTTGATTATCGATTACGCTATGTAATATGAATTGTGATTGCCTGCACCGCCTGATTACTCGCGTCGTGGCCTACAGCACTGCGTGAACGTGTAGATGCTTATCCAATGACAGTTATATGACAGTTCCCGCATTTGGGTAATTTGTCAGAGTGAGATCCGAACCAGGGAGGAACTTCATTGCGATTGGGAGCCGGACTATCTGATTCGACACCGGAGAAGTCGATGAATGATCCGGTTCTCTCATGCTCAGGTCACGTTCAAGTGTTTTCAACCCGCTACGGAGCAGAGTGTCTCAAGTCCGTCCTTTGGTTCAGCTGGATCGTGTGCAGAGGATCTCTTCATAGACCGTAAATCGCCCCGGTGTATTCGTGGGGCCACCCATGTTCTCGTTCACCTATTTGTCCCTACTCTTGCACACTCTCGCCAAGCTGGACTCTCTTCATTTCTCGTAGCCCGTCGAGCACCTCCTTCCTTTGCGGATTCTCGTACCGTAACGGACGAAGCAACCATCAGGCCGAAAATGTGCGTCTAATTGACCCCCCTCCTTCGGTTCTCAACGTTTAGAATTTTCGTTGTCAACCCTCGGTGACCGCATTCTTCATCTCTAGTCGGAGGGATGCCACGTCTAAGATATACCCATCCCTCCTCCCAAATTACCAGCAGCGCCCGCATCGGGACCAACGATTCTGGCGGCGGCTTTAAGAAACTTTGGGCACCGCGCTGGTCTTTGCGGGTCCTTTTTCTCGCGTCCATTTCCGCTGCGATCTCCTGGACCTGTTCTCTCGAGAAACGGGCCCACCCACTCTCCACAGTTACGTCCGTTTCCATTGCAGATGTTCAGGGGAAGCTCACACTTTAATCCAATCCGCAAGAACTGAGCTACAAATTCCCCAAGATTTCCGTCAGTCCCCCGCATAAGAACGCCTCAACTAGTGCCGATGCTGTTTGCCCTCTGGAATCGTTTACCATCTTCCATGCCCAAACCATTGTTTATTTCACTTTGGCCACTTCCCTCCTCGCCATTTTGGGAAAATAGTGGCTCGGTGTCTAACTGCCACATCTGGGTCGAGACACTGTTATCGATCTGTCGACAGCGCAAGATGAACGGAATGATCATCCAGCACTTTCATCTCATCGCGTTTGTCCCTCATACTGCAAGCCGCTCTTCTCAGCTACTCCTGCCACCCTGTCCACAATCGATTCCTCTCCCTCGCCCTTCGCTTCTCGATTTATGTCAATAGCAGACACAAAAAGTATCTCGGGCGATCTAAGAAGTGATTTGGACGCACGGGACCAAACCCCGGCGGTCCCCATGATCTGGGCAGACGGCGAGGTCAGTGGGAACAGCTCCAACAGTCACATCGAGCTGACCGTATCCAACCAGCCATCCCCACTCCACAATAAGGACACCAGTCGGGACAACATTCGAAATGTCTCTCCTGGATGTTCCGGATGACCACGAACGTGGAAGTCACTCTGGCCGTTACGAAGTTCATCCCCGAGAGAGTCGTTTCGCACGCCGTATCCAGGCCATTCCGGTGGAAAGCTCTAGGAAACCGTACTTACGTGGTTCGATGGTTCCTCTGGGAGCCCCGTTTCGGTGATAAAGCTCAATTCTGTACCAAAGCCCTTTCCTCACTTCGTCACCCAATGCAGATGTATCGATAACAAGTATCCGATTATGGTATCCGAGCCCTACAACTCAGACATAGAACCTGTTACCGACCGTGCCTCCTGTAATTTCGAATCGATACTATACCCGGCGATGCGCTGGCTGGTGGATATCCCGGAGGCTCTGGCCAAGCAGTTCCTGCCTGCTGGCATCCTCCCAGTGTGCTCCGTAACGTGCGTTGATGATCCCGCGAACAGGTTCTGGTTTCACTTCAGTGCGAAGCTGCGTGCAGACGCAAGTTCTGTTCTGTCATCAAAAAGCATACAACTACAAAGGAACATACACGAAGTGCTGAGTTATCATACACCGGGCATGAATTTACAAAACACGAGATTCTGTTGAAATACACAACCCGAGATTAAGGAAAACGTCAAGGAAAGAGGGCATTAGGTTCATGTCATATATCTCTTGTTCAATCTTCATATCAACGTCATCAGGGTCGTCTGCATGACTTTCGCCGTTCGACTTTTCCCTCAAAGCATGGGCAGCCTCCTCAGCTGCGTCGACGGCCTCCAAAAGCTCCACCTCTGCGTCTTCTTCCCCTTCAACATCGTTGTCCACTTCTTCCAAGCTGGTGTCAGCTGGTTGGACGTCGTCGGCCCTGTTGTAATCATTTGGCGTACTAGTCTGCGGGTGGCTTACCACGGGAGATGGACTAGAAGCCGATTTCCCTCCGTCCGATGTTCGTGAGGGGCTCACATTCTCTGCATGATGATCCGAGTCCGAATGCTCCCGCACCGTGGTAGGTTCCTGGGGTGTCCTAGGTATTCCATTACTACTCACCCCGTTACGATGAGTAGTGTCCAGGTCACTCGGGCACACCACGCGCGGTCGGGTATCTTCGGTCTAACCGGTGGATGGGAGGTTTGGGAGGGAGGTTCGTACTTCATCCCGGGACCAATGACTACCGTGTCCGTCCGTAGAAGAGAAGATCCGGTGGTGGAAGACGAAGGCGTTCTGTCGTGGAAACCGTTATCGTTGCGGGTAGATGGTGGGGGCGGATTTGTTACATTCGTGGTCTGTTGTTGGGATCGGTGGATTGCCAACACCTGTTGGACTTGCTGGTACTATTCCCGCTGTTGTTGGCTCTCAATTGTCCCGCGCCGCTCTACCCGTTTCATCTTCTTACGACACCTGCGGTTACACAACGCGTAATAACAGGCGATGAACAGTCAGCACTGAAAGCGCAACGATACGCGCAACTGAGGAACGAGCACTGACTTATCACAAACAGTTGCAGGTCCTTCCGGTCCTGGTCCCCATTTCTCGACGCATTTCCCATCTTTATGGCGACCGACGAGTCCACACTGGCGGCAAATTCGTTGTCCCTGAGCATTCTTCGGCGGATACCCACCAGGCCCCAACACGTGTGTTTGGCGGTGGGAAAGATTTCCTGGATTTTTCAATCAGCCGTAAGACAGAAATTTAATTACGATGGCAGGTCCCACCAGCTAAACTGCCGCCCCTACTCAAACTACTGGCCATACTGGTGGAGGTGTTGGATTTCTTCACGAGAGACGCACCGGTGACCGGGGGGGCGAAGATATGGGTTTGGTAGGAGTGCATTCCCGCGCCATGCCCTGGACTTGGATACATCCCGACCCTGGACGCGGAAGACTGAGTTGGAGAAAGCAATCGAGGTGGGTGAACGGGATGGGTGTGGTGGGTTTGAGGATGTGGTGGAAGTGCATGGTAATTGTATTGCCCAGGGGGAGGGGGCTGACCATCGTGTGGGACGGAGGTCGCTTCGATCAACATATCGTCGAGGCTCGTAGAGCTTGAGCGACTTAATGGTCGATGAGGAGACTGACCCCTACCAGAACTAGCGTCACTGCGATTGCGGTTACGTCTGGTGGATTCCCGGTGTGGAGGTGTCAGGCCGTGAGTCGCGTTAGTTGGGGATGGCCTCGACTGTGGTAACGGCAGATGAGCGTGGACAGTATTCGACTTCGGACGTGAGTGGTTAGGCCAAGGGAGAAAACGGCAGATAAACGCAAAACATACCGATCCACTGCATTTTACACTTTCGCCGAAGACGGAATCCCCTCCCCTTAACTTCGTAGTAGGAGGAAAACCGCCTGAGGAATGGGATGGACCATCAAGGCTATTGGGACGAGGGCGGACACGACTGTCGGGTTGAGGAGGGACAGAGAAGGATGCAACAGGAGATGAGGTGTGACCTAATGGAGGAACCAACACAGCGGGGGTTTGATGGAGAGAAGGAGGTTTGCTGTGCACGGTACTGGCCAAGGGTGGCGGCTGGCGATGGTGGTGGGTACGCGATCGGTTGTTTGATGGCATCGACTCCTGAGGAAGGTAGGCAGGAGGGGGGAAAGGACTTGAATCAGGGAAAGGGAGCTCTGGAAGGTGAAGGGACAACTGCTCCGGTGTGATCTCGACGAGTTTACCCCCAGCGTCGGCCATCCTCCTATTGAAACCTTCCCGAGCATCCTTGATTCGAAATTCGCAATGATCCAAATAGTGGTTGAGCTGGTTCCAGAGCTCTTGCAGAAGCTTGATCCTTGCTTGGGCCTCGTCACGTTCGATTTGCATCCGTTCGAGCTTATTCTCGTAGTCCATTAAGCACTTCATAGCCGACTTTGAAAGAGCCCCGGGTGACGGAGGAGAGGCGGGATTCTGGGGCGAGTTCTGGACGAAGCCAACCATACGCTCGTACTTTTCCACACTCCGCGTCGCGATGGCTAGCTCTCGCTTCAAGTTTTCATTCTCCTGTAGTGTTTCGGCCAGGATGACGGCGAGCTGAGCGGGACTGTTTGTGGATGAGGGGGGAGGGGCGGAGGTGAGGACGGAAGGGCGGGGGTTCCGGGGTGAGGCGGTCATGGAAGTCTTGGAGGAAGGAGGGGGGCCGGATGAGGTGATTGTCATTATTGACATCGTTGACGGGAACGATGGTGGTGGCGGGGGGTGTGGCACGTTGATAGAAGGTCTCGGAGAGGCTGTTGACATTGACATCGACCTCGACGACGCCGACGGTCAAGACGACCGCGGACGTGGATGATGGGAGAGATGACGTGGGGGGTGCGGAAAAGGTTGGGGTGGGTATCATAGGATTCGACTATGCGAATGTAGTGTAAATACAATGCAAGGCGAATCCGATGGATATAAAATGAAGCAGGGAGGAGAGCAGGATCAAGAGATCGAGGGAGAGAACAACAAAGCGGACGGGGAGACAAGACGCGAAGTTAAGCCTCGACGTATGGCTTGATGTGCAGAGGCATGTACGGGCCCTTGTCCTCGCGGCCCTTGATGTAAGCCTTCCGAATAGCGGGGATGTTGGACCAGGTTACGTCCTCGGCTGGCACCGCCAGCGAGAACTCGAATCTTCGGACTAAGGCATAGAGAACAGCCTTGATTCTGTGAGAACGGAGTTCAGACTCGAGAATCGGAAACACATAATCAGCCGAGGACGTTTCACTTACTCGTAAACGGCGAACTGAAATCCGATGCAAGCCCGAGAGCCACCCATGAACGTCATTTGGTTTCCCCAGATACCAGGGGTCTCCAAAACGGCTTCGGAAAGAGACTTCCATCGATCTGGGCTGCAAAAAGACGGAACAATCGGTTTACGAACCCATGAGCCCTGGCAGGGGACGTGAGAGATTCCGCACTTACTTGAACTTAGCGGCGTCTTCCCCCCAAACGTCCTTGGCGGTGTTCATCGGGTGGATCGGGATCCGCACCTCGTCACCCTTGTTCAACTTCACAAACCCCCCATCCCGCAACGGGAGTAAAACATCCTTGACGGCGACCCGTTTCGAGCTTGAGATTGGGGACCAAAGTCTTAATGCTTCCCGAACGACCATGTCTAGGTACTTGAGCGTCTTGAGGTCGTCCGTCGTCGGTAAATCGGTGTTAAGAGTTAAAAGTTCCTCTCTGAGCTTCCTCTGAGCTTCCAAATTCACGCCCAAACCAAACAGAGCCCAAGTAAGAGCGGTGCTCGTCGTCTCATGTCCAGCGATCAGGAAGGTCGGGATTTCTAGAAAATAGGTTAGCCGACAAATGCCGAGTGTCATAGGTGTAAGAACGAGGCTCACGGGCGAGCACGGCTTCATCAGTCATGCCGCCATCTTTGTCGTGGACGTTCGCTCGAATTAGCAGAGTCAAAAGATCTATGCCCCCGGCACCTTTAGTGCCGGATGCTTCCTCTTCGATAAGAATCCGTTTACGTTCTTGAATGATCTCCATCCCCATCTTGTCCATAATGGCTTTAGCACGGCGTCGGGTGTTATTGGCTCCAAAAGGCTAATGCGGATCCAAGTCAAGGTTTCCTTCCATTAGACGATAGTTCCGAAAGCGGCTCGAACTCACAACGGAGATGACCCACGGGGCGATGCTACCGATCAGCGGGATGATTGTTGACTGAGCCGGAGAGTTGTCCGTCTTCATTATCGCGTCGAACGCGCTGCTGAGGTCATCCTCTCGGGACTCCAGCGCGTTAAAATTATATCCAAACCCTGGAGGGGAAGAAAGGCACATAGCACCTGAGTCAGGACCCAATTCAGCAATCCAACCGGCGCGTAATGACAGCGCGTGAGAAACGAGAGAAACTGGGGTCGCCTCACCTGCAAGTCCGACGATGTCTAGCGTTACGCGATTCATCGCAGCAAGAATATCCGTCGTCATGCCGTCGGATGAATTGTCATGAATTTGTGACAGCCAAAGTTCACACATCTATCGGCGTTTAACAGGTCAGGAACGAGTGCTACAGAGGAGCACCGGAGAAAGACCTGACCTGGAGCGCTTTGTCGTTGAAAACAGGGATTAATGAGCGAATCTGTGCGGGGCCGAATGCGGGATTCTATAAAAGGACGATGTATGAGTCGAACGCACAAGGGGTACATATAGAGCAAATTTAATCACCATGATGCGTCGCTGTGCAGTTAGAAAGCAAGGAAAAGCGATAGAGTAAGGGGGCGGTTCGCTGTTGGATACGCGGAGTCCAACGAACCTGTTTCTTGTGGGTATGGCCTTCAGCGAATACAAGACCTACAGAAGGGTGGATACTGGCATCTTAGCCGAGAAGTCGCGTGATGTGAACGCAACCGAGGAAAACCATACCTTCTCCCAAGAGGGTCAACGCTATTTTGATGTCCGTCGTTTTCACGAATTCGTCCTGGTGAGAGAGAATATAGCCCATGGCTCCCACATCTGTGGTGTACAAAGCGGGGGCCTGTGGTAAAAGCAACAACAATGGGGTTAACACGGTCAAAACTAAGTTATTGGTGGCCCAGAGACCGAAGGCATAAAAAAAGGGGCTTACGTTGAAGAACGTTGCGAACTTGAACGTTTTCCCATAGATCTCGATCCAATGGTCCCAGAGCACGGTCTGCCCCGCCTCTGTGTACTCCCGGACGTTACCGTAGAGCCAACTCGTAGAGCAGGGCCCGGGAAGTTGGCGCAAAGGGGATCTAGCGGACCTCCAGAAGAACCGAAGGACCCGCAGGACAACCAGAGAGACAAAGAAAGCCGTAAATCCGAAAAGCGAAGTCCAGAACATCCCGACGGGGGATAAGTAGAGCAGGGTCGGGCAGAGTATCGTTGGCAGCAGAATAGTACGAAGGGTGCGCAGTGGCAGAAACCAATCGAGTGGCGAGGTAAAGGGAAACCAGGAAATCAGGACCAACCTTTTAAATGATTGCGGCTCTTGGCAATTGACGATCCATGAGCGTTTTATGGATAGGAAGTAGCCGTTGGGTAATGGCCCGCCGTGCGATGACGAATAAGGATCCGCCGCGATCGGCACGGGGAGGAGGAAATAGGGCTGTTTGGAATGTGTGATCCATCCAATCCGCGGACCCCGTCCTCCGAGTCTGATGGGCTTATATACTTTCACTTCCAAGAAGCGTGTCACGGTTGCCAGGGCGGAGCTTTCTACCTAAACGGAGGAGTGGATCTGTCATGGAAGAGAAGACGCCCAGCCGGAAGGATTGCCTACAAGGTTTGGGACGGGTGGAAAACGCGCCTCGTGAGTCGTCGGTGGCGTATTTGATGGACTCGAAACCTGTCACTGATGTGCGTGTGTGCGAGCGTATGCATCCTCGGCTGGAACGCTAACGGGCACACTCCCTGTGGGATGGGGGTAATACCACTCTTGAACATTACGGCCACCAATAATCACCAAACGTACTTCACCCCCCCCACTTCCCCACTTGTCCAAGAACGTCGCGACTGCGATCCAGTACACGCGCGCCATTCCCATACACGACTCCTCGAGGAGACAATGAGCGCGGAACGCGTCCGGGGGACTGTCAATCTGTTGACGACATACCAAAAAGCCCTCAAAGGATGCACCAAAAAGGAATCGTCCGAACGCGGAAGCATCGTGACGCTGACGGATAGAACTCCCATGACCACCACCCATGTACATATGTAACCATCTTCTCTGAATTCTTCGATCCGGCCCGCCTGTCATCCAATAAACATGGCATTTGCCACCTCGGTTACATACCAACAGGGTCGGACCTCCGACCGCACGAGACCTTCGCCGATGCAAACAACATGGCTGTGCCGACACCCCTTCAGTCAACGAAAACGGTAAAAAGAAGAGGCACGAGACCCGGTCTGGACCGACAAGGGGGTGGAGGACCACAATCCCACGTTCTATTGGATGCCCGCTGTTCGGGACCGAACCCCGACCAATTCTTCCGAAGACATTTTTCCGAAGACACGAGTCGGACATTGCGGGAGCACACCAAACCAGGGATGCTCTCGGCTCCACTGATAAGTTCCTGGTCTCGGGTTGAGCGGTTTACTACGAGTGTATATACCCGTGGCTGCGCCACGGTGGTTGAGGTGTACAAATTTATTTGTGAACTCCCCAGATAATCCAATCCGGCCTTGCTCTACAACGTTTGTTATGTCTGAATTTGCCGGGCGACGTGTATTGGCATTGTGCCCGGGACCTGCGGCCCCGGGCCCGCGCCACATGCATACTGCAGGGGGGGCTTCCGCGGAGGGCATGGTCCGATAATTTCACTCCATGCTTTTTCACCCAAATATCTACTGCTTTTCCATCAGTGACTGGTGCGGCATGGCAGTCTCACCTTGGACACGCGACCAACGTTTTCAAACTCAATCTGAACTCACGCAGCAGGAGCACGCGACAAAAACGTGCTTTTAATGGATCTTTTTGATCCGCCGCGTTTTAGCTCCGATCTCTTTTTTTTTTTTTTTTGAAGGGTTGACACCGTTAAGAGGTGCCATTATACATCATGTACACGGCCTACACGGGCTGTTTACTGGAAAGGGGTTTTTCTAACTACGATCGAGACTGATAATGGGCGAAACCTTGGCCCCAGCAACGGGCGGGTAGAACTACGAGAAAAAAGAAAGAGATGAGTCGAGAGGCACTGGATGCAATGTCCAGACCAGGAGGGAGCATTGGGTTCGCCGTAATCGCGCCCCCCTGGAGAGGACCCAGTGTCGGGTTCGGCAGAATATGCCCCTGTCAAATGCGGGCACCGACTATGACCTGAAGAGGTCGGGTATTTGGGGTGGGATCGCGGGTGATCCGAGCAGATCGGAGATGATCTGCGGGGGGAGGGGACGACCGCCAGCCCCATTGATGATTTAGGCTGCCTTCTCTAGTGGATCCAGGTCTCCTTGGACTTGCCGCATGAGACCTTCCAGCGACGCCCCACCTTGAGGATGAGGCCTTGAGGGGTCAGAGCGCGGGAAAGTTACCGGATGGATGTGGTAACAAACCAAGGCGCGATGTAGGTCCGATCTCCATCAGAGAAGGGCGTCGTCCCATTAGGATAGGATAGGATAGGATATACATCAGCGCTTTGAATGTTTGAAGGGCCCTTGATGAGAAAATCGGGGTCGACCTGACAAACCTAGTCCCGGTGATGGGCCTCAAGCGGTTCATCTCGTTTGATAGATGATCCAAATCCACTTGAACAAGTGTTGCAGGAGGGAATGGTATTCTTGATGTTGGGCTCAGGTGAGACAACATGATGTTAACGCACAGGTAGAATTCTAAACCGTATTGAGCCAAAAGGTTATGGAAGGGAAATGCGAGTCTCTGATACACCTCGGAAGTTTTAGTATTCATTCTTTTTTCTTGGCCAGTTCATCCTGTTCGCCTTCCTAAAAATCGGCAGCATCCAAGTTCCGCATAACGAGACTGGGGTTTACCGCAGTCAATTCTGTATGATTCGGGACCTTTGGGGGCTGGAACTGCGCTGGGAGGGATGATGTGGTGGGTGACGGATTGCCGCCAGAACTAGATGACACAGTTGAGGCCGTCAATGTGGAGGCCGTTGAGGTTGAAGGAATTTGCATGAATATTCACTTCTGGGCCCTGAGCTCACGTATGCGATGTTGTAACCGTTGATTTTCCACCTTTAGTTCGAGGAACGCGTTCAGCCTTAGGTCAATGCTGCACGTAATAAGGGCAATGGACCTGAGTATCGCAAGACGGGGCGCTCACATCGCTGTATTTCTGCTCGTGTACGTCTTCGCAGTAGCGAAGAAGCACTTGCACCCTCTATAAAGTGCGGATATCCATTGATTTTGAACAACACCCCCGTCGGCCTTGGCGTGATCTCAGAGACGCTAGCAGAGAAGAATGACGACAGGGCTTCGGGCTTTGCTTACATCCTAATGTACGATTGCATATCGGAGTTGTCCCTGATGGATTGCTCAGAGATTTCTTAAAGTTCTCGCGGTCATAAACTGGGGAGACGGTCCGGTGGTGAGCCACGACAGGAGAAAACTCGACACTGGGCATATCCACGTACCGTTCACCAGGTCAAGGAACTCGGTATCAATCAAATCCTCATCCCTCCACCCGATAAGTTCCCTGACGGCCGCGCTGCAATAGAGGATCTGACACCGGGTGGAGAGGATGAGAATGATGGCTTCAGTCAGTTCTGTAATGAGCAGGTCGGCCCAACGCTTTCGTTTGGTGAACTCAAAGGTAGAAGGAAAAGAGGGGGCGGGTAGAGTTGGGAAGGCGTCTGTGCCTGCATGGATATCATGGGTGTGGATGAGGATTGGCTCCACATTCCATTGCATCATCACTTATACCGTCGGTTAGATTTCTCACGATCTCTCATCTCTGCCCACCCCCGGCCCTCGTTGATCCTGTGGTGAGAAACAGCTGTGTTATCCCATTCTCGATTTTCCACCAACCGCGAGCCCTCGATTTTTCGTCTCGTTTAATTGGAAGCTACACGACATGTACAGGGAACGGTGACGGTAATAATTATTGTAGAAGGGGCAGATCCCAAAGTAGAGCGTGAGCGCTGTAGCCACATCTCACTCCGGTGCAGATCCAGGTGGGGTAGTCGGACTTGATGAATCTACGAACCACGGGTGGTTCAGGAGACCTGACACATCCGGGTCGCCGTAGTGGGTCAAGCACGAGGATCCACTGAAGTAACGTTGTCAACCCGGACGTGTCATCAACCTCTGAGATCAATCGGACCCCCTGCTCAAGAGGCGTATCGCGAGCGCTGGAATACGATGTTCCTGCGGACACAGTAAAAGCGAGAACCTTTTAGGGATGAATATAATATCCGTACCGAGCGAAGTTATCCATTCCTCAGGAAGGGGCCCAAGAAAGGCCGTTAGTTCATGCAGTGCTCTCACTTCGTCGCGTGCACTATCTATCAGAGAGCACGATGCAGCTAGTTCATAGATCTTTCATAATGTCAGTCTGATAGCTCCGCGTTGACTTTGGAGAGCCGTACCAGACACCCTATCGACCAAACGTCTATTCGCGTTCCAGGTTCGACCTTGAGCAACATTGGGAGATGATTGAACATGATCTCCGGTGCTTGAGCTTGCAACGGAGTGTGGAAATTTTGAGGTACTTCGGTGCTGAAAAATGCTGCGGGAACTTAATACTCGGTAACGTGATTGAGCCCACGACGAACCTTCTCCCAGGTCGATTATCGTAATGCGAGTATCATCTTGCCCCATATACTCTACCAGGCTCCCAGGAATAACTAGGTATTTAGGAAGCGAATCACTCTGACGCAACCGGTCTCGAGTAAACACCGGTACACATCGCAACAAGCCTAGAGTCATCATTGTGCCCTCCTCGGATTTACCGTCAAGGTCGGGGATCCCGAGCGCAATGTTACCTTTGTGCAGGTCTAGGTTACACCCATGAATTTTTATCCAAATGGTATGACAAATATGTTGGCTCGCCTGCGTAAATTACCCCGCAATCGTGGAGGAAAGAGGTTCCGAGCGCAATTTGATGAACGAGAGATTTGATCGTTCGTTGGATTACAGTTGGGTCGTCGTTGAACACGGCTTCAAGATGAGGACCAACAACTCGCAACACCAACACGTCATGTTCTCCATTTACGCCTTGAACCTTGAAGTGGTCCAAGAGAGCGAGGACGTGGTCCGATCCGGGATGCGTCCCTGATTGCGATGCAAGGTGACTATGAATCTCGACCTCGCTGTTCCTGCCGGTGAGCTCAGCCACGACGAACTTGAGGGCAACGTATCGGCTGCATCGTGGAGGGATCGTCAGTGACTGGAGTCCTTTGTGACGTCACTGAATGGTCACAGAATAATGAACTGGAATTCACGACAGAAATACAGCTGTTTTTCAGACGATAGATACACTTGGTATCTTTTGTTGTAAAATCTTTGTTTACATTTTTGGAGCCCAGCACCGACGTATCTTAGATCCCTGGAAATTTATTCCAAACGACTCCTTCAAGGAAGGCCGTCATGATTTCCCGCTCGCGCCGGACACACTCCTTGGCTCCCGGTTATCGCTTGGGCAGACATAGTACATTCCCAAGCATAGATAAAGACCATTATCCTCGCGAGAGGTCCGCATTTTCTGAAATGCAGAGTGCTGGCGCATAGGGTCATTTTTCAAATTTTTGAGTGATTAGTGCCCCACAAGTAGCGTCAGCGGAGCCCCACACGTAAACAAATATTGTGTATGGGTGAGAAGCACGAGTGTCTCTATCGTCTGAAAAACAGTTGTAACTCACGTCCGAGTGGTGGATTGTAGGTCGCGTGCGAGCCAAACAGTAGAATAGGTGCCGAATCCAAGCTTATGGATCACCTTGTACCTCTTGCAGTAGACATCCCCGAGATGCACTGGATGGTATCCTCCAGGTCGATATCTAGCTGGACTCTCCACATCTGGGCCAGCGAAGTAAAAGTCAAGGGGTGAGAGGGCTTCCATCGAGACTCTGGGATGGTACGCGTGCTGGTGAAAAGGGACGGGTGAAGAGGAATGGTCAGCGGTTTCCTGAAGAAATACCTCGAACGTGCCCAGGACGGTTGTGCACTACACGCGGTAGGCACGAGAACCTGAGGGAGTCCGGGGCGAGCTGAATAACGCTGCGAGAAAGGCTTGTACCTACCGACTGGCGTTAGGACGGGAGGCTAACAGTTGGCATTCGCACTTCGTGCACTCTCCCTTGCGGTTCGTAATACCGCAGAGTAATCACATTAGAAGGTCATACCCCCAACAGACCCATGATCATCCACGGGCCCTTGGCAGGCGGTTCGTCTATCCCATTGTTCATTAACTGGTTGTGCGTTTTGACTCTTGCTCGTATGGTCTTACTATCTAATCACCCTTCCGTGTGAGTGAAGGCGGCGCGAAACATGTCGCTCACCTTCGTGGCGATGAGCGAAACTGTTGCGGCAGCGAAGATCACCATTTCCTATCGTCAATCAGGCACACCTGAGATAACTTAATGATCGCCGCTCTCTGGGCCCTGAGATTTGTATCGCAGACTTTCTGCACTACGGTCGCGCTTACTAAGAACTAGCCCAACGGTCCACCGCTGATGTTGTCGCCTTGGAATGGACCTAGATGCCATACGCGTGCGACCAGCACCACCCTCGTTCGTTTTCCTACTTAAATTGGGTGGGCTAGGCTGAACTTGCCCAACATCATCCTGTCTCCTTCCAAGCTTCAGCCGCTTCCCTCCTGCCTTCATAAGAGTGACTCCGAGATCATGGCCGCAACGACTTCAGGGTGTGGGTGGGTCGATCTCCCAAAGTGCCGAAAACGCTGTTGGTTCGCCCGCCTCCCTGCACCTGAGAACTTCCGAAATTATGTCGCAATTATGGATGATTTTGGCATCGACCTCGAAAGGCGCGGCCAGAGGTTCCAGCATCTTATGATGTGGTAAGTTTACACTGCGTTTCATCCCAATCAACCTCATTGTTCAGTGCTCAAGCGCTCAACACTCCGTGGTCCACACTCTGTAGGGAACTAGGTCATAAAACCTCTAAGGATTCGACATCTTCCACACCCGTGGACACGGCCTATCACATTACTGCGTTGGCGTCAGTTGATATGACAGTAGGACGCTTCCGAGCGTTTGCTGTCCATATTTACGTCAGCGGAGTCATCCCACGGGCGAAGTACTCCTCCTTTTCGTCTACCTACACCGTCATCAGGCGGGGTACTAGAGAGAAGAGCGTGGTAGATGTATCCACGGCCCTACCGCCGGTAACATCCTACCGAGTCCAACCCCGGGCATGTTGACCGTAAATTTCTTCTGTTCTTGGTAAGCGGGCCGGTTGTACGTTTTCCTCTTGGCAAGGCGTTTTAAGCCGCCGTTGTAGATTCACGAGTGTTTCCCTTTACATACTTATTGTGTACACTGATTGTAATTACCGTCTGTATTGCACGTCTTGTCCTGCCTGTTTCGGGTCCCCTATCGTACTGTATGGTGTTAGTTAATTTCATATAAATCAGACTCTTATGTATATCGTATCATCATTTCCTTTCCCTCTCGGCGCCGGTATTTGGGTTCGAATGCATGCTTTTCCTTTCTTATGCCCCACCGCGCCAGAATTTGACCAAGCAGATGGACGCAACGTTGGATGGAACGCAAATCAACGGCCGGCCCAAACACAGTCACTAGGCAGGTTAGATCTATTATAACTAACGAGTGTAAGGCACGGAACTAATGGCTAGAGTATACACACTGTGCCATACATACCAATCGCCAAAGAAAAGAATCCTCATCGCCGACTCTTTCGTTTCGGTCTCTCTTCCTCTTCATTTTCGTCCTCATCCTCTGTAATGCTGTCCCCTCCCGTGCACATCCTCACAGGAACGGATTCCCCTTCTGCGTCTGTGAGGGGCTGGGTGCTTCCCCCTCTTCGACGCCTTCTCCAATATCGTCTTCATCGTCGTCATCTGCCCTTCCCCTCGCCCGAGAATGCTTACCTTGGCCATCCACGAACTCTCCACCACTGATTTTCTTCAATTCCCCCTCAAAGTCCCCGTTCCAAGGTGTATCGCACACAGGACAGGTTTGTCTGGTCGGCCTGTACACCGTGTAACAGTGGTTGTGGGACAGGTCATAAGGGAGTGTCTTCCCTTCTTGTATATGGGAGTGCGAGGGTGAGCTCACAGCTGGAATAATTGCCGGGATCGGTTAGGGTATGAACTTACTCCTGTATAACCACCGAGCAATGAAAGTATCCAGAACGCGCTCCGCGTGAGTTTTCGTAAAAGTTGCCTTGAGAGAGTGGCTTTCACCCTTCCAGTTTTCCTGGGCGCGGGGTATCAGTTCCTTGATAGAAGAAAGATGAACGACTACGTGGATGAACCAGGATGTACACTTGGTTCCCTGTGAGCCCGTCAATATCCAGGTTGAGCTTATCCAAGGACACAATGAGATTGATTACGAACGTGTTGAGAGAATGATCGTTATCCAGGATCTGGACATCCAGGTCCTCGTTTGCGGCTGTGGGGCATGAGATACTATTAGTCCGGGAAGAGGGTGAGGGCGGACCTTTGACGGCTTCAACACACATCTTCAAGAGAACCCTAACAAGAGCCTTCGTTACGACCCTTCTGGATACAAGAACCTGGGGGGGAGAGTCGCTGGATATCGTCCACGGACGCCATGACGGGGGTGATCAACGGAGAGATAAAGCGTCATACAGCATGGCTCACCTTGCGGGTCGCGTCGATCGTGTGACCCGAGTACGAATGGGTCAGACCGGGTCCCAGGTTTCGTTATCAGCACAGGAGCTGACTGGGGTAGTGTGCGGATTGATACGAGAGAAGAAAAGTGCCCCCTCTTTTGCAAAAGGTCGGGAATTGCAGCCGAGAGCTTGGACAGTTCGGGCCGCCCATAGATATCGCGATAGCGCGCGCCGGAGCAACAGCAACACAAGATGAAGCATCGCCGGGAAGTCTTCGATGACGAGACGAAAATGGCACTTCTCGAATCCATCCAGTTTCCATTGTCCGTTCCGGCTCTTTTCCGCAGCAGAACCCCCATGGTTCCGGAGATATCGATTGACCTATTGTTTTCGAAGCATCGCCAGGAACGCGGCGAAGAGTGAGGTCGTGAGACTTGCGTAAAGTAGAGATTAAGCGGTAACGACTTCAGGCAGAGGTCCGGTTTATGTAGTTGCACTGTGGATGAGGATCTGCATGTAGGCAATGGTCGTGTCGTTCAGATCTGGTTCTAGCTTTGATTGGATATCGATGATGAATGCTGAACTGACTGTAGAGAACAAACCGGCCTAGGTACGCTCCGGAGTCAACGTTCAGTACGGAAACAAGGAGCAGATGACTCACGAAAATGAGGGATGTGTTCAAGCCCTCGTCACACTTTTTCACGTAATCATAATCCCAGTCAAAATCTCCAGATTCCCTGCGGTACACAGCGAAGAAGTCCATGCGCAAGTCCCTGGTCCTCAACGGGTCGAACTTGAGGGCGGATTGTGGGCTGGATCGGATATCAGTTATGGCTAACAGTCACAGCAATGCAATGGGGTGGGCGCACCGCTTTGGATCTATCCGGACCACTGTTGGCTCTTGCGGCTGAGGCTTTTCACCCTCACGGGAGGGCGAGTCCATAATTGGTGGTCGTGGAGGAAGGGTTCAAACCAAAGGCGCTGGTCCCACCGTCACGACCTTACTGGACGACAGGATCACTGGCGAATGGCGCACAAAATATCGGTGGCACAAAGCACTGTAGCTTAAAATAACGGACAATAGAATAACAAAAGAATACATTTGCTAGGTATGCCCTAGCCCACACGCAGGCGATTTCCTTGTCATCCAGACGGGGACGGATAGCCCGCGCACCCCGACGGACGCTGCGACCTTCCAACAAGCACTGCTGGGACGTTTTTTGTAGATCTTTGGAAAGATGTATCGTACTCTCCGGTCAACCCCCCTCTTAGATTGTCCCCAGAGTCTGGCTCAAACGTCGATCGAGTAGTCAGTGAACGGTAAATAGGTCGTTCGCATCACGTCTTAAGTTGGTTTCTATTGGAGACAACGAGACAGCTGCCAGACGTGGTCCGACGACGAGAAACTTTGTGAGGATGAGCGACCGTGAGACTCGGACTTTGTTGGAGATGGGGGGCCATTGCTTCCGACCGTAACGAGTCTCCGTCTGAAGTCAATATTGGACCGAAGCCGCTCTCCTACCTCAGGCTGCCTCGATTATGATGCCTCCAACAAGAGACCCAGGTCGCTCAAGGGAGTCTGAACCCCCAGCGTCAAGTATGGATCCCTTATCGGTACACACGAATGTCTCCGACTTGTGCTCTGTTCGCGTTGTAGGGATGAACCTCCCGAATCGGATGGTGATCGCCTGGAATGGAGGCAAAGCAAGGATCAATCGTCTAATTCGTATTGCACCTCCGAGGACGCGCACCGTGCACGATTCGATCCGCTGCTTCCCACCCAAACTTATAGAACTGGTCATCACCCACCTCATCGGCAACCTTCACACTTTCAAAGCACTTTCATTGACCTGCTGCTCCTGGTACATCGCCGTGGTTCGTGCTCATCATGCAACAGGTATCAACAATCCCACAAGTTGTGAACGTTCATGGATCGAGCTGTGCGATTCGTAGCTATCGAGACCGTCAGATTTTCGGTGCGATGGTGGACAAGGCAAATAAACTCACGTAAAAGCACTTAAACATCCCAACGATGATTGGGGTGTGGAAGCCAAAGTCTCGTAGGATTTTGGAACACAGGTTCCTTAACGAGTGGCTCAGCTTCACAAAATTCCCAGCGGGGGGGGGGGGGGGGGAAGGCGCGGAGAATTCAATACACCCCAGGTCGTAGGAAGGGGGGCATAACACACTAATACTCAAGCTTGGGGGCCCACCAAAGAACAATGGGGTCAGCTATATACAGCGACAAATTTCCCGTGAGCCTAAGCTGCCTCTGCCCCCAACCCCGACCTCAACGCTGACTAGTGATTAAGGGTGAGAATTTCGACGAGAAGCACACCCCTGCCGGCCTCAAGTTGTCGATGGTACCGGTAAGCATTTACTGATCTGGCTATCCCCCTGATCTCAGCATCGTCCAGGCGAATTCCGGTCCGAACACCAACGGATCTCAGGTAAACAGCCCTTATCTCGAACGATTCTCGGCATCATCATCTAGTTCTCCATCACCATGGACAAGTGCGGTTTGTTAGACGGGAAACGCGTAGTTTTCGGCAGAGTAGCCGATGGAATGCTTACATGGAGGAAAATTGAGAACCTCCCAAACGGCCCAAATAAGAGGCCGAATCTCGTTGTCAAGGTTATGGGTAAGTAACCATTTGCACAATCCAGAGCGCATGCAGTGTTAACTGTGTTTTAGAGTGCGGAGAGATGTAAAAGTGAAAATATCATACATTACATATCGCTCGTCGTGTAGTACATATCCTACTTATAGTGCATACATTCTAGACCAAATGTCACTCGCTTTGGGATATCACAGTGGGCTGAGGGTATGACGCTATGGCGAGATATATGTAACATGAGTGTCCTATAAGTAGTCCAACCCCCGACCACATCGTCGGTCTTAAAGTACACTTCGAAGCACTTCGGGATCGCTGTTGTCGCGTTCGTCATCTGGAGCTCTCGACTATTTGTCTGGATGAAATTTGTAAGAACCTCCGTCCAACTTCTGGAAGTGATTTTCGGCCTACCTGGACAAGCCAGGAAATACCCGTCCATGGTGTTCGCGAAGCGCACTTGGTACTCATTAGGAGGGACAACCACCACCTCTTTCCCGGGCTTGAGATTCTGCTTCGCCTTGTACTCCAAAGTCTTGGTGAAAGTGTAGCTCCCTATCTCATGAGACATCAGGAACAGGAGGTCAAAGTTCTTCGATTCGCATAATCGTCTGCCCACCGATGGTGTCAACTAACCCGCAGGCGATGTGTTTCCTCTCGGGGCCAATTCTCAGCAAAAGGGAGTAATCCAGGATGTTCGACTTCGAGAGAAACTCTAAGTCACTCTTGATCCCTTCCTGGAGAACCAGCTTCGAGTGAGGGTGTAATAACGTCAGGGCCCACTGTTAACCTACGTTGGTCTGTGAGTAACGTTTCTAACGTACGCCAACCGGTCGCACCTTCGGTCCAATCCCCATTGAAGAGTGGCTTAGAAGAAGCTACCGAGGTTGTAGTCTTCACTTTACGTCCTTGAATTCTCTTCAAGTCGAACGTCTTTACGATCTTCTTATTATTGTGTAGAATCCCAAGAGCTTCGCGAGGACTGTAGGGGTACTGGCAGCGGACTCCTTGTATTTGAAGTAAGATGGTCCCAATTCTACCAAGACCTGCCTGTGCGGAATTGAGCGACGGACGTAAACACAAGGGTAAGCTTTTGACTCACAGATCAGCAGCGTTCCATGCATCGATGAGCGTTTTGATGATAAGCCTATCGTCCGCCGTCTTCCAGAAGTTTGATATGCTTTTCCCTCCCACCGCTAACCAGCCGGCACTCTTCTCGACGCTATTCAAGTACGTTACAAATTGGGTACTGCACCGGCCAGACGACTGTTGGCGGGGGGTTGGGGTGACCCCATCGGCGAGCGGCAACGGGCCTGTGCGTTGTGAGGTAGCTAATGTCGCAATCGTCTGTTCCTCTAGCGTGGGACGTTCGTCGAAGACGCCTCGGTCATGACCGGACTTGTCCCTGAAGGTCGATCAGTCAGACATGCAAGGTATCGAGCCAAGTGCTGAAGAAATGCTCACTCCAGCTCTGAGCGCGCAAACACGTAGAGTCTCTTGTATCCAGTACTAAATAGGGTTGAATCCCTTACTGCCTTCTCAACAAACAGAGCGTTGGAAGATACCACCATAGCCTACAATGTGTAAAGTCGTAAAGTTAGTGAGGGGAGCACGCTGAGATCCCTTGGAATCTAGCTGTACTCACCGGGCGGAGACTCTTCCTCGCAGGCTGCCCCCTATAAATGGCCAAATTCATCCACCTGACGGTCTCATCCTTCCCCAGTAACCTAGAAACCTTATCGGTTACGTTCACCACTAAAACCCCCGCGGATTTCGGATTTCAGATCGTTCACATTCAGGTGGCACTTACCTTTAATGCCCAACAAGGTGGGGTAGATGATGGAACTTCCTATCTCATCCCAGATGGCATTCATCCGCATCCCGGGTATCTTCCCACCTGGTCCAGGTGGCTCCAGTTCCCTCTCGACAGCTAACCGTCGGCCGAACTCCATGTCGTCTATTTTGCAGATGGTGGTACTGGTCTGTTGCATTTCTTGGATCGTCGTCAGAGATTCACCATACTTCCTGGAGATCTTTCCGAACAGGAAATTGGAGATGTGGATCTGCCGGTCGGGAAGGGAAAATGTCACGGAGGAAGATGCGTCGGGGGAGAGGGTGATACACCTTGTCACGGATTTAGACTAAGGAACTAATTTTAGTTCGTCCGCCTTTTGGCCAGACAGATGAAGGTATATGTACCTTCCCGAAATCGTATAGATCTGTCTCAGTCTTGTATGACCATAGTCGAGGGACGTCCTTCGGAAGTTCAGACGGTTCGGTTGGAGTCCAGTACTCCACGAAACCCTGCTCATCGGCGGAAATCGCGGGATTGTACCTGTCGCTGAACTACGAATTATCAGCGGTTGAATTACGGACGAAAAATGGGAGCGTACTGCCATGATATGGACCGGGAACCGGTGTAAAGACGAGATCGTATCCGTTGGAGATCCATCGCCGCGAGCGTCGTATAGCCCGATAGTTCCTGAGTGCCGATCTGAGCTGAAGAATTATTAACCGGAACTTAGGAAAGAGCACGTTGAGGTTAACATACACTGTGAGGATCTCTCGAGCAATTCCAGCCCTATGTACCCAGCAACATGTGAGGGGCATGAAACCAAGTTTGATCATGTTGATCATGTCTGCGCAGGGACATATAGCGTAAACGTATCGAGCGCACGATGGCGAAAATGATGCCTACCGTAGTTAAAAATGTTAAACACCTTGGCGGTACCATCCTCTGCAACGCTGGCAAATAGTTGACCGTCGCTGCTGGCAGGGGTCCCGACGGTGGTGGATAGGTGAGTACAATAGTGTTTCACGAATTCGATCCCTTGTTCCTATTTCTTCCAGAGCTTGACATAGCCACCAATTGAGGCGGTCACCAGACATTGGTTCTATCGTCTTTGTGTAAGCAGGAAACTCCTTGACGTAATAGAGGATTTACTTTGTAGTGGTGAAGGTTATGGCATCCCTGTACACGAAACGCTTGAAATAACGGTTCGCCGCAGGGAGGTGTTCGAGGCACAGTTTCTCGCATGGCAGAACTGGGTGGTCGTTGTAAACCACTCCACGGATCGTGACGATGACGGACAGACCTGTCCGTTTCTTGCGTGAACCTCCATGGGGCGAGGCATCAGCTGGCATGAGCATCGGACCAATATTGTCGTCGTCACTGTCATCTTCGGCAGGCCTGAACGTGATGTCGTCTTCGGTCTTTGTGGGGATCGGTCATAGGCGCATTTCTTGAGGATGGATGTATTTTGGTCAGACGCGGATTGAAACAGTCTATGCTGCAGACAAGGACAAATGTGCTCTCTGAAATCTCGAGCTCTAAGCGAGATGTGTCGGTAGGAGAGTGGGTGTCAAAATGGGGTTATGCATACCATTTGGTCAGGCTTCTGGATACGGTAGGATGGAAATGTTGGGGAGGGGAAAGAGAGTCGGAGGCGAGTATATTAGATTTAGGGCAGGGACGCACGGACTTGTGATCGGTCTGTAGGCTGGAATCCAGCGTCAAATTCAGAGGAAGGGGGGGTGTAGGGAGGGTATCGTCTCCAAGGAAGCGCAGGGAGGGGAGGGTGCCTCTGAATTGAGGCTGGGACTAAACCCTAGCGTTTTGGTGGGGGGTCGCGATTCCAGAGCTCTCGCGCCGAGTTTGGTAACTGGCCCCAACGTTATCTTGATCATCTGCGCACGTTGATCCCGAGTTCCAATCTCGCACACAACAAAATATGTAGATGACTTTTCCTCGAGGTACTTGCCCAAAAATCTGCAGCAACTCTCCTCAGCCTGGCACAGGCGTACAACATCAGGGACGTAAATGCGAGTAGCAATTGCCTCACTGGGGCCCGGTGCCACTTGAAAGTCCATTGGCAAGCGTGGTGCAGATTTCAGCCGTTCCTCGCTCGATATCATCACTTCGAAAACTGAGTGAAAATCATAAGGGTGCGGATCACATTCAGGTTGGTATCACCTCCTCCCGGGTGGTTCCTCAACACGTTGCGTCCAACCGAGCGGGCGTCCGGTTCAACTCAACCGCTGATAGCGGGCTACGTTCTACACAAGCTGGATCGCGAATCGACACCGGAGCACCTGTACACCTGTCACAGGGGAGTCGCGGAGGTCGGGGTTCACGCGTTCACGCGTCACGA
>Ga0307517_10001732_pt1 | contig 35951 bp, 23 predicted proteins | sample 23_EM_MG_FD_194515 | JGI IMG/M metagenome (GOLD analysis project Ga0307517, IMG submission 194515) | Populus trichocarpa ectomycorrhiza microbial communities from riparian zone in the Pacific Northwest, United States - 23_EM | ecosystem: Host-associated > Plants > Roots > Unclassified | place...
CAAGTTCCCTTCCCAGCACAAAGCAGGATGGAATTAAGTAGAAAAGATTCCGACAGTCAAGTGTTCACTACTGCGCAGACTGAGCGTGGTTGTTGAGGGGAGAAAGGAAGTTGCGTGGCAACGGGGGGAACGCGTCCTTTTAAGTAAAGTAAAAGGGGTTGCGCCGAGAATTTTCCGTTTCCTCAACAACCGTTGCTAAGGGAGAGGAGGAGAAGGTAGATAACTGATTGCAGTTCATCGCTGTTGGGTGGAAGCGTGTAAGTGTATTTCTTATAGAGTAAGAAGAGCCCGGGCTCATAACCTGTTCAAAATGTGAACGCCAGGGGCACAATCTATTCTATGTGGATAATACTGCGCAAGTGCGAGGGGGGTTGCGAGGCACGCTTGGTGAGGAGTAGAGAGCAGATTTGGTAGGAGTTCTGGTTCTTAATTATTCCAAAACAGGTGGGCGGTAGCAAGCATATTTATACAAAAGTGTGCGCCCATATGTATGAAAGAAATATAAGGAAAACTATGTAAGAAACATAAGTGCGAACATGTTTGACCCTGAGATCCTGCCAAGTAATCCTAAACAATGTGCGTGAAACTATGAGGGTGTGATGTGAATATTAGAAATATCATGACCAATAATAGTGCATAAGAGATGCATAAAATCCTTAACACCGGATAGAAAAGCACATGTTAAATCCCCAAATATTATCCTAAAACAATCAATAAAACACCATAATATATATCATAGCTGTAGTAATGTAAGCGGTGTACAGGTGGAGCCGAAACACAAACTAAGTAAAAGAATACACGGTAGTGTTATGAAATGCACATAGGAAATATAACGGAATTTCAACATCACTGACCGTGAACTAGGCTTTTGCAAACAACTTCACCCTTCAGAACTTCTCCGGCATAGACTTGACACCAGCCTCTACACCATGGGTGTTCCTCGGCGCCAGCTATCCTGGTACACGCGCAGCACTTGTTCGGGAGAAGTACCCTGAGACAATATTTGCCTCGCTTTCCTCATCCGCACCTATCCATGCTCAGATCAATATGTCGGTATATTGGGATCACTTATATCGTGGGCTCCATGCGGTTGGGTTCAAAAATTGCACCAATGACATCGTTGCAGTGATCAAATATATCGACGACCAACTTTCTGGAGAGGACACTGCGGCGGCTATAAAGAAACAATATTTGGGAGTTGGCGCGGAGAATAACTCTAACGAGGGCTTTGCATACGCGTTGACATCTATCTATGGCACTTGGCAGGGTGAGCTAGTTGAGGATAGTTTAGGTAAGGTTTATCCTTGAATATTGGAGATTTTATGATCAAGGTTCAGTTAGCTAACTAGGGGTAGGGGGAGGAGGCTTGAGATCATTCTGCGATTGGATTTCAAAGGATCCTAACACCGGAGAGGTCTCTGCAGAAGAAGGGTGGGCGAAGAGCAAAGGAGGTGAATTTACTTCTGATCGTTGGGCCACATGGGCGCCATTCGGAAGAGCTGTTAGCCACCTAATCTAGCACTAAAGTTAGAGCTCAAATGCTCACCTGCTGCTTAGGTAAATGACCTATTGAAGACCAGCTGTGCTGGATATTATGGAAACAGCACTGCGGGAAGACCAGATTGCAGACTCGATGATCCAAATCCAGACCCGAGCAACATATCCTGGATGTATCAATATTGTACTGAATGGGGTAAAAGCCTGTACTTGCAAGATGATGCGAAGCCTTATCTAACGAACTGACTAGGGTTCCTCCAACCGGCTAATCTTGGACCAAATCAAATAGTATCATCTTATAATAGTCTCGAGCATCAACAAGAGATGTGCTACCTGCAATTCCCACAAGGACTTTCCAGTGGTCTGCTACCAACGGAGCCGGGGGTGGACAAAACTAATCGGGAATACGGTGGTTGGGACCTTCGGCCTTCGAACGTGTTTACCACGGGTATTACTCAAACACCCTCTCCTGTTGTTCGTGGCTAACCATGCGTTAGGAGGTGAATACGACCCATGGTTGACCTTATCACTGTTATCCGAGGAGCCTTGGGCGCCACAATGTGTCAAGCTGACACAGGATATTCCAGAGGAGGGGGTTTCAACCGGGAAGGGAGAGGTTTTTGGATACGTTATTAAAGGTGGAGGCCACGGCTGGGATCTCTCGCATTCAGGGCCCGAGAGTGTGAACGCAAGAAAGATTTTCACCACAGCCCTGAGGAAATGGTTGGGAAACTTTAAGAAGAGGGAAGATTAATATATTCGCGGGCTGAATTTAGATGTATGATACCGGGGAGGCCGGCTTGATGTACGCCAGGCAGCGGTATAAAATAGTTAGATATTCCGATCTTGGTCAGAGTGGTAGTGCTAATATGAGGAATTAATATGATTCGCAAGTCTCTAATATGTATTGTCGTATCTAAATGTTCTATCTCAAAATACTATCTAATTTGATCCGCTGGAAAAAATACTACAACTCTTACTTGCTTGCTGGGAAAGAGCCCCCCGCCAGGCAGAAATGAGGCGTCCCTAGAAAGCCGGGGGTAATGCAAGAAAGAAAGAAAAGAAAAAGAAGAAGAAAAAACCTCCACAAATCACTAGAACGAGCAGAAGACTAGTGAGATAACACACATGGGAGCCAGTAGGAAGACTCGAGGTCTCGAGTGGGGCTTTGCTAGCCGTATCGTACCAGAGTAACAAGCGCACAAAGCACTGATTCTGTTTTAAACCAGAGAGAATCTCTCGTTAAATACCTAAGGAGTAAGAAACATCTCCGTTGAAATCTACCGGTATCTCGGGAAGCGACACACCACCCACCCATTAAATTCCCAAATCGGGCTTCCAGTAGGATAAATATTAGTTCCCAAGTTTCCCTTTCATGAAATACCTAGCTGGCGCAGTGGTTAACACTCCTGTCGCAATAGCGGGAGCCCAGGAGTTCAATCCATGCTGACAATCAGTTATTATTGAACACTCCGTCATGTAGGGCAGGAGAATTAAGAAATCCTGCCCTATGGGAACTGGGAGATTGAAGAACTTGGCCCTCATCAATAGGGCTCTGGGGTTTAACAATCCTGCTACGAGGTGGTAGAATCCGACTCTAGACCTTAAAGGTTGGCGATCGGCGGGTAGCAGAAGCAGATGGGACGGGGGGTTAGCAAAGAAAGAAATAAAATAAAAAGGAAAAAAAAGGAAAAATATTAATAAATATAAATATAAAAAAAAACATAAGAAAAAAAATTCCTTTTTGTAAGGCAGCTGTTGCCTCTCACCTTATTTATTACCTTGTAAACCTAGTTTTTTTCTTAGTAAAGCGAGGTAGTACTAGTCGATGGGCGGAAACTCGTGCTGATACCCCTCACCAGTGTTCCCAACAGTCCCGGGCGGACGGCAGGGCCCTAGTGGACTGTAGTCCCGGGCGTCCTGACCAGGGTGGGTACGGATGACCGGGCAAGGCATCCGTATTTTATAAAGACGGCAGTCCAATTGGTTGACGGCCGGGCCCTGCAGTGTTATTGGGAACGGGATCTGCCGGTAGGGCCCAGTCGTCATCTTGATGGATTGACGCCCCCTACAGGGCCCTGACGTCGTCTGCAGGGCCAGTCAGTTACCGCCAGGGCCACCTATAGTCCCTGCCAATTTTCTGTCACGCCTATAAATCACTAGCACCTTTCATCTCAAACTTTCGTTCCTAATTGAATACTATTATTATGAGTTCTGGATGGGAAAAGAAAGGGCTGGAAAGATGAAGAAGTACAAAGAAGTCAAGAGAGAAGCGTGAGTATATTGATTGGAGGCGTGGCTATCTTGCTTACTTTTCTAACCATAGTGGAGTATAGGGTTTATATAGAGAATAGAAAGAGACATTTCTACCATGCTCTCTCCCGGAAATGCATCCGGAGATACCCAGGGCAAATACAGTTCCGGTCGCTTTGCCGTCAGGCATTCTGGCCTATTCACCGGTTTCCTGTCCGGTTTCTTCTCCGCCTTCAACTCCGCCTTCAACTCCGGTTTATGTCTCCGGTTCCTTGTCCGATCATTACCGGCCATTCATCCGAATCATCCTTTAGTATACCATCAAGGTATATCCGCTCCTCCTCTTGATTGATAATGAGTGACCAAGGAAACTACTAACAACAAACAAGAAATAATATGCGAACTGGGACAAAGGAAAATACATTAGCATGGAGTGATCGCCGGTGTTCTTCAACAAAGACTCCGTATGCATGCGGAGGACTGGTGTGAGTAGGATAGCGAGTATAGGTTGTTCTATATAGCTTTAGGAATAAATTCAAGTTATGCATTTTTCTGGAATATACGACTAATTTATTGCGGTAGTAGGGGAAAGGTTGTAAGTGTTAAAGTTTTCACGAAGGTTCCATATCTACGACATGAACTACAACAACAAACGTTTGACTTAGGAGAAGTTTTGTTTGGAGAATGTTGGAGAACATAGAAGTTGAAACGGTGGTGCGTTTGGGTAAAGGGTTAGGTGCAGCGGAGATGTTTGGGGATGATTGCAGGAACACGCGCTGGAGGTACTAAGGTTTGGAACTAGGAGATGGAACGAACAAGTGTGACACTACGAGGTTAGCAAAACAGGCAAAGGTAGCAGGAATGTTTGGGAATGAAGGAACTCTGTAAGTAAGGGAAACGGGGGTAAGGGATTAAGGGACGCATCGCTTTGGAAGAAGTTTGAGGGTGTTGTGTGGAAGGAAGGAGACGGTGATCGAATGAGTCACGTTTACCCAAAAAAAGCCCTTCACATCTGGAATAAACTACACAGGGCACCAATCACCGCCACCATGCCACCATGAGCACCTTATATAGTGTCCCTGCATGCTTAAGTCAAGTCTCTCTGAGAACTAGCAATTTTTTCGGGCAAAAATGCGGGTCGAGCTAGGATTGTGGAGCCCAAGGTCCAGCACTTCTATATGTTGATGGTATTTGCCGGGTAACTTAGGGCCCGTTTACCAATAGACGGCCGTCAAGCAACCGGAGACGGTGCCGACCGTCAAGAGAGGCTAAACGGCTGCAGAGCGGTAGGGAAGATTGATGGGTGTGTGTTTACCTAATACAGTGCGTAGTAGTGTGAAAAGTGTGATCCACAAACCTGAGGAGTGCAACCAGGTGGCTTTCACTTCTCACAGTACTCGACAACCGAGATATTGGACTGACCAACAATTCTCTCTTACAATCAAACAATGAGAATTTTGTTATTAAACTTGCCCTAAATTATGACCAAAGGAATTGCTAATTGTGCAAGGAAAAGAGAGCTTATTCATAGCTGCTCTTGTTATTGCAGGCGTGGAAGGTTGGTGGCATTTAGATGGTGCCAGTAGACGGTGGTTTCAATCTCACGTCTTGAGCCGTGTCCTGTTTTGACCGTCTAACACCTAGAATATTAAACGGTTGAAAACAGGGTAAACAGTTTTGCCATGTCTACTGGAATATGATGCTAGTTGAGATGCCACCGTCTAGTTTCCCCACCAAAATCTCGCAACGCAACGGATCAGTAAACGGGCCCTTAACTTGGTCTCAGGAGAAGGCTCACTCTGAGGTGCGTGACTCGCACCTATTTCCACCATTTTTGGCCTAGAAGACTAAGTTTTACAAGGTAATGCAAGGCCTCTGCAGCCTTATCAGTATTCTTTCTTTGGCGTGTGTCGGTAGGTTGTGTTGCTGGCATTATGTTGGATGTTGACCTCGCGGGTGTTGGGGAGATTTTTTTAGCGATGGTTGCGTTGCACGAAAACCCATGCACTTTTGTCCTCCGGTGTAACCGAACTTTAAGAGTACGTGATCTCTTAAGTGAGACCTGAGCCCTAACCTATGACTCGTTGCCGTCGCAGCAAGCTAGAACTAACCAACTTTCTTGCTCCAAAATCCCTCTGTTACGAGACTTTTATGATCAGTTAGGACTTCGAAACCTATACCGTAAAAACCGAAATAATTGGGCATGGCGCTAGGACGTCGAGAATTGCCCCTTTGGATTAGGGGGAGAAAACACGCCGCGAAAGATTCTCCCCCACCCGAGACAGCAGATCTTACCAGGAGAGGCAACTCCAACGTCCCAGCGTGATACCCAATTATTCCGGTTTTTACGGTATATCTGATGCCCCACCACAGTATCATACTTGTACTGATATGGTATAGTAGCTAGAAGAATGACAACGATTTCACACAGTTCGGGTCGCTTAATTAGAATTTCCTTTTACACCAGAGGTGGACCTACTACGCTGGCTTTAACATCATCAGACCCCCCCCCCTTGTTCAACCAGGCCCCCGCTTTTCTCACCCCCCACCAAGGGATATCATCAACCAACTTTACTTCCTGACTCCTCCTCTTTTTCTACAGCATAAGCAATAAAGAGTGCAAAATGTCTCAATATACCATCAATGATAGCACCGGTTTTTCAAATGAAAGGAACACTCCCGATGGGTGGAACAGCGATACCGCTACCTGCGACCGATCCCGGCTATTAACCTGGTTATCGCCCCGTGATCCCCACTTGCGGCATTGCGATATTCAAGGACACCGTGTCAGCGATGTCGGGGAATGGCTCATGAAAACCGAGGAGTTCACCAGATGGAACGGATCGGGTGGGAAAGGCAATCGTGAAAGCGCCGTGCTATTCTGCTATGGAGATCCGGGGGTCGGAAAGACGTTTATCAGGTAGGGCAGTTTATTTACCAAGAAGGAAGAAAGTGAGTCCGTGCTAACGCCCCGCGATCACAGTTCGCTAGTAGTAGACAGACTGTGCGATCAAGCCGGTGGACAACACAACGCCGTTTCATGCTTTTACCTGGACTGCGCGACCCGAAAGGAGCAATCCACAATTAATGTACTCGGCTCCTTGCTAAAACAGATAGTTGGCGGAATGCAAGGGATTCCAGAGGAAATATCGCGGGGTTTTCAACTGCAGAAAACTACAATCGGTGGACGCAGACCCCAAGTCCCTGATATCGTGAGGATGTTACAGCTCGTCACCTCCTACCAGCCTACATTTATGTGTCTTGACGGTCTAGACGAATGTGGCCGAGTTCAACGAGCCAGACTCCTGGATTCGCTCAAACAAATCCTTGAGAGGTCCCCGCGCACTCGAATATTTGCGACCGGCAGGTCTCATATCCAGGCTGAGATCGAAAAGCGTCTCGCTGGACATGTGACCAGTGTCTCTGTAAGTCCCAACAGAGGCGACATCGCTCAGTATCTCCGTGTTAAGCTCGGCGAGGACGATATGCTAGATGCCATGGATGAGAGCCTAGAGGCAGATATCCTGGAGCAGATTCCCGAAAATATGTCAGAAATGTGTGTGGGGTCAACGATGCCGACAATCTCATCCTGCATTATCCGCTAACAGATACATTTAGGTTCCGACTTGTTTCCTTAAGCATCGAGGCAATCCTGCGGGAATCAACAATCTACCGGAGACGAGAACGGCTCAGCAGAATGACTGATGGATTGGAGTGGGGGGGTGTTTACTGTACCACGATAGAACGGATAATGGTGCTAGGTGGAGATAATTCGAGACTTGGAATGGAAACTCTCATGTGGATCAGCCATGCGGAACGGCCACTGAGAGTTGATGAGCTCCGCCATGCCCTAGCAGTCGAGTTAGGCTGCGAGGATTTCAACACCGGCAACGTCCCTTCAATATTGACATTGATGAGCTGCTGTCAAGGGCTTATCACTGTTGATAAGGAGACATCAACTGTGCGACTGGTCCACTTTACTCTGCGGGAGTATCTTTTGGCCCGTCCTGATATTTTCAACCGACCTAATTCGGCAATGGCGGGAATCTGTTTGACTTACCTGAATTCCAAACTCGTCAAGGCCCTTTCAACAGACTCCGACCATTGCCCCTGGGAGACACCTTTTCTGGACTATTCCTCTCAATACTGGGGAGTCCACGCAAAAAAGGAAACCCTGAGCCCCATCAAGCAACTCGTGCTGCAGCTGCTTCGGGAGTACGATGGCCATGTATCGGCCAGGTGCCTTCTAGAACAGGCGGGTGTTCAAGGCAGCCATTTGGCCGGATTTGGTTCCGGGTTCGGTGGACTTCACTGCGCATCCTTCTTAGGAATTGTTGAGTTGGTAACTGCTCTGACAGAGATGGAATGTTATTATATCAACGAAAAAGATTTTTTGGGGTGTACACCACTTGCATGGGCTGCTCGGAATGGGCACGAAGGAGTGGTGAGGATACTACTTAGGCAAGATGGGATCCACCCCGAAGAGGCAGATAATGACGGCCGAACACCTCTCGCGTATGCTGCGCAAGGTGGAAACGAGGAAGTGGTAAAAATACTACTCTCACGGAAAGAGTTCAAGTCCGAAGAGCTAGATCATACGAGCCGAACGCCGCTGTCATATGCTGCTCAGTATGGATCCGAGGGAGTGGTAAAGATGTTACTCGATCGGGAGGAGGTCAATCCTGACAGGGCAGATGATGACGGCATGACACCGCTCTCGTATGCTGCAGAGCATGGATTTGAGGGAGTGGTGAGGATACTGCTCGGCCGGGGAGAGGTTAGCCCTGACAAGCGGAATTCTGTCCTCCGTACACCGCTCTCGCTTGCCGCTTCAGAAGGGCACGAGGAAGTGGTGAAAATACTACTTGGACGGGAAGTTTGTCCCGACAGGCACGATGAGTGGGGCAAGACACCGCTCTCGTACGCTGCTCAATTTGTACGTGAGGGAATAGTAAAAATATTACTCGAGCGGCGGGAGGTCAACCCGGGCTGGTCATGTTATGGGGGCCGAACGCCGCTCTCCTATGCTGCTGCTCAATGTGGATCCGAGGGAGTCGTGAAGATGTTACTCGGTTGCAAAAAGGTCAACCCCGACCAGTCATGTCGTGAGGGCCTAACGCCACTCTCGTATGCTGCTGCTCGATCTGGATCCGAGGGAGTCGTGAAGATGTTACTCGAGTGCAAAAAGGTCAACCCCGACCATTCATGTCATGAGGGCCGAACACCGCTCTCGTATGCTGCTCAACATAGATCCGAGGGAGTCGTGGGGATGTTACTCGGGTGTGAAGAGGTCGACCCCGACCAGCCATGCCATAAGGGCCGAACGCCGCTCTCGTATGCTGCTGAATATGGATCCGAGGGAATAGTGAAGATGTTACTTGGGTGCGAAGACGTCAACCCCGAGCAGCCATGTGATTGCGGCCGGACGCCGCTCTCGTATGCTGCAACGTGTGGAACTGCACAAGTTGTAAAAATGCTACTCGCGCGGCAAGAGGCCAATCCAAATAAGCCAGACAATCACGGTCGGACACCGCTCTCCTATGCTGCTGAGAGTGGAAGTGAGCAACTGATGAAAGCACTACTCGCCCAAGAAGAGATCAACCCCAACAAGCCAGATAATCGCGGCCAAACACCGCTCATGATCGCAGCTAGTAGGGGCCATTCGGAGGTGGTAGCGCTGCTACGACCTTACGAAGCGGTTATCCGCAGGGCCACTTGACGTCTAGGAGACACTGCCTCGTGAAAGTCACCGCCATTCCTTCTCTTTCGGACTAGCCCGCTCAAGGAAGTTGGACCCCATCCTTTTCGTAGGCGGAGCAAATCCCATGACCTGGGAATGTATATATATGTTATCACACCGGCCTGCAGCTCCCTGTCCAATTCGGTCGGGCGGAGTTTTGTGGGTTTCTGTTCGCGAAGGACAGTAAATTAAGTTGGTTGGCGGGATGCATTTGTTCTGTAATTACGATATGGCCCAGTCTATACCCTGCTATTTCCACCATATCTTGTTTAATTTCCCTCTAGGTGTAAATTCTTTCCCCCACCGTTTCTTTGTTTATCTTGTACCGTTTTTACCCCCTCCTTTTCTCTTCCCCCTAACCTCCTCCCCGAATCAAAGATAAACTATATACAGAACGTTCTCGTTAAATAGCAGATAAGTGGTGTACGATAGTGCAAGAGTTCATAAGGAGATTGTGAACAACTAGAGAAAGACCGTCCCCAAACGATATTTCTTTATGAATACTGCCCGTATGGCAGCCGGCGGAAGCCTACCAGCTAGCCCCGCTCTAGCTGTGAGCATAGAGAATTTTCATGAGCTCATTACCCTCACTCCTCTTGAAATTAACTTGACAGCATTGAACATAATACCGGAAAAACGATCTAGAATATGTGGTATAGCGTGAATTCGGAGGAAACTATTCTCGCGGGTAGAAGTCGGATCAATGCCACGGATGGCCCACCGGCCTAGGCATCGACCTTGCGAGAAGGGTGGGAAGGAACATCTAGGGCTTAATTATCGGGGAAGGCCTTCCAGGTGGGGGCGCTCGTGTAAGGATGAGGGGAAGGGGTGCAATACTGACGCTTTCAATTCTACAATAGGTAGAAAATCGCTTTATAAGGGTCCGTTTACCTACAGACGGTTGTCTACGAGCGCGGCCGATCATTATGTTAGTCACTTGGGTCTGATAAGAAAAATTTGGCGAGCCATCCCCCGTTGTTATCGGTCTCGATAAAGCACGTGACTAATATATCGATCGGTTGCGCTCATAGCACTTGGCGACTATGGCGACGGCTAAGCCGGGCCTGACGTTTCAGGGGCACGGGCAAGCGCATGGCGTTTACCTAAAGTCACGTGCCTTCTTGAGTCTCGTGGGATTTCCAAGCGCACCCTTGAGGCGACATCACGTCTAGTGACAAGAATCCAGAAAGGAGAAAATTGAGTACAAACTTTTGCACTGTCTATAGGAAAATGTTGCCGTTTGACACTCCACCTCCTAGTCCTATCGCTAAAATCTCAGAACTAGAGTGTTGGGTAAATGGGCCCTAACAGCAACGCCCCCATCTAGGCAGAAAAAGTGGGCTAAGGAGCCCACGCTACCGTGCGGTTTCATCGGCTGGCGAATTATAGAGGGGAAAATAGGGTGAATGTTGGTTTTATTTTGTGCGGCGTTGAATCAGTTGTGTTGGAATTGGTGGAATGTGATACGATACTAGTACAATATTATCGTTAGAAAAAGTCCTGTCAGTTGAGTTCAACTTGGAGTAAGTAGAAAGAGAGCGTGGGGGCCGGCTTTTAAGACACGGACAAGGCCAGAATAGGAAATTTCAGAGGGCTCATCGCTTCACAACCGTCATTTTCTTTGCTTTTAGGGGCCAAAATGACATCAAATGGGCTCTTTTTGGCCTTCTCCGTGTCTTAAAGCCGGCCCCACGCTCTCTCTCTACTTACTCCAAGTTGAACTCAACTGACAGGACTTTTTCTAACGATAATATCTCACCGTGAAGGAAGTATATTGTTTAACGAGAATACCTAGATAAATAATAGCCGTCATAATAAAAATTCTATAAACCCTTTCGCTTTATTACCGGTTACTGTGGACTACAATTGGATTTCCGGTTAGCGAGCATGGCTAAGGTCCTGTTTGCTCTCCGAGACGGATCTGGTTATGGGGAGCCTCTCGGGAGCTGAACTGTTTAGCAGATGCTCACCGTGAATGACGACGGACTCCAGTTAGTCCTTGTGGGAGTATGTCTTGAGCCACCCCAGATTCTAAATTTGCTTGTGTAGTCTATCTTTGATGTTGCTTTTAGTGGGGGCTGCAGGCGGATTTGTTTTGCCGGTACGGTGACCCGCCACATGGTGGCGCCTCCCTCGTTAAATGCCCAGAGTTCGGCTATGTCTTCAATGGCCGGGAAACAGGGTTCCCAAGATAGCCTTATCGTATCCCACGCTATTGAGCCATCCACCAGGATTCTAGCCAAGGTTTAAATCCGGACTAAGGTTCATCCAATCACATTGCCTAAAATTGCAGATGGCTTGCTCCGCCAGGCGCTCACTATGGTGTGGAATACGTTAGACCATTCCATGAATCTGAGAAAGAACTCCGAGTCCCCAATGGTTATGTAAACTAGGTAAAACATTTCTGCGATGCCCAAAGTTACCCGCCATGTTGGTGCTGAGATTTTTCATACGCTGGTAAGGGTTTATTATGGTAGGCGAAGCGACCGGTGCAAAAACCCGAGTGGGAGGTCTAGCCGGCATTGGTAAACTTATGACGACTAGGGGGGGCTGCTGGGTGCGGGAATCAGTCCTGAAACAAACAGGGGAATCAGAATTCACAGAAGTATCCCCCCCTTGCGAACACCCCAATGGCATGAAACATGCCAGCGAGAAACAAGCTGGAACACAGCTTAGACTCAGAAGCTATTATTCTCTTCCTGATGCAAACCATCTTAACACCGCCGAATGTCCACCACCCAGATAGTACATGTCGGGAAATTAGCTGGGGGGCACCTCCGGACCATGGGTTAAAAAGGTACTCAATAATAAAGCGCCCTTTCCTAATAATTTGCAGAAAGCGTCAAGGAAATCCAACACCGAGTCTTCCAACCCCGCAAGGTATACTCGCGGGGAGAATAAGTCCTGAGACAATGGGCGCAACCACACTCCCCGGCGAAATCCAACCACAATTATAACTGCAATGCCGGTAGATTACAATTACAACAGCTACGAAGTTAATGACTATCAATACTATGGCCTGTTATATCTCTCTCCCTCCTATTTAGGAGCCTAGAATCTAGTAATAATGCTTTTAATTTTGAATGTGGCACTGACTTGAGTTCTTGTCATGTGGTGATGGTTGAATGTTGTAGGGAATTCCTGTTGAGCCCATTGTCTCAGGACTTATTCTCGCCGCGAGTGCTGTGCTGCTTTAACATCGACCAAGCGGTGCTTTTCCTTAACCGACCCCGCTTTTCTTCCTCTGCTAGGAATCTCGTCCAACCACACCCACTAACTCCTCTCCAACTGGACAAGCAATAAAGTGAAGAAGATGTCTCAATATACCATAAATGATAGTACAAGTACCAGGCATGATGTTTTCGTACAATCAACGACCACGTCAGTTACAACAGCGATTGAAATTTCAACTTAGTTGACTTGTCATATTTCTGGTTTTGGCCAATCGAGTTCATTGGACCCTTCTTCACGACGGCTTCAAGTCTTTAGTTTAAGAGCATCCTACTCTTACTCTAATTTCATCACTGGAAGATAGATTTATCTCTTCCATCTATTATTTTATCACCTCCATCATCCGTCACCTTCCCGATATCGGTAAAGATGGTTACGCGAGGTCCTACTACTTTTTCGGCAACTAAGGTTGCAAAAGCGGGGTTGGCGGCTTCGGCCGCGTTAGAGAAGATTTTGAAGATGGAAGGGGAGGTGTCGAGACTAAGGCACCATGTTTCTGTTCTTTCGAGAAGGAATCATGGTTTGCAGAAAGAGTTGGACGGGTTACGGGAGAATGGTGAGGGGGTGACTTCGAAGAAGGAGTCTGAGCCACAGGTGGTGGTTGAGCCCCCCGAGCCGGTTGAGGCGGAAGATGTGGCGGAGGCGCCTAGTGTGGCGTCAGTGGAGATGGCGCCGAGTGTGGCGTCGGAAGAGGTAAATAGTGTGGCGTCAGAGGAGGTGTCGGATGAAGTGGAAAGTGTGGCGGAGAGGAGGGAGGTGGTGTTTGATGATAGGATGTCGGACCTTAGGGACCGTATGTCTGATGAGGATGTGGTGGTGGGGGGAAAAATAATTCCGCTGTCGGGGTATACTCCGGTGGTGGAAGAGGAGGTGAGAACGGAGGTGCCTTTTGTTCCGTTGGTACCGGCGGCGATGGTTCCAATTGGGCCGAGGGCGGGGAGAGGAAGAGGAACGATGCCTGACCAGTGGCGGTTGGTTGGGCCAGAGAGGAGGGGTGAGTTGATAAGGTTAAGAGGGGAGATTTTGGTGGAGGGGAGAGGTAGGAGTAGACCGGAGGGGGTGCGCAATGGGATGGGAGGGGATTCCTTCCGTACCAGAGGGTATTATGCCCATGCGAGGCCAAGTGGGTATGTGGGGGTGAGGCAGGAGGGTTTTGTACCTTACCGACGATGGCGTTGACCGGGGTCAAGAGGAACTTGGGATTCGCAGCGGGCGGAGACCGTGGGCGCTAATGTCTCACATGAACAGGTTCGGGGCTTGCGAGTAGGTTGTCGGTGGGGTGGGGGTGAGTTGGATTGGGAATAAGTGGAGGTGACCTGGAGTTGGCGGGAGTGCGGCCTGGAAAGTTGTCCTTTGTATAGCAGATGTAGGGTCCACGACTGCGGAACCACCTGAACGCTTTAGAGTAGCATATATAGGTGAAATGGAAAAAGTTTATAAAAAAAAAAAAAAAAAAAATGTTTTCGTACAAGGGTTGCCAAGTAAAGTCCTAAGGTGGTGGTAAGAAGAGCAAAAACACCGAACACAGGTCGGTGCGGCAACATGTTGCTATGTTTTCCAAGGCCACGAACTTTGATGTCTTAGACATCCCTGCTATCCACACTTTGTACGAAATCATCTTTCCTGGCACTTGTACCAACTGCTTCAATACTACGAACTCTATTAAAGTACGGAACCGCCTTACTATTGCCGATGATCGGTCTCAACTACTTACCTGGCTATCACCACTGGAGCCCAGCTTACGTCATCGGGACGTATGGGAAAGCCGTGTCGGCGGTGTCGGAGAATGGTTCTTCCAAACTAGAGAATTCAAAAGATGGCGCGAGTTGAGCAGTGAAGGTGAAGGTGATATCGCAGTTCTATTTTGTTATGGAAATCCGGGGGTCGGCAAGACGTTTATCAGCTAACATGAATTATCCTCACAGGAGAGATGATAGTGAGCCCACTCTAACAAGCGGTGATGGCAGTTCGCTAGTGGTTGACAAGCTGTGCTGCGAGGCTAAGAGACAAAACACGGCAGTTACTTGTTTTTACTTTGATTTCGCTGCACGAAAGGAGCAGTCTGCGACTAGTATATTGGGTTCCTTGGTGAAACAAATCGTTAACGGAATGGAGAGGATTCTCGAGGAAATATCGAGAGCCTTCCAAGAACAGAAAAAGGTCATCGGCGGATGCGGGCCTCAACTCGTTGACCTTGTGAAAATGCTGCAAGCGATCACATCCTCACAACCCACGTTCGTATGGATTGATGCCCTCGATGAGTGTGTGGGAGTGCAGCGAGTAAAAGTCCTTTATTCATTAAAGCAAATCCTTGAGAGGTCCCCGAGGACTCGAATATTCGTCACAGGGAGGCCTCATATTCAGGCGGAGATGGAAAAGCGTCTTGCTGGACGAGTGATAAGTATACGTGTATGCCCCACCAAAGGCGATATCATTGGATACCTTCGTGTCAGACTGGGCGAGGACGAAACGCCCGATGCCATGGATGCGAGTCTGGAGGCAGAAATCTTGGAGAAGATTCCCGAGAATATATCGGAAATGTGCGTAGGGGCAATACCACTCGGAATCCCGTCCTACGCTCTGTCTGCTAATAGATGTCTGCAGATTTCTACTGGTTTCCCTAAACATCGACTCAATCTTGCAAGAGTCGACTATATATCGGAGACGAGAACAGCTCGGTAGAATAACCGATGGATTAGGGTTGGGAGAAGCCTACGGTGCAACGATCGAGCGGATAAAGGCCCAGGGTGGGGGCAAGTCGCGGCTCGGGATGGAAGCTTTGATGTGGATCAGTCATGCCGAACGGCCCTTAAGGGCGGATGAGCTGTGCTACGCCCTGGCAATCGAGCTAGGCTCCACAAATCTTAACGCCGACAACATCCCATCAACCTCAACATTAGTGAGCTGCTGTCAAGGGCTTATCACTATGGATAAGAAAGCATCAACTCTGCGGCTGATCCATTTTACTCTAAAAGAGTACCTTTCTACTCTTCCCGATATTTTCAGTAGACCTCACTCGGTAATGGCAGAGATTTGCTTAACCCATCTGAATTTCAACCGGCTCAAGGCCCTTTCCGCCGATCCCTCCCCCCACATACCTGACACACCCTTCCTAGGATATTGTTCCCTATACTGGGGAGCCCATGCGAAAAAGGAACTCTCGGCCGACTCATTGTCACTCGCCCTTATTGTAATTCACCGGCACTCTCTCCGGGACTCTCCCCGGCACTGTCACACTAGTGTATACAACTCGGTGAATGGTGCGAAAGGCGGGGTAGCGGTGAAGGAAAGGCGGGGTAGCGGTGAGAAAAAGAGGGGTAAATCGGTGAGAACCTGACCGAGGCAGTGAGGGGTAAAAGGATAGCGTCAATGGGACCATATGGTATGATGTTAGTGGGAAGACTACGAGAGCGAGGAGATCTGGGCTTTTGTACTTAAGGGTTCGGTTCACGCACAAGTGTAGAAGACAAGTAAGCGAATAGTTTGTTCCTCTCCTATGTCTTTTGATTCTCTCCTGGGCTTCTTTATATACGATTGGTAGTTGTTCGGAAAAAGATAAGAGCCCTGACTCTGCTTCAGGAATATGATACCCATATATCCGCCAAATCGCTTCTAGAACAAGTAATGCACATAATTCGCGAGGATATGGGTACCAATTTCCGGTTCAGTGGGATACACTGCGCATCATTCTTCGGGATTGTAGAGATATTAGTTGCTTTGATAGAGAAGGGAAGTTCCGATATCGACAAAGGAGACTGTTGGGGGCACACCCCACTCGCATGGGCTGCTAAGAATGGACATGATGGAGTTGTGGGGGTGCTGCTTGGACATGAAGAAGTCAACCCCAACAGGACAGATAATTGGGGTCAAACACCGCTCCTGCATGCCGCTTACGAAGGACATGAGGCAGTAGTAGAAATACTGTTAGAGCGGTACGAGGTTGATCCCGACCAGCCAGAACGTTGGGGCAAAACTCCGCTGTTACACGCGGCTTACAAAGGAAATGCGGAAGTGGTGAAAGCACTACTTAGGCGGAGAGAGGTCAGCCCCGACAAGCCAAATGATGCCGGGCGAACACCGCTCTCGCATGCTGCTCAAAGCGGACATGCGGGACTGGTGCAAATGCTACTCGAGCTAGAAGAGGTCAACTCCGAAAGGCCAGATAACTGCGGCCGAACCCCACTCTGGTATGCCGCTGGGGGTGGCTGTGAGAAAGTTGCAAAAATACTGCTCGGGCGGGAAGAGGTAAAGCCAGACAAGCCAGACGATCATGGCAATACACCCCTTTCGATTGCCGCCCAGGGTGGACATTCAGATATTGTAAAATTACTACTCGGGAGAGGAGAGGTCAATCCCGACAAGCCAGATAATAGTGGCCGAGCACCGCTGTGGTATGCTGCTGGGGGTGGATATGAGGAGGTTGTAGAAATGTTACTTGGGCAAGAGGGCATAGACCCCGACAAGACCGATAATGATTGCCGGGCACCAATCTCGTTTGCAGCCTGGGGTGGATTTGAAGGAGTGGTAAAAATACTACTCGCACAGGAAGGAGTCAACCCCGACAAGCCGGATAAGCGAGGTCGAACACCGCTCTGGTATGCTGCTGGAGGTGGAAATGAAGCAGTGGTAAAAATGCTACTCGAGAAGGAAGGGGTCAACCCCGATAACCTAGCCAATACTGGCGAAACTCCGCTCATCTACGCTGCTTTGGAGGGACATGAGGGGGTGGTAAAAATACTCCTCAAGCGGGGAGAGGTCAATCCCAACAAGGTGGACAATGATGGCGACACACCGCTCTCATGTGCTGTCCAGAGAGGACATGAGAGAGTGGCAGAAATACTACTCAGGCTGGAAGAGGTCAACTCCTATAACCAGGGTAACGACGGCAAAACACCACTCATGCACGCAGCTCAGCACGGAGATCAGAGAATGATTGAACTACTTTAGTCTCGAGAAGCGGTACCCAACGGCACACTCTCAGGTTTAGGAGACTCCACCCCTTAAAATCACGGCCAGTCCTTCCCTTTCGGAGAGCATCCCTCATGCAAGCTCTCCTTGGGCATCAACCCCCGGGGGAGGAACTCCCGTGAGATGAGCACACATAGAATAGCCGTTATCTCAAATATCTGAAACCCCGTTCTATTTCAGCCGTGTGAGGATACCAGTTTCCGTCCATAGAATATAAGTTAGTGGGGTCTTGCCAGTGGATGAAATAGTTTTATTATTGCGAGAGGGTTTAGTTTCTGGCATGCGGTTTTCATTCTATCCCATTTAATGGCCCTCCAATTCTTAATCTTTGCTTGCCCCATTTCTTATCTTCTCCTATGTTTTTTTTCGCCCCCACCCCCCCCGCTTCTCCCATCCGCACTCTCACTAAGGGCTAGAATTCCCTGAGCCATATATGAGCTCTGTATAGACTGTTCTTTTAGATAGTGCAAAAGCGGCACATGGTAGTACGGCGATTCTTCGGGAAATTGTGAACCACATTTCGGCGTCGTGTTTCATTTTGCGGACACATAATAGCTACCCTCGCTGTAGATGTTGGATATAGGTATAGAGAGTGTAGTGAGGCTCCCTCTGTTACTCACGAATCCCGGCCACGCCTGGATCAACTTGATCCCATGGAGCATGGTAACAGAGAAACCACCAAGAAGATACACTGTAACGGGTACCGGAGGACAACTGCCAGTTCCACGCCAAGAATGAATTCCCAACATCGCAAGAGTATGTGCTTCGAAATCGACAAGAAGGAACATATCCGGACAACTTTCCGGGAAGCAACCGAATGGTGATAGATATTCTTCCCGGACACAATAAGGAAGTGTCAAGGAAATATAATACCGGCTCATCAAACTTTCACACTAGGGGTGCCACTATCTAGACTGAAAATGGAGGACCAATAAGACCAGACCGTGTTATTCCATCTGCCAGTTCACTGGAGAAGGAGTGAAAGTGGGATGGGTTGCCTTTTGCCCAGTGTCGTGTCTGCCTGGTTGGATGAACCGGTAGTCCGGTGTGATATGAGATGGAAAGCTACCGGGGGAATTAATTTGGATTTCTGGTTAGTGAATGGACGGTTAAGCTCCTGTTATGGGTAGAGGGTGAATTCCACCTCGACTAGCATCTCGCGAGCTCACCTGTATTCGTGATTCTCAAGTTCTATGAAGGAAGGCTTAGGCCGCCCAAAGTGCGAGTACCGGTCTGCGATGAGTGATTACACTACTAACCCCACACACAGGGAAACTGGGCTGGTGGCGAACAGGGGTATTTGATGGGCAGGAAAATTACGGGCAATTATTTGATCGTTGTTGGTCGCCCACCGATTCTGCAGTTGGTAAGTACGGCTAAAGGTTCTTTTACCAAACCTTCTGGTTCCAAAATTTAGGTGACAAAACTTGACAGTAGTGTGTCAGCCGGGGCTATTGTCCGATAGACGATGTCAAGGTGTTTAGTGAATTTTTCTACCGTACGAAATTCTTGTCACTAGAGGGTCAAAACGTGACGTTGCCTCGGTATGTTCCCAAATTCCAGCAGACTCTAGACGGCACCCTACTTTTAGGTAAACGCCATCAACTTGCTGTTCGGTGGTGTGAATGCGGCACAATGTATTCTATGTGGATAATACTTCACAAGTATGAGGGGGGTTGTGAGGCATGCGTAGTGAGGAGGCGAAGAAGGGATTGGTAGGACTTCCTGTTCTTAATTCTTTTAAGCCAGGTGTGCGGTAGCACCTTATTTATAGAAAAGTGGGCATCCATATGTGCAAGAGAAATATAGGGAAAACAATGTAAGAAACATAAGTGTGAACATGCTTAACCCTGAAATCTAGCCAAGTAAATCCCAAATAATATAGGTGAAAACAAAAGGGTGTGGAGCGATTATTAGAAATATCATGACCAAGAATAGTGCATAAGAGATGCATAAACAACCGTAAAATCCTAAACACCTGATTGGAAAGCACATGTTAAATCCCCAGATATTATCCTGAAATAAACAATAAAACACCATAATATATATCTTAGCTGTAGTCATGTAAACGGTGGACAGGTAGAGTCGAAACACAAACTAAGTAAAAGAATACACGGTAGTGTGTTTCATATACATAGGCAATATACCAAAAACTCCAGCACTTGCCCACATACCTTCTGCCCTCAAGTCTCTCTGAACGGTCGGCACCGTCTCGGGCTTCTGGGCGGCCGTTTAGAGAGGTAACGGGGCATGGTAACCGAATGCACAAGAGCCTCTGAGGGAAGCTAATTTACCTCACGAATCCCGAGAAGAATGCCGGTATTGGTACAAGATAAGCATCTTGGGTCTGGATATCGGGCAGTTATTTGACAATTCTTCCTTTGTCACTTGTGAAGGCTATTGGTACTCCCCTCCACTAAATAAAGCACAATTTTTTCTCCCAAGTACGCCTAGTACTTGAGTTTCGGATAGGAAATGCCGCTACCTCCACTTTTGGTGAGGTATATACTCGGGCTCAAATTAAATCCTCGTACACGGTGTGTGACAAAGGTTATCCCTCATCAACCAAGGTCCCTTATCGACTAACAACCTTCCTCACCATAATCCCTACCACGATCTGTTTCATGCATAATTTCCCAAATACTTTCTTTAATGGGGCCCTCAACACGGCATCCCCATTATCTCCTCCACAAAGGCATTAGGTATTATTTACTTATAGTTGATAGTTAATTGTTGCTGAGGGTATCACCGTTGAGGCATGGTCTTTGAGACATGGCTTTGTCACGCCGTGTACGAGTACCGTATTTAGTTTATACCCGAGTACTGTTACGGCTCAAAATTGACTTTCTTAACTTGCTATTTTCTAGCTTATCTGCAATTAACTTTTACTAAATACACAGTTAGTCGCGATCTTGGCTTTGGGAGGGTTCGCGGTTCTGCAGGGGCAGCTGTTGCCTAGGCTTGGCAGACAGGGGCATCTATGTAAGTTAGGTTTTTGTTTTCTCTCACGCTTTCTCCCTACAACTCACCACCGCGACGAAGAGCGGCGACCATCGTGAGGAAGAAAAATCGGGCCTATGTTTACTTAGCAGGACAACCTGCAAGGTTGGGCTTTCTGGTAGCGGGAACTTTCTGCCTTTTGTGTAATTTTCTGAATTGGTTTTGTGAAGTAGCTTACTAAGTTTGAATTGACCGTAACTTGTGTGGTTTTCCTTTCCACTTGAAAGTCCTTTGAAAGTGATAGTTGTTTGCTCGTACTTCTCGCCTGCCGTGAAGTAGATACTATTCCACCGGTTTTCTTGTTTTCAGTACTAGTATAGTAGTAGCCGGGTATTATGCGTAGACAAAATTTACCGATTTAAAATAACGCTCATAATTTTCGCCGTGATGTTGTCAACCTCCTCGATAAAACCACCCCGACCCAACCAAGAAAAATAGGTAAAAATAATTCAAAAACATTGCAGTATTGAGTACTTGTATACCATCTATCAGCCATAATAAAAAAAGAGAAAGTCTTATGAGGTGCCTGTTGAGTGGTAATTCTTTTTGTGGAAGCCCCGAAGCCATGAGTGGCCACGCTCGCCCTGGTGATCGGTTAATTTTGTCCACACACAATATGTAATCGGAGAAAAAAATCTGTGGTATTAACTGGGGAAGCTTGAGATCCCTTAACCGGTGGCCCGCGATTGTATCACTGCCTTTAGTGTCTGTGGTTTCCACTACAATATTCTTTTGCAGTGTGTGCACCAAAGCTGTTGCGGTTTATAGATAGAACTCATAGGGTTGGTTTTACCACCTTTACCTATAGGCTTTCCTACGTAGCTGGAAAAGTAGGATAGAATCGTAGGAGACCAGAGCGGTGCGCTAGGACCTGCCGGTACTGTACAAGTGCTTGGGGGCAAGCAAAAGTGGGACGCACTTGCAAAACGGGTCGGGTGTTTGTGTGGAAACTTGCACAAATTAGGAAATATGAGTGATACCTCATGATCACAACAGGTGGGCGACAAAAGTCGGGCGCACTCGGTGATCCTTTCTTACTGTACCGGTCATGCTGCCCCCATAAGGGGCCCAATAGTGTGCACTATCCCCAGTCCACCTTTATCTCTACTTGCATCATAATTTATAGCCTATCCAAGTAACAAGAAGCTGTCCCACCGCCATTGTGCCCTCACCGGGCACTGGAGAGTACTGGTCAGAGTGGTATAGGGGAGAAATTTGGCGATTAACATAGGGGTATGGTTACCCGGACAAAAACAATCGGGAGAGAAGAGTGCCAAGCCCCAAAATGGTAGTGCGCCCGACTTACCCTTGACCCCGGGTACTTGTACTTGTTGAACGTGGATCGTGCTGGACCGCTCACCATTTGCATATATTCCCATGCGCGTCGGATTAGGACCTTATCATTCAGACCTGTTACACACTAAGTCCCCGAAAGCAGTCTCACCACCATTAGCTTCATACCGATCTCCGACAACCCTGCATATCTAGTGCGACAGCATCAAACCGCCATTCATCGACAATGAAACATGAACTATCATCAATAGCCGAACAAGCATTGCATCCGTGGTTATCTACTCAGTATTCAGCAAGCCGGTTAACCACAACCTCGGTGCTTGGGTTTTCACCTCGGATGGGATTCGGCTGAGAAGTAGGAAAGGGCAACTATGCGGAAGAAACTGATCAAAGATATGGCACGCGCAGGAAGTGTGCTGTGGAGGAAAGGTCTCGTCTCACGGATGATATAAGAAAGCCTGTTCTTCGCCTTGTTCATTTGTTTTCCGTCAGTCATGGCATTCATGATTTATTCACTTGGTCTTTCTACTCTTTTGTCGAAGTCATTCATTACCGTACACGATTCCATTATCTCTTCTTGTTTCTTTGATAGGTTTTCTCTACCCAAATTTTTTGTACCAATAAAAGTTCGGCATCGCCAGATCACTGGAATCTATATTCGCTGCGCATAACCTTATAGTGTTGAATAGTACTAGGGGTTCGCTCCTCGCTCAACGGTTGCAACCACCATCCCGTACAAAATTGAACAAGTATGATAACCAGAATGGAGACTACAAATCACAATCACAGCTATGGTGATGTTGAAATTCTTTGTATATTTCCTATGTATATTCAACACACCACCGTGTATTCTTTTACTTAGTTTGTGTTTCGGCTCCGCCTGTCCACCGCTTACATTACTACAGCTAAGATATATATTATGGTGTTTTATTGTTTATTTCAGGATACTATCTCGGGATTTAACATGTGCTTTCCAATCAGGTGTTAAGGATTTTACGGTTGTTTATGCATCTCTTATGCACCATTCTTGGTCATGATATTTCTAATAATCGCTCCACACCCTTTTGTTTTCATGCACATTATTTGGGATTTACTTGGTTGGATTTCAGGGTCAAACATGTTCGCACTTATGTTTCTTACATTGTTTTCCCTATATTTCTCTTGCGCATATGGACGCGCACTTTTCTATAAATAAGGTGCTACCGCCCACCTGGCTTGGAAGAATTAAGAACCGGAACTCCTACCAATCCCTTCTTCACCTCCTCGCTAAGCGTGCCTCGCAACCCCCCTCGTACTTGCGAAGTATTATCCACATAGAATAGATTGTGCCGCATTCACATTTTGAACAGGTTATGAGCCGGGCGCTCTTCTTACTCTATAAGAAATACACGCACACACTTTCACCTACCTGAGATGAATCACGATCGATTCTCACCCCTAACACGGTCACGGTTGTTGTTGTGGAAACTAAACAATTTAGGTAACGCTTACTCAGCGATCGCAACGTGTTTTTTCGCTTAAGTACCTACCATTACCTCCTCTTCCCTTACTTTCCTCCCTCTCCTCGACAACCACCACACCGGTTCACGACACACAACATAGGTATCCACGGAAAGATTTTGAGCTGTAGCTCCAATCTTGGCTGACAAGGACTGAACTGTAGTTCTCGCTTGATCTCCTACCTACCCACTGTCTTTACAGGTATCCACGGAAAGATACTGGGCTGTAGCCCTAACCTTGGTTGCCAAGTACTGAACCGTAGTTCTAACTTGCTCACCTACCTACCTATCAATCTCATCCACCGGAAATTAAAATGACTGATGCAGCAGCTAGCAGACAACTTCGCGACTCTGAGTCAGAAACCGAAGATACTGTTAGAGTAGCCTCTCGTCCCGCTACGCGTTCTACCACGACTGCTGGTGAATCCTCCCGTCGTCCGGCTCGCTCTGGTTCCAAACGACCAGCCAAATCACCCTCAACCTCACCTCCACCTCCCGCCGGTAAAACATCTACTCCGGCCCCTGACAAACACATTCAAAGTTCCCAGAACTCGGTCGCTCCCAACTACAAACCAAGCTCGATCCCTAAGCTTACCGGAAGCGAAAACTACCGTGCTTGGAGAGACATTTCTCAATATGTTCTCGAACTTTTTAACTGTTGGAATATTGTGTTAGGTGAAGAAACGATTGACGATTACGCCGAAGACGACAATGATAACTTTATCGATCGCTACCAGTATGCCGCGACATACTTCATCCAAACCGTAGAGTCTCAATGGCTCATCCTCCTCGCTACCCATAAAACCCCTCCTAAAATATGGACCGCTCTCGAGGACAAATTTGCTAGAGAAAACACTTCATCTTTCTTCGACCAACTCAATTCTGTTTTCGATACCAAGTACGATACATTGGATCTTCTTTCCGATCATATCAATAAGTACGATACCTTATGGAATTGATTACACCGCCGATGCTCCACCGCCTCCTCCACCGACCGATACACTCTACCGTTTGTCTTTCAAACTGTGTTCGAGTCACCTGAGGCTAAAGCAGCCATCCTCCTCCGTTCTCTTCCCGAATCAATGAATAATATCGTTGATAACCTCCAAACCAAGGAGGACCTTACCTACGATCACGTCTACAATAAACTGATGGACTTGAAAATTCCTACTGCTGTTAACTCCGCGGATAACAAAGCGTATAAAACCGCTGATGTTAAAGGAAAAGGAAAGGAACTACGAAGAGAACCCTCCCGCAAGGGACCAACGTCATTACCCAAGGAATGCTCCTACTGCAAAAAGCACTACCCAACTGCTCGCAGCGATGGCCATACCTGGAATGAGTGTGTAAAGCTCAAGGCCGCCAATCTGAAGAATAAAGAAAAGAGGACCGTTAACACGGCAAAGATCGGAAAGGAAGAAACTCCTGAACCGGTCAGTACTTTATCCTCTGTCCGAACCACTACCAAAATCTCCTCTTATCCCCGATGGGTTATAGACACAGGTGCAAGCTCACACATGACAAACAACTTAGACCTTTTTATAAACTTCGAGACCGTGAAAGGCACCGTTAGGTTAGGCGATGACTCTGTTATAGAGACATGCGGCCGTGGAACAGTTGTGATCTTGGCTAAAACATCTATTGGTCATGTTTCTTCTGTATACCTTGAACGTGTTCTTTGGGTTCCTAGTTTGGGTTCTTGCAGTTTGTTGTCCTGGCGCGCAATTGTTTCTTTGGGGAAGGGATTTTCTTTGGCTAGTTCCGGAAAGGATATGTATATTTTTAGGGAAAATAAAACAGAGGTTATCTGGAGAAAGCTTGACGGACAAGATTATGTTGTGCAAGAAGAGAAAGAGTCGGCAAAGAGGATGACTTACCAACAGTGGCACGAAGCCCTGAGACATCCCTCACCTGACTATCTCAAAAGCAACAACTACTCCGACGCTACCAACCTCCCCAAAGTTCCGAAAGACTGGCAATGCGAAACATGCATCACTTCCAAAAGCACAAAGCGAAAGCCTACATCAATTACCGACATACGCTCAGATACACCGTTCGAATTAATTCACTCCGACCTTAGCGGAAAATTCTCCAAAACCTCCTTCGGCAAATCCAACTATTATGTTACCTTCATAGATGACTGCACACGATACGCTTGGATATATCCCATCCATGCCAAATCTGACACGGTCACAGTGTTCACAAGTTTCATCTATGCACGCTACACTCAAGATAACGCCATAATCAAAAGATTCAGAACAGATAATGGAGGAGAATACGTCAATGCTGCCATGTTAACATTGTTAGACAAGCAAGGCATAGTACACGACCTCTCTCCCGCTTATTCACATGAATCAAATGGTGTTGCCGAACGATACAATCGAACAATTATCACTGCTGCTCGCTCTTTGTTGACTGGCTTACCCTTAGCTTTATGGGCCGAAGCTATCGCAACTGCTGTCTACCTTCGAAACAGACTCCCTAACCGATCCATAGGAAAATCGACGCCCTATGAATCTCTCTACCACAAGAAACCGTCGATCTACCATCTCCGCCCATACGGGACCAAATGCTTCGTTCATCTACCAGAGGAGAAACGTCAACCTGGAACGAAACTAATGCCCCGGGCTATCGAAGGATATCTTATCGGTTATACCTCTTCTGATAAAATATATAGGATCTACATCCCTTCCCAGCATCAAGTCACTGAAACTCGACAAATCCATTGGACAACCAAGACGATAGCATCGCTTAGAACTACTACCATGGAACCGTTACTTGCTAAGGAAACTTATGCTACTGTCTACCCCCTATCCCGTCCATTACCTACCATTAAGGGTGAAAAGGAAACGGACCAGGACCGGAACAGACAAATTAACCCACCCACATCTAAGGAACATTCTTGACCGCAAACCAGATTTTCAGAATCACCCGAGCCTCCAGCTACCCCACTCCCGGCTTTGCCTGTGGAAGAACGACAGGATATGCCACCAGCACCTGTTGACCCTACTGTGGAAATACCTGGACCATCCCGGCGTTCTGGAAGAATCTCAACACAATCGTCAATCAGCTACAAAAAGCAACTTGGACACCGAGTACAACATGCTACTAGTAAGATACCGGACGAGGACCCCACCACCTATCACCAAGCTGTAAATAGCTCGCTCAAGGGAGAATGGACCTCAGCTATGAACGATGAGATTAATGCACTAAAGAAGAATAATACCTTTGACGTTGTCAATAAACCAATAGGACGGAACATTGTCGGAAGTAAGTGGGTATTCAAAACCAAAAAGAATGCTGACGGTAGATTGGAAAGATTTCGAGCAAGAGCCGTTGCGCAAGGATTTTCTCAAGCACCTGGCTTCGACTTCGAAGATACCTTTGCCCCAGTTATTCGGTATGAATCACACAGACTACTGATTGCGATATGCGCAAGAAACAAATCGCGACCGGGACAGTTCGACGTCAAATCTGCCTTCCTTTACAGTAAATTGAAAGAAGAAGTTTACATGCGACCGCCACTAGGGTTCCGTGACGGAGACAAAGTATGGAAACTTAACCGATGCATGTATGGACTTAAGCAATCTGCGAATGAATGGTATGCTCTCTTCGCTAAATTCTTGACCTCCAAAGATTTTACCGCATCCTATCAAGACCCATGCATGTTTATCCACAACAAGTTCGAATGCTACATATGGCTTTACGTGGATGACATTGCAATATATTCGGCCGATATCCCCCACCTGACCACTCACATCAAAGACCTGAAAACGGCATTTGAGATCTCGGACCTCGGGGAAGCCTCATTTCTACTCGGCCTACATATCACGTATACATCAGACGGTATTGCTCTTACCCAGGAACGATACATCGGTACTATCCACTCTCGATTGGGAATGGAAAACTCGAACACGGTATCCATCCCCTTACGAAAAGGCATTACACTTACGAAAGGGATTACGGATCAACCAAAGGAGCAAGTTACCACATACCAATCAATGATAGGTTCCCCTTGGACCTCGTTACCGGCACAAGACCCGATCTAGCATATACGATTTCATTTCTTGCACAATTTTCTTCTTGCCCTACCGACTGTCACAAATCGTGACTAAGCAAGGCAGATTTCACATGACTCATACTTATGAGCTATAAGGTATGTTGGATTTTACACTATGACGTTACTTGAGTCATAGTTCTCACATGACTACGCCCTTGCGAGTCATTGTTATGTTATGATTCGTTGATTGTTTCATGACTCACGATTGTGACGTCATATGATGTAATGATTTTTGCACATGACTCATATTATGAGTCATGGGTTTCACGCATGTGACTCGTTTGAGCATATGACTTGGTTTATGAGTTGTGATTGGTTAAAACGCAATGTTGTGCGATTACTCATATGAGTCATCGATGGATTTCACGCTATGACTCACTATGAGTCATAGAGGTTTATGTAGCGCGAGGGGATGAGTCACCAGGGTTAGGGTTGTGGGAAGATGCCTATATAAGGCACTGGGTTCCGACCAAGAGATAGGACACGAACCATCTCTCCTCCACCTCCGGCGATTGAAATCTCAACACCACGGGAAATCATCGTCACTATCCCCAACCCACCTCTCTTCCCCCATCATGGCTACTGCCTAGGGGTTGACGTTAAGCCATCTACCCTCCTCTCCTGAGGCACGCGTGCCTCCCCTCCTAGGGGTTCTCGTTCCTGTTCGTCGTTGACACCCGCTCATGAAGTTTGGTTCTCCCCCTTACCCCGCACTTGCTTTGCACCTCGCTTAGCATTTTGCACGGTCGGAACGCTTCTCGCTTCGTTCACGGTCGGCGTTACGGTGTCGGACTCTCGGTCAAAGTAGGCCCCGGCTTGCTGGACTTGTACCTCTGGTGGGAAAAGCCTCGGTTAGTAACATTACGGTCTCGTCCCGGTCTCGTCGTCGTCCCAAAAGCCCTTGCTATGGCCCGTTTGTCGGTTGTGGCTAGCCTGCTCGCGATCCTTCCTGTACCCCGCTCCCGGTTCCGTCCGCTGGCACCGTACTGCCCCATAAGCTGGCACCTTACTGCTGAAAACTCCTCTCCAGGCTGGCACCCTACTGCTCACCCCCCACCGGCTGGCACCCTACTGCTACTAACCGGCTGGCACCCTACTGCTCATCATCGTTGGCTGGCATCCCCTCTGCTCGGTGGCTCCGCTCGCCCCTCTCCCCCTCCGATCGTTCGGCCTCTCCTCGGTTACGCCTAGTCGTGGTATAGCACTGCCTCCGTGGCTTTGTCCAACGCTTGGGAACGATGTAATGACCTGCCCGACCGTACATCATGGTTTTTGGTGGGCCCTCAGCCTATGAGTTTTCCCGTGTCGGCGATCATCTATCCTCTCCCCCAGGCCCCGAAAGGGCCTTAGAACAGCCGTCGTTTCTTTTGTTTTGGGGAGCCTGCTGAAGGGTTTGGGTCTCTCTACCTGTACGTTTCTATGTATTGTTTCCTTACGTGTCTGGGGTATATTATCTTAGGTGCTAGGCGAGGGGGACTTTTCCTATGGATTCGGGGTGTTTGATTTTTCCCATGACGAGGTGAAGCGGGCGGGATGACGTTTGCTTATAGGTTTTTTATCTCCATAGCTAGCGCTGCATGAGTCTTTTGTACCTTTAAACATAATAACGATTCGATTACAAAAAAAAAGGAAAAAAAGAAAGACAAAAACGACCAAGAAGATAGGATCTTCATGCAACCATCTAAGTACTTTTCTATGCTGAAGATATTGCAATACGATTACGATTGACTCTCTTTACATACACTCCTCCTCTACGAGAGCCTACGCTCTAAAGAACCTGGAGACTATTGTGATAGTCTCGACAGGTTGCCCGAACATAGTACTATTGTGATAGTTCTATCAAGCACAACACTCCACCCATCTTACTATCTGAAGAGATAGTACCTCGAACGAACCACCCAAGACAAGCAAGCCAGTTCCGTACTATCTGAAGCGATAGTACATTCCTACGCCTTGGTGCAGAAAAGCGAGACTCGCTTACGCATGAGACGATAGTCGTTGCCTGTTGCACACGCCCTCAACAATAGGATTGTTACAGCAATAGGCAATAAGGCGAGAAGTAGAACAGCCAGTGATCCTGCGCTGTTGCGCCGGGCCGATGGAAGATTTCCGATCGTAATATAGACGAGCCATACGTTCTTGTCATCCGAGAAGTTGGTAAGGTTAGTCTGATCTGACATCCCAATTATTGGAACAACGGTAGCACCCGGCGGAAGTCTCCCCAATCATCCGTCAGCTAAGGTCTTCCCAAACAGTGTGGGACTCGGATGCGCTACTTGCACGTCCCACCACCAATTAGCCGTATGCATTTCTGCATATATTCTCTGCCTGGTGGAGTCATATTCATGATGTGGCGCATAGACCAAGTCGTCTCGGTATGCGATCTCGTGAATGAGATATCTAACACAACCTAGTATGTTGCGGTGGAAAAATGGCAATGTTCTGTGGCTATCCTCGACTTGTCTTTCGAACTATTTTAGATATTAACTGTACGGGTCAGGTAACTGGAGGTGGTTCTCAAGCGTGTGCATGGAGCTATATCCGACCGATTCTGCATTTCGTGGGCCACGTGAGAGGTATTGCTTTATTGGTGATTTGGATACATTTCCCTCAAAGAAGCAGGAGGCTAGTTTGAAACCTGGCGCGCTATTGAATCATGCCCATGGGTCCTCGCAGGGGTTGCTGTATTCGTGCTAAAACCAGTGGACGTCTCCGGTGGCTTCCCCGGCACCTTCATAAGTAATCTGTTTGCTGGCAGAGGGAGACGTAGCGTCATCAAGTACTTTGGTATCAAACTCATATTCAATGTGTCGATGAAATGGGTTAGGATCCGATCGGGGAGGGCCTGGATCGGATTGTAATGACGCTATAGATAGGTAGCTACCGTGGACTCAACTCAAGCCCGTATGGCATACCAAGTGGTAACCATATTGAGGATAGGCCAGTATACTTAGTATACTACCGGTAGACATGAGGTGGTACAAGTGTCTACAAAGTGACTTGGTGACATAGGGTTAGACAGGGTAACCTAGGTAGGCCAAAGTTACCCTACTAGGCAGGGTAACCTTTGGAGGGTATGTTCGCATAAAGCAAAGAACCCATAGTTAACGTTGCACGGGTCTCTGGGGCAACATTATATGTGGTCGCGCGGACTCCCGAAGGAAATAAAGGCATGGTAGAGGGAAGTTACCCTACCTTGGAAACAAGTTACCCTACTGAGGTACCCCAGTTACCCTACCTTCACCGACAAAGTCATCTGAGGACTTCGGGGAAAGTTATCCCACTATTGTGGGGCTCTTAGATGTTCAGAGAGCCGCTTCGGATGGTACGAAACGGACTACTGACCTAGCAGGAGTGGTCCGAACCTGCTGGGACTTTCAGGGGATATTCCTAACACCCCCCTGCGGCAGCAGCGTTGGTACGGCGCGACAGCACTATACGGCTGTGTAGTTGTGCGCTTCCTAGTAAAGAGAGATCCATAGGAATACTCCCACAACACCGTATGAGTTGTGGCCATCCAACCGAAGAGAAGCTGTTCGCAGGATATATAAGGGGTGTGAGGGTGACCGCCTCCAGGGGCGCCACCTGGATAAAACCTGGGAACCACCTACGGGCATACTTTGACCTCCAGGTAGTTGTATGGTTAACAGTAGAGGGCTTGGGGCTGACCGGGGAAGCTACAAGGCTTCCAAGACAACCACCCCAAAACCAGTCCCGGGCTACCCCGTGAACTGTAGCATTACCATGGGTTATTAGTGGACACTAGAGATGTGAGTCTTGTCACTATTTAAGAAGGTCCCGCTGGTTGACTGTGGGTAGCGGCCATGCAGTCAAGCAGCAGGAGATTGCTTATCGTGGGAGGATGCAGTCAGGTTTAGAAGCTTAGTATAGCCAAGTAGATTTGCCGATGGACTGCGTAGTTTGTATAGACAAAACTACCGCTGGGCCAGTGAGTCCCCATGGATATTATCTCTACCGTGGGCAGGTCGGTCGGCCACTGATATGCTACCAATAGGAAAAGAGTTTTCGCTCATGCAGATGTAGTTGGAGAGACATCACCGGAAGCACTTCCTATTTGTGGAGATAGTTAATATCCGAGCGGTCCGACTGCCTCCGAGTGTTAGCTCACTCTAGGGAGGTGAGTTGGACAGCCCTGAGCTGAGCAGGGTGCTCGCGAAAGGGCAGAATCGTTGACGGGTGTCCTCAGGCTTTACATTATTCTACTTAACTAAAGCGAGAGACGCCCTATTCTGATGACCAACGATCCTCAAGAGAACTTATTGAGTGAAGCTTTCAGGCTTAACGATATTAAGTTGTACCGCTTGATTCTACTCGAATTATCTTTATCTTTATTTGGATCCTTACTTCTACTTTGAGTCTTCGGTTCGGTCGCAATCTTACGATCCGTCTTCCTCCTCAGTGCCCCCATTACAGTATATCATTATGCGCACTCGCTTAACTGTCTTTTGAGAATTGTTGATTGCAGACGCCTACAGTTGACATTGTTTGAATACGAGTCGCTTGTCTGGTACAAGAAGCATCGGGTGGCAAGAACAATGTCTACCTCAGTGGCTATGGGCCGTTCCGGTTCCAATCAAACCGCTACGCATGTGTTCCAAGACCTCTCCATGTTCAATCCTCGCGCAGACTTGATGGGATTGGGATGGATACCGGTGGCAGGTTTGTTGGAATACGAACCCACTCCGATTGAAGCAGAGTTAGTGGGCATGGTGATCGAAGACCCGTGTGGTCTCTTGGCTCCCTTGACCTGAGATAACACTGTGAGGTAGAGGGTGCCAGAACAGAATAGGAACAACTTCATGTTTCAGTCCTTTGTCCACAATATATTCGAGCCCTATCCTCTGAAGGAAGTGGGCAAGCGATTCCAAGAGGCCCAAGGTCAGCTTGAGAATTTCGTCGAAGAGAAAGAGTTAATGTTCCAAGAGGAAATGGTCGAAAGTGCGAATAAATGGATGCGGGATCAGCAGAAGGCGTTCCGTCAGCAAGCCAGGTCGGTGCAGGTGTTGAAGGGAAGAGTAGCCGCCCTCGAACAAGCGCGACGCAACAACTATGACACTGACCTCGAAAATGATGTGGTAATGCGAGCTGCTCCCCCGCTGCGTTTGGTGCAAGCACCCCCTGTTCACTACGCTGCGGAATTGGCAATGTATATGGTTGATGAAAGATACGAATCCTGTCTAACCGAGCTTGCATCGCAAAACATACGACAGCAGATGCAGCTGAATGCCCAACAGCAGCAGTTTAGGCAGCAACAACAGCAGCTCGCACTTACCGCATCACGTCTGTCCCCGTTCGAAACCGCCATCGCTGAAGCCCTCAGTTCAAGAGGCCAAACCCCAGCCGCTGTTAGCCGTCTGGGAAAACGGCGAGCGAGGCGAAAGGTTAGCAAAGAACGGAGGTCCGGCGCCGGTTCTGGTCGCGTTTCCCCTCAACTGGCAACCCCTACTACCAATCCCTTCGTGGCTACCCTCCCGGTAGTCGAACCAAGAACCCCTCTGAGTGTAGTAGAAGACGAACGTTCTTTTGACGTCGTTGCGTCAACTCCTTTGCTAGCGACACCTCACAACCCAAGGGCTGTTGCTCCGGCAACAGGCTCCGCGGCTCCGGCAAAACCCTCGGGTAATGCGGGATGGAGCGGATTTCCGGGGCTAGCAGCCCAGTCGGCTACGGCTTATTGTTCTGCTGGTTCTAGGATCAAGGGAGAAGGAAGTGCACTCACTTGGACTTATCGGGTACCATGTTTACGAAGCGAGGATGAACCTATTGTACGACCCCCAAGTCCTGAGCCACGACCTTCAAAGTTGAAAAAGATCCGTTGCCCCTATTGTGAGGCAACAACGCATATAGCGTTGGACGATTGTTGGGATTTCAATAAGAGATTCCCACCCCGACAGAACACCACCAACCGACCTCCTATATCTTCAACCATGTCCGTACGCCGTTCCGATAGAATAGATGAAGATAGTGAGGAAGGTTCGAGGTTTAGTGGGTATGATAGGCCGAGGTCTACCCGGGGTAGAAATACCAAAAGTAACGGAGGAGACGGAGCTACAATTCCACCAACAGGTGGTAATGTTGCTGGAGGAGGAGAGCCTTGTGATTCCGACCCCTCTTCCGATAGTGACAACTCCGACTCCCCACCTTTCGATCCGCGCAAAATCCCTGGTAGTCGTAAGGACGACTGCGATGAGGCAAGGAAGGCGAAGTATGATAAACGGTTAAGGCAACTTCTGAAACTTCGCAAGAGGCAACGGAATAGCAAGGGACCCTCTCACAAGCCTAAGAAGCACGAGCGCCTTGGGGTCGACCCTTTTGATGGTTACCCTAAAGACACCCAATGTTTCATACAAGATGTCGAGATTAAGCCAAACTATTTCAGAGAATCTCTCGAGGATGACATGCATAAGATTAGTGTCGTCATTTCCCCTCCTTCGTGCCGGAGTGCAAGAATGGTACCATAGCATCAATGTCTATATCAATGAGGATGCAGCCATCCGTGACAAGAGGCCGTTTGACCCAAATAATGTTCTTAGAACATGGGAAGGCTTTCATAAGCGTTTGGTATCCAGTTTTGGTGGGCACTCAGATCAAGATCGCGCTCTTCCCGAGTGGAATGGTTTATCCATGCAGCCAGGAAGGATTGATCTGTTCGTAGATGAACTAATCCGGATGGCAAATAAGTTGAAATATGGTCGGGACTATGTGAAGAATAAGGCTCGCGTGGGGATGACAACTGATCTCCGTAATGCGTGGGCTATGAAGACTCCACACCCCGAAGACTATGTTGACTATTTAAACCTTCTGCAAAATACAGGTCACCAGTTAGAAGATGTCCCTTCTTTCAACCTTACTGTTGTCAGAGCAAAAGACTCCTCTCATCGTGACCTGAGCGACGATAGGCATACCTCCACTAGGAAGCAGATGAAGGAGAGAAAAGGTTCGGGCCCTCGCCATCCCAAACCTACCAACCCAGCGCCGCAGTCGTTCCGACCACCAGAATCAGAGCATGCAAAAGGGCCTGAAGATATAGCGTAAACTCTGATCGATCGTCGCACAAGGTTGAACAAATGCTCACGCTGTGGAGATCCGAATCACTTCTGGCGCAAATGTCCTGCCGCCACTCCGGTTGTCGCCTCGGCCAAGCTTAATCGTAAGCGGACCGTTAATGAGGCAGGACACCAGGACCGTGCTTCGATCCCGAAAGCAAGACGCATTGAGGCTCCTCCACCTCCTGTGAAAGGAGTAGAGGCAGAGATTTGGGGATCAGGTGGGCAAATAGTGGAAGTGGATACGGATGGGTCGGACTAAGTAAATCCCCGCCTCTATCCTTTAGTTTTAGAAAAGCACTGACTCCGGGTCCAAGCCCAAACGGCATGAAGGACAGAGATGGAAGATATGGACCGTATGTTCCTCCCTCAAAGAACCTAGAAGCAGAAACCAACATAGACTACAGAAATGATCGCGTGGATTGGTTTTCTTTCAGAGGTTTTGGAGATGGTTACGGCTCTTTCTTTGGTGTTTATGTTAATTTCATTTGTTATCTAATTTTGCGAAAGTTTGTATTATTTTCATAAGGAAGTAAATGGTGGTGGGCTTAGGTTTCAAGTTATATGGGTTATCGTTTTGATTTCGTCAGGCTGGACTTGGCTTAGCAATTTAATTTATTATGCAAGTTTACCTGAGGAGGGTTAAGGACCCGAAATCATGCTGGCCTGATCGTAAACCCCCAAGGAATTTTGAAACCCCGTAATTGTACCCATTGGATAACTACTCACGACCCGCTGTGGCCGCTCTTGTGTCGGAAGGCAAGAGATATTGAACAGTAATGCCTAGAAAACACCACCACATACCTGATACTAACCAACAATGTTTAGCGACGAAAGACCCGCTAAGCAGTTGAGGCTTGCAGGCCCTCCGCCACACACTAGGTCTATACATGTGAATGTAAGGCTCGAGTGTAGCCACAATGGAAAGAAACAGAGCGAGGAGGCTCTTTTATTGTTTCGATAGTGGCACTACGGGTGCAGTACTGAGTAGCGCTTGGGTTAGTAATGCCCAGCTACCATGTATACGTTATGAGACTCCGACACCTATTTCTGATGGAAGCGGGAATCACATCCCTGGCTCAGGTCTCCACTATACAAAGACGGTTGATATGTCAATAGGAGACCATACTAATAAGATGAGATTTGAGCTTGCTGATATGCCTCCAGGATACCTGGACGGTTATCTGCCGATGGCGTGGGTGAAGGACCACAACCTAGATATCAACTGGGAAAGGGGAAGTCTGAAGTGGCGCTCAGACTATTGTAAGACCCACTGTCTCCGAAGCAAGAGTCGCATAGAGTTTATTACCTGCGAAGAACTCTTAGCCGAGGATCCCAACAAC